>Ga0209978_10001357_pt1 | contig 10295 bp, 10 predicted proteins | sample BentaG_FD_182805 | JGI IMG/M metagenome (GOLD analysis project Ga0209978, IMG submission 182805) | Deep subsurface microbial communities from South Atlantic Ocean to uncover new lineages of life (NeLLi) - Benguela_00093 metaG (SPAdes)... | ecosystem: Environmental > Aquatic > Marine > Oceanic >...
AGCACATTGATGAGGTCAATAATATCACGGAGCTTCGGAACTTGTGTGCAGACCTTTTCACCTTGAGCAATCGGTATCAGATGTGGCTCCATCAGACCTTTCCTTGGCATCTTTCCATATTTTTTCCCCAGAAAACCCTGAAGAAAGTGCAAGAGGATTTGGCCATCGCGCAAAGCCTAACAGAAGAGAGGGTAGACAGATCCTTACCATCTGCCAAGGACTTGCTCACCTAATGCGAATTCCTTTACAGAAGACCAAACAATCGAGGCAGGGTCATAGTAATTGTTGGGATATAGGTTATCAGGGCCAGGCTGAAAAGGGAGGCGACCAGAAACGGCAACACGGCAACTACGACTTTAGTGAATGGATCTCGGGATATGTCGGCAGCTGCAAACAGACAGACCGCCAATGGTGGCGTTAAGAGCCCGATATTGAGGTTTACGATCATCAATATTCCGAAATGAACTGGATCCAGGCCGATTGCCGCTGCCAATGGCGTCAGCATCGGAGCAAAGAGGATAATAGAGGCCGAGCAATCCAGCCACATCCCCAAAAGAATCAAGAAAAGATTGATCAAGAGGAGTAAGACATACCTATTTTGACTTACCGAATAAAACAGCCCCCTCATCTTATCCGGAACATTTTCGATTCCAAAAACCCACGCCAGGATGGATCCACAGCCAACGATCAATAGGAGCTTGGCAGAAAAAAAGACCGCTGTTCGAAAGATGGGTGCGTAATCACTGATTTTGAGGCTCCGATAAAAAAACGAAGCAACTACGAATGCATACAACACTGCAACACCGGCTGCCTCTGTGGGGGTAAATACCCCGGACAAGATACCGAAAATGATTATCGCCGGCATCATCAAAGGCACCACCGCATCCCTGGTACCAAGCATTAGTTTCTTAGGGGTTATGGGAACGGCGAGTTTTGGATATCTACGCCGGTTGGCCAGATAAGCAACGATACACATTTGAGAAAGTCCCATCAAGATACCAGGAATTATGGCAGCGGCAAACAGTGCACCGATTGACACAGAGGTCACAGCACCATAGATGACGATAATCATGGAAGGCGGTATTATGGGGCCGATGATAGATGAAGAGGCAGTGACAGCGGCGGCAAATGGTCCAGCATACCCCTGTTTCTTCATGGCAGGGATAAAGATTGAGCCCAAGGCGGCGATGTCGCCCAATGCAATTCCGGTGATTCCGGCAAAGAGCATAGACGCCAGAATATTCACGTGGGCGAGCCCCCCGCGAAATCGCCCCACAATAAGGTTGGCAAAGTCGACAATGCGATCCGCAATCCTACCCCGGGTCATAATCTCACCGGCGAGGATGAAAAAGGGGATACACATAAGGACAAAGGAATCCATCCCTGCGAAAAGTTTTTGGGGAGCCATATCGAGAAATGAGACCTGGGGCGAAAATAAGAGATAGAGGGAGGCCGAAAAACCCATGACAAAGGCAACGGGCATTCCGGCGAGAAGCAGGGTCACAAAGATGAGAATCATGAAGCCGAGGGACATATCAATCATCCCCCTGAGGGAAGTCTCCTTGATGCGATACAGGACCAGTCTGGTATTTCTCTATTGTCAGTCGTCTATCCTCTTCGCGAAGCCTTTCAGCAGGCCACAACAAGAGTCGAGAAATATCTCGAACCAGGGCGTGCCCAGTGTAAATCCCCATGAGCAGAGCGCCAAGGGGCACTGCCAGCACTGGCCAGAACATGGTTATGCGCAGCCCGGAACTCTCAAAGAGCCGATTGAAATAGGCGATTTTTATTCCCTTGAAAATCAAGATAATGAGGAATACAAGGGTACACAGACGAAAACCAGTCTCCATGACCCGTCTTCCCCGTGGACCTGCCAGCATAGGGAAGAAATCGATCCGGATATGTTCATTCTTTGACTGAACCAGGGCGGCACCAATCATGACCATCCAGATCATAAGATAGCGGACCAACTCCTCTGCCCATACAAAAGAATAGTTGAGCAAATATCTTGAAAATACCTGCATGACCACAACAAGGCTCATGAGGACCAACGAAAAGATGCAGGTGCGCGTTTCTAATTTCTCAAGGTAACCAAGGAATCGGGAGATCTTTCTCATTGTCTGTCGACCTTCAGACGGGCGGCCCCTCGTCTCTTGAAGCCGGGATAGCCAGCTATACATTCAGTGTTTTCTGTCAACGCGGCCTTTTCTCTCTTTTATGAGGATAATGTTGTGGGCGAGGGCTCGTAAGGTGAATCGGTGCCCGCCATAGGACTAGCAGGCACCGGGTAACAGTTATCAAGGAGTTTGATTATTTTGCCGCCTTTGCCGCTTCCAACATTCCATCAACCCATTCAGTACCGACTTCCTTTCGTAGCCACCCCAGAACAGGGCCCTGGGCCTTAGCCTTGAACTGCGCTCTCTCTGCCGGGGTCAGCACGTAGATGTCCATCCCGTGCTTTTTCAGGCCATCAATGGCCATATGGTCGGTATAGCGGGAAACCCCACGGTTTACGGCAAGTGCCAGTTTCTGTGCCTTGTCGATCACCTGCTGAAGGTCCTTAGGCAGGGACTGATAAAATTTATCGTTTATCACCATGGAAGACACGGCATAGACGTGGTTATCAATCGTCACGTATTTCTGTACCTGGTAATATTTGAATAGATTGACGAGGGATAGGGCGTTATTCTGCCCATCAACAGTCTTAGTTTTTAGGGCACCATAGAGCTCCCCAAAGCTAATAGGTGTAGGGGAGGCACCAAGGCTTGAGACCAGCTTCTGGAAGATGGGAGAGGGCATGACCCGTAATTTGAGCCCCTTCATATCTCCTGGGGTCCGGATCTGCCGCTTCGAATTGCTCCATTGTTTGAAGCCCCCTGACTCCCACCAATGAAGTACTCTCAACCCGGTCTTCTTGAGGAGCTCTTGAGTGAGTTGGTGCACAAAGGGCCCATCATATACCCTCCATGCCTGGTATTCGCTCTCAAACAGATAGGGTATCGAGAAAACCTGGACCGGTTTGAAAACTTGTGCAAGAGGGCCTTCAGCAGTATCGGCTCCCTGAATCTGGCCCATCATGACCTGTTTCATCCTGTCCGCCGGGCTTCCCAGGGCACCTCCCCAGATCAATTCCACCTGAATGCGACCGTTTGATTTTTTTTCCACCTCATACTTAAACATATTGTAATGGGTTGCCCAGAAACTGGGGTTTAGATCCGGGGCAGCCAGGCCAAATTTCATCACGATCGGCCCCGCAACAACGATCGACGGGAGAGTAATACTCAGGGACACGATAGCTAGCAAGATAAGCAGTCTCGTTTTGCATTTTCTCATAATACATCTCCTTTCTCGGCCTTAAAAAAGCCACTTTTGGGGTTGAACATGGGCAGTATGGGAAAATTCAAAGAACCTTAGCAAAAGGGAGAAGACATTGTCAATAATCTTCTGTAAATTCTTGCTCCATAATAGTTGACAAATCTATATAGCCAAGGTATGAGAAAAGCTTAGTATGGCTGCTGCTCACAGGTTTAGAGGGGCCGCTTGGCTGATGAGAAATGCCATACAAATCAAGCAAGGAAAGGGGGGATGAAAAGTCATTGGTTAGGTCTTTTGCCTTATTGATTAAACAATTTAGAAATATAAGGAGGATGTGATGGAAGCAAGGAAATTCAAGATTGTTAGATTCATCGTTCTGGGTGCTCTGGTCATTTTCACTTTCGCTTTTGGGTTGGGGGTACAAACGGCGGATTGTAAGACAAGGGTTGTGGTTGCCCAAGGCGTAGAGCCGACACGATTGGATCCGGATATGCATCGTGAAAATCCATCCAACAATGTGATTCTCCACATTTACGATGCGCTGATCGAACGGGACTGGGATGAAATAATACAACCGGACCTGGCCGAATCATGGCAAATCGTCAATGATACAACTGTTGAATTCAAGCTCCGTAAAGGGATCAAGTTTTCTAACGGGGAACCATTCAACGCTGAGGTGGTCAAGTATAATTTTGAGCGTGTGGCCGGGCTGTTGCCTGGCGCGAAAAAAACCCTCAATGCCGCTGACTACAAGAGTATAAAGGAAGTCAAGATAATCGATGAGCATACTGTGCAGATCATCACCAAACACCCGGACCCACTCCTGCTATCTTATGTGGCGGCGAAATACATGGTCCCTATAGAATATACCAAGAAAGACAACTTCAAGAAACTGGCGACCAAACCGATTGGTACTGGACCGTATGTTTTGAAAAGCTGGATGAAGGGTGGGGAACTCGTCCTTACGGCCAAAAAGGATTACTGGAAGGGGGCACCGAAAATCGATGAGGTTGTCTTTCGGCCGATACCGGAGGATTCCACCCGCATCGCCGAGCTCAAGGTGGGCGGTGTCGACATCATCGCCAACCTGAAGCCAGATAATATTCAAGAGGTGGATGCAGAGAAGAACCTGGAAGTTAAATTCGTTCCCAGCGCCCGCGTTGCCTTTCTCTTTATAAACGCGGAAACCTATAAAATGAGGGATATCCGGGTCCGTAGGGCCATCAATTATGCGCTAGATGTACCATCACTTATCAAGAATGTGATGGTTGGGAATGCATATAGGGTGTCCACTGTTGCGCCGAAAAGCTTCGTGGGATGGGATCCAGAGGAGATGCATTATTCATACAACCCGGAAAAGGCAAAAAGGCTTCTTGCAGAGGCTGGCTTCCCAAACGGAATGGATGCCACCATCCTCACGCCGAGAGGCCGCTACCTCAATGATGTCCAAGCCTGTGAGGCCATTGCGGGTATGCTCGCAAAGGTCGGAATCAGGGCCAAAGTCAATGCCGTGGAGTTTGGCGTGTTTGCCAAGCAAACCCAGGCACACGATATTCCGGAGCTGATGTATGCGGCCTGGGGAAACAACCATTTTGATGTCTGGGATACTATCAAGACCTGCGTAAGAAGCGGAGCGATGTTCTCCTGGTATAAAAATGAAATGGTTGATGAAAACATTGATAAGGCCAGCCAGACCATTGACCCGGAGAAGCACTCCAGATATCTGCGATTGGCCCTTAGGGAAATGTGGAGGGACCCACCCTTTGGATACCTCTATGCCCAGAGGGACATCTATGGGGTCAACAAACGGGTTGCCTGGGAACCGCGCTCAGACGAGGATATAAATCTTTACGGCGCCTATGTAAAATAATAGCAAGATGATGGCAAAGAGGTTTTTGTCTACTTTAATTGGCAAAACCTCTTTGCCCTTTTTTCAAAATGTCCGGATATCTCTACAGAAGATTTATTCAATCTATCATAATTATTATCGGCATATCCATGGCGGTATTTCTGATTTCACGCCTCACAGGGGATCCGGTCAGTATCATGGTTGACTTCGATACCCCGAAGGAAGACCGAGAGGTCTTGAGGAAAGAACTCGGTCTGGATAAACCCGTCCCGATACAGTATCTCATCTTTCTAAAAGGGGCTATCAGGGGCGATTTCGGGACTTCGATCCGTTATGAAGAGCCGGCAATCGACCTTGTGCTCCAGAGGATACCGGCTACGCTCAGGCTCCTTGTTTTCACACTCTTTTGGGCACTGATCTTCGCCATCCCAATCGGTATTATTTCTGCCTTAAAGCGCAACAGCATTTTTGATCTGATCGGTATGACCTCCACTTTCCTGGGGCAATCCATACCCAGCTTTTGGCTGGGCATCATGATGATCATGATCGTCGGTGTACACTTCCGCCTTTTACCTATCTCCGGATATGGCGGAGGGGATGTGGCCCACATCATCATGCCAGCCATGACGCTTGGCGCTTTCGAGATGGCATCTTTTGCCAGGATCACCCGATCCAGCATGCTCGAGGTATTGGATATGGACTACATTCAAACGGCCAGGGCGAAAGGACTCCGGGAATCCCTGGTTGTTATCAAGCACGCCCTCAGAAATGCACTTATACCTATTATTACCATAATGGGACTTCACGTTGCCCTGCTGATGGGCGGTGCTGTAATCACAGAGCAAATCTTTGCCTATCCGGGCGTTGGCTGGCTCGCGGTACAGTCCATCTACAACAGGGATTTTCCTGTTGTCCAGGCGATCGTGATGGTTGTTTCGATAGGGGTTGTCGCCACAAATTTCCTTATCGATATTATTTACACCATAATAGATCCCAGGATTCGTTATGACAGATGAACATAATCTGCTCCTAAGGATGCGAGGAAACAAGATGATTCTCTTCGGCAGCATTGTGCTACTGATCACCATTTTCTGCGGAACTTTTGCAGGTTTTATCGTTCCATTCAGTCCATATTATCAAGTCTTGGAAAACAAGCTCAAACCCCCTCTGTGGAGAAATCAAGCCCACCGAATCCATCTATTGGGAACAGACCACCTGGGCAGAGACGTGCTTAGTCGTATCATTTATGGGATAAGAGTTTCATTGCTCATTGGGATACTTGCAGTGGCGATATCTGCGATATTCGGCATTATCCTCGGTCTCATATCAGGTTATTATGGTGGAATCTTTGATGATGTTATCATGCGCATAGCCGATGTCCAGCTTGCAATTCCTCTTATTTTATTAGCCATTTCTGTCATTGTTGTTCTCGGCAGCAGCATCAAGGTGCTTATTCTTGTTATCGGATTTACCCAATGGATGGCATATGCCCGCATGGTTAGGGGTGAGACCCTGTCCTTGCGGGAAAAAGATTTTGTCACATCTGCCCATGCGGTGGGAGCAAGCGATCTGCGCATTGTTGCTCGCTACATCTTCCCCAACACACTCTCATCTGTGATGGTATTGATCACCTTGAATATGGCCACTGTAATCGTCCTAGAGGCTGGACTCAGCTTCTTGGGCCTAGGGATTCAGCCTCCTGAACCATCCCTGGGAACGATGTTGAGTGAAAGCAAGAATTATCTGAACCGGGCATGGTGGCTGAGCACTTTCCCTGGTGTTACCATCATGACTATTATCATGGGCATTAATCTTTTCGGAGACGGCCTTCGAGATGTGCTGGACCCGCGCCTGGAAAATTATTAAATAGGGAGTGAAGATATGGAAAAAACAGTTCTCATGGAGGAGATGACGTGGCAAGAGATTAAGAAGGCAGTGAAAGATGGAAAGGATACTGCTATCCTTGTGGCGGCTTCTATCGAACAGCACGGCCCCCATCTTCCTACGGCAACTGACACGATTATCGGCTATGCCCTTGGGCAAGCGGTGGCGAAGAATATGGGAAACGCATTGGTTGCCCCGGTCATCCGGCCGGCCCTGTCCCGTCACCATATCGATTTCCCTGGCACGATTACCCTCCGAATGAAAACCTTTGTGAAAGTTCTCGAAGAATACTGTCAGTCCCTTCGGCACCATGGCTTTAAGAACGTTGTGCTCTTCGTCTCTCACGGAGGAAACTCCGATGCCTTAAACGCATTCATCCCCAGCATCGCCAAAAAGATTGCCCCAGATATGCGGCTTCTCGTTGTCTATCCAGTTGAAAAAAACGTCAAATCCCTTCAGGAGCTTTTGGCAGAGAGGGGTATAACACGACAAAGGGCTGGTGTCCATGCCGGTTTCAGTGAAACCTCAGTGATGCTAACACTGAGGCCCGACCTGGTAGCCATGGATAAGGCCAGACCTGGCCTCATAGATGAAGAATTTTATCAACCAGAAAATATTGAGAGGTCGAAAATAAGTTCCTTTATCCATGGAGTAAAATCCCAGTCAGAAAACGGTGTTCTGGGGGATCCCACAGGGTCAAGCGCGGAGCTTGGAAAGGTAATCTTCGAAAGAAAGGTCAACGATATTGTCGAGGAAATAAAAAATAATTTGACGGCATAGGAGACAGGCAATGGAAGAAAAGGTCCTCATGGAAGAGATGAGTTGGGTGGAAATACAGGAAGCCATCAGGGGTGGGAAGACCTCGGCTATTGTTGTATCAGGCTCCATAGAACAACACGGGCCTCATCTTCCAACCGGTACAGACACCTTCCTTGGGTATGAAATCGCCACACGGGTGGCCCAGCAGCTTGGGACAGCCCTCGTTGCACCAGTCATTCGCCCCGCCCTCTCTGAACACCATATGGGGTTTCCAGGATCATTTACCCTCAGTTGGGAGACCTACTATGAGGTCCTGGAAGACCATTGCGAAAGCTTAGCAAGATTTGGCTTTAAGGACATTGTACTCATAACCTCTCATGGCGGGAACACCCCTGTTATGACAGCTGTGACACCTGATATTGCGAAGAAATTATACGGCCGCGTGAATATTCACCTTGTCGCCCACCTCGCAGAAAGCCTGGAGGAAGAGGCGGCATTCCTCCAAGGCCAGGGCATATCGCGGGCAAAAACGGGTGTCCATGCTGGATATTCTGAAACATCCGAGATGCTGGTCGTTAAGCCCCACCTGGTGAAAATGGAATTGGCAAAAAAAGGGTTGGATGATGAATCGTTTTATGACCCCCAGAATATTCCCCGATCCCAGATCGACTCATTTATCCTTGGGGTAAGACACTTCTCCGAAGATGGTGTTCTGGGGGATCCCCGCGGGGCCAATCCGGAAGTGGGAGAAAAACTATTGGAAATTACGGTTACCGGTATTGTTAAGGCAATCCCCAATGCATTGGATGCTGGCACGGGGTAACTAGTACACCATTTCACTAAAATATTTACATATATTAAAATCCAAATGTCAAAGCTCAAAGTTCAAAATACTTTACACCGATCAGTATTTTTGACATTTTGTAATTCTTGCCCTGTTAGATATAAAGATGATAAGAATTGTAACTTCCCAGGAGTAAAGAGGTTTAAGAGCATAAATAAGAATTTTAAATCCTTTATCTAACAGGGTGAAGATTTCATTTGAACTTTGGATTTTGACATTTGTCATTTTTGCTAACTAAATATGCATGTATTTTAATGAAACGATATACTAGGGAAGGTGTTTCTCGATAAATCATCATTGGCTTAGGCCAAACATGTCACGACGCGGGGGGATCGGCCTTACCCATAAAGAAAACAGCGTACCAAATGATCGGGGGCCACCTCGTGCAATACGGGAGTCTCCTCGCGGCACTGGTTATAGGCCTCTGGACAGCGTGTGTGGAAATGGCATCCTGCCGGGGGGCTGATCGGGCTCGGAACATCTCCCTGCAAGATAATGCGTCCCCTCTTCAGATTTGGATTAGCAATAGGCGAAGCTGCCAGAAGCGCCTTTGTATATGGATGCCTGGCCTGATCATAGAGAATTCGGGTGGGAGACAACTCGACGATTCTTCCCAGATACATTACCGCAATCCTGTTGCATAGATGTTCAACAACAGAAAGATCATGGGAGATAAACAGGTAGGTCAACCCAAACTTCTTTTGCAGCTCTTGCAGGATGTTGATGACCTGGGCCTGAATGGAGACATCCAGTGCCGATACAGGCTCATCACAGACAAGGAGTCTGGGATTCAGGGACAGGGCTCTGGCAATGCCAATGCGCTGGCGCTGCCCACCTGAAAACTCGTGGGGATACCGGTTAAGATGTTCTTCTTTCAGACCAACCTCCTTTACCAGCTGTAGAACCCTTTCTTTTTGGGAACTGGAATCTCCTTTTCTGTGGATGATAAGGGGCTCTCTAATTAATTGGGAAACTGTATATCTCGGATTGAGGGATGAGTATGGATCCTGAAATATGATCTGCATCTCCTCCCTCAGACGACGCAGCTTTCCCTTATCAAGACCCAATACATTCAGGCCACCGTAGATAATGGTTCCTTCCGTAGGTTCCTCGAGACGCAATATGAGCCGTCCGAGAGTCGTTTTACCACAGCCACTCTCGCCCACCAAGCCGAGAATCTCTCTTTTGGCGATTGTGAGAGAGACACCGTCAACGGCCTTGACATAACCTGTAGATCTTTTGAAATAACCCTTTCTGGTCGGATAGTACTTCTTGATATTCTCTATCCTGACCAACCCCTGACGTTCCATGCCTTCCTCCTAAGAGGCACAATGCCAGCAGCGGCATTGATGTCCAGGCATCACCTCAAGGATAGGAGGCTCTTCCATAGAGCACCGATAAGATGCGCGGCTGCACCGATCGGCAAACTTGCACCCTTTTGGCAGATTCATAAGGCTCGGGACAACACCTGGAATTGTATCTAAAGGCTTGCCTCTTTGTTCGATGAGGTCGGGCCGGGGTATAGATCTCAAAAGCCCAAATGTGTATGGATGGAGCGGATTGTTGAAGAGTTCAAGGACATCGGCATATTCCATTATCTTGCCTGCATACATAACTGCCACGGACTGTGCCATTTCCGCGATA
>Ga0209978_10001358_pt1 | contig 10295 bp, 9 predicted proteins | sample BentaG_FD_182805 | JGI IMG/M metagenome (GOLD analysis project Ga0209978, IMG submission 182805) | Deep subsurface microbial communities from South Atlantic Ocean to uncover new lineages of life (NeLLi) - Benguela_00093 metaG (SPAdes)... | ecosystem: Environmental > Aquatic > Marine > Oceanic >...
GAGCTTTCGCAAAGGATAAAGGAGGTGCTCTGAAATGGTGGCTCTCGAAGATTTGAAGACACCGGCAAAGAATACTTGGTGTCCTGGATGCGGAAACTTCGGAATATTGATGGGCTTCAAAAGGGCTTTGATGCAGTTGGGCCTCGAAAGAGAGCAAGTCATCATCGTGTCGGGTATAGGCTGCCATGGAAAGATGGTTAACTACGTGAACGTAAATGGATTTCACGGTATCCACGGCAGAGTATTGCCCTTGGCGACCGGCATAAAACTGGCGAATCCCAACTTAACTGTGGTGGGCTTTGCTGGAGACGCTGACCAGTACGATGAGGGCTGGGGCCACTTCAGCCATGCCATCAGAAGGAACATCGACATAACCTTAATCGTGCACAACAACATGGTTCTTGGCTTGACTACAGGCCAAACAACCGCCACCAGCCAAAAAGGGTTCAAAACAAAATCGACTCCCTTCGGCTCCATACCCCCCATGTTAAACCCCGTCGCTCATGCGCTGGTTAGCCATGGCACCTTTGTAGCAAGAGGATACTCCGGAGATATGATGCACCTAACCGGCTTGATCGGGGAAGCCATTAAGCACAGGGGCTTTGCCTTTATTGACGTCTTCCAGCCCTGCGTGGTCTTCAACTACTTGAATACCTATGACTGGTTTAAGGAGAGGGTTTACAAACTGGAGGAAGAGGACCACGACGTAACTGATAAAGGGAAGGCTTTAGAAAAGGCCTTTGAATGGGGAGACCGGATACCCATCGGAATCTTATACAAAGAAGAAAAGCCCACGTATCGTGATAGTCTTCCACATGTAAAAGGTATGCCGCTCACAAAATTACCCATAGAAGATGTGGACATTAATCCTCTCCTCGAAAGCATGATGTAACCATTAGAAACATTCAGAATTAGAAGAAATTCCTATAAATGAAAAAATAGATGGGCTCATTTGCGCGCGCAGTGTTTATTTCATCTTGCTTGATGAAGCTTCTGTAGTTCCCTGTTTACATCTTGGAAGGCGCTGTAGACATCTGCTACGTGTATATGGCGCATTCTCTCTTGGACCAAACCAGCAGCTATCAGCATAGCTCCTAAACTCTTCTTAATGCCAATCGTTGGAATTGGAAAGGCTATCAGAGATACACCGAGCTTGATAAGCCGAGAGCCCTTCTGTCCTCCAGCACTAGGTTTTCCCCACAAAGATCTCAGAGACTTTGTATCTTTCATAACTTCACTCATTAGTTTGACTGCCTCTTCGTAGCTCAGGCCAAGTTCACGCAATGCTGCGGTTATTGCCTCCAATTCTTCTGGTCTCAAACCCGTTCCTTCTTTTCAGTGTTCTTTGTGAATATCTTATGTTCTGTAATAAGAACATCCTACTCGTTTAGGTTTTGCTAACATGTAGAACAATATGTTGCTTTGAATGCTTTAGAATATTTATTTCAAGTTGCATTAATAATTTAAGGAGAAATGTTCTATTCTTAGTGCGCGCGCAAGATACAAGATAATATTACGGTAAGCTGTGAAAGAAGGGGGTTGAATCTGATGGATAAGATGGGAGATGCAGAATACTATAATATTCTTAAAAAGCTAAAAACCTTATCGAACCCTAAAGCAGTAGAGGGCATGGCAAAATACGGGATTACTGCAAAGAACACATACGGCGTGTCAATTCCAAACCTAAGAAAGATTGCTAAGGAAACAGGAGTAAACCACGATCTTGCCCAACAACTCTGGGCATCAGACATACGTGAAACTAGGATACTTGCAAGTATGGTCGATGATCTGAAGATGGTTACTGAAGAGCAAATGGAAAGATGGGTAAAAGACTTTGACTATTGGGAGATTTGTGACCAGTGCTGTATGAACCTCTTTGAGAAGACTAGATTAGTATACCAAAAATGCGTTGAATGGAGTTCCAGAGAGGAAGAATTCGTCAAAAGAGCAGGGTTCGTACTAATGGCTCGCTTAGCTGTTAGTGACAAGAAAGCGAATGATAAACAATTTGAGAAATTTCTACCCATCATAAAGAGAGAAGCTACCAATAACAGAAATTTTGTTAAGAAAGCGGTTAATTGGGCATTAAGGCAAATTGGAAAACGTAACCTCACTTTGAATAGGAAGGCAATTGAAACTGCTAGAGAGATTCAAAAAACGGATTCAAGAAGTGCCAAATGGATTGCTTCTGATGCGATTCGAGAATTAACAAGCGAAGCAGTTCAAAAAAGGTTGCAAAGTTAAAAAAGTTTATTTCTGAACAAAATGGAATATGAACCAACAGAGTGTGATCAGATGACTTGTTACACTAGACATCTGAAAGAAGTCTTTGAGAAGGCTGGAATTGAATTCACTAAAGAGAATAAAAGACAAGCGGACAAGTATTTCAAACAGTGGCTTGGCAAGACCGCATGTTCAGAAACTTGGAAAGAACTCAAAACTCGGTTAGAGGACCCTGCAAACAAGGAAGAAGTGGTTAAAAACCTGCGGGCAGCCTTTTCCTAGCCCCTATAAAGAAGATGGACTCTATCCGCCTGGTGCGCCGTGGAATGGGACTCCCTGCCACAAGAAATTCCACCAGTCGTCTTCGGTGATAGTTTCTCCTCTCACCACGATGTCCATGATCTTACTTAGGAGTTCATGATGTCTTTTCTCATCTGAAGCTATAGATTCTAGTAAGAACTTTATTTTCTCATTTCTCGTTGTTTCTATGCCGTAATTTAGGCGTTCCATCATTTTTTCTTCATCTTCAATGTGTTTTTTAGTAGCTTTTTTCAGTCGATTAAGTTCTTCCTCTGTAAGCGCTGGTGGAAGCGAAACAACTTCTATGGCCGCTTTGTATATTTCGGCGTGCTTCAACGAATCTAAAGAAATTCCTTTTAACACTCCTTTAGCTACAGGATTCGTTATTGTCTTCAAAATTTGATTGATCGAACGAACTATTTCTTCCTCCAACTTTATTTGTTCTCGGAAAAAACTTATCATTTTCTCTTCAGTAGAGCTCAAGAAAATCACCAGAAACGCACCTACATCAAAGTCTTTATTAAATCTTATGCCACCCATGTTTAACTTTGTATCAAAAAAAGTTTAGCAAGTTGTAGGATGATTAAAACTTAGTCTTTTTTGCATTAAAATCGCTTTCGGAATGCAAGGGCACTAAGAACTTGCTTATGTTTCATTCACGCTTTATCGCGCTTGCAAAATGAAAATCCGGATGAACAAACATCACATTGTTGAATGTCAATTGACGGATCAGAGCGTTTGCATAGCTTACACATTAACCCGTTTCGTCTAATGATTATGCAGGCTGTGCAAAACCTTTCCACAAGTTCACGTCTGGATATGTGCCCATTAGCTAAGGACGTTGCGATTTCTATGATCACAGGTGTAACTTCGTTTACTTCTTCAATTTTGAGAACTCTGCCGCGAACATGTCGGATGTACTTGCTCACTGCTGTTTGAGTGATTCCTAATAGACTTGCTACCTCCCTTTGCTTTAATCCATACGTTTGTATCAATTGTTTTGCTATTGCGCATCGGATGGCTGGAACCACCGACTTTACTGCGACTTCACAGAGTATTAACATGGTGGGTTTCACTAAACAAATTATTGGGAAGGAAAAGTATTTAAGTATGACGTATGTCATTTATAATATGACGTATGTCATAAAGAGTGATGAGAGGGATGCCATTGATCGTCTTTTTCCCCCTCCTCTCCTTTCTCTCTTTCAGCAGGGCCAGCGATGATCTCAAGCTTCCTTATGGCATACGTCTTTAGGTGACTGAGCCATGGTGTTTGAAGTTAACTCATATCAACGGTTGTTCCAAATAGTTAACAACAGCGAAAATTTAGCCGAAGTTTTTAAACAAGCTGAAAATTACTGTCAAAGCTGTAAAATCATCTCACCCATGATTTGTATTCAGAAATGCGAAATATGGAAAGCCAAGAACGAATTGTTAGAAATGAGCAAGATTCTGCGAGAAAGCAATCATGCGCGCAAATTGTTTAACGCTGTAAAAAACAAAAGACGACTAAAAATTATGGATGCACTCTCTAAACGAACTTACGGCATAGGGGAATTACAAGAATACTTAAAGAAAAAGGGGTATTATCACAGTCAACGCACTATAACCAATGAATACCTAAAACCTTTGTTGAGAGTTGGGCTTATCAAAAAAGATGGAAACAAATATAGATCAACATTGTACGGCCAAAAATTTCACAACATCCTAAGCAAATTCAATGATGAAAAAATGTTGCCAACTCATTCTCAATGCTACGAAGAATCCATATTAATGCATCTAACAGATGGACCGAAATCTTATGATAAGTTAGTTGAGTTAGTAACTCAAAAAAGCTTGTCAAGAACTCTGAAGAGACTTCGAGAAGTAGGGTTGATAACCAAGAGCCAGTCATCCAATTACGTTTTTTATTTCAAAACCAAAAAAGAACCAAACTTAACGTTTTCACCAACTGAGAAAAGAGTTTACGAAGCAATTCCAGAGGCAGGCGTATCCGCTCGCGCCCTCTCTAAAGAGGCGAGTATAAGCCTTAGAAGAACCTACAAATATTTACGCAGATTAACGAAGAAAAGATTGGTTTTTGTCCGAAAACGACCTCGAACTTATGAACTTACATCGTCTGGAAGAGAAATCGCTGCTTGCCTGGAAGAGATGGCAAAGCTAGTCTCAACTGCTTCGCAATACAGAGTCAATTAGTTGTAGCCATCCATAGAACCGAAGTCTCTGTTAATCGAAGCGAAAGTTGCTTTGCATTTTCTTCTTCAAGTCTTGCTCGTGTCTTTTGATGTTTCTTTACTCTAGTCCTTCAAAAAGTAGGGGTATTAATTTTTTTTATCTCTCTAATACGAAAACTTTCTCATGTGGAATCTTCGTTGGAATACGCCTAAGCAGCATTTTCTCACCATACCTTTTGCTTAGACCTATGGGTTCAAGTTGTTCAGCAAGCGCCAAAGCTGCTTCCAACTTTTGATTTGTCCTAGAGTATATAGTTAATAACGGATCGCCTTTTTTCACCTGGTCCCCAAGCTTCGCTCTTAATAAGACACCTGCGCCCTTTTCTTTGGGTGCTCCTGCTTCCCTAGCTATCTGAGCAATTGCTACGTTGTTAATCCATACCACTCGGCTGCCGATACTTGAGACAAAATGAGTTGTTTTATCTCCAAGCTCTATGTCGTCAGGTGTAACTTCCGGGTTTCCTCCTTGTGCAGCAATTATCTCACGAAACTTTTTCTCGGCTTTGCCTGATTTAAGAAGAGTTCGTGTAGCGCCTTTTCCATCCTTGACGCCCATCATATCAAGTAGAATGCCAGCTAATTCTGTTGCTTTATTCACCAAATCGAAAGGTCCATTACCTTTTAGTGCTATAAGGGCTTCTCTAGCCTCTAGAGCAGGTCCTACTGCGAAGCCCACTGGTTGTTCACCAAAGGTCACTGCGCATTGTATCTGCATATGAAGACGCTTGCCTAACTCTATAAAGTCTCTAGCTAAAGAGTGGGCTTCTCCAACTGTCTTTATTTTAGCTCCTCTTCCAGCGGGTATATCTATCACAACGTATTCTGCACCTATTGCTTTCTTCTTACTAATAATTGACGGAAGAAGAAGAGGATCTATCGACAAGGGATATTCCACTTGGATGAAAAGATCGTCCGCAGGGGCAAGGTCCAATGCACCTCCCCACGCCAAACACGCGTTAGTTTTGTTGACCACGCGTTCTATTTCCTCCATAGCCAGATTGACAGGACATAGAACTTCCACGCGATCCGCTGTTCCTGCTGGTGAAGTTATTGCTCTCGATGACGTTTTAGGTATGATGAAACCTGCTGCCGCAACTATTGGAACAACAAGGAGCGTAGTTTTGTCGCCTGGAACCCCTCCGATACTGTGCTTATCCAAAACTGGACCTTTGTTCCAGCGAAGAGTTTTTCCAGTTGCTACCATAGCGCTTGATAGAGCTTCAGCTTCATCTATACTCATGCCCCATATGTGTAGGGCTGTAACGAAAGCCGCAAGCTCGACGTCACTTAGATGGCGTTCCACCACATCCTTAACGATCTCCATTATTTCTCGCTTCCGAAGTCGATTCCCCAAAATTTTATCCCGTATATATCCTAGTGATTCAGGTCTCTTCGCAGGTTGAACTTCAACTGATTCTCCAGAACGAATGTCTAATACACTACTGACTTCATCATATATACCCAAGGTTTTTCGGGGAAAGGTTGCCGCGACATTGACAATTGCTATTGCGCTTTTTTCCCGATATTTAATTATTATTCTGTCAGAAGGGTGGAGTCCTAAACGACTTGCATATTCATCGTCCATGACTACAGTAGGTTTCCCAGATTCGATACCCAGAAGTTTGACTTTCAGCTTCATTTGATTCTTCACCGTTTACGCTAAATTGGAAACTATTAAATCGCTCCACAGTGAAAAAAGTTTGGGATGAAATTATTTGAAGTATAGAGATTTTGTTGACCTAACGTATAAACCAAGTGAAGACGATGTTGTGTGCGATTTCTCAGTTGAAACATATGATGAAGACATCACAAAAATGGCGGGAGGAGTGGCTGCGGAGAGTTCTATAGGAACCTGGACAGAGCTTGCAACAATGAAAGCCTACGTGAAAAAGTTGCATGCTGTCGTCTTTGACATCAGTGGGAACTCTGTGCGTATTGCATATCCCATTGAGCTGTTTGAGCTTGGCAACATGCCGAACGTACTGAGTAGCGTTGCTGGAAATGTTTTTGGTCTGAAAGATCTGAAAAACTTGCGGCTTAACGACTTGCATATACCTGAAGAGATGATAACAAGTTTCAAAGGGCCAAAATATGGCATAACGGGAATTCGCAAATTAGTTGATGTGTATGACAGACCTTTACTAGGAACTATAATAAAGCCAAAACTGGGCTTAAACCCTAAAGATCATGCTGAGGTGGCTTTCAACGCTTGGGTTGGAGGATGCGACATAGTTAAGGATGATGAGAATCTTAGTAGTCAAAGATTTAATCCATTTGATGACCGTGTTGTAAAGACTTTGGAATATCGTGATAGAGCTGAAGAGCAAACGGGTGAAAAAAAGATCTACATTCCTAACGTAACTTCTGAAACGAACGAGATGGTGAAACGGGCACAGTTCGTAGTGGATCAAGGTGGAGAATACGTTATGATTGACATCTTAACTTGCGGATTCTCAGCATTACAGACTTTAAGAGACCAAGATTTGGATGTAGTTCTCCACGCTCACAGGGCGGGTCACGCAGCATTTACAAAAAATCCGAGGCATGGTATCGCTATGCGGGTGATTGCAAAACTTTCTAGGATTGTTGGAGTTGACCAGCTTCATGTTGGTGCTGCTGTGGGTAAGATGTTAGAGACGAGGGAAGAGGTGTTGATGAATTGCGAGGCTTTAAGAGGAAAAATGGGTGGGCTGAAAAGAGTTATGCCGGTTGCATCTGGTGGTCTTCATCCTGGCTTGGTTCCTTCACTAGTTGATATATTTGGAGTTGATTTTGTTATCCAAGCTGGGGGAGGCATACACGGACACAAACATGGAACAGTGGCAGGTGCAAAAGCTATGAAACAAGCGGTTGATGCCACGGTGGAACACATAGAACTTGATGAGTATGCTGCAACTCATAGTGAACTGCGGAGTGCATTGGAAACTTGGAAATACACATCATAAAAATATCCAAGGAAACCTAAAGCTTTAACTTACGTTAATGAAAACTAACGCGTGAAAAATTAAATAAATAAAATTTACGCTATTCTAGAGTTTGAGGAGTTAAAAATGAGTGAGCTGAAAATTAAGCCAAAAGTGGTTGGGTTGAATGCTTGGAAATCCGGTCCAGACAACCTAGTACCTGGATGCACCATTACATCCATAGCTAATGTAGACGGAGTTGGCGAGGTAGGATTATATTTTATGCCTCCGGGAAAGCAGACAACTGTTTTCTCTCTGGAGGAGGAAGATGATGGTACGGCAGATGAATACTATGGTCCATGCCACGAGTTTTATTACATTCTCGTTGGAGAATTTACAATGTACTGGGGCAAAGACACATCTAAGTTAAGGGCAGGCGCTGCAAATAAACTGGTTCTGAAAGCTGGAGACCTAGGCCACTGGACCCCAGGCTGGAAATACTCGGTGAAAAACACTGGAGAAGTGCCGGGAACATTCTTTTGGGGCTTAACCAGTCCGCCGAAGGGAACGAAAAGGAGAGAAATCGCAGAGCCGCCTCCAGAACTCAGATGAAGAATGTTTAATAACTCTCTGTGTAGGTAAGCCACCGTAACGCGGTTCGTCCAAACCCTTAAAATAAAGGGCAATATGAATGTTGCAGAAACTGCGCTACCAGAATCTTCTCTTTAGCGCTTTTTTCTCAGCCTCTATTACTAATTCAAAAAAGTGATCTGTGAATGCGCTATCCTTTCGAAGAATTTCTTCTACGTCAGACGATCTCAGCCTTCTTCCGGATAGTGCCACTGCGACTGGTTTGCCATATTTAGACATCAATTGCGCCGTTTCTAAAGCTTGTCCTTGCCATTTTTTTTCCTTCTTCGTCAACCCTTCTCCTTTTTTATCTACAAGTGAACTAACTTCGTCTTCATCTCGGCGAAGTACGCCTAGAGCTGTGGACCCACATTTCGGACACTCTGGTTTGTTGGGTAGGTCCTTTATGTGAATCATATTCAGATAGTCCCAGCAGTTGGTGCAAATGAAAGTGCGAACTTCACTGAACAAGCGTGCCTTCGCGGATTCCACGAGTATACGTTTCATTCTCTCCGGGGGAATGATGTCAGTTTTCATGCTAACTCTTTCTAGACCGACGCGTGCAATTGGAGTGACAATTCCTCCGGTTTCCAGCTTTTGAACTTCAATTTCGTCTTTTCTAATCATGTTGAGAACTTGAATTGTGCGCTGCAGATCTAAATCTTTCGTGAAGATTTCCTTAAGCGCCTCGTCGTAAATGGCTGTTTTCTCAAAGCTTTTAACTAGGTGTCGAAGGCTTACACCTCTGAAGTCAACCCATTTTTTGAGAGCACCGAATCTCCGGGCTACATGAATTATTCGTCGCTTGAAAATCCCTGTCTTCACAGCAGCCTCTGTAAGTTTGTCCTGAATAACAGAATTTGACCAGTTCTTAATTTCACCAAACATCGTGAGAATGTAGTCCGCGTTAGCGGCGCCCATGGTTTGAAGGAAAATGCGATACGGGTCATGCTGCACTGCAACTGCATATCCAGTTTGCTCAGAAAGTATGTGACCAATTAACTGAGCTAAAGCACGATTTGTAAGGGACCCGAAGTTTAAGTGAATTATAACAAAGTCCTCCCAGTCCTCAACAACCATCCGTTTGTCTGTTGGGACAAGAAAGCCCTCTCTAACTTGGTCGACAGTTTCGAGTATAGCACGCAGAACTGCATTTTTGTCCGCGGGATACTTTTCAGCTAACCGAGCTGCAACTTCGTCAGGCGCGACTTTGTTTCTTATTTGTTCTTCAACAAAGCCTCTGATCCACCCAACTTCTTGGGCTACCTCAAACGGAACCGGAATCTGTTCTCCAATCCAACTTGGGATAGCCCCGGTGGGATCGTCAACAGACTTCACGTAAACGTGATCGCTGGATACGTTCACGATTTGCCATGGGCTCCCGCGGATGATGAACTTGACGCCTGGTTTTCCGTATTCTGCCATAAAGGCTTCGTCTAGTATACCCACAGCGGATTCTGATGTTTCATCTATCACAACATATTGTTTTTCGTCAGGGATCATAGATAGATTTCCAAAGTAGTACTCGTACATGGCTTTGGTTTGGCGGGGTTTTAAGGCGAGCATGTCCTCAGACGAAACCCATGCCAATCTGGGAAAGCGGGAATGCATATACGTCAAGACTTTTTCAACGTCTTCCAAGGTTAGGTCTAAATACGGATAGGCATTCTTGAACATGTCATAAATCTCATAGAAATACCAGCGCCTTTTCTTCATCAACAGTCCTATGATCTGATGTGCCAAGGCATCGTAGGGCTTTGGCGGTACGCTAACGGGCTCCAACTCTTCTTCATATGCCCTGCGGGCTATGACCATGGCTTCCAACGTGTCATCGGAGTCCATTGTGATGATTATTCCTTTGGCGATGCGTCCGATTCTGTGTCCGCTCCTTCCAACGCGTTGAATTAGACGTGTAACTTGTCGGGGACTCATATACTGGATCACCAAGTCTATCCTTCCGATATCTATGCCTAGCTCCAGCGAACTGGTGCAAACAAGTCCTTTG
>Ga0209978_10001360_pt1 | contig 10292 bp, 11 predicted proteins | sample BentaG_FD_182805 | JGI IMG/M metagenome (GOLD analysis project Ga0209978, IMG submission 182805) | Deep subsurface microbial communities from South Atlantic Ocean to uncover new lineages of life (NeLLi) - Benguela_00093 metaG (SPAdes)... | ecosystem: Environmental > Aquatic > Marine > Oceanic >...
AGATGTGGCAATCTTTCCCAGCTACTATCCCGGACTCGGCAAAGGCCGTTATTAATCATCTTGGAAGAGAGCATGTGGGCTTCATAAACTATGCCGTAGACATTTCACCTTGGTGTGACTGCATGGGATTCACTGATAGCTATTTTCTACCAAACTTGGGCGTGTTCGCTTCAAAAGACATCGTCTCAGTAGATAAAGCCTGTCTCGATGCAGCAGATAAGACTGAGGGGGTTCCTGGATCGAAAGCCTTCGATGAGGAAATCGAGAATGAACCCTGGAAAGCTGGTCATGAGAAGTTTACATATATACCTTGTTCACCTAGATTCAAAGAGGTTTCCCAGTGGATCCAAATAAACGCAGCCTTAAACATCGGACTAGGCTCCATAGATTACGAACTTATAGAGGCGACACCTGGTCCGCCTGAAAAATATGTCATGCCTAAATTTAGGGAGCACTCCTGGGGATACATATTCAGGAGACGCTTCAAAGATGATACGCCGATGCCGGATCTGGATTGCTTCAAGAAGAAGCCAAAAATCTCTATCGAGGAATTGACGAAAAAGCCAAAGCTTTGAGCTTTTGATCTTAATACTGAATATGAAAATACTATCACTTTCTCAGTAATTATATCCTTCTCTAATTTTAGTGCGCGTTAGGCTGTTTAGAAATTAATTGTTTATTATGTGATTGATTTCTTTTGTTCTTTGTTTTCTGTTCTTATGGTTGTCTCTATCTAGAATGGAGAGTTCCGAGATGGCTTCTGCTTTCTTCCTAGTTTTTTAGTTCACGGTTTACTCTATCTTGAACGTTTCTTCGTCGTCTCTTCTTTGTTTCATTGGGTTGTGTAGTGTTTTATGCTGCGGATGAGATTGAGAGATCGTGGGTAGGAGATTTCATAATAGCTGCAGACAAGAGTGAACTTATGAGAAAGATCGAATTGATCAAGCCAAAAGGCATATCACTTGAAGATTACAAAAAGGTAAACCTAATAGGTACACCTGAGGAGTGCCTAAATAAAATTGAGGAATATATGGGTCTAGGTGTGACTTACTTCACTATCAGTGGGTTCACCAAAATAACTGAGAAGGAGCTCAAGTTAATAGCTGAGAGTGTGATGCCTAGTTTATAATGGAAACCATTAACTTCTGTTCATTCTAAAAAAAATAATTCTGTTTTTATATCATTTAGGCATTTTTTTGAATGGGGAATACGGCGACAGATTGGTTCTTCATGGGAACGTGTCTGTGGATAACTTGGCGACTAAGAGCAGATATTGTGGAGGAGATAAAGAACTGGATCAGAAAGGCTTCTCCGGGTGGAGGATATATACTATCCTCAAGCAACACGTGGGTCGGAGGTGCCAAGCTGGAAAATTGCTTAGCCATGGTTGAAACAGTGAGAAAAATTTGGTAAATATCCTATAAGAATGTGAATCGTAATTTCGTTTCTCTAATTAATTTACGTTCATATTTTAGCGCGAGCTAGTCATGTCCTCTGTTGTAGTCTTGGGTAACTCTATACCTGCGTTTATCGCCTTCTTAGCAGTCTGTGCACAGACAAAGTCTCGATTCATAAGTTTTTCCTTTAAGATTCTTAGATATTTTCTATGACGTTCTATGATTCCTTTGGGTTGCTTGGTCTCTGAACTTCAGCGTTTGGATATACAGCGACTCTTGGTTTGTTTGGATGACTGTTCCTGAGTTCTTCCAGAACCTCGGTCCAAGTCTTTAGCCAAATTATCTTTTCAGGATTAGCTATCGGTAGACTCGGGTCCTTCTGTTTGTAAGGTGAATAGATAATAAGCTTCCTAAGCTTTGGAAAGGTTCTGGTACCTCCTCTCTCCTGATATAATAGACCTCCCAGATTCTTCCCCCACTTTCCTTCACTGTAATGTGGAATTTGGCCATCTGAGGCAATAGTGACGAGCACGACAGTTCCCCCTTATTTCACAGTATCGACTGCTATGGGTAATGCAAGTGATGCTTCGTTCGATTTGAAATAGGTGTTGGCGATAACTATGTCTGGATCCTTAGGTGTCTTAGTAGCGTAGATTTTTCTTCCAAGCTTCACTCCTTCTCGAAATTCTGCTAAGTCTCCCACAAAAAGAGCTACAGGTTGAGCGCTACTATTAAATGTCATATCTATTTTGATATCTAACCCAGCCATTCTTGCAATCTCTTTATTATCCTCTTTTAGGATGTTTTCATCTGTCTTCCCCCAACCGGTAGTTGGATGAGGGGTGTGATTGGGTCCTGAGAAGTAGATATCTACATGGTTCTAATTTATCGTTCTCAGAGAAGAGATTCCTTTTGAATTTTTTTTTCGTTTCCATAAGCCCTTAAAATTTTTAAACATAGTAGCTAATGTAACTATTCTTTTCTTCAACTCGACAGTAAAATGTTAAATTACGTTTATCTGGAGAAATATTTAACGACTTCGAAGGTTATGCAGATTTGTGCATGTTAAAAAGCATTCACAGTTAGATACAAGGAGAATACGAAGACTCAATATTATATTGAAAAAGCAGAGTCTTATTGGGATGGCACAGGGTTTAAGGATGGTTCGTGGACAAATTGTTACGATACATATAAACTTGGACTGTTCATAGCAACATGCAAAATTTTAGAATACGAGTCTAACTTAGAAGAAACAATAGAAAAAACAATTTGGAGTTTACAAGACAGAAGAAGTGGAGGGATTTGGAGTCACTTTTTTAACATTGGCGAATATTGGGAAGGATATCAACAAACAGTCGAAGCCACAGCAATGTGCGTATTAGCATATAAAAAACCGTTTTGGATGGAGAACTAATTTAGAAATCTTTTTTGAAGACTCTTTAAAACCTGTTGTAGTACAATTTCTCTCAAATAAACACTGTTCTTCTACAAAAAACGAAACAATTTTGAAGGTTTTCTCATTTTTTCCATATTTCGAAAAATAAATTGTGTTCATACTTTTTTAATTTATAAAGTAATCTAGATACTGAACCTATTTGATCTTGATAATCTGATCTTAAGTATCCATTCTTTTATGCCACAAAATGCTGTACAATATGATAAGTAGTCCACAAACTATTACTTCTATTGCCCCAACCATCCGTAATCTAAGCACATGATTATTATATAGGTTAATCAAATATGCAAAGAAGATTAAGGCAAAACCTGATAAAATCTCAATTAAACCATGTCTCCTACTTCTATTAATTACAAACCTGAGGGCAGCTATAAAGAAGTTGGATATACCAATTAAACCTAAGAATAACGTAACGCTGATAATCAATTCTTCAGGTGGTCTAATCCAAACCCTTTCGTTTGTTAATTGTTTGAGCCATACAAGAAAATTAGAAAAAACATTAGAGTTTGCTGTGATTACTATACCAATTATTATAAGAAAACTTCCAAAAGAAAGGAAACCCATGTAGTCTCTACCACGTTTATCTGCACCAAAACACACATTTTCACGAACATCCCTTCTTTGTAGTGAATAAAGAGAGACCCCACAATCAGTACAAAATTCTGCATGCTCTTGATTTTTAGTACCACACTTTGAGCAAGTGATCATAATATTGTTCCCTTTAATACTAATTATTCAAAGTTTATCGAAATTAATAATTCACTAACTTATAAACATAAATTTTAGCTATAACATCAATATTAGCCCTATTTTTAACTAAGACGATACATTCTAAACCTAAAACCGAAAGTCAATCACCAGACCCATAAACCAAAAAATTCGAGTTATTCATCTACGTCATATTCTGGATGAATACGCAAGAGACGTGGTCAAGAGACGCATCCAACAAGTTAATTACGTTGCTTTATGTTAAGCTTTAGAAATTAAGATCGGGGTCTATCCTTGAAGCTGACTTGTCAAATAAATATCAAGTTCTCGATTATTCTATATACTCTGTCATGGTCTTCTGATCAGTGGGTATGGGTTTTGAGATTCTGGTTTTCAACCTCTGTGTGAAGCCGTAGATCTCCTCCACCCTGTTCTTCATACCGAGAAGTTTCCTTTTCTCATGGGTTTGCATGCTAACTAAAGCGAATATTTTTGCTAATTTTTTATCCCCTGGCTGCCGTAGGATTCTGCCGAAGCGTTGGATCCACTTTCCCGGGTTGTTGGGAGGGTCCACCCAGACTTCCAAGTCTGCTGAAGGGATGTCCAGTCCTTCTTCGCCTACACTGGTGCAGACCAGGATCTTGGCGTGTTCCTTAAAGTGGATGAGTGCTGAGGCTTGTTGATCCATGTTCATGTCTCCCTTACCCACTAAGACAGCTATGTCCTCAATCGTGCGGTTCTTGTGGAGCACAGCAGCTAAGTGTTTGGCTCCCATCACCGACTCGATGTAGACTATTGCTTTTTTGTATAGTTCACTCCTTAGTATGTGCGTAGCTGCTGAGATCTTGTGGTTGAAAATATCGTTCAGAGCTTTCGTGTAGGCTTGGTGGATGCTCTCACCGTTCAGGCTCTTTCTTTTGTTCTTCAGATCTTTGAATCTCCAGGTTTTGTAGTGGATGACGCTACTGGCCCCGTCTTCTACCATCCTGAATTTTAAAAGTTTCACGGCCAACAGGGCTTTGCACAATCCATGTTCGGTGCAGTTCCGTTTATGTCCACTCCCATATTTCTTCCTGAGCCTGAATTGGTAGGAACGAGAGAGGGTTCCTAAGGCTCGGTAAACTCGAAGCAGCTTCTTTGGGGTCTTAATCCTTTCCATCACTACCAGCCGTTCAGGCATGTGCTCCTTGATCCCCGGGTCCTCCACGCTGAAGATCTTGATCTTGTCAAAGACTTTCCGCAGCTCCCGTAATCGTTCTGGGGCGTGAAGTTGAGGTGTGGCGCTGAGTGCTAGGATCCTCGATCCGGAGGCTCTCGCGGCTAGGAGGATGGAGTATCCGTCTGTGTTACCTATGTACCGCTGACATTCGTCAGCGATCACAACATCGTACGGAAACTCATCCATCAGGCTGGATAGGTATTCGATGGGGTCTTCAAGCTTCCTGGCTTCCTTGAGGGATTCTTCGTGGACTGAAAGGTTATCATTGTAGAAGGTTTGCGGTGTTGTGACTACGAATCCGTTGTTCCAGACGTTCAACCTCTCTCGATCTTGAGGCGGAATCTCGCCGGAGACGAATAGGGCGTTCACATTCAGCATGGTCTTAGCAAAGATGGTCTGTTGAACCCCGAGGGGTATGGACGGGACGAGGAAGAGAACGCGTATAGGTCTCTCTTTGCTGTCCCGCATCAGCTTCGCCCCGGCGAGATAGGTCTTTCCAAGCCCTGTGGGTAAACCAAGTATGAGGGTGGATGGTCCCATTCCTCGGAGGATCTTCTCCTGGAAAGGCCACAGTGTGTAGTTTAATCCGTGAATACTCACACTCTCCCTCTTGGGTACAGGAGATTGCGGAGCAATGTTTGAAGTGAGGACCTTGACTGAATGTGGCCCCTTATCAAGGAAGCTCAGATACTCTTTCCATCTACTCAATTAACCCACCAGGTTTAATCATTCCCTTTACATATTTATGATAGACCTTTATTATCTCTTTTAAGAGATAAAGAGGTGACTTAGATGGGAAGATACACTACAGGTTACAGACTGGAGCAACGCATTCAAAGCATTTACACAAAACATGGATGGCTTGCAACAAGGTTTCCTAAAAGTGGGAGAAAACTTCACCCCGCGGACGTTCTAGCCCTAAAGAGGATCGGGAACCAGACACACGTCCACTTAATCGAATGCAAAAACGCGTCAAAGAAAGACCAGGAGAAAAAAACCATATACATACAAGCAAAACAGATCAAAAGGCTTCTCAGGACAGCAGAGAAACATCAAACACAAGCGATGATCGCATACAGTTTCCCACGTCAACACGCCAGAATCCTACCTGCAAAACGATTAAAATCCTCAGGAATGATGCTGAGTATTAAACGGGAGGACGGCATACCAATAAAACAGTTTCTAAAAACATTCATCTAAAAACGCTTAAACTTTTATGTAACTGAAAGAACTCATCTTTAAAATTTTCCGGAATCAACTGGATGCAAAAGGGCTAATAAAGGAAATTCTCCCCAAAAAACTCAGTCTCCACCTCGTCACCAGGGAAACATTAACGTCAAATGCAATAATTTATCTTCGGTACTCAAAATATAATGTTAATTATGGTATTCTGCGTCGTCTGCGGTAAATACATAGAGGATAACATAGTTACTCGCTGCATTGATTGCGGTGAAGCTCTCTGCGAAGACTGCGGTTATAGTGCTGTTCACTGTTTTGACTGCGGCGGAATCCTCTGCAGTAATTGTGATGCTGTCGGGCTGTGTCAAAACTGCGAAGTGATACAGATATTAGATGATGACTTTTTTGATGAAGAAATGATGTAATGGATCTTAGTTAAAAGAATGGGTTACTTTCTCTTGATGCATCATAATTATATTACCTATTATACTCAATATTATTAGGAAACTAGTTCATGAGATGTACAATTACTATATCTCTTGTCTATGAAAAAAAGATTTGAAGTACTTTATACATGAGTGATAAATGTGAGACGTTATCTTCCAATATCTACTGACTCATTTTTTGATTTTTTACAAAAAGAAAAAGTTCGAGTATTGAAAAATATTGAACGATCCCCATCAGCAAAAGCTAAAGTTGAAATTATCAAGGAGACTGAAGTGGAATCTGTTCTCTCAATGAAGATGGATAAACCTCTAAGAACTTTAGGTATTAGAGAGGGTGATTTTTTAGAACTGGGTGATTCCAAACTTATTGGTATACTCTCTAACCAAAGAGACCTGTACAATTTTGATGTAATATTTGAAAAAAAACGGGATGTAAAAGTTGGTTCAAGACTTTCTGTGAGAAAAGCACATTCACTCATACTTATTGAGTTGCAAGAAAAAGCGATGAAACAGTTCATTGATAATCCAATGTACCATTATTCCATCTTAAGAGAGGTTGTATTGAGAGGTAAAACGATGCAACCTAAAGAGAAAACATTTGTAAGCAAAGAGAGATCTTTCTTTTCTGACTTAGAACTGAATGAGTCTCAGAAAGAAGCGGTAACCAATGCACTTTTTCTGTCCCATAGAAACCCATTTCTTCTCATTCATGGTCCACCAGGAACAGGCAAAACAAGAACTATTGCTGAACTTATCACTCAAATAGCTTCTAATAATCAGAGGGTTCTACTTACCTCCCACACAAACATCGCTGTTGATGGGGCGCTTGAGGTGTTGATTAGGAATCATCCAAAATTGAAAGATGAGATCATTAGGTTTGGAAATCCGGGGAAAGTGCTCTCAACTGTAACCGACCTATTACCTCGAGCTAAAGATGGAAAACGTTTTATTAGTAATGAGCTGAAAACATTTCAAATTGTAGGAATGACCCTTTCTCGACTTTCCTTGAAGGTGTATCATGATAAATTGAGTTGGAGTCTTCCTTCATATGATTGGATTATTGTTGATGAAAGTGCCAACACAACTCTTCCCCAAGTATTAATGGGTCTAATGCTGAGTCCTCGAAGCGTTTTAGTTGGAGATCACATGCAGCTGCCACCAATTATTGTAAGCAAAGCCAACCTTGAAGTTCATGAATCATTATTCGAAAAACTGATTCGCTCCTATCCAGATAGAGGAGTGATGTTGAATATTCAATATAGAAGTAATGAAAAAATTGCAAAATGGCCAAGTTATTATATTTATAATTCAAAGCTTAAAACAGCTAACTCGGTTAAAAACCTAAAGCTTGAATTACACTCTTCAGTTGAAGATGAATTTTCTGCAATTCTCGGAAGTGAACCAGTAATATGGGTTGACACTAAAGAAAAAAGTAAACAAGAGAAGTGGTTCTACGGTTATGGTAAAAGTTTGTGCAATGATTATGAAGCTGCTCTAACAATTAAGATTGCTAAAAACATTCTTGAACTTTTAGATCTGCAAAATGTTTCTAATAAAGAGGAATTATTAGACCATCTTGGAGTAATATGTCCGTTTCGGCTTCAAGCAGCCATCATGCACAGTATTAATGCAAAGACTGTTGATTCCTTTCAAGGAAGAGAGAGTGACACTGTTATTTTTAATACTGTAGCGACAAATCCTCACATTGCCCTAAAAGACATTCGAAAGTTGAATGTAGCGATAACTAGAGCAAGAAAAAAATTGATAATCATAGGCTCCAGCAGTTTATGCACTTCTCAGCTTCCACACTACCTTAGTTTCTACAATTACATAAAACAGCAATGCAAAATTGTAAACAGCCACTCAATATCCAATCTTGGAATGGATGAAGTGAGAGACGAAAAGAAGAGGATACTTAATTTATCGAGAAAGCCGGAACCAAAAATACGTCTCCGTCCATACCGAACTAAAATTCCAAGACGATATGTAGTAAAAGAAGAGAAACAACGAAGATATAGTGAATTCATTGATTTACTGAATCAAGTGAAGACAAAAGGAAAGATATCTCCTGCTCAATGGAGGGAACATAGCTCCCAATGGAGCGAGTTACCACAAGAAAGAAAAAATGAATTAATTCAACAACTAAAAACTCAGCTAAAAGAAAAATAGTTCAAATTACCACTCATTTTTTTATGAAAAAAATAGCAAGTTAATTACAAATAAAAAAGATAAAATAAAAGAAAAAGAAAAATTATTTTAAATTGAATAAATCGAAATTATAATAGGATTTAAATGAGTACTAGAAATTCTATTAAAATCTCTGATAAGACTCTTCATAAACTTCAATGTTTTAAAAGAATTGTTGATGTTATTCTCAAAAAGGAAGCTAGTTTATCTTGCTTCTAATATGGAGAACATAATGCGGGTTCATAAAGCATAAATATTATCGGATTCTATTTTGAGTAATAAGGCTGGATCATTTTTTGGTCAAGTTTATTCAGACTTCTGATTGGCAAATCGGTATGAAAGCTGGTGGACTTGGTGAAGCTGGTTCTCTTATACGAGAGGAACGTATAGGATCAATTTCAACTATATTTGAAATTGCACAAGAAAATGAAGCTGATTTTGTACTCATTTGTGGAGATGTTTTTGAGCATAATATGATCAGTAGTGAAGACGTTTTAAAAGTAGTTTCAATCTTTAATTCGTATCCAGATATGCCTATCTATCTTCTTCCCGGAAATCATGATGCATTAGGTCCCGGTAGTGTATATGAGCGAAATATCTTTAGCAGAATCCCTAATTTGACAATATTCAAAAAATATGAACCATTGAATATTGATAGCGTTACTTTTCATCCTCTTCCCATCAAATCATATTACCAAAAAGAGGCTCAAACAAGAAATCTTCAATGTGTCATAGAATTAGAAGGAATTCATATTGGTGTAGCCCATGGAAGCTTAATCGGTGCATTCTATGTCTCTGATGAAGACTTAGATTACCCTATAGATCCCACTTGTATTGAGAAGAGTGGTATAGATTATTTGGCATTAGGTCACTGGCATAGTCACAGACAATTTAAAGATGGAAACGGAATAACAAGAATTGCATATTCTGGGACTCACGAGCAAACTAAATATGCTGAAGATTCGGCAGGTCATTGTTTACTCGTCGAGATTGAAGGAAAGGGTGAAACACCCAGGATTAAACCTATAAAATGTGGAAAGTTGACATGGAACTCCATCGACTTTGAATTGAGAGATGTTGCTTCAATATCCGAACTTTCTACACAACTAGACTCTGCAAAAGACTTTGATATGTTGGAACTTAACCTAACTGGAGAAATTTCTATAGAAGATAGGCTAGAGATTGAGAATCTACTGGAATATCATAAAACCCAACATAGTCATTTTCGAGTTAAGATTGACAATTTCCAATATATCGCTACGGTAAGTCTCGATAAAGTTAAAGATCTGGGAGATCCGATATTGAACCAAACTGACAAATGCTTAAGAGATACACTTCAAGTTGAGACAAACTCTGGAAATAGGGCTGTGATTGTCGAGGCTCTTTCTCTATTACAAAGGTTGGTTTCTGAGGTTTCACAATGAAGCTTTTATCTGTTGAACTCGAAAATTGGCGCAAATGGGATAATAAAAGAATTGAATTTGATGAGAGGACAACGGTGATATATGGCCCTAATGAAACGGGGAAATCAACAATACTAGAGGCGCTGAGTCGAGGTTTTTTTGATAGATCAAGTTCGAGAGCTAAGGAAATCAGAAGAATCACACCTTTGACTGCTCTTGGTGATGTCTCTTCTAAAGTGAGAATTGAGTTCGCCCTTAATAATAAAAAATATTTCTTAGAGAAATCATTCAATCATA
>Ga0209978_10001361_pt1 | contig 10291 bp, 11 predicted proteins | sample BentaG_FD_182805 | JGI IMG/M metagenome (GOLD analysis project Ga0209978, IMG submission 182805) | Deep subsurface microbial communities from South Atlantic Ocean to uncover new lineages of life (NeLLi) - Benguela_00093 metaG (SPAdes)... | ecosystem: Environmental > Aquatic > Marine > Oceanic >...
CTCTAATGGATGCGGGAGTGCCCATTACTACGCCTGTAGCTGGAATAGCAATGGGTCTGGTTAAAGAAGGGGAGCGAGCCGTTCTGTTAACTGATATAATTGGTATGGAAGATTTTCTTGGCGATATGGATTTTAAAGTTGCCGGTTCCAAAAAAGGGATCACCGCAGTGCAGTTAGATATTAAGACTGACGAGATTACACCAGAAATTATGGCTAAAGCTTTGGAGCAATCGAGGAAAGCTCGGCTGTTTATTCTGGAGAAGATGCAGGAAAAAATAGAAGCTCCTCGTAAAGAACTCTCACCATTAGCACCTAGGATTTTGATAGTAGAAATCAAGCCAGACAAAATCAGAGAAGTAATCGGTCCAGGAGGTAAAATCGTTAACAAAATTCAAAATGAGACAGGAACCAAATTAGATATAGGACAGGACGGCGTGATCATCATTGCCGCAGATACTCGAGAAGCTGCCAATGCGGCCAAGGAAATGGTGGAATACTTTACTGCTGATGTTGAAGTGGGGAAAATATACAAAGGTAAAGTAATGCGCATCAAGGACTTCGGCGCCTTCGTTGAAGTTTTACCGGGAAAAGAAGGACTGGTGCATATTTCTCAGTTAGATGATAGGCGCGTCAACAAGGTAAGTGATGTTGTAAAGGAAGGGCAAGAAATTTTAGTAAAGTGTATAGAAATTGACCAAGAGGGCAGGGTCAATCTCAGTCGTAAGGCTGTATTAAAAGAGAAGGAGTTTCCTGGAGGGAAACAGGAGAAAGATATTAAATGAGTAAAATCAAAGTGAAGAAAAAAGGCAACGGGTCCAGTGATCTTTCTCAGCTTTTCCGAATTTATAATTTTATGGTTCACCAGGATCTCAGTGAACTGAATTGGGAAGAGAAAGAATTTAAAATTATGATAAGACGCGAATTTGGCTCTGGTATCTCTTTCAGGCGCTACGGAAAGGAATCGAGAAGTAAGGTATTGGAAAAAGAAGCTTCGGCGCCTGCCGAGCAAATTGAACAGGATACAATTATCATAAAATCGCCAATTGTAGGTATTTTTTATTCTTCTCCCGCACCGGAAACCCCGCCTTTTGTCGAAGAAGGTGATATAGTTTCGGTGGGTGAGACGGTGTGCATCGTTGAGGCAATGAAGCTGATGAATGAAATTCAGACAGAGACAAAATGCAAAATACTGAAAGTATTAGTTTCCGATAATCAGAACATTCAAGTGAATGAGCCATTGTTTCTAGTATTGCCTATAATGGAGTAAATTCAGATGAGCGAACAGATTGGGCTCCTTGCTGGAAAAATCTGGAATTTTTTGAATGCCAAAGGTGAAGTTCCGGTTCTGGTGTTGAAGACCAGACTGGGAGTACCTAACAGCTTACTCTACTTAGCATTGGGGTGGTTAATACGAGAGGAGAAGATATACATCAAAAAGGAAACGAAGGATTACCGGGTAGGGCTGCACTGATGTTCACTATTCTCCTCTATACGCTTTTCCTCAATCGCCTCGTCTTTTTCTATAGCGAAAATATAATATCTATTCCCGCCTGGAAGGATGAAAATGAGTCTGACGAGGGCTGTTATACTCGGGTTAGTTCAGGGTATAACAGAATTTTTGCCTATCTCCAGTAGTGCTCATCTAACATATTTCCAGAAGTATCTAGGTATAGATAAACTGCAACTTTCCTTTACTGTATTCTTACACTTCGCCACGCTGTTAGCAATCCTTCTCTTCTTTAGAAAAGATTTATGGGAAATATTGAAAGGTTTCCGAAACATAAAGGGGCCAAAGACCAATCCTTCCACACGAATTCTTTTTCTTCTGGTTATCGGTTCATTGCCTATAGCTATTTTGGGAATACTTCTTAAAGATAAAATAGAATCTCTTTTTTCCAATATTGAATTAGTCAGCTTGTTTCTTATCTTAACCGGAATACTTCTCTACTTTGGTAACCGGATAAGAAACGTTCATAAGGGTGTCCTGGAGACAGGAATAGTCGATGCATTGATAATTGGTACAGCTCAGGCTTTTGCAATTCTGCCGGGTATCTCACGTTCAGGGGTCACTATCATTTTTGCGCTATTTTGTGGTCTACAACGGAAATGGGCAGTAAAGTACTCCTTTTTCCTTGCTGTGCCGGCAATTTTGGGAGCTACCCTCATTGAACTCCCCAGCATCTTATCCATGGTTAACTTCTCCACACTGACTTTTTATATAGCTGGAACAGTTGCAGCTCTTTTTTCTGGATATTGGTCACTCAGAGTAGTGTTGAGGTTTGTACAAAAAAGTAGGCTTCACTATTTTGCTTACTATTGCGTAACGTTAGGACTTATTGTTTTGTTCCTTCAGACTTGGTAGCCGCAACCTTTAGGTTGCGAATTCAAACGCAGACTGTAGTCGCAACCTTTAGTGATTTATACGCAGGCTGAAGCCTGCGACTACCATTTTGTTAGTTTAAAAAAATCTTGACTTTGTGCACAAAAAGAAGTAAACTTTCTTCGAGGAAATGAGGTTATAAAGTGAAGATAACAAGCAAAACAAAAGAGGAAAGGAACGAAATTGCTGGTATTATACTGCTTATGGTGTCCCTTCTGATATTGTTAAGTCTGGTTTCCTATCAGATGGGGCGTTATGTTATGGGCGGTTTGGGAAGATATTTGTCTCGTTCCCTGATGGCTGCCTTCGGATGGGGAGCTTACTTCCTCCCCTTCTCTATTGGATACTGGGGATGGAAAACCTTTCACAAAGGGAAGAAAATAAAAGGTATCTGGGTTAAAGTCTCTGGCCTGGGCTTTTTGCTGTTGTCTTTTTGCAGTTTTTTGAACCTCCTTGGCAGGCAGATGAGATTGGGCGGAACATTGGGTGACTTTGTTGCCGACTCTCTTCTGGTTCCTGCTTTTGGAGAGACTGGTGCTTATCTTATTATATTAACTGTATTTATCGTTTCTATACAATTAGTGACCGAAACATCTATTATTCAATTTCTGCAGACCTTAAGAAAGAAGATTCAGGTAGTTCGAGCTAGATCTCCGGGAAGAAAGCTCCTGACCCTCACCCAAGAGGTAAAACCCGATTCTTATAGGAAAGTCTCTCCTCAGGTAAAAGCCGAGTCTGTTTCTCAAGTTTCCCCTCCAGGCGCACTCACTTTCGAATTTCCTCCCATAGAGCTCCTTAATGACCCACCGCAAACAGATATCATCCAGAGGGAGGAAGAATTGAAAAACAACGCCGAGGTTTTGGAAAAGACCCTCAAGAATTTTGGCATCTCGGCAAAGGTATCCCAGATTCATCCAGGACCTGTAATTACGCGTTATGAACTGGAACTGGCTCCAGGAATAAAAGTGAGTAGTGTGAAAAATTTATCTAACGATCTCGCTTTGACTTTACGGGCACAAAGCATAAGAATATTGGCTCCCATTCCAGGAAAGGCTGCTGTTGGCATAGAAATCCCCAATCAGAGTATGGCACTGGTATATCTAAAAGAACTCCTCCAATCTCCCGAGTTTAAGAAAGATACCTCTCTCCTATCCCTTGCTTTAGGTAAGACGGTAGCTGGAAAGACATACATTGCTGATTTGAACCAGATGCCCCACCTTCTGATTGCCGGGGCTACGGGTTCAGGTAAGACGGTATCGATTAACACAATGATCCTGTCCATTCTGTACAAAGCCAGGCCTGATGAAGTTAAATTTCTCTTAATTGACCCAAAAATGGTAGAATTGCCGATTTATAATGGCATTCCCTACTTGAAAAGTCCTGTGGTTACAAACGTAAAGCACGCTGTGGCGGCATTAAAATGGATTGTTGGCGAAATGGAAAATCGTTATCGAAAGTTCGCTGCTACCGGGACTCGTGATATATTTGAGTACAACCAAAAGTTCAAAGAAGAAGGGAAGAAAATTCCTTTTATAGTTGTTATTATCGATGAACTTGCTGACCTGATGGCTACAGCTCCCACTCAAGTTGAGCAGGTGATAATCCGCTTAGCCCAAATGTCCAGAGCAGTGGGAATCCATCTTTTGCTGGCCACACAACGACCCTCGGTAAATGTAATTACTGGCATTATTAAGGCAAATCTTCCAGCGCGCCTCGCCTTTGAGGTGATTTCTAAGGTAGATTCCCGGACAATTTTGGATATGAACGGAGCGGAAAACCTCTTAGGACGGGGGGATATGCTCTATCTCTCTCCAGGAGAGGCAAAACCTATACGCCTGCAAGGAGCATTTGTAAGTCAAGAGGAGATAAAAAGGGTTGTAAACTTTATTAAACAACAGGGAGAAGTGACCTATTCTCAAGACCTATTCCATTTGACAAAGGTCTCAGAAGAGAAGGAAGAAGAGGACCAGGAAATTAGGAAATTATTCAAGCAGGCTCTGAGATTGACCCTGGAAAGGAGACAGGCATCCAGTTCCTTATTCAAGGGAGCATTACATATTAGCGACGGAAAAGCAACAAATCTTATAAGTTTAATGGAAACCAAAGGGTTCGTTGGTCCTCAACAGGGTTCTAAACCTCGCCAGATATTTTTAGATAAAATTGAACAGTTCTGGCGAAAGATAGAGAAGGATGAAGATAACTAAAATAGGTCTGGTTTTTCTCTCTTTGACTTTTCTGATTTCTAGTGAGGGTTTTTCTCAAAAAGAGACAATTTCCTATATTCTGAAAAAATTGGAGAGGGAAAGGAAAAAGATAGAAACGGGGAGTTTTGACTTCCAACAAAAAATACTTATAAAAGCTACTCTGGAAGAAAAACTGATTACAGGTTCGATAAAATTTAAAGTTCCCAATAAACTATACGCTGAGTACATTCAACCTTATCCACAAATCATTGTAAGCAATGGCAAAAAGGTTTGGTTCTATTTGCCCGAGTATAATCAAGTTTCCATCCAGTCAGTTGGCAGATTGGAAGAGTTAATGGGATTGAATTTAGGTCTCTTCTTTTGGGCAAGCAGGATTGGAGAGTTGGAGAATTATAGAAAAGAGGTAGTAGAAGAAGGTGAAAACTATAAGATTAAATTGGTCCCAGAAACTGGAAATGGGGTAGAGATAATTCTGATAATTTCCAAACAAGATTGGTTGCCAGTGGAAACAGAAGTTAGCAATAGTTATACAGTGGTTTCCACTCGTCTGGAAAACATTATAAAGAATCCTGAAGTAAATAATGAAATTTTTGAGTTTAAGATACCTCCAGAAGCACAAGTATTCGAATCCCCTTAACCAATATCGGAAAATTATGCACAGATTGAATCTGTGCCTACAATGATTATGCTGTCATTGCGAACGAAGTGAAGCAATCTGACACGCAGTGTCATTCCGAGCGAAAGCGAAGGAATCTCATTCTATTGTAGAGATTGCCACGCCCCTTCGGGGCTCGCAACGACGTTTGTAGGCACGGTTTTAACCGTGCAAAATCGATAGGAACAGAAATGGCAGAAAATATCGGTAAACGACTCCAGGAAGCTCGTCGGCGTAAAGAAATTAGTTTACAGCAAGTTTCAAAAGAGACGAAAATAAGCAAGGAATACCTGGAAGCTCTGGAAAAAGAAGAATACGATCTCTTTCCAGCAAAGGTTTATGTAGTCTCATTTATCAGGAGTTATGCTCGCTATCTGGGGCTGGACGCTGAATTACTTGTCCATATTTATAAGAGAGAGCATTCCGGACGAAAAGACAAAATGAATCTCAATCCTGAATTTCCTATTGTGGTGAGTCAGGCTACAGGAGAGAAATCGATACCCAGAGGAGGGATTGCTGCATTCCGATTTACCAAGAAGGGTCTTATTCCGTTTGTTTTGGCTATAGGAGTGATTGTAGGAGCGGGTCTTTTAGCGATCTTTTATCTCCGTTCAGCTTTACGGCAACTCTCTCCACAGGTGAAGGCAGGGACAGATGTCTCCACTAATATTCCCAGAAATATTTCTATGGTAGCGGAAATAAATGATAAGACCTGGCTACGAGTAGTTGGGGATGGGGTGGTCTCTTTTGAAGGAATACTCTTTCCTGGTGAAAATAGAAAATGGGTGGCCAAGAATGAAATGAATGTTCGCATTGGAAATGTGGATGGTGTCAAACTATATGTAAATGGGGAAGAAGTGGAGATTATTTCTGAAAATTTAGGCCGGGTTAATGAGTTGGTTTTCACCAGATTAAAGGGAAAAGATTTGATTAAGATAGAACGGAAACGGTCTCAGCGAGTGAAAAAAATGGGACCAGTGGAAACCGAATTGCAAAAAGAGGAAAGATAAGTGAATTTAGCCAACAAACTTACTATGGGAAGAATTATTGTCATTCCCTTTTTTTTACTGTTTATGTTTATAGGGAATATTTATACCCGGGTAGCAGCTCTTCTAATTTTCATTCTGGCGGCACTCACCGATATTTACGATGGGATTATTGCTCGCCATCGAGAGGAAGTCACTAATTTCGGAAAGTTCATAGATCCCCTTGCTGATAAATTGATAGTTTCTGCTGCTCTCATTTCTTTCGTTCAGTTAGGGGAATTATCAATCCCTGCCTGGATGGTTATACTTGTGATCAGTCGCGAATTTATAATAACAGGATTGAGAAGTGTAGCGGCGTCCAGGGGAACAATAATTCCAGCTTCTCTTTCTGGAAAATTTAAGACGACCTCACAAATGGTAGTTATTATCACTATTCTGATAATCTTGATTGTCAATGCTGTGTTGAAGAATTATTACCACACCACTCCTCTGGAATTACAGATTTTTCTGGGTTGGAAAAGAGTGCTCGGCTATGTTTTAGGTAAAGCTCCCTACTGGTTGATGCTTGTGGTTACGATTTTAACCGTGATTTCAGGATTCAATTACATTTTCAAAAATAAACATATACTTTTTGAAGGGATAAGCAGTAAAACCACAAACTGAAAAGGAAAAAATGGACTGGATTATTAGATTTTTAGCTACAGGATTTTTTGTTGGCTATTCGCCATTTGCTCCAGGGACAATGGGAACACTGGTAGCATTTCTGCTTTATGCCATTCTACCTACAACCATTCCCTTCTACTGGATGCTCATTTTATGCTTAATTATTGGCGGAACCATAATTTCTCAGCGGGCAGAAAATATCATAGGGGAAGTTGATTCTCCTAAAATAGTTATTGATGAGATATGTGGATACTTTATCGCTATGGCCTTTTTGCCCAAAACGCTTGGCTTGATGATTGTAGGATTTGTTATCTATCGGCTTCTGGATGTAATCAAGATATATCCGATGAAGAAGTTAGAAATGCTTGCCGGAGGCCTAGGGATAATGCTTGATGATATTTGTGCGGGCATAATAACTAATCTTATCTTACACATAATTCACCAGCTATAAAAAGAAAGGAGGAAAAAAAATGGGAAAAGATGAAAAAGTAAAAGCTTTGGAAGTAGCAGTATCCCAGATTGAAAAACAGTTTGGGAAAGGAACAATAATGAGGTTAGGTGCTGAGGCTTATAAGGGGGAAGTGGAAGTGATTCCCACCGGTGCCTTATCATTAGACATAGCCTTAGGAGTGGGAGGAGTACCTAGAGGAAGAGTGGTGGAAATCTTTGGTCCGGAAGGGGGAGGAAAGACCACTCTCTCCCTCCAGATAATTGCCAATGCTCAAAGATTGGGAGGAACAGCTGCTTTCGTAGATGCTGAGCACGCCATGGACCCAACCTATGCTAAGAAGTTAGGAGTGGACATCGAAAACCTCCTGATTTCCCAGCCCGATAACGGCGAGCAGGCTCTGGAGATTACTGAGACTCTGGTTCGTAGTGGAGCTGTCGATGTAATTGTAATCGATAGTGTAGCTGCTCTGGTGCCCAGGGCAGAAATCGAGGGTCAAATGGGCGACGCACAGATGGGCTTACAGGCCAGGTTGATGTCCCAGGCTCTCAGGAAACTTACCGCCTGTATATCTAAATCTAAGACCAGTGTAATTTTTATTAATCAAATAAGAGAAAAGATAGGGGTGATGTTTGGCAATCCAGAGACGACTCCCGGAGGAAGAGCATTGAAGTTCTATTCTTCTGTTAGAATGGATATTCGTCGCATAGGCTCTATTAAGGCTGGAGAGGTGCATATAGGTAACCGCATAAGAGTTAAGGTAGCCAAAAATAAAGTGGCTCCGCCTTTCCGAAAGGCAGAGTTCGATATGATGTATGATGAAGGTATCTCCAGAGAGGGTTCCCTTTTGGATGTTGCGCTGGAAAATAACCTGATTGAGAAGAGTGGAACCTGGTTTTCTTACAAAGGAAACAGAATTGGACAGGGAAGAGAAAATGCTAAGTCTTACCTGAAAGAAAACCCAGAGATCACCCAGGAAATCGATAACACTCTAAGAGAAAAGCTACTTGGCTCGAAAGAAGAATCTTAACAGAATATGCTAAAGATATTCACAGTTGGACCTATGGAGGCTAATTGTTATATTCTTTATAATCCTGATAAAAGAGAAGGATTGATTGTTGACCCTGGTGCGGAAGGGTCGCGTTTAATTAAATTTATTAAACAAGAAAGAATCTTCATTAACTACATCATCAATACTCATGGACATCCAGACCACATAGGTGCCAACCGCAAGATCAAAGACTACACCAATGCTCCAATCTTGATTCATCAATACGACGCTCCCATGCTTACAAAAAGCGAGAGCATTCTTTCTTTCATCTTTCCTTTAGAATCCTCCTCGCCTCCAGCAGACACTTTCATAAAAGATGGGGATTTAATCGAATGTGCCGGAATAAAGTTGAAAGTTCTCCATACTCCCGGACATACGCCAGGAGGAATCTCTCTTTTGATAGATGATTCCATCTTTACTGGCGACACGCTGTTCTCAGGTTCGGTCGGTCGCTTTGATTTGCCAGGCGGTTCTCAGGAGGTGCTTTTAAATTCAATAAAGAAGATTTTGTCCTTGGATGAAAATTTAATTATATACCCTGGCCATGGTCCATCGACCACCGTTGGTCAGGAACTCCATAGTAACCCTTTTATAACATGAAAAATTCCAAGCTTCTTGACGAATTTATCAATTACATAGATGTGGAAAAAGGTCTGTCAAAAAATACAAAGTTAGCTTACCAGAGAGACCTCTCCCATTATCTCGCATATTTGGAAGAGAATCACAAAATTGTCACTTGCATCATCCATAGCGACCTTATGGAGTTCTTATTGATTAAAAGGAGACATCTATCACCTTCCTCGTTAGCCCGGGTAATAACTTCAATTAAGATGTTCCATCGTTTCCTAGTATCAGATAATTATTGTGGAACGGATCCCACTCAGAACTTAAATTCCCCGCATCTCGGCCTGAGGCTACCCATAGTGTTGACTTTTGCCGAAGTGGAAGCATTGCTCAATGCTCCTCATCCTAATACCCCTGCAGGAATCAGGGACAGGGCAATGATGGAACTCCTCTATGCCACGGGGATGAGGGTCTCAGAAATTGTTAATCTTAAACTGGAGGACGTTAATCTTAAATTGGGCTATTTGCGTTGTATTGGCAAACGGGGGAAAGAACGCATCGTTCCCATCGGTTCTGAAGCAATTAAGTTCATAAATATCTATCTGAAAAAGGTGAGGTCTGTCCATAAAGCACTCTCCAAGCCATCTACACGGCAGCCGAAGAATCTCTTTTTAAATCCTTCAGGCAGGAAATTTTCTCGTGTGGGATTCTGGAAGATAATTAAAAAATATGTTATTCTTTCCGGAATAACTAAACAGATAACACCCCATACATTGAGGCACTCTTTTGCCACCCATCTCTTAGAAAGGGGTGCTGATCTGCGTTCAATTCAGGAGATGTTGGGACATGAAAATATCTCCACCACCCAGATATATACCCACCTAACCCGCGAACGTTTGAAAGACCTCCACAAAAAATTCCATCCTCGTGGTTAGAGTAGTATAGCCCTTGGAGTAGCGAAGCAAAGCTTCGCGATTATAACGCGGAGCTATCGCTCCGCTACTCCTTTCATAAAACCCCTGGGCGACCATCCCGATGTATCGGGATAAATTGCGGTCGCCTCTATACTACCAAGACCATTACCGCCATAAAGCCTTACATTACCTATATGAAACAAAATTCGTCTTGAAAAGACGAGAGAAATGGGGTATAATAATAAAAAGCCTTATAGAGGAGGGAATTTTATGGTTAAACCAGAGGAAAAAGAAGATTTGAAGTTAGTGGAGAAGTTAGCCCAGGGGCGGAAATCGATTCTGGAACAGCTCCATAAGATAATTGTGGGGCAGGATGAGGTGATTGAACAGCTCCTGATTGCTCTTTTTGCCCGAGGCCACTGTCTG
>Ga0209978_10001362_pt1 | contig 10290 bp, 7 predicted proteins | sample BentaG_FD_182805 | JGI IMG/M metagenome (GOLD analysis project Ga0209978, IMG submission 182805) | Deep subsurface microbial communities from South Atlantic Ocean to uncover new lineages of life (NeLLi) - Benguela_00093 metaG (SPAdes)... | ecosystem: Environmental > Aquatic > Marine > Oceanic >...
TACCTGATATTAGCTGGGTGATTATTGAGGGTGGGGTTACCATTCACCTCGGGCTAATAATGGATTCGCTAACCGCAGTGATGCTTATTGTCGTTACCCTAGTCAGCCTGATGGTGCAGATTTACTCACAGGGTTATATGGCTGGAGACCCGGGTTATCACCGCTACTTTGCCTTTATGTCACTATTTACTGCGTCAATGCTGGGTTTGGTTCTGGCGGATAATCTACTTTTCCTGTATGTATTCTGGGAGCTGGTTGGTTTATGCTCCTATCTCCTTATTGGCTTTTGGTTTCACCGTCCGGCAGCGGCTAATGCGGCTAAGAAGGCGTTTATCGTTACCCGGCTTGGTGACTTTGGCTTTCTAATTGCTATCCTGGCTCTGTTTTTTAATACCGGCACCTTTGATATTGCTGAACTGCACAGCTTGGCTATAACCGGGGTTCTAGCTGGCACCACCCTTACCTGGGTAGCCATTGGCATCTTTGCTGGTGCTGTGGGCAAGTCGGCTCAATTCCCCCTCCATACCTGGCTGCCTGATGCTATGGAGGGTCCGACTCCGGTTAGTGCCTTAATCCATGCCGCCACTATGGTAGCGGCTGGCGTCTTTCTGGTAGCACGTATGTATCCTCTCTTTGCTCACTCAGTAGAGGCACTAACTACAGTGGCTATAATTGGCGGCGTTACTGCTATCTTTGCGGCGACTATGGGGCTGGTAATGACCGACATTAAGCGGGTTCTGGCTTATTCTACTATCAGCCAGCTTGGCTATATGATGCTAGGTCTGGGGGCTGGCGGTATTGCCATCGGTATTATTCACCTGTTTAATCATGCCTTTTTCAAGGCGCTACTCTTTCTCGGGGCGGGCAGTGTAAACCACGCCACCGGGACATTTGATATGCGTGAGATGGGTGGACTACGCAAGGTGATGCCGTGGACTTATGCCACCTTTGTTATTGCCTCGCTGAGTATTGCCGGTATCTGGCCGTTGGCTGGATTCTGGAGTAAGGATGAGATATTAGCCAGTTCCCTGGAAAGCCAGCCCATCTTATTTTATTTAGCCATGCTCACTGTATTTATGACTGCCTTTTACATGTTCCGGGTAGTGTTCCTGACCTTTGGTGGTGAGTATCGGGGGGGTGGTTCAGACGCTCACGGTGGTAAACCTCACGAATCGCCATCGGTAATGGTCATACCTATGGTGATTCTGGCTATTCTGGCAGTAGCTTCTGGCTGGCTTAATGTTACCGGAGGCTTTGGTCAGCTTCTGGGTCATGGTGAGACCCATAGCTTTGCCCACGGCTTTTTTGGCATCCTAGCTCATCCCTTACCATGGATATCACTTATACTGGCTGGTCTGGGTATCCTTTTAGCCTATGCTATATATAGTGCTAAGTGGCTATCGGCGGAACGAATAACCAGCGTTTTTTCTCCGTTGCATACCTTATTCAGCAGAAAATATTGGTTTGATGAGCTCTATGAAGGTGTCTTTGTCGGTAAGGCTTTAGTCAATGGATTTTTTGCTGGCTTGCACCGATTTGATGCCAGTGGTGTCGACGGGGCAGTGAATGGAGTGGCTAATGCCACTATGGCTGGGGGCAGGGCTATCAGGCGGGCACAGACCGGGCAATTGCAACTCTACGGTCTGTTCATTGCCATAGGTATTTTGGCTATTATTCTCGTTTTGTATTTCTTTGGGTGAATGTTTATGAGTTTACGTGAAAAACTGATTGAAATCTTCTATAAGGCGGCAACAAGCAGTAGACAGATGCGAACTCTTCTTACCCCCGTAGGGTTACTCTTCTTTTTTACCCTTGTAGTGCTGTTTATTATTGTTTCGCTTCAAGTGGATAAATTTTTGGGGCTTCCTAGACTCCTCCCCACAGCAGTAAATATCATCTTGTCGGTGCCTATTCTTGCTATAGGGCTGTTTCTAGTGCTATGGTCGATTCTACATTTTATCAAAGTAAAAGGAACGCCGGTGCCTTTCAGTCCGCCACCTAAGCTGGTTACCACTGGTCCCTATGCCTATGTTAGAAACCCCATGCTCACTGGTGTGTTTATCCTGTTCTTTGGACTTGGCGTTTTGTTTAGGTCAATTTGTCTTGTTTTTATATTCACTCCACTTTTTGCGCTGCTTAATGTGTTGGAGTTGAGAGCAGTTGAGGAACCAGAACTGGAGAAGCGTCTGGGGAAAGAATATGTTGAATACAAGAAAAGGGTGCCTATGTTTATTCCACGGTTAGTGAGGACTAGAAAGGTAATAGAGAAATGAAACTATGAAGAAATTATCACCATCTATCAGAATTTACATCGGACTTATCATAGCTCTGGCTATCCTAGCCGCGATTATCGTCTTTTTGCCAGCTTTTCAAAGTCTCTTACCAACCCAGGAACTTCCGGCTTCAAAACCAGTTCTTGCTCTGGTAAATGCGGGCATTATGCTTATCCTCTACGGAGGCTTGGGTTTTCTTGGATTAAGGCTTTCACGAAAACTGGGCTTTGCTGATATTTGGGATGAAAGAATCTCTAATAGACAAAGGTTCTTAATACCGGCACTCATTGGGGCAGGCATTGGTGTATTCCTCATTCTGGCTGATGCAATTTTCAGTCGGTTACATACTCTAGGGTCACTTCCTCACCCTCCGTTTCCTACTTCTCTGGTTGCTTCTCTATTTGCTGGTATTGGTGAAGAATTAATATTTCGCTTGTTTTTTATCTCATTTTGGGTATGGCTTATTTCCTATGTGCTCTTAAAAAAGAGATGGCAAAATCAGATTTTTTGGATTATGGCTATTTTGTCAGCTCTTGTATTTGCTCTCGTGCATATTCCTTCGCTAATGATTCTTTTTGATTTAAAAGCAGTCAACGAGATTCCACTGGCGCTTATGAGCGAGATTATTCTTCTTAACGGAGTGGTTTCACTCGTTGCTGCCTATTACTTTAGAAAATTCGGATTTCTAGCTCCGGTTGGCATACACTTTTGGGTAGATGTAATCTGGCATGTTATTTGGGGAGTGGTTTAATTTTGCCAGGAAGTTTGAAGGGGCGAAGCCCCTTCAAAAACAATCCTTCCCCCTCCCTTATAAAGGGAGGGGGATTAAGGGGGTGAGGTTGATAAAGAATTTTTTTAGGAGTCAGCACAGTTGAATTTTCCTTATCTGACAACCATAATCTTTCTGCCGGTAGTGGGGGCGATTTTAATTGCCTTTGTGCCTAATCTCTCTGGTAGGCTGATTAGGCGCATGGCGGCTATTTTTACCTTTGTCCCTCTGGCGTTATCAATCTTTCTCTTCTTTAATTTTGATAAGTCCACGGCGATTCAGTTTGAGGAAAAGATATCTTGGATTCCTGCTCTTAATGCTTACTACCACCTAGGTGTTGATGGTCTGAGCTTGCCGTTAGTAGTGCTGATGAGCTTTCTCGGTTTCCTGGTTGTTCTCATCTCGTGGAAGATTGACCTCAGACCTCGGGAGTATTTTGCCTGGCTCTTGCTTTTGGAAACAAGCATCCTGGGGGTATTTTCCTCCCTTGACCTGCTGCTATTCTTCCTCTTCTGGGAGATAGAGGTTATCCCGATGTATTTCTTAATCTCCATCTGGGGGACGGGAAGAAAGGAATACTCGGCAATAAAGTATGTCGTTTATACCTTATTTGGCAGTGCCATGATGCTGGCTGGTATCCTCAGCCTATATTTCACTACCGGTAGTCTCAGTATGGTGGAGATAGCCGAGACCGGGCTTGCCCCCTTCCCAGCAGTTATTCCAGTAGTGGCTATCTTCTTCTTATTACTTGTTGGCTTTGCTGTCAAACTGCCGGTTTTCCCGCTGCATACCTGGTTGCCTGACGCTCATACCGATGCCCCGACAGCAGTGAGCGTGGTGCTGGCTGGGGCACTACTTAAGATGGGTGGCTATGGAATGATTCGTCTTGTTGTAACCATATTTCCTCAGGTTGCCCAAAATTATGCCCCCCTTTTGGTGGCGTTTGCCATAATCAGTGTGCTGTATGGAGCTGCGGTAACCCTGAGGCAGACTGACCTCAAGCGGATGATTGCCTATAGTAGCATCAGCCATATGGGATATGTGCTTTTGGGCATCTTTGCCTTGAGTCGGGTGAGCCTAGTTGGGGCTACCTTGCAGATGTTCAGTCATGGCTTTATTACTGGTCTCTTATTTGCTATGGCAGGTTTGGTCATGCACAATGCCGGTGAGCGTGACCTGAGGAAGCTTGGGGGTCTGGCTCGGCAGATGCCGATTATTGCTGTTGTCTTCTCGGTTGCCGGCTTGGCGGCTCTAGGGCTGCCTACCACCAGCGGCTTTGCTGCTGAGTTTCTGGTTTTTGTCGGTAGCTTTACCAGCACTGCCGTTTCTGGAATTCAGGTTTATACCATCCTGGGCATACTGGGTATTGTTATCACTGCTGGATATATATTGTGGATGCTACAGCGGGTATTCTATGGTCCAGTATTGGAAGAATTTAATGGTGTGAAGGATGCCGATATGCTGGAGAGGGTGACCATATTTACCTTCATCGCCGTGATTATGTTTATTGGCATTTACCCGGCAATTCTAACCGATGTTATTAAGCTCGGCATCTTGCCGATAGTAAGCTTATTAGGCGGGTAAAGGAGCAAGTTCTTGAATCTTGAGCTATTTATGCCAGAACTGAGCCTAGCTGGTTTTGCTATTGTAGTAATCCTACTTGACCTTTTTATTCAGCGGAAGGGGCTGCTGGTAGTGGTCAGCATAGCCGGACTGGTGGTATCTGCCGCTTTCACCCTAGCTATGTGGGGAGGCAGTTCTCAGGCTATCTTCAACAATATGCTGGCGGTAGATAACTTTGCCCTCTTCTTTAAGCTGCTATTCTTAGGTATTGCTGCCCTGGTTATTCTAGCCTCGGTAGATTATGTATCCAAGTTTGCTCGCTTTCAGGGTGAATACTATGCCTTGGTGCTTTTATCTACCCTGGGGATGATGCTGATGGCGGCTACCGCCGAGCTAATCTCTATCTATATTGCCTTAGAGCTGACCAGCATCTCCCTCTACATTCTGGTTGGCTTTCTAAAGGACACTAAATCAACTGAAGCCTCACTCAAATACCTGCTACTCGGCGCAGTAGCCTCAGCAATACTGCTCTATGGCATGGCGCTAGTTTTTGGTTTTACCGGCAAGACTCATCTAGGGGAGATTGCTCAGGTTATCCAGGCTATGCCGCCACAAACTCTTTTAGCCAGTCCAGCCCTTATTTTAGGGATAGTATTGCTAGTAGCTGGCTTCGGCTTCAAGATTGCTGCTGTCCCCTTCCATATGTGGGTGCCTGATGTTTATGAGGGAGCGCCGACACCGATAACTGCCTATCTGTCTGTAGCCAGTAAGGCAGCCGGCTTTGCCATTATCCTGCGAGTTTTCTACTCCGCCTTTGGGCTTCCAAACTGGCTGAGTCTGGACTGGGGGTTGCTCTTCGCTGTGCTGGCTGCTATCGGTATGACATTAGGCAATGTAGTCGCCATTCCCCAGGCTAACATCAAGCGTATGTTAGGTTACTCCAGCATAGCTCAGGCTGGCTACCTTATGGTGGGATTGGCTACTATGGGATTGTCTCCAGCCTCGGGTGTTCTGGGTCGGAGTGGTCTCCTCTTTTTCCTTGCCAGCTATGCTTTAGCTAACCTAGGTGCTTTTATTGCTATTATTGCTATCTCCAATAAGCTTGATAGCGACCTTATTAATGATTATTCAGGCATGGGGAAGCGGGCGCCGCTACTAGCTTTAGCTCTGACGCTGTGCCTTATTTCTCTTATTGGCATGCCGCCTGCCGCCGGGTTTATGGCTAAATTCTATATCTTTAGCGGGGCGGTACAGCATGGCTTGTTGTGGCTGGTAGTTATTGCGGTAATGAATAGCGTAATATCCGCCTACTACTACATGAGGGTGGTAAAAGTAATGTGGCTTGGCGAACCCGTCTCAGAGGAAGCGGTGCCTTCACCGGGAGCGTTGAGGGTGGCATTAGCCATCGCCTGTTCAGGTGTCCTACTACTAGGTGTTATCCCTGGCTACCTGATGAAGCTAGCCGAAGTCGCCGCCAGGATGCTTGTTTTTTAACTACCGGTTATGAATTAAAAGGTAGTTAGCGGCTTCATCGTCTCTCAGACATTCCTGCTCGTTTCTTGTCTAATTAGAGGTATGAGCAAAGTTACTATCAACATAGCCGCTGCCCCTATTAAGAAAGCTATAGAATAACTGTTACTAACATCAAAAATGAGCCCGCCGATAGCTGGGCCAATAGCCGCTCCAACTCCCCAACCAATCTCCAACACACCCAATATCACGCCAATGTTGCGTAGTCCAAAGGTATCACCAATTAGTGCAGTTACCGGAGGGGTAAGACCCCCGTAGGCGAAGCCATAAACCAGTGCAAATAGATAGAGCATCCATAACTCCTGTGACCAGATTAGCCATACCATGGCTCCAACCTGAAGTAGTGAACAGATAATGGCTGTTGTCTTTCTGCCAATACTATCTGAAGCCCTACCCATTAGCACCCTGCCGGCGATACTAGTCCCGCCTATCAGACTAAGGACTGCCGCTGCCTCCATGGCTGAAATATCCATATCGGTAGCATGAGGCACAATATGGGTTAATACTAGATGTAAACAAGAAGCATACAATAACCAGATAAACCCCAAGACCCAGAAACTTCTGGTTGTGGATACCTGTGGTAGTGAAAGGTCAGTAGACGGGATACTGCCTTGTTCATTTTTCGGCTTTTTTACGCCCATTTCCGTTGAATGTGATTTTGCACCATCGGGTAGAGCTCCAATTTCATAGGGGTCCTTTCTTAATAGCCTGGATAAAGGAATGACAATTAATGAAGCAATTAGCCCCATTACAATATATGACATACGCCAACCAAAGTTGGAAATAAGGTAAGCGGCAAACGGGGCGACAACAACTATCCCCAATCCAGCCCCTGAGCTAGCAATGCCCACAGCAAGCCCCCGGTTTTTATCAAACCACCTTGAGATTGTTGACATTGTCACGGTAAATATGGCACCGGTTCCTATAGATAATAACAGGCTATAAGTTAGGAATAATTGCCATGAGGAGTTGGTCTGGCTGGTTAGTAACAGGCTAAAGCCAATAAATAAGCCCATTAAGAGGATAATAATTCTCGGTCCGTATCTGTCCAAAGCCCAGCCGCCTAAAATAGCAAAGGCAGAGCCCAGCACCATATAAATAGAGAAGACCCCAGAGGTTGCGGCTCGAGTCAAGTCAAACTCACTCTCTATGGATTTGAAGAAGACACCAAAAGAAAAGCGTGTCCCTAAAATAGCGAGCCAAATAATAAGAAAAGCTACTACCACCACCCAACCATAAAATAGCTTGTCTTTAATCGGTAAAAGTGATGGCAACGATATATCCTCCAGCTACTAACCGGTTAGAATGACCTAAGAAGCTATTATATACTGGTTGGCATCTACATGACTAGGAGTGCCGTGGTGCCCTGCTCCTCGGTCTTATCCTGGCTATGTAATGAAGCCAGCCGAAGTCGCCGCCAGAATGTTCGTTTTCTAACTGACGGTCACCCTGAGGATGGCTTCTTGAATCTTACCGTATAATTCCACAAATTACCTAGATTATCGTCCAGAACAAATCCTTCACGCTGGCATATTTCAATGGTAGTCGAGCGCAGAGGATAGTCTGGGTCGGGCAAAAGTTCGGTTACAGCCAGAATTCCGCCCGGTTTCAATGCCCTTCTTATTTCCGGCAGTGCTCTACCTCTATCGGGTATTTCTTGGAGCACGGTTACCATATATACCAGGTCAAGTGCTTCGTCCTCAAATGGCAGGTCATAAGCACTAGCCAATTTCAGTTCAATATTCTTAATATCCTGACTTTCTGCTTTAGCCAGTTTACGTTCTAGCTGCTTTAGCATTGCCGGTTGGATATCAACGGCATACACTTTGGTCTGCTCCCCCACCACCCTAGCCACGAAGGGGGTAAAGGCACCACTGCCACAGCCGAGGTCCATTACGGTCATACCCTGTTTAATACCGCTGCGCTCAATCATCTTACCCGGTGGTTGCAGCCAGCGCCTAATATCGCTATCTAAGAAGCGTCCAATAAATGCTGGCGCCGGGAAGTGATAAAGCTTTCTGATTATACGAATCAATGCTTGATATAAGAGGATAGCACCTAAGACTATCAGTATAACTTTTAATGCTGTCATTTCTATACCCGTTCAATCATTTATAATAGCTGATATTACTTACGAGGGCAATAATGGAGATTGTTTATCAACTTCAGCCCCTTCAACCTTCCGTGATAAACAGCTTCTTTCCTAGTTGATTTAGATGTATAATGGAGTTAGTTATTTAGTTTTGAAAAGCCAAGCAGGCGGATTTGGAGGTAATCATGCAAATCGTGATTATTACTCTTCTAGTGATTCTAGTTGGTCTCTTTGTGTGGGATAGGCTTCGAGCAAGTCAGCGGTGGAAAGAGCAAAGTGACACCCTATCGAAAACAGTAGGCGAAAAAATAGCTGACACTACTAAAGTGTTCGGAGAGGTTAAAGAAAAATTAGGCGAACTTACACAAAGAACGGCGCAAATCCAAGAAGTTGGTAAGAATATCTCCAGCCTGCACGAGATCTTACGTGCACCAAAATTTAGAGGTGGTTTTGGTGAACTCCTGCTGGAGAGACTACTGGATGATATTCTACCACGAGATAATTACTCTCTCCAATATACATTTCGAAATGGTGAGACTGTAGATGCAGTTATTCGAATTGGTGGAAATCTAGTCCCCATTGATTCTAAGTTCCCCTTAGAAGATTTTGAGCGAATAATTGCAGCAGAATCTGAAGAGGAGCAAGTAGCCTTACGAAGGCAATTCACCCGCACTATTAAAAAGCATATTGATGATGTAACGAAATATATTCTGCCTGATGAAAGTACCTTTGACTTTGCCCTTATGTATATTCCGGCAGAAAACATCTACTACGAGACAATACTTCGTGGTCATGCTGAAGAAGGTGAGATATACTCCTACTCTCTCCAAAAGAGGGTTATCCCGGTTTCACCGAATAGCTTTTATGCCTATTTACAGGTTATTATACTAGGACTAAAGGGGTTGCACATTGACAAAACCGCTCGTGACATCCTTGGACATTTGGGGCGTCTGCAAGGTGACCTTATGGATTTTCAGGATGACTACGCCACATTGGGTGGACATATTCGGCATGCTGCCAATAAATATGAAGAAGGAAGCATTAAACTGGGAAGGCTTGGGGATAAGTTACAACGTGTTGGTGAACCTCCTATTGAAAAATTGCCAGAGGTGAGCACTGAAACCCGTGACGATAGTGCCGATGAATAGAACCAGGGGCTTTGTTAATCTGAATCGGTTTAAGTCGGGTAGGGCGATAAAACGGCTGAAGAGGGTTGCCGACAAGCATAGATTGAAAAGGCAAAGTCCCTGAGGTTTTGCCTTGCCAGTACAGAGCTTTCCTACCCCTTCTAGGTTAACCCCAGCCTAGAACCAGAAGTCTGGGTATTTAGAAGTCCCAGGTCAGATAAAGCCTGTCTAATTTGTGTCCTCTGCAGTTCAGTCAGGTGGGGTAGAGGCTCCCTAACCGGCCCCGCAGGCAACCCAAGCATCATAAGAGCCTCCTTGCAAGGTGCCACATAACCTGGGTCATACTCGAAGAAACGATTCAAGTTTTGTAACTTCATATGCATGGCTGAGGCAGCCTCGTGGTTGCCCTTCTCAAAGGCATTAAATAAGTCAACCATTTGCTCTGGGACAACACAGGCTGCGGTGGAAAAGATACCTTTGCTACCGGCACAGAGACTGGGATAAAATTGGCTGTCTATCCCGGTTAGGATGGAGATTTTGTCGCCCGCTAGCCTTATCACCTCCACGAGCTGTCCCAAGTCGGCGTTGCTCTGTTTCAATCCGATAATTCCATCAATATCAGCTAATCTGGCAATTAACCCTGGCTGAAGATTGTTCCCCGTGTAGAGTGGATTATTGTAAACGATTATGGGTATATCCACACTGTCAGCAAGCCTCTCATAATGCTCATATAGGCAGTTATCGGGGAGGATAAAGTAGAAGGGAGGAGTAACGATAGCTGCATCAGCACCCACCTCGGCGGCGTCTTCGGTGAGCAGGATTGTCTCCATAGTACTGCAGGCTGCTGTGCCCGCGATTACGGGTATCTGTCCCTTGACTACCTCGACCACAATTTGCGTTACCGCCCTTCTCTCTTCTCGCAGGAGGTGAGCTCCT
>Ga0209978_10001363_pt1 | contig 10289 bp, 9 predicted proteins | sample BentaG_FD_182805 | JGI IMG/M metagenome (GOLD analysis project Ga0209978, IMG submission 182805) | Deep subsurface microbial communities from South Atlantic Ocean to uncover new lineages of life (NeLLi) - Benguela_00093 metaG (SPAdes)... | ecosystem: Environmental > Aquatic > Marine > Oceanic >...
CACATGATAGTCCAGTTGGTCCAGAGCCCACGACGGCAATCGTTTCCCTTGTTTTGGCCTTTGGGATCGAGACCCTTATCATGTTCTTGAGCCCCCTGTCGCCCACGAATCTCTCCAGTGCATTAATGGCCAGTGGTTCATCAAACTCCTTTCGATTGCAAGCCTCTTGGCAAGGATGGCCGCAGACCCGACCACAGATGCTGGGAAAAGGGTTTTCTTCCATAATAATGTGCCAGGCCCGGTCAAACTGTCGGTGCCTTGCCTCCTGCAGGAAACGTGCAATATCGACTCCGGCAGGACAGGCCTCCCTGCATGAAGGAATCCCGGCGACAAAAACGGGACGAAATTCCCGCCAGCTTCCCGTTTTGTAATTGACCGAAGTCCCTCCCTCAACAATGGCACCGATACTCGTTTTCACTTCCCCTCCTTGAGACAGTATTCATAGGCCTTCCGCGCAATCTCCACATTCTGGCGTCCCACCTCACCGGGAAACCGCTTCTTGATGGCCTTCTCAACGGATGGAAGGCTGATTTCTTTCGTCACTACACAGAATGCTCCCAGCAGGGCGGCATTCATCATATGTCTGCCCAGGACTTCCACGGCGATCTTGGATGCTGGAACTACAACCCATCGAATCAAACCTTCCCTATGGGGAGGTGCCAACGATTTTTCCGTATTGAGGAGGACTGTTCCTCCTTCTTTCAGCCCTTCCAGCACATCAACCTCGTTGAGGATGGTGGGGTCCTGGACCATAACGTAATCGGGGTGGTGGACCCGGCTTCGCAGGCGGATGAACCTATCGTCAATCCGGGCGAAAGCCTGAATCGCTTTTCCTCTCCTTTCTCCACCTCCTCCGAGGAAGGGAAAGGCCTGGCTGAATTTTCCGTCCTCGAGAGCGGCTATGGCGATGAACTGAGCCAATACCAGAGACCCCTGACCACCTCTGCCGTGAATCCGGATTTCTTTCAAGAAGCTCCTCCCATGTTTTCAGTCGATAGTGTTCTCACTATCATGGTATAAAATTTTGCTATTCTTACGCCTTACCATCTCATTTCAGATGAAATTTCTTCCGCCTTTTTCATCACCAATCCCTTCAATTCTCCATGAATTCTTTTCATGGTCATGGTGAAAATAGAGCCCGTGATGCTCAGAGCAGCTACAATCTCCCCACCCGCCCTAATGGGGGCGGCCACACATCTAACGCCCTCGTAATATTCTTCGTCGTCGATAGCGTATCCCTGATTTCCCACCCTTCTCAACTCCTCCAACAATTGATCTAGGTCGGTTATGGTATTCTTGCCGTACACCCTCAGGGGCTTGTCCTGGTAGATATTCACAATCTCTTTTGACGATAGCTCGGAAAGGAGAACCTTCCCTCCGGCGGCTGCGTGGGGATCGGTGGCAAAACCGACGTAAGTTGCTAGGGAAAGCCCGCCGGGTGTGTCGATCTTATCTATGTAAATTACCCTCCCGTTTCTCAAAATAGCCAAATGAACCGGCTCCTTGCATTCATCGTGGAGCTCACGCAAGTACTTACGGGCGATTCTTCTGATATCTATGTTGTCCAGTATTCGCCTGCCGATTTCCAGAAATTTGAAACCCAGAGAGTATTTCCTCGTCTCCGGCTCCTTGGCAATATAATTATACGGAAGAAGGGTGTCTAAAATGTGATGGATGGTGCTCTTGGGGAAATCAAGCATGGCGCTCATCTCAAGGAGGCTTAATCCCTGGGGGTTTTTGCTCAACAGGTCCATGACCTGGAGACTCTTGTCAAGGGAAGTTAGTTTCATTCTTTGGGAACTTCCTCTTTCAATGCGTACCTTAAAAAGGTGCTGCTTCAGTGGCTTTCACCGTGTTTCGCAGCCTTCCAATGCCCTCTACTTCCACCTCTACCACATCACCTGGCTTCATCGGGGCGACCCCCTTTGGTGTTCCCGTGATGACGATATCGCCCGGATAGAGCGTCATGCATTGGGATACATAATGGAGGATATGCTGGACGCTAAAGATACAGTTCTTTGTGTTGTCATGTTGCATCAGCTTACCGTTCAAGTAAGTCTTTACGGTTAGGTTGTTTGGATCAAGATCGGTGACAACGTAGGGCCCGAAGGCGCTGAAGGTGTCGAATCCCTTGGCGATTGTCAGAAACCTCCGATCTTTCATCACAAGGGCCCTTTCGGTGACATCATTGAAGCAGGAACATCCCAGAACGTACTCCAAGGTTTCATCTTCTGGGACGTCTTTCATCTTGTCCTTGATCACAACTGCTAGCTCCCCCTCGTAGTCAACCCGTTCGGCGTTACGAGGATAGATGATGGCGTCTTCATGTCCAATGAGGGACGAGGGAGGCTTTAAGAAAACGGATGGTTTTTCCGGAACCTCAGCCCCGATCTCCTCTATGTGCCCTCGGTAGTTCAGGCCGACACAGACGATCTTTGTGGGAATCACGGGGGGAAGCAGCTTCACCCCGGACAATGGATAGTGTGCTTCCGTCTCCCCATATCTATCGAAAAGAGAGCCATCGAGAACGGTAATCTCCTCTCCTTTAACCATCCCAAGGAAGATATCACCCTGGTATTCAAAGAGCGCGAATTTCATCATGACCTCCTCATGAAAACAGTCTTTGATCACCGAGCGTACTTCTCGAAAGCCTCCTGCATGCCCTTTCCGGTTCTCCTCTCATTTTACGGGTAATTGAAATAATGTGAACGGGGTTCCTTAATCAATTTCATAATATGAAACTCTGTTTCGTATTATATCACCAAAACTACTCTGTCAAGGTTTTTCTGAGAAGTGTTTCTGGGGAGATTTTTATAATTTCTTGACGTTGCCCATTGAGCCTGATAGAAATGAGTTCACGATTGGAAAGAGGTTTGATCTACCAGTAGCGGCAACTTCTGAATATGAGCGGAGATAGGTTTGAGGCTAGGAGCGAAATGATGAGAGGAATCCCAAGAAAGGAGGTAGACGATGGGCTTTAAGGTGGTTCATACTTTTCCCCTGCCTGGTGTGGACCTAGGAGAAAAATTGTTGGAGCCGCTGGATGTGACATTCGTCAAGGGGATGTGGCAAACGGAAGATGAGATTATGAACAACGCCGCGGATGCTGACGCTATTATTTGTGTCACGTCTTTTCAGCCCTTCAACCAACGAGTACTCGGGGCTCTTCGCAAGTGCCGCATCGTCGCCAGTATCGGCATAGGCTATGAAATGATTGACCTGGAAGCCGCCATCGAGCATGGGATAGTTGTTACCAATGTTCCCGATTACTGTCTGGACGAGGTATCGGGCCTCGCGGTAGGACTCATGCTGGTCCTGGGCCATAAAATTCTCCAGATAGATAGGGGAGTAAAGGAAAGACAAGTCAATATAATCCTGCAAAGGGAAGCGTTAACGGAGTTCGCTTATCCCATGTTCCGGATGCGTGACCAAACGCTGGGCATTGTGGGCCTGGGGAAGATCGGTACGGCCACAGCCCTCAAGGCCAGGGGGCTGGGAATGAGGGTAATCGCATACGATCCATATGTCCTGGGCGCAGTCATGGAGAGCCGTGGTGTGATGCCGGTAGACCTGGATAGGCTCCTCAGGGAATCGGACTTCATTAGTCTCCATACACCGCTTACCCCGGAGACGAGTAACATGATCGGGTATGAAGAGTTCAAAAAGATGAAGCCTACCTGTTATTTTATCAATACTGCTCGGGGAGGATGTGTGGATCAAGGAGCCCTGATCCGGGCTTTGCAGGAGGGCCTCATCGCCGGGGCAGGAGTTGACGTAACCGTAGACGAGCCCATAGCTCCGGATAACCCACTCCTCAAAATGCCTAACGTTATTCTTACCGGCCACAGCGCATGGTACTCAACCCTATCGGAGTGGGAGATTTACTACAAGCCGATGACGCAAGTGGTGACGGCCCTGGAGGGGAAGTGGCCTCTCTACGCAGTCAACCCTGAGGTTCAGGAGAAGTGGCTGGAGAGATGGGGGAAGAAAGCCTGAGTTGGCCGGCCACGATTTGGAGCATTGAAGTTACCAGCGAAATTGGGAATCATGGCATCTGTGGGTCTGCAATGGGTGGATAATCTGCTCAATGAGGGAGCAAATGGAAGCCAGTCAGTACGGGAACTCCGAGGAAAGCCCCTCATTCCCGGCCATTAAAGGCTTCCTCCAGTTTGGGAGTTGTTGCTCCTACCACTTTTTGCTATCATAAGGGCGTAATTCAGAGCCCCATGGAGAGGAGGATAACCGGATGTCATACTCGATCGAACATGTCAGCATCCAGTGCCGGGATCTCGAAACCTCTGTCGATTATTTTCGACGAATGTTTGATGCCGAGGTCATTCTGAGGCGAAAGCTTGACGAGTCGAGGAGAATCACCTTTCTTCGTATAGGCGACAGCATGCTTGAGCTCATGGAGATGGGACCCGCGTCCGAATCCGTGGAACCCATGAAGCACTATGGAGTCCATCACATAGGGTTCAAGACCGACGATTTTGAGTCTGCTTACCGAGACCTTCGGGCCAAGGGAGCTGATTTCCTCGGCGAACCATTCGAGCCAACTCCTGGGATTCGCCTGGTTTTCTTGAGGGAACCAAACGGGGCGGTCATTGAGCTAGCCCAGAGAGACCCCGAGGTCTTTCAAGACGCATTGGCTAAAGGAAGCGTCGACTGGTAGTAGCTCGTATCTGCTTACACCGCTCTCCTCGTTTTGGGTCGGGTGGGTCTTCCGTTCCATGCATGATGTTCTTGGTATCAAACAGATTCAATTGTCCGATCAAGGTCAGGTTCTTGGATTGAATACCCGTCCAACCGGGCGGAAAAATTGAGGAGATATCCAAATGGATTACCCACGATTTGGCTTGATCAGACAGCGGTTTCCTGTGCATCCACGGCCTGATCCAAAGGGGTGGGTATTGGCTGAGTTCGAGCGTACGGGTCTGCTTAAACCCATAAAGAAGGGTGATCGGGTCCTGTTGACGGCTGGCAGCCGAGGCATAGATTCCATGAAAGATGTCCTGGCAGCATGTATAGAAGCCATAAGGGCAGTGGGTGGTGAGCCATTTCTGTACCCGGCCATGGGAAGTCACGGCGGCGCAAAGGCCACAATGCAGGTGGAGGTCCTGGGACACTTGGGCATTACCGAAGAGTCGATGGGGGTTCCCATCTATTCGGATTGGGACGTGGCCGAGGTTGGTCGCGCTCAAGAAGATGTGCCCGTTTATGCCGATAAAGCGGCCGTAGACGCAGACCACATTCTCCTCGTCAATCGCATAAAGGAACACACCGAGTACATGGGGGATACTGAATCCGGCATCCTGAAGATGGCGGTGGTAGGACTTGGACGACAACCTGGTGCGGAAACCATGCACCGATTGGCCGTAAATATCACCTACCTCAAGGCCATACATGCCATTGCGAGAGTTCTCTTCAAGGAGCTTAACATCCTCGGAGGGATTGCCCTTTTGGAGGATCACCGCAATCAGCTTCGGCGTGTCGAAGCGGTTCCCGCCCGGGATGTCTTTGATCAGGAGCCAGAGCTGTTGGAGGAATCACAGCAACACAGGGCAAAGCTGCCCTTTGAGCAATTGGATATCCTGCTGGTGGACCAAATCGGAAAGGACATTTCGGGGTCGGGATTTGATACCAAAGTAATTGGTCGTATCATGAATATCTACGAAAAAGAATGCGAGGCCCCCAAGATAACCCGAATCGTGTTCAGGGATCTAACCGAGGGGTCGGAGGGGAACGCCAGTGGACTGGGGCTAGCGGATTACACCACGCGGCGGGCGGTTGAGAAGATCGATTTTGAGGCCACAAGGATAAATTGTATGACCGGCGGGTCTCCGGAAAAGGGGCGTATACCCATTACATTGCCCACGGATAGGGGCGCTGTTGACGCGGCCTTCGCGACCATCGGGTTGTGGACGCCCGAGACGGTTAAGGTGGCCTGGATTCCAAATACAAAGGACCTGGAGTGGTTGGCCGTATCGAGCGCCTTAGTGGATTCCGCCCGAGACCGCTCAGACATTGAGGTTAGGGACGAACTGTTCGATCTCCCCTTCGATTCAAAGGATAACTTGCCGGATTTAGTAACCCTTTTGCCAAGGGAAAAGATATAATTCATGATGACGCATATGCAGAGAACCGGGACTATCTCTGGTAATACGCCATACCTCAAAAGGTGGCGTTTAAGAGCAAATGAATTTGGATAGGATAGGGGGAGATAGATGAATTCGAGGTTTAAAGTGCTTCTTTATGAGCCCATACATCCTGAGGGGATTAAGCTTTTCGAGGAGAAATGTGATGTGGTTTACGCCGACTCTTTGAAAGATGAGAATTTAATGAGGCAAGCACGTGATGTGGACGCCATCATAATCCGTGCGAATGGCTCAGTCACGAAAACCCTCATGAATTCTGCCTCGCGTCTTAAAGTGGTTGGAAGACACGGCGTTGGGCTTGAAAACATCGATCTCATGGCTGCAAAAGAACGGGGAATCGAAGTGGTTTACACCCCTGTTGCGAATACCCAAAGTGTTGCTGAGCACTTTGTAGCTTTGGCCCTTGTTCTTGCAAAGAAAGTGAGGCTCGCAGATATGGCCCTTCGAGCGGGAAACTGGAATGCCCGTTATAAACTCTTTGGACAAGAGCTTCATGGTAAAACCGTTGGCGTTGTGGGATTCGGCAGGATTGGCAAACAAACGGCCCGTATCTGTCGTAAGGGTTTTGGGATGTCCGTGCTCTATTACGATGTTGTTAGTTTTCCTGAAGCAGAAAAGGAACTGGATGCCAAACGTGTGGACCTGAAGCACCTTTTCAGTGAAGCGGACTTTATCTCGATTAATCTGCCACTTTTGCCTCAAACCCGAGGAATGATCAATGCCGACCTTTTGAAGCTCATGAAACCTACGGCATTTCTAATCAACATGGCCAGGGGTCCCCTGTGGAATGAGGCGGATGTGGTCCGGGCTCTCAATGAGAATTGGATTGCCGGGGTGGGTTCTGACGTGTATGAGGTGGAGCCGGCTTCTGCTGATAATCCACTGTTTAAGATGGATAATTTTGTGGGGACCCCACACATGGCTGCGCATACCGAAGAAAGCATGATGAGGATGAGCATGGTAAGCCGTGATATACTAGCGGTCTTGGAAGGCCGAAAGCCTGAATTCCCCGTACCTGAAGAAGTATATATGCAATATAGTACGCTATAATGGAGAATAAAAGGTTTCCTATGACCTTAATTCATCAGCTATTTCAAGCCGAGAGAATTGACCGTGTGGTGGTCGATGCTTTGTCCATCATGGAGGCAAGAAAATGAATTATCCTCTTATGTATCGTATCCAACAGCGGTTTGACACAACATCCATTAGGGATGTCCCCGAAGAAGTTCGCCGAGAATTCTCTCGCCTCAATGGAGGAAAGAATATCAAACCTCACCAAAGGGTAGCTGTGGCCGTGGGATCCAGGGGCATCAACAACCTGAAGACCATTGTCGCCACCGTGGTAGAATGTATTCGAAACATGGCGCTAAAGCCCTTTATCCTGCCGGCCATGGGCTCCCATGGCGGGGCTACTGCCGAAGGCCAGGTTAAATTGCTCAACGAATTTGGCATCACCGAATCTTCCGTTGGTGCGCCTATCATTTCCACCATGGATGTGATTTCGGTGGGCCGACTAGATTCTGGGGCGGAGGTATTCATCTCTAAAGATGCCCTTGAGGCTGATCACCTTGTCGTCATTAATCGGGTTAAACAACACACTTTGTTGCGTGGTGAAGTAGAATCAGGTTTATGCAAGATGCTTGCTGTGGGCTGTGGCAAGCATAAAGGGGCTTTGGATATGCATAAATTCGGTTTGGCCGCTTCAATCATTCCTGCGGCACAAATTCTTCTTGCGAAAGCCCCGGTCCTCTGTGGCTTGGCGATTATGGAGAATTCCTTAGACCAAACGCATACCGTAAAGCTGGCCCTGCCTGAACAATTCATTGAGGTCGATAAAGAACTTCTGGAATCTGCCCGAAGGCTGTTGCCGAGGATTCCCTTAGAGGATCTTGATATCCTCATCGTGGATGAAATGGGAAAAAATATAAGCGGAGCGGGAATCGATCCAAATGTTATTGGATTTTGGCGCAGGGAGGGCGGTCCCAGGAAGCCCGATTATCGAACACTCATCGTACTCGATCTTACTCATCAGTCAGAGGGTAACGCTGTGGGAATAGGTATGGTGGACCTGACTACTCGTAAAGTGATCGACAAAGTAGATCTCAAGCCAACGTATACCAATGCTCTCACCTCGGGGGTCTGGCGGAGTGTACGATTTCCCATTGCCCTAGAGAACGACAGGGCTGTCCTTGAGACGGCTTTGTCTCATGTTTTGGACCCGCACGATGTTCGTATGGTTCGGATCGTTAATACACTCCACCTGGAGAACTTTTGGGCTACAGAGGCTTTATTGCCCGAACTGCGTGAACAAGAAGGTGTCATTGTGGACGAGGCACCTTTACAACTACAATTTGATGACGAAGGGAAGTTACTTTCTTTTATCGATAGGGCTTGAAATAAAATTAATCGCGGTCAACTAACCTTGATGGTCTCGTAAAAAGTCATAAATCAGACGGCACAGTAAAAAGCTCCAGATGCAAGGCGCGCGAATCTTTAGGAATGAGGCGTACTTACGAGTACGCCGCAGTGACTAAAGATGAAGCGCAACGCCGCCCTTCGGCTTTGCTCAGGGCCGTGAGCATGTCGAACGGCAGATGGACTTTTTACGAAGCCGTCAACCTTGACTGAGGCGTAATTCCGGCATTAAAACGTTGAAGCCTCAATGGGGCCAGGACATTAGCATGTTGCCCAGGTCCTCAGTTATTTAAAAAGTGAAGAGTGCAGCGCAATGGAGATAAAAGACAGAAAGGATGGCAATGTATGGCAAAATCAATGACACACGGGGAAAGATTGGTTGCCGCGATATCTCATAAGCAGCCCGATATGGTCCCCATCGATCTTTGCGGTACGGTAGACAGTAGCATCGTAGTGGAAGGATATGAAAAGTTAAAAAGACATTTTGGTATTGAAGCAGAAAATGGGCTTTGCCATCGGATGATGAGGGTAGTCCAGGTAGACGAAAGAATCCTTCGGGCCTTGGATATCGATACGCGTGGCATCTTCCCCGGAGCACCGATTAAAGGGGGAGAACAGGAACTTGGACCTCATCGATACCGAGACGCTTGGGGTATAGAACGCGTTCATCCAGAACACAGTTACTATTACGATCAGATAAGCTTTCCCCTCTCGGGGGAGATAACAATATCCGATATTTCAAACTATCCCTGGCCGGACCCGGACGATCCTGGAATTGTGCAAGGGCTTAAAGAGCGAGTGAGATGGATCAGGGAAAATACGGATTGCGCGACCATTTTATGCCTTCCGGCCCCCTTCGTTCATATCAGTCAATATCTGCGGGGGTTTGAGGACTGGTTTTGCGATTTCGTACTCAATCCAAAAATACTCGAGGCTCTCTTTGATGCCGTTCTCGAAGTAACCCTCCAGATCGCGAGAAATGCATTGAAGGAGGTGGGTCAGGAGGTGGACGTTGTAATCTGTGCCGATGACCTAGGAACCCAAGATGGACTCCAAATCAGCTATGATCATTTCTTAAAATACGTGAAGCCACGCCTTGAAAAATATTCCAGGCAGATACACGTCTTATCCCCGGCAAAAGTCCTCTTCCACAGTTGTGGTTCTGTTGCTCGTATTATCGAAGATTTGATCGAAATCGGTGTGGACGTCCTGAATCCGGTACAAGTTACAGCAGCGGGCATGAATCCGGTAGAGCTTAAGAAAAAATACCGCGGCCGTATGGCCTTCTGGGGTGGAATGGACAGCCAGAAGGTCCTGCCTAGAGGGAACGTGAAAGAGGTAAAGAAGATGGTTGAGGATCTAATCGAGCAGATGGGCGAAGGTGGCGGATTTGTACTTTCCTCTGTCCATAACATCCAGCCTGACGTGCCGTTAGACAATATTCTGGCTATGTTTCAGCATGCGAGAGAATACGTTCCCTCCTTTGCAAAATAGTGACGTTCCTGGTCAAGAACCAGGAAGGAAGCACCCGGATCTTAAGGATTAGGCTACAGCTCATCATTGAAATAGGAGGAATAGGGTGTCAGAGTATGAAGGATTACTGAAGATGATTCAGCAAGGAAATTTCATGGAGACTCAGAATCTGGTAAAAGCACTTTTGAATCAAGGAAAATCGCCCGATGAGATTATTCAGAAAGGCATCGTTGTAGCTTTGGATAT
>Ga0209978_10001364_pt1 | contig 10287 bp, 9 predicted proteins | sample BentaG_FD_182805 | JGI IMG/M metagenome (GOLD analysis project Ga0209978, IMG submission 182805) | Deep subsurface microbial communities from South Atlantic Ocean to uncover new lineages of life (NeLLi) - Benguela_00093 metaG (SPAdes)... | ecosystem: Environmental > Aquatic > Marine > Oceanic >...
TCTCCTGCGCCGAAGTAGGTCTTTATCTCCTGGGCATCGGGGCCGGTGACGACGATCAGGTCCTCGATGCCGGCCTCCTGCAGGTTCTCTATGACATATTGGAGCAAAGGCTTGCCCAAGAACTCGAACATCGGCTTGGGTTTCCTTGTGCACAAGGGGAACGCTCGCTCCCCTGCTCCCCCGGAAAGAATCACAGCTTGAATGGTCAATGGCGCCTCCACAAGACACAAAAAAGCCAAGACCATCTCGCGCCCGGCACAGGCGAGCGGTGGTCCCGGCCTGAGACCGCCTCAAGGCGGCAACTTATCACTCTCCCGACTGGATGGTTCCTCGTCCATCATCGGTCTCTACTACGAGGTGCTCGTAGTAGGGGCCCTCTGCCTCCTAGAAGAAGCTGGGGCGGAAGGATTCGAACCTCCGAATGGCGGCTCCAAAAGCCGCTGCCTTACCGCTTGGCGACGCCCCAGCGCCACTTCTACACGTATTCTAGCATATCGCCAGCGATTCTGCAACTCCAGGGGAAGAGTACTCCTCACTTCCCGAGGCCAGGGAGGGATACTGAACCAGGCACATCCTATCCTTCTCGAGTACCGGCGGTCCAACACGTCCAGGTAGCGGAACTCACGACGCCTCCGCTGTCTCAGGAAGGGCGTGAGGATGAGACCAGCCACGAAGCCCCCAATGTGTGCCCACCAGGCTACGCCGCCCATCGTTGCCTCGCTGGACAGCCCGATTATCGCCACACCGCTGAAAAGCTGGACTACGAACCAGAAACTCAACACTATCGCCGCTGGCAGGGTGATTACCTCCATGTAGATCAGGAGGGGGATGCCCACGAAGACGCGAGCCCGCGGGAAGCACAAGAGATAGGCGGCCAGTACCCCTGCAATGGCGCCACTGGCTCCGACACCGGGAATCACCGATGTCGGAGCGATGAAGACCTGGGCTGAGAGGCCTGGGGGGGTTGGGTATGGGAGGGGATGTGTCTGACGGGCAGTGGTTGTCGAAACGCTGCATTACGAAGCGACGACAGGCCTCTTGGTATCTGCGTTGCAGGGCCGGTGTGAAGGCGGCAAAGATGAGAAACAACCAGATCAACGTAGTGAAATCCATGTCAGTACTCGCTTTCTACCTGGAGTGTTCTACCCGAATCGTGTGCGAAATACCAGCCACGCAAACTTGGGCAAGGCCAGCGCTCGATGCCAGCGCCACGGCTCTTGGGAGAGGCGATGTAGCCACTCCAGGCCCAGCCGCTGCACCCAAGACGGCGCCCGCTTGGCCTGACCGGAGATGAAGTCAAATGCTCCGCCAACCCCCATGGCAACGGGAATGCCCAGCCTGAGCAGATTGCGAGAGATCCAATTCTCCTGCTGAGGCGCGCCGTAGGCCACAAAGAGGATGTGGGGGTGTGCACGTAGGATCATGTCGGCTATGTGCTCTTCCTCCTGCGGCGCCGACGATCCGGCATAGGTGCCGACGATCTCCAGTCCTGGATAGCGGCGGCGCAGTTCCTGCCCCGCTGCTTCGGCCACTCCCTCTGCTGCTCCCAGGAGATACATTCGGTACCCCTTTTCCTCTGACAGCGCAGCCATCCTGATCACCGTATCCACTCCGGTGACGCGTTGCCTTAGCGGTGCGCCCAGGATGCGAGATGCCCAGAGTAGACCCTGACCATCCGGTAGGGCCAGGTGTGAATCGTTCAGGATCCGAGCGAAGTGTGGATCCTTCCGTGCTGTCATGATGAACTCGGGGTTGACCGTGACTACCTGGTGTGGACGCCCATCCATGATGAATCCTTCCATCTTGCAGAGGGCTTCCTCATAGGTCACGTTATCCACATGTATGCCCAGGATGTTTGCCCGGGCCCGATCCGCCATAATGCTCCTCCATGACCACGTGCAACACCGGACCAGAGTGCTGTGGAACCCTGAAGCGAGCGCCTGAGAAGCCCTCACAGAGGGCCGTCGAGGCGAGATTGGCGGTCAACGTATCGCATAATTGGCAAGTTACGCGTCAGAATCCTTCCACCGCTCTTCTCTCGTCCAAGGCAGTGATCTTGCCCACTCGGCGGTGGTGCCGTTCCTCATCTGAAGGCTCGGCCTTCAGCCAGGTCTTGACGATGTCTGCGGCCAGGCCAGAGCCTATGACTCGCTCGCCCAGACAGAGTACGTTGGCATCGTTGTGCTCACGGCTCAACCGGGCGCTGAATGGGTCATGGCAAAGAGCCGCGCGGACGCCCTTCACCTTGTTCGCGCTCATAGCCATGCCCTGACCCGTGCCACAGATCAGGATGCCTCTATCGAACTCGCCGTCGGCGACCGCTCGGGCCACCTTCACGGCATAGTCCGGATAGTCAACATCGTGGAAATCAGGCGGACCGAAATCATGGCAACCGTGGCTCAGCTCTTGCAACAGCCGTGCAATGTCGCTCTTCAGACGGAACCCGCCGTGGTCCGAAGCGATCGCAATGCGCATTCCTCTCCCTTTCCAGCTCTCGATGCGTGTCCATCACGGCGAATTATACTTACGTTGTGCTGCCAGGTCAATGGTGTCCAGAGTCTCTCTGATCGCGTGCTATGGCTGCCCGGGACCTGCCCTCGGCCGATCTCGTCTGACATCAAGGCCCGCATTTGGAGGAAAACAGTCATTGCAGACTGCTGCAGTGGCTCATGAGGGTAAGGGATCTGTGGCGTGGAGATAGGGAAAAGGTGCCATAGGCTATCCCCGTGGCATGTCACGGGGCTGTTCGCGCTGGCTTGTCCGCGGAGGGATCTCGTCCTTGTCCCCGCCGCCCCAGTCCACAGCTGTGCTCCAACACCATCAATATCGTACTTGACATGAGGATACGTCCATGAGACCTGGAACAGGGTTGGGTTGGCGTCCAGCCGGTGGCAGCCGTACGGCTCGCACAGGCGTGACCAGCCGCGGGGAGGCAAATGGCTCAGTCAGTAGTTCAACCTGCTATCTCCGGGAAGACGACAGACTGGATCCTGCCAGGAATTCGTTAATTGTCTCTGTGAGTTCATGCATCCGCTCTGGGGAGTTGGCCCCGTCGAGCTCGATATCATCCCCGCCCCTGTGGCGCAGCAGAGCCGCCCAATAGACGTGTTCCACCAACTGGCCTTTCTTGTCCACGAAGCGGACCGTGCGCTGCACGGGGTTCACGCCTTCAATCGTGTCCAATGGAAGATCGGTGACCTTGTCGCGCCGGATGAGGTACCGCTCCTTTCTTACCAGGTTTGCCGCGGCCCGGTCGAAGATCAGAACCTCTTTCCAGGGTCTCATGTAGAGTATAGCCACGATGCCTGGAAGGGGAAGCGCCACTATGAAGAGTGAGACGATTAGGCCACCGGGGAATTGCAGTGGTCTCAGGAGCCATACCACGGTCAGCAGGACAGCAGCGAGGGCCGCGAGGCCCACTGGTACTTCACTCTTTTTCTCCAAGCGCAAGACCTGGGTTTGCCGCCGCACGACTCGGAAGTGCCCTAGGTTCTGAGTCATTGCATTCCTTGCCAACTCAATTGCACCGGGGAGGGCATCCAGTACTGCTGAGGAGGCTTCGTGGGGTGGCGCACTATTTCAGCCTAATGACGCTCTGGGAGGACCCTGCTCTCTCATGGACCCCGTTTCGGGTGATTCCCGACGCAGAAAGTGCTCCGGGCGAACCCTTCCCCTGTCGTCAAAGGCAACTCCTTCCATTTCCAGCAGCGCTCTCTTCAGAGGCAGCCCGCCTCCGAAGCCGCCCAGGCTGCCATCACTCCTCACTGTCCGATGACAAGGGATGATGATCGGAAATGGGTTGCGGGCGAGGGCTGTTCCCACTGCTCTCGCTGCCTTGGGATTGCCCACCATTGCAGCCAGATGACCGTACGAGCAGACGTATCCCCTGGGGATTGTCCTTTCTGCTATCAGCACGCCCCACTGAAAGTCCGAGCAGCGGGTCGAATCGAGATGGTCAGACGGCAGCTCGATCGCCTGTCCATCGAGATAGCGGCCAATCTGCTCGCACAGGTGATCCATTGCCTCCTGCGGGTGGCTGCTCTCAAGGCTCTCTCTCCCACCAAGGCCTGGCCGCGGGAGAGAGAGTCCCATGATCTTGGGACCCGCTTCGTCTTCGCGCCAGACTAGGACCACATTGCCAAACCTTGAGGGAATGATTCTGTGATCGATTCTGGTGTGAGACATGAGAACGCTTCCTACCCTTTTTTGCAGCCAATGCAAGGTGGCTGGGCGTCGGCAGCGAACTTGCTTTTCCGGAGCCGGGAGTGTGAACCAGAGGAACGGGCCGCTGGCATTTGCATCCTGCGCCTAGATGTCCAAGTTCCTGACGGCCTTGGCGTGCGTCTGGATAAAACGCTTACGCGGCGGGACAGCGGGCCCCATCAGCTTGTCGAACGTGCTGTCGGACCTGACCGCATCGTCCACGTCAACTCGCAACAGGGTTCTGGACTCCGGGTTCATCGTGGTCTCCCAGAGCTGCTCGGGGTTCATCTCTCCCAACCCCTTGTACCGCTGGATTTGGATCTTGGCCTTTCCCAGTTTCTTCAGCTGGCGCTCTTTCTCTTCCTCGCTGTACACGTAGTACTGCTTGGATCTGGCAGCGATCCGGTACAGTGGGGGTTGAGCGATATACAGGTGGCCGCTGGTGATCAGCGGTTCCATGTAGCGGAAGAAGAACGTAAGTAGCAGGGTGCGGATATGGGCGCCATCAACGTCCGCGTCAGTCATCACGATGATGTGATGGTAGCGCAGATTGTCTAGGTTAAAGCTGTCCTCGATCCCGGAGCCAAGAGCGCTGATAAGCGCCTCGATCTCTTTGTTGCTGAGGATCTTGTCTAGGCGAGCCTTCTCCACGTTGATGATCTTCCCGCGCAAAGGCAGAATGGCCTGGAAGCGCCGATCCCTACCTTGCTTCGCCGAGCCGCCCGCCGAGTCTCCCTCTACGATGTACAACTCGCACTTGGATGGATCTCGTTCGGAGCAGTCAGCCAGCTTACCGGGCAAGGTCATGCTTTCCAGCGCGCTCTTGCGCACTACCAGGTCCCGCGCCTTACGAGCGGCGGCTCGAGCCCGGGATGCCACAAGACACTTCTCTACGATCCCCTTGGCAGCGCGGGGATCTTCCCCCAGGAAGGTGGAGAGAGCGTCTGAGACCACCGACTCCACCAATCCCTTGACCTCGGGGTTGCCCAGCTTGGCCTTGGTCTGGCTCTCGAACTGAGGATCTGTTAACTTGACGCTGATGATAGCCGTCAGTCCCTCTCGCACGTCTTCGCCTGAGAAGTTGGGATCGCTCTCCTTCAGGAGGCTGTTCTTCCGTGCATAATCGTTGATGCTGCGGGTCAGGGCAGAGCGAAAGCCGGTAAGGTGAGTTCCCCCGTCAACGGTGTTGATGTTGTTCGCGAAGGCATGGATGGATTCGGCGTACACATCAGTGTACTGCAAGGCGGCCTCCACAACCGAGCCGTTCACCTCCTTTTCCACGTGGATCGGATCATGAAGGGCGTTCCTGTTCCAGTTCAGGCGCCGCACGAAAGATACTATGCCGCCCTCAAAGTAGTACGATCGTTCCTGGCCCGTCCGTTCGTCTTTGAAGATAATCGTTAGACCCCTCGTCAGGAAGGCCATCTCCCGAAACCGCTGGGCCAGTGGCGTGAACTTGTAGTCAAGTGTCTCGAAGATCTCCTTGTCGGGCAGAAAGGTGGTCTTGGTGCCTGTGCCCTTGACCTTCTTGCTCACTACCTTCACCGGAGCGATCGGCACACCGCGCTCGTAGCGCTGGAAGTACTTCTTGCCGTCCCGCTTGACCTCCACCTCCAGCCACTCGGCCAAAGCGTTGACTGCGGAGACACCGACTCCGTGTAGGCCACTGGCCACCTTGTATCCTCCGCCCCCGAACTTGGCGCCTGAGTGGAGGACAGTATGTACCACCTCCAATGCGGACTTGCCCGTCTGGGGATGTGCGTCCACAGGGATGCCACGGCCGTTGTCAACCACTGTCACGGTGGCGTCAGCGTGAATGCTAATCTGGATTTCATCACAGGCTTCAGCGAGCGCCTCGTCCACTGAGTTGTCGGTGACTTCGTAGATCAGGTGGTGCAAGCCGCGTACATCTGTGCTGCCCACGTACATGCCTGGGCGACGACGGACGGCCTCAAGGCCCTCCAGAATCTCGATGTCAGAAGCCCCGTAAGTCAGATCATCCTCTGCCACTTGTTGACCCTTAGCCTCCTTTGTTGTCTATTACTATTCTACCACATTTCCAACAATTTGAAAAGCTGTGCAGCGGTCCCATTGTCAGCCCATGGTGCCACATCTCGTGGCGTCAGCGCCAAATCCATACTATATGTTGCGCCTTCTGTCCGGAAGTGACGAAATGGCGCATCCGGGCGGAGACTTGCGTTGGGCCAGCAGAATGTACCCTCTGGTGGGCCTAGAGTGTGGGCTCGCGACGAGGTTGACATTTCGTGTGTCCGAATGATATACTATGAATCATTAGCGAAGTGGGGTGTGAGGCTTGATTAAAACGAGGGTTGACGTACGAGACATCGTTGGAGGTGCGATCATCCTGGGTCTGATCGCACTTCTATTCTCGTCTACTTTTGCCTGGTTGGTCTACAACTGGATCAACAACTCATACTATTCTCACGGTTTCTTGGTGCCGCTGATTTCCGCCTTCTTTCTGTGGCGCAGGAGGGACGCATTCGCACGACACAATCGTGAGTCCAATGCCTTGGGCCTGGTCGCGTTGGCGATCAGTCTGGTTGCCTTCTTGATAGCGCAAGTTTGGCAAGCCTATCACCTTTCCGCTCTTGCCCTAATCGTGCTTCTCGTTGGGCTCGCTCTCTATTTCCTGGGCGAGAGGGCCGCGCGACGTATAGCGTTTCCTCTGGCCTTCTTGCTCTTCATGATTCCCATCCCGTTCATCAATCGACTAAGCCCTGCCCTGGAATCGTTCACAGCCACGGCTTCGACCGGCGCCGTCGGTCTTCTGGGCATACCCGCCGCTAACCTCGGCTCTCAGATTGAGTTGCAGAATTCCAGCTTCGTTGTAGGTGCGGCCTGTAGCGGATTGAACTCGATGGTGGCTCTGGCGACTCTGGTGGTGGTATTCATTTACATCCTTGAGGGATCCCATCGCGCCAAGTTGGTCCTGTTGGGATTGGCGATCCCCATTGCCATCGTGGCCAACATCTTCCGCGTATCCGCGTTGCTAGTGATCGCCCATTTGTTTGGAGCTGAGGCCGGGATGAAGTACTTCCATGACTACTCCAGCCCTGTCCTATTCTTGTTGGCGTTTGCACTGTTGATCTTGGTAAGTAGGTTGATGGGATGCGCAGAGATTCGGCGCGATATCTGATTGTCGTCGTGCTTTTGCTATCGGCTCTGGGAGCGTGGCTTGTCATCTCTCAAGGGCTCGTTTCGCCACCCACTGAGTCTGTCAGTGGTCCTTCTGAGATGTCGAATCCTGGCGTGGCTGACGGAGCTTCGCATGTGGTAATCGTTGACGTGGAAGGCTGGTATCGCCGGACTTCATACGAGAGAGCTTTGGCCACAGCTGTGGATTTTGGCCTTCGAGAGGATCTGTTCGATGGGATACCCAGGGTGCTGGGCCGGTGGCAATCGAAGAGCGGAGATTGGCCGATGAGTGCGGCGGTCACTAAGTGGTACGACGACCCCGAGGTTGCCGTAACACGGGGATACAGTGATGACGACGGGAGTAGACTGTTCTTCTCCATCATTGGCAGCAGAGGTGGTAAGAGCTTTCACCTTTTTGAACATACGGCGCTGACGTGCTATCCTGGCAGTGGGTGGCGAATTGCAGACGTGGGACTGGAAAGCATAGAAATCGGCGATTCTTCAGTGAGCGTGCAGCGGGTTATCACCGAGAAGAATCAGCTGAGGCGCGTGACTCTGTACTGGTATCTCTGGACCGACCCCGAGAGAGTACCCGAAAACGGTGTCCTTTCTGTGACGCTTCATGCCGATGTTGCGCAGTCCGACGAGGGGACGTTGGGAGCCCTGAAGGAGTTCTTCCGACTCCTGTTTCCTGCCGTGATGCCCTGGCGTCGGTTTGGATAAGTGCCTTCCTCGGGTTGCCTCCTGGGCCACTGGGCACGATGTCTCGCGACGACCCAGACACGGCTTCACACTGCCGGGAGCCAGCCTCTGGCGAGAAGGATTGTCGCTCTGAGCGGTGGCTCGCCCATCACAGTGCGTGAAACAGCATGAATGGGGAAGTCTCCACTGTCAGGACGAAGGTCCTGTTGCCTGGAAAACGGGCCGATTTGCTGCATCGTTCGAGGCTCGTAGATTTCATCCACGAACACATTGACCGCAAGCTTATCCTGATCTCCGCCGCGGCAGGGTACGGCAAGACTTCGCTGTTGATCGATCATGCCCATGACACCGACTTGCCCGTCTGCTGGTATTCCCTCGACGAAGGGGATCGTGATCCAAGAGTCTTCCTGGAGTATCTTGTGGCCTCAATCGGTGAACGCTTTCCCCATTTCGGCGAGCGGACACTGGCCGCCTTGCAGGGAGGAATGCGGACCGAAGGCATGAGTTCCGTCGTGGGCACCATGGTCAACGAGATATACGAGATCATCCCCGATTACTTCGCTCTGGTCATAGATGATTTCCACCTCGTTAGCGATTCCGACGAGGTCACAACTCTGTTCGGCTTCCTGCTTCGCCGGCTGCCGGAGAACTGTCACATCATTATGGCCAGTAGGACGACGACCCCAGGGCTGCCCATCATACAACTGATGGCCCAGCAGCAGTTGGCGGGTCTGGGCAACGAGGATCTCAAGTTCACCGCCGAGGAGATCCAGAGGTTCCTGAGACAAAACCATAAGCTGGATCTACCGCCCAAGGAGGCGGAGAGATTGGCTCGGCAATCCGAGGGGTGGATCATGGCGATCATCCTCGGTACGCATACCCTCTGGAAGGGGTTGCTGCGTACCATGGCGCGCGCCCGTGGGGATGATAGCCAGATATTCGCCTACCTGGCTCACGAGGTTTTGGAGCAGCAAACCGATGAGGTACAGAGCTTCCTCAAGGAGTCCTCAGTACTGCAACGCATGAACCCGGCGCTCTGCGATGAACTACTGGGCCTGGACAACTCGAGAGAGATGCTGGCGCTCCTGGAGGACAAGAACCTCTTCATCTCCAGGCTGGAGGGGAATGGGGGAGATTGGTTCCGCTACCACCAGCTTTTCCAAGAATTCCTACAGACCAAACTCCGCCAGGACGGAGATCCTTGTCTGGGACTGCATCTCGAGGCTGGTAGGATCTTCGAGGCCCAGGAGAGTTGGGATCAGGCCATTCGGCACTACCTGGAAGCCGAGGCCCATGAGCACGCGGGAAGGTTGGTCGAAGCTGTGGCTGCTTGGGCCTTCAAGTCTGGCAGGTGGAGCAGCCTGCTGTCCTGGACCGAGTCTCTTGTGGGGAAAGTAAGCCTCTCACCATGGATACTCTACTGGCAGTCCAAGGTGTTCACCGACTCTGGACGATTGGATGATGCCATGCTCACTCTAGAGGGAGCAAGGGAGGAGTTCTTGGATGGAGGTGAGCGGTTGGGCATAGCCAGGGTGTTACTACAAGAGAGCAACATCCATCGGCTACGAGGAGAATATGACCGGGCCATAGCCAAGGCTGAGCAAGTGCTTTCCATGATGGATGGTGACAGAGAGAATGCCGTGGTCGGCTTGGCACATAGAACCTTGGGCATATGCTATGGATTGCAGGGTCAGCTTGAAGAAGGTCGGGCACAGCTTGGGCATGCCTTGGCATCCTTTGAGCGCTTGGGAGACGAATACAACGTCGCCAATACTCTGCACGACATGGGGACCATCCACCTATCGGTGGATGATGAGAAGTTCCTGGACTATTCTCGGAAGGCGCTGGCCTGCTGGCGTCGCCTAGGGACGAGGGGCCCACTGGCCACGACACTGAATAACATCGGGGTGGCTCACTATCGCCAGGGCAGGTTCGACGAGGCTGTGACCGCTCTTCAAGAGGCGTTGGCGGAGAGCCAGGCCTTGGGACTGCTGCGCCCACAGGCCTATGCGCAGGCGACCATAGGAGATGTGCATCGGGCGAGGGGAGAGTATGGATTGGCGCAGGGGGCCTATGAGCAGTCGCTGGCGCTGGCAGAGGAAGCAAGCGAGGGCTTCCTGGTCAGCTACCTGTGGGATGCATTTGGGAATCTACAGCGGATGCTCGGCAACTGCGAGCAGGCGGAGGAACTCATAGGCAATGCGGTAGAAAAGGCCTACGAGCACG
>Ga0209978_10001365_pt1 | contig 10286 bp, 11 predicted proteins | sample BentaG_FD_182805 | JGI IMG/M metagenome (GOLD analysis project Ga0209978, IMG submission 182805) | Deep subsurface microbial communities from South Atlantic Ocean to uncover new lineages of life (NeLLi) - Benguela_00093 metaG (SPAdes)... | ecosystem: Environmental > Aquatic > Marine > Oceanic >...
AAGACTAGGTGTAAAAAAAGGAGATGTTGTAGCAATTTTACTTCCAAATTGTTTCCAATTTACAATTGGGTATTTTGCGACTGTTAAATTAGGAGGAATCGTAATCCCGATTAATCCTACATATAAACCACTAGAAATTCTCCATATACTACAGCAGGTGAAACCCAAAGGTTTGATTTGTATGGATGTAATGTATGGTTTGATTAAACCTATACAAGATAAATTTAAGTTTGATTTTGTTATTTCGACATGTATAGTCGATTTAGCAGCTATTCCTCCTGCCATTAAAGAACAATTAATTGCGGACGGAACGATTCCTAAAGGAGAAGTTCCTGGAGCCATAGAATTTTTAGATGTATGCCAAAAACGGGGTGAAATCGATATTCCCGAAGTAGAAATAGATCCATTAAATGATCCCGCAGTCTATTTAATGACAGGCGGCACAACTGGAGTTCCCAAACCTGCTATTATCACTCACTATAATTGTGTGACTAATGCTAAGCAGAATGTAATGTGGATGCCTGATGCTTCCCATCCTATGGCGTGTATAGGCGTCATACCAATGTTCCATGCATTTGGAATGACAATTGTTCAAAATGTTGTAATAGAAGGAGGAGACTTTAATATACTTTTCGCAAAAAGAGAACTTGACTTAAAAGAAGTCGTAGATACGATTGTAGAAGTTGGTCCAGAAGGGGGAGTTATTTTACCTGGAGTTGAAAATCTTTTCATGGGTCTAACTCGCTACTTAAAAGCAAATCCCGAACCTAGATTGGAAAATATGTTTCGTTTGTGTGTTAGTGGTGCGGGACCGCTTCATAAACCCGTAAAGGATGCATTCGAAGCAATCGGTGGTGGAAGACTAGTTGAGGCTTATGGACTTACAGAATGTACAACTGCAGTAAGTATAGGGCCATTTAACGGAACAGATACTCCAGGTACTATTGGTTTACCATTACCGGGTGTTGATTGGGCTATATTCGATTCAGAAGATTTCAGTAAGGGACAATTAAAAGGTTATGGAATAGATTTTACAGGAGAAATATGTGTGTGTGGTCCACAAGTAATGAAAGGTTATTTAAATAGGCCTGAAGCCACAGCAGAAACCTTAAGGGAGTGGGAAGGACGAATTTGGTGTTTAACAGGAGATATTGGTTACATGGACGAAGAAGGACAAATGGTTATTCGAGATAGAAAGAAGCAAATGATTAAATATAAGGGTTATTCCGTTTTTCCAAAGGAAGTAGAAGATTTATTAGGATCCCACCCTGATGTAATGGAAGTAGCTGTTTCTGGGTTGCCTGATGCTGAAACGGGGGAACTAGTAAAAGCATGGGTCCAACTAGAAGACGAATCAGTGGGTAAAGTTACTTCTGAAGAGCTGATTGCTTGGAGTAAAGAAAATATTACGCATTATAAGTGCCCTAAACAAATTGAAATTATAGATGAAATTCCAAAATCCATGGTTGGTAAAGTTCAAAGAAGGGTTTTACAAATTAACGATCCCATCTGGAAAGAGAAATACGGAGAAACTCAATAAGCCTTATTTAATTTTTATTTATTACTTATATTTTGTAATCCTATTTGTTTTGTAGTTATTCTTTTAGAGTGTAAATTGTGTCGCAATGTATATCTCCTGCCGCAACAGTTTTAAGAATCTTAAGTTCGATCTTATCGCTAACCGCTTCGCGAAAATGCTCGTAGTCGATTGCCATAACAGCTTCACATAACGCCCTAGATGTATTTTCAAGACCAAAAGGGCACATGGTACCTTGAATGTGAAATATTTTATCTGAATTTGAGACTATCTTAACAAAATTAGGATTAAAGCTCTTCGAAAATGCCTGTGCTACAGTTGTTAATTTATTATCTGGTACCTTTTTCATTATTTTTAAGCCTAAAGCACGACCTTGTTTTCTACAAACATTTTTTATAATAGGTAATGCTTCCTTTCCGAATTTTTTGTAAAATTCTTTTATCAACATGCCTTGAGCTTCTAAGGGATTATTTGGCAATTTTTCCGAATTTTTTTGAACCATTATTTTATCAACCTTAGTAAATATACTTAAAGATTCTATTTAAAAATTTTTTAAAAGAAGAAGAAAACAATTATTATCTTTAACTCTAAGTCGTTAAGCGATTTATTATTTAACGAAATTGTATTTTCTTCCGTATTTCTTAAAGAATTTCGTTCCACCACCCTCTTGTAAAACTTTAATTGTTGATTCAGAATCGGTAATACTCATGCCTCCAACGATATCCACTCCTTTATCAAATAAAATATCCGGTAAAAAACTAATAGTAGGTCCTATTAAAACAATATATTTCGCTTGCTTTCTAAACACCGATAATATTCTCTCAAGAGTATTGTTAATTAACGATGTTCCCGTGCAAAATAGAATATCAGTTGATAAATCGCTTTCCTTTAAATCGTCGATATCGTTTAGTATTGGTATGTCATGATAAGTCCTCTTAATTACAGGATTATTATCAATAATCTTAATGAATCTTGTTTTATTCAGTATATTTCTAATCATAGGTTTCATGAAACCTATAAATGTTATTCTTGTATCTTTTCTTATTTTTAGGAAATCTAATAAATTTCCTTCGATCTTTTTATACGGGTTTTTCACTGCTAAAACATGTTGAGATGCTGCATTTAATGTGGCGATACCGATAATCTTTTTTAAACTAGGGGGTTGATACGACCAACCTATTAATTCCTTAAAAGACTTATCAGTTAAATTTCCCGCAAAATCAATTTTGTTACAATTAGTTGATCGTATAATATTGGGTAAAGTAGACGCTAGCCCTAAAAAGGGATCGTATGCGTAACTAATTAATTCGACACCAGTGTATCCTAATCCAAGAATTACTTTACTCACTTTTGGTGGTAAAATCTTACGATATTTGTATATGTCTAATACGAGCTCAACGGTGTTCTCTAAGATCATAAAATTTTAACCTTATCTTCCCTTAACATCTTCTTTTTATTATGTTTAATAATCTTATTGTTTATTAAAACTCTGTTTAAATATGAAAGGTACTTATCTAATGTAATATATCTTATTTTAGTGATTACACTATGGATTACATAATTATAGAAAACGAGATAATTGGTCAGATTAAAGCTAAATTACTTACTGACAAAAATCCTGAAACTTGTAAAGCAATATGGGATAGTCTTCCTCTTGAATTAAATTTATCTAGATGGGGTGAAGAACTATATGGAGAAATCCCTGTCTCAATTGAAAAGGAAATTTCACAGGTTGATTGTGAAGTAGGTGATATTGGATACTGGCCCGATGGAAAGGGGTTCTGTATCTTTTTTGGGCCAACTCCGGTGAGTAAGGATGATAAACCAAAAGCAGCATCTCCTGTAAATATTTTTGCTAAAATAGAAGGAGATGCGAAGATATTCAATCAATTCTCGTCATTTAAAGGGATTGTTACGAAAGGAGATTAATCAGTTTAACCTTTTTTTTAAAATTTTTAGTAATAGAATTTATAGATAAGAGGAGATATCTTCAAATTTGATCTTATAAATTTTGCTCCATGTATCAAATTCTTCTTGTGTTAATAAATGGAATTCAAATGGGTGACTAAGTGGTAATCCCGATTTTTCTTCTATGTTTGCAATTATCTCTGCTCTTTTTAAATGGCTTTTAGGGATATCTGCAATAATTAAAATATCGATATCACTTGCAGCTACTAAATTTCCTTCAATTACGCTTCCAAATAAATATGTTTGAGATTCTCTTAAAACAAGTTTAATGTTCTTGTTGATGATTTTCAAGTATTCCCTATGATTTTTAATCATTTCTTTTGTTTTAATCATTAAGTCTAACATTTTCTACAATTTTTTTTATTTCTTCTGCAATTTTTATAGCTTCTTCAGCATCTTCTTTCTCATAAGTAAAATTAAAATATCGAGAATTCAAGTAAGCGCTTTCGAGAAATAGTAGAGCTTTTCTATCATATTTAAACTCCTCATGCTCTGTTAACTCATACAGTAATGCAAATAATTTTCTAATTGAATGAGTTTTAGGTAATTCTCCTCCTATTTCAAGGATGGTAGCTTTTGTTATAAGTTGAACTGATTGCTCTGCCATAAAACATGTTAAATCCCAATCTTCTTTTTGAAATCTCTCTTTCGCGCCATCTAAAAAGTTTTTAGCTCGCTTTAGAAAAAGCTCTACTTCATCTTTATGCATATATAATAAGATTATTTTTTAACTATATAATTTTACTTCAGAATGTAAGTTTAAAGATATTTTATAAATACACTTTTTTTTGAAGAAAAGGTTCCAAAATTGATATTTTACAAACATAAAACTTAATATGATCATAGTATTTTCAAATAAAACTCATTCTAAACGCAATTTAAAAAAGATGTGAAGTCTTATTAATTCGATGCCAATAGATCAAGAAAAACAGTTCGACAAACGCCTTTTAATCATTTTCTTGATTTTATTTACGGAAGTTTTAGGGTTTAGCAGTGTGATGGCTATAATCCCATATTTAGCGTATGATTTAGGTTTGGATGAGTTTCAAATTGGCTTAGTACTAAGTATTTTTAGCATATGTCAACTTTTCGCTAGCCCAATTACTGGTAAACTTAGTGATAGATTCGGAAGAAAGCCATTGCTACTATTTAGTCAAACTAGCACTCTTATAGGATTCATTCTCCTTGGAATCGCTAGTAATGTCTGGATATTAGTTGCAGCTCGTCTCGTAGACGGTCTGCTTGGAAGTAATATGACTGTTGCTCAAGCGTATATTAGCGATGTGACAGATCCTAAATATCGAACTAAAATGTTTGGTTATTCAAGCGCTGTTTTTGGTGCCGGGCTAATATTTGGCCCCGTAATTGGTGGAATATTATCAACAATCAACTATTCAGTTCCCATGTTTTTTGCTGCGGGAGTTAGCCTTCTCTCCATAATATTGGTATTAATTTTTCTACCCGAATCACTAAATAAAAAAGAGACTAAATTAGATTTTAAGTTTGGAGATATAATCCCTATTAAGGAAACTAAACGATTCTTTAAATCCGTCAAGATTCGGGGTGTTTTAATGGTTTTTTTCATCTATGGTTTCGGATTTTTTCTATTTATTTCAACATTTGCTCTGTTTGCTAAAAAACAATTTCATATTGGAGTCCCAGAGGTTAGTTTTTATATGGCCTGGATTGGAGTTCTTAGAGTCATCTTTCAAAGCGCTCTTATCAATCCATTATTGAAGAAGTTAAGTGAAAACACAACTCTGAGATTAGGTATTTTTGCTATGATTTTCACGATGGCGTTTCTTATTTTTTCCACTAGCTACTGGATCGTGTATCTTCCCCTTAGCTTTTTAGCTTTTGGAACAGGCGTAACTCGCCCCATTCTTACAAGTAAATTAACAAAAGCTGTTAAAAGGGAAGAGACTGGTAGTATATTAGGCGTAAATAATGCGTTAACTAGCATTAGTCAGATTATAACTCCAATTCTCGGTGGATTTATCTTAAAATTTCTACCTACACAAACGCTTCCACTCATTTCAGCAGTTATATTTGCACTCATATTTCTCATATGGCGATGGGCATTTGGTTCGGTTCAAGAAAAAAAAGAGCAAGTATTAGAGTCAAAAGAATAAGTTAGTAATCTATAATTGTTTCATTTTACTTTTTCAATTCTTCATCATATTGCTGAACTATCGTGGTAGTATTCCCCGATAACAAAATAGGCGTTGACAAAAAAGTAAAAACCTTTTTATATATGAAAAATGAATATTACAATAACCTAATATAAATCGTGATTTTAATGGCTAAAGCAAAAAAAATAATAGGGATTATTTTACTTTCCATCGGGTTATTTATCATTATTCTGTTCAGTATGTTCAGTATTAGATATAAATATATATATTACACCCAATTTATTACAGGAGTGTTTCTTTTTGTCATCGGATTAGTTTTTATAAGGGCCTCACGGAAAAAGATTTCAGCAGCTAACGAAAAAAAAATAGCAGGGATTATTTTACTTTCCATCGGGTCAATTATTATTACTGGATTCGGTTTGTTATGGTTATTGGGCGCATTCGGTTATTTATGGTTCTTGGGCCTCCAATTTGTTATTATAGGATTGGTAATTTTTCTTATTGGATTAATTCTTCTACTAACCTCAAGGAAAAATGCTAACGCAAAAAAAATAGTAGGGATTATTTTACTTGTCATTGGGTTATTTATCATTATTATGTCCAGTGTGTTCAGTATTGTATATAAATATATATATATCCTCCCAATTATTATAGGAGTGGTTCCCTTTGTCATTGGATTAATTCTTCTACTAACCTCAAGGAAAAAGAATTCAAAATCCCTCGATAAATCAATGACTTAATAAAAATCCCAGGTGTAACTCGCCCCATTCTTACATTATTATTAACTTATAATTGTTTCATTAGTCTTTTACAATTCTTCATTAAACCACTATAATATCAAGGTAATATTGATATATACGTATTTGATCGTGAAACTCAGCTTTCACGAAGATTAACTGAATTTTTCAATTTCTTGAAATAGTCTATATTGTTTTTAAATCTGGTTTCTTGAGATGAAAATTTGTTGCATCTTGGTACGCTTTAGTACGCTTTATTACTAATTAAGGAAAAAAAATCCAGATAAAATTTAAAAATCCTAGATTTGCTATTAGATTCGATTTGAAAGTTTTTAAAAAAAAAAAGGAATTACTAATTTTTAATAAATTAATAATTCAAAAATTTTATATGTAACTTTTTGCCATTTCAACTGCTGAATCTGCTTGAGCTAGTCCAGATCCTAAATCTAACCCATAATCCTGGTAGATCTCTGGCCAATTTGAGTCGGGGATTATACCCCAGAAAACCGGCATCATACCACCGAGGTAATATGCGAGAGGATTAGGTGGTATAAAATATCCAGGCAGAGGAGAAGATGGTATACCACCAAGATACCAAGGAGCAATCTTGTCAGCTGATTGTTTTAAAATAGTTTCAACATCAGAAACACTCAAATCTGGATTTGCATGTAGCATTAAAGCAATAATCCCTGCTACTTGTGGTGCTGCACCTGAAGTAAACCCCGCATAGTGAAGAGTATCATCATAATAGTACATACTGTATGGATCAGGTCCACTAGGTAACTTTCCAGGTCCAACCGCAAAACCACTTGGAACTAAAACGTCAAGTTCTTGAGAACCTTGTGGATCATTTGGATCATCTATTTCGATGAGGGCTTTTGAACAAATGACTGATACTCCTGAATAATCTCCATTATCAAGACCAAGTTCTGGATTATCCTCTGGTACATCATTCATAAACCAGAGTGGATCATAGCTTTTTGCAGTTCCATCGTCGTTCAATTCATATGGTGCCCATTCATTATCAAGCCAAAAGGATGCACCTGCAGAAATAACTTCATCTAATGCTGCTGGATAAACCATCCCTCTGTATCCCCCATAATTAAATCCATTATTTCCAGCAGATGCAACTACTACTACACCTGCAGCTATGGCATCATAAATAGCTACAATCGTTTCAGGAATCATTTCATACCAAGGAATAATTGTTTCCCCTAAAATTGTATATTGTTGCCATCCCGAACTAATATCTATAATAAATCTTTTATTGGGGTTTTTTTCTGCTAATTCGGTTATATATTTTATTCCTGATGCCATTGTATAATCGTTACAAAACTCCGTCCAAATACCATCATTAATTTGATAGGCAGTGTAAACTTTTATTGGAATTATCTTTGCTCCAGGAGCTATTCCTTTAAAGAAATAATAATTCCCTGTATACGGATCGTTATAATACCACCCTGTAATATAGGAAATTAATTTCGTCCCATGTTGCCCTTCATCTATCCATTCCTCGTTTGAAGCAACAATATCGCGTGATTCGATGATTGAATCCCATCCTCCCCATTCTGGGTAATACCCATTTTCGACTTCAAAATCCATACCGGTGTCGTGAAATCGCCTAGCCCAACCCTTTTGAATTCTATCTTCCGGAATAAATTCATTCCAATAATTTGTTAAACCTGTATCCAAAATGGCAATATAGACATTTTTTCCGGTAATTTTTGAATCTACTTTATCAATGTCCAAAAGGTCTAAATTAAAAGTTAAATAAGGTCTATTACGGTTCTGTCTAGCTAATGTGGGAACTGTAAGGCCAGAAACTATACCTAAAGCTAAGAAAAGCACTAATATATTTCTTTGAAACTTATTTGTTTGAATTATAAATCACCTTTTAGTTGTGTTGAGAGCAGGTTTCAAACCTTAAATTTTGAAATTAACCCTCTTTATTTTTTGTTAAAATATATTAATTCAACAAATAATTTTTAATGCTTTTTAATATTTAAATATTTACAAAAATGTAAAATCCTTAAAATTTATTAAAAAAAATTCGGTTTAATAATCCCGAAAAGGAGGCGTTCATTTATCTTGTTGAAACAGACAGTAAAAAAATCGTTGGATTTTCTATGGGTAGCTTAGAGCAGTCGGATCTTACTCTTAAAATTCCAGGAATTAGGAAATATATTGGCGAACTAATGGCTATTTATATACTTCAGGAATACCAGCGAAAATACATTGGAGAAAAGTTAGTGAAAATGATTGTAGAACGATTACTTGAAAGCGACATAAGTAGTATGATCGTTTGGGTGTTAAAAGACAGTCCCAATTGTAAATTTTATGAAATCCTAGGAGGTAAATATGCTGGTAAAAAGATGCTCGAATACGGGGGAGCCAACTACACTACAATTGCGTATGGTTGGGATGAAGTTCGTCAAATCTTGGTTTATTAAACTATTAAAATAACAAACTGCATTTTATTAAGGAAAATTGTTATTATAATTACAATACGAGAAATTTAAGTAGTAGAAATGTTATGAAATCTTTAAAAGTAATTTTACCATAAAATTTTTACTATTAAAAACAGGTCGAAACTTATGGCTATTCAAATAACTAAAATGATCTTCCATGGGATATTAAACGCAATACTCTACATTGCTTTACCGTTAATCCTCTTTGAAGTAGTCTCAATGATGGGACTCATGACATTTAGTCAAGAATTCAAAATATCCATTATGATTATTGGAATTATTGGAACTGTTTTTGCGATGTTACGGCATGCTTATCCAAAAGACACCTCAGCAAATCGCCTTATTGCATTTGGCTCTACAATATTCTCCGGCATATACATGTTTTATCTTTTTGGGGGGTTTTCACAAGGAGTACAATTAGGAACATATTCAATAAGTGCCGGCCCACTTGAGGTACTTTTAGGTTTACAGATTATCGCTTGGCTGTTATTAGGTTCATCTGGAATTAGAGCATTGCAATACTTAATAGAGGCAATAGAATTACGAAAAAATAAAGAATATCGCGCAAAATTTAGACTTAGTAAAATCTTTAAAGTCTTAGGAATACTTTTAAGTCTTATTATATTTGGTTATCTTGGTAGCATTGTCTATAGCGGAATGAATCTTGGGTTTAATTTTCATCCCACCTTTGTGTTAGATCACGATACAGGCGTTTTACCTGATCCAAGTGACGATAGTATTAATATCACTGTTACTTTTGATCTCAACAACCAGGGTTTTTACGCTATTTATGATGTTTATATTGACGCAGAATTTCGTACTGTATGGAGCGCGAATGAATCAGCACTCCCTGTGGGAGTTAAAGTAGGAGGATCATTAGATAACTATTTTAGCACGTTTCATTCCTTCACAAATAATGTCAATAATAGCATAACACTCGTAATGGATCCAACTTATATAGTGGGATTAGCTACTACAGATGCAACGTTAGCGTTTAAAATCTCGTTTTCTACGCTCTATGCCGCAATCTTCATTAATTTGAATTTAACAGTTAATATCCAATGGGACCGCTTAATACCTTAACTTCTTAAATTTTCTATTTCTTTTTTTTTAAAATCGTATTACCTCATCAAAGCATATTCTTTCTTGAAGTATTAATATTTTTTAACCTATTACTTTAAATTTGAAATAATTTTATTGAATAATATGAACGACGAAGAACCGCCAAGGCCTAGTGGATTACCAGAGAGTTCTATAGCACCTATGTTTGATACAAAAGACATCTACGGAAAAGAAATGAATTTAGAAAACTTACTTAAAGAGTACGACGGCGTTTTGATTGATTTCTTTCGGGGAAACTGGTGAAGTCATTGCAAAAAACATTTAACGCTACTAACCGAAAATATATCAGAATTTGAGAAAAGGAATATTAAACTTATGTCAA
>Ga0209978_10001366_pt1 | contig 10275 bp, 7 predicted proteins | sample BentaG_FD_182805 | JGI IMG/M metagenome (GOLD analysis project Ga0209978, IMG submission 182805) | Deep subsurface microbial communities from South Atlantic Ocean to uncover new lineages of life (NeLLi) - Benguela_00093 metaG (SPAdes)... | ecosystem: Environmental > Aquatic > Marine > Oceanic >...
GTTTCGGTGTACTGTAAAAAAGGATTCTTGCTAATAAAGATGCTCTTTTTTAACATATAATTTTACTTTTGAATAACCATCAACTATTTATGTAAAATTTCTATGAGGGATTATTTGATTTCTATGATAAAAGCATCAAAACGTTCACAAGGTGTTTCCTATGCCATACGCGACGTAGTTCTTCCTGCAAAGAAATTAGAAAAAAAAGGTATCCACGTTCTACATCTCAACATTGGCGATCCAAACAAATATGATTTTGACACGCCGCAGCATATGAAAGATGCTCTCTTTCAAGCTGCAAATGAAGGACATAATGGTTATGCTCCTTCAGAAGGCTATTTAGAATTAAGAAATGCGATTGTTGAACGGGAACATAAGAGAAATAATGTTACCTATGTTCCTGATGATATTTGTATTACAACAGGCGTTACTGAATCCCTTCAGATACTTCTCAATGCATCGCTTGACTCTTCAGATGAGCTTTTGATACCTGGTCCGACCTATCCGCAATATACACTCATTACACGTTTTAATAACGCTGAACCAGTTGCATACCGGTGTATCGAAGAAGACGGATGGCAGCCGGATGTAGAAGATATTCGGAAGAAGATATCAAAACGTACGAAAGGAATAGTTCTTATTAATCCAAATAATCCGACAGGGGCGTTATACTCAAAAAAGGTTATAAAAAATATTCTTGATATTGCAGGTGAATATGGAATTCCTGTAATATCGGATGAAATTTATGATGATATCACCTTTGATGGGAAACAATATGCAACAGCATCTCTCGCTAATGATGTACCTGTTATAACATTTAATGGTTTTTCCAAAGTCTATCTTGTCCCAGGATGGCGAGTGGGCTATATTTTATTTCATCATTCAGGCGAGCTTGATGAGATACATGATGCGTTTATGCGTATTGCACGTTCACGATTATGTGCAAATTCTGTTTGCCAACGTGCTTGTATTGAGGCGTTAAAAGGTCCACAGGACCATATTGAAACGATGAATCAAAAACTACGGAAACGGCGTGATTTCGCATATAAACGACTCAACGAAATTGAGGGTATTTCGACTGCAAAACCAGATGGTGCATTTTACATATTTCCAAAAATTGAGGCGATGGAAAAAGATCTTTGGAAGGAGGATAAAGAGTTTGTTTTGGATCTATTGCATGAAACACATGTTTTGGTTGTTCATGGATCCGGTTTTTGCTCTACCTATGGTAAAAATCACTTTAGAGCAGTTATCCTCCCACAACTGGAAACATTGGAGAAGGCATTTGATAAACTGGAACAATTTATGAACAAAAAACTCAAAACAAAATAGTTTCCCAATCCCTTTTAATTGTGTAATTCAAAAACTTTATCAAAATTGCCCCTTTTTGACTTAGTTTTTGAAATAATAATATAAATCAATAAAGCATTACATATCTTGATGTTAACGATGGAAAACGAAGGATCACATGCAGGTGAAAAGCTGCAATTAGATGAATATAAATCAATTGAGACAAGACTATATGGAGAACTAGTTAAATCTTGTCAAAGCTATAGCACAAAATTAAGTATTATCTCCATTGTTGGAATTCTTGATCTTGTAAAACAAGAAATTAAGGATTTAGAAAAGGAAAAATTCAAATTTATGAACGAAGATTTTTCCGAAGAATAAACATAGCTCTTTCCCACTAATTGTTTCTCACTCCATTTTTATTCTACATGATAAATATGTTTAGAAGAAATGTGATTTATTTAGGTCATTGGAAATAGAAAAACAAACATTATTTATAGCGTTGTTTTATTTGCCCCTTCGTAACCAAAAAAATGTAATTATTGAGGGAGGAATTATACGTGTCTAAGGATATACGAAGCAAATTAATTGTAGAAAATAAAAGACTTGATGAGATAAACACTTTTTTGATGGATCCTAAAAACAAACTAGTCAATGACCTTTTGGCAGTAGTTGAAAAATATGGTGGACCTGAGGAAATAAACAGAAAAGCTAGAGAAGCAGGCAAGGTAGAAAATCTTATGAACCGGTTAAAGGAGAAAAACTCTCCCTATGTGAAAGATTTGGAATGGCTGATAGAGCAGAGAGACAATGGTGCATTCATTACTGTCAGCGAATACCGTAGGAAGATTTTAGGCGATAAAACTGAAAAAACGAAATTTAACGAAGATTTTGCAGTCACTTTAGAAATAAGTGCATGTCAGTATTTTCCGTTCTTTATGACCCAAGCACGTCAGGCGGTAGAGAAAAAAGAATTGATGCCATGTCGTTATATTCGAGTACGATGCATGAAGGAGCAGGAGGAAGACAATGATCTTTTAGCAATGAGTGCAGCTATGCAAATCATTGGAGCGAGTTGGTGTGAAACACTTGACACGCGAGGTACTGATGGGTCTAACGTCCATCTCGGCGGCCCAGAAACAATAACCGGCTATTTCGGAGGAGTAGGTCAACCAAACGATCACCCAATTCAATGGGTGGACGAATTCCTTTATTATTATACAAACTATGGTGTAAAGGAGGTATTGAACATTAATCCTGGTACCATACTCTTAGGATATATGATGCATAAACTGGGGATAGATATAGAATTCAAGATTTCCGTTTACATGGGAAATGATAACTCCTATGCCGTGTTTTGGACGCTTATGGCTGCCCGAATGTTTTCAAGAGAAGACGGTTCCACTTCACTTATTGGATTTAATTTCTCCAACTCCGTGAACAACGCAACTATTGAATTCAGCAGTGACATCAGAAAATCTCTCGGCCTTGAGGATTTTGTTAGATTCGAACATCATATTTTTGAGACATGGAAGAGCATTGTCATCCAGCCGTATGATAGAAGAGACGAGCTTTTAGAGGTTGCCTCAAAAGTAAAGAACATCAGCGCCAAACATGAAGGTGGGGAAATTTCCGTGGAGCAGAAACGAAAGCATCCCTCTGATATCCTTGAATATTTCCTGCTTAAGAAAGATATAGATGAGAAAGGACTAATGCCTGCTCTCACTCGAAACTACTTAGATAAGCATGAGACGCTAAACAACACAGCTAAGGCGTTAACTGAAGGGGGTTTGACGTTTATTGCCGCACCAAAACTACATCGCAGAGAGGCATGAGTTATGCATTTTAAAATAGCGTTTATCGGTTTTGGAACTGTAGGTCAAGGTCTCACGGAAATACTTTTGGAAAAAAAAGACATGCTTGTAGAAAAATACGACTTCCACTATAAAATAGTAGCTATTTCCGACATTATGAAAGGAGCTGTTTATGATGAAAACGGTCTTGACGTGAAAAAAATACTTGATCTGGTAAAAACAGGGAAAAAACTGGATAGATATCCAAATGGTGTCAAGGGGATGGATAGTATGGCTACTATCAAGGAAACCAATGCTGACACGATTGTGGAGGTTACCTTTACTGATGTCAAAACAGGGGAACCCGCCCTTACACACATTAAAGCTGCCCTTGATGCCGGAAAAAATGTAGTGTCTACCAATAAGGGCCCGGTAGTGAAGCAGGCTGTGGAACTTTTAGATATGGCAGCAAAAAATAACGTACATTATGGATTTGAGGGTGTCGTACTTGCCGGTACTCCTGCATTGAATCTCGCCAGATACACCCTCGCAGGAAACAAGATCACTGGTTTCAAAGGCATATTGAATGGTACCACCAACTACATCCTCACCCGAATGGAGGAAGGCATGTCGTATGATGATGCACTAAAAAAGGCACAAGACCTTGGATATGCTGAAGCTGATCCAACTGGAGATGTGGAGGGTTTGGATGCTCTTGGGAAGGTAGTCATTTTATCCAATGTTGTACTGGGAAAGAATCTGTCGTGGAAAGATGTCGAAAGACAAGGAATTACTGAAATTACGAGAGAAGATGTTGAGAAAGCAAAGGCTGAAGGAAAACGATGGAAGCTCATAGGGAGCGCAGAGGTCCAGTCAGACGATTCTGTGAAGGCAAAGGTTTGGCCGGAAAAGCTGCCGCTCAGTGATCCTCTTGCTGGTGTTTGCGATGCTATCAACGCATTAACATACTATACCGATGAATTAGGTCCAGTAACTATCATTGGTCCTGGTGCTGGCCGTAGGGAAACTGGTTTTTCGCTGCTTATTGATCTTTTGGAGATAAACCGAAAATCAACTGAAAAAACTGTTATTAAGAAGGTAGCCTAACATCTATCAATAGGGAAGGTAATTTGATGAGTGGTGGATACACAGGAAAAATGCTGAGTATCGATCTAAAAACTCATTCTACAACAGTAGAAAAGACAGATATGGATGCTGCAGAAAAATTCATTGGAGCAAAAGGACTTGGAGCTAAAATTCTCCTCGAGAGACTTCCAAAAGGAACAGATCCTCTGTCACCAGAGAATATCTTGATGTTTACAACGGGACCTCTTACTGGCACTAAAGCACAGACCTCTGGCCGGGGGACAGTAGTTACAAAATCTCCTCAGACAAATCTTTTCTTGGACTCTCATTTTGGCGGCTTCTTTGCTGTAGAAATAAAGAAGGCAGGCTGGGATTTCATCATATTCAACGGGCGATCTGACTCTCCAATTTACGCTGTTATAAAAGACGATTCAGTTGAGTTTAAAGATGCCTCTGCAGTATGGGGAAAAGAATGCCTTAAGACTCATAATTGGCTACAAAATACTGAAGGAAAAGTAAAAACTGCTGTTATCGGACCAGCTGGGGAGAATCTTGTAAAGTTTTCAGCCGTCACCATCGATGGACATCGTCATGCAGGAAGAGGCGGGTCAGGAGCAGTTATGGGTTCTAAACATCTCAAAGCTATAGCAATTACTGGAAGTGGGAAAGTACCCTTGCATGATTCTGAAGGATTCAATACTAAGGCTAAAGAGGTGCTGAAGAAGATCCAGGAAAACAATTTTGTCCCTATACGAAGGAAATTTGGGACCCCATATTGGGTTAAACCGGTAAATGACTGGGGATTTATTCCAACGAGGAACTATCAAGAAGGAAACTTTGAACATGCTGAAGCAATCAATGCTGAAACTATGCAGGAGAGAATTGTGGATGGTTCTGGAGCATGCTTTAACTGTGTGATTGCATGTTGGAACAAATCATCCATCAAATCAGGACCTTATACGGGTATCTCGCTTGTGGGACCTGAATATGAGACCCTTGTACTCATGGGCTCCAACCTAGGAGTGGAAAGTGTTGAGGATGTAGCCTTTCTCAATGAGCGATGCAATGAACTTGGTATGGATACGATTTCACTTGGTGGTGTTCTTGGTTTTGCAGTTGAAGCATATGAAAAAGGAGCCATTACTGATGACGATCTTGGAGATAACAATATTGGTTGGGGAAAAACTGAAGAGCTATCAAGACTCATAGATAACATTGCCTACAGAAAAGGCAAGGCTGGTGATGTTTTGGCAGAAGGCGTACGGCTTGCTGCAGAGAAGCTTGGAAAAAACTCTAAAAGATATGCTGTGCACGCGAAAGGACTTGAGACACCAGGATATGATCCAAGAGGTGCCTTTGGTATGGGTCTTGCCTATGCAACATCAGATAGAGGTGGATGTCATCAGAGAGCCTGGACGGTAACAACTGAAATAAATAACCCTGATTTTGATAGATTCTCTTTTGAAAAGAAGGCAAAGCTTGTAAGATCAGTTCAGGATGAACGAGCAGCGTTCTTTTCACTGGTGCTTTGCGATTTCGCGCCGATATCTGAAGAAGACTGTGTAGCTATGTGGAATCTTGCCACTGGATTCAACCACAGTGTTAAAAGTTATCTGCTGGCTGGTGAGCGGATATGGAACCTTATCCGACTATTTAATCTTAGAGAAGGACTTGATCCTGCTGATGATACAATTTCTGTCAGGTTTTTCAAGGATTCATTTACAAAGGGCCCTGTAAAAGATATTGTCTTACCTGCTGATGGTTTTCAGCAGAGTCTTAAAGAATATTATGCTCTTCGAGGATGGACTGCAAATGGGGTGCCCACTGCAAAAAAGCTCAAGGAACTCGGTCTTGATAAATACGTATAGTCAATAGTCGGATTATTTGACTGTAAAATCATGGTGATTAGAAAATGGTACAATTAAGCAAAGGGGCTAGTAGGATATATGGCGAGGCGGCGTTTGAGGTGCTTGCGAAAGCTCAAGCACTGGAAAGGCAGGGCAAAAGCATATTTCATTTCGAAATCGGGGAGCCAGATATGGAGACCCCAGAAAACATTGCTAATGCAGGTATACGGGCTATTCAGGAAAAAAAGACACATTATGTCCCATCGATTGGGCTTTTGGAACTGAGAAAGGCCGTGCAGGATGAGGTGGAGAAGACTAGAGGCTACCGGCCAGATCTGAAGCAAATTGTTATCACACCTGGGTTAAAACCAGGGATATTTTTTTCAATGCTTTCTATCGTCAACCCCAGAGATGAAGTCATTTATCAGGATCCGGGTTATCCAACATATGGATCAGTCACCTCATTTTTAGGGGCAAAAAGTACATTAGTCCCTCTTTTGGAGGAAAACGAGTTTCGTATGAATCCTGATGATATCAAGGAGAAGATAACTGAGAAAACAAAACTCATCATTGTAAATTCTCCTCAGAACCCTACTGGATCGGTGATGACCAAGTCAGAATTAGATGATTTAGCAATATTGGCTGAAGAACACGACCTCTATGTTGTATCTGATGAGATATACTCAAAGATGACGTATGATACAAAACACTACACACCTACCGGTAGGGATGAAGCGAAAGAGAGAACCGTGCTTTTAGATGGATTCTCCAAGTATTATGCCATGACCGGCTGGCGATTAGGATATATGGTCGTACCATGCAAGATGGCTGATAGACTTCAGAATTTTCTTGTCAGTGCAGTGTCATGTACCGCGGCGTTCACACAATGGGCTGGTGTAGAGGCACTGACTGGTGATCAAAGCTTTATACCAGAGATGATGGCCAGATTTAAAGAGAAAAGAGATAGGATTGTTAAAGGTCTGAATTCAATTCCCGGCTTTACTTGTTTGTCGCCGAAAGGTGCATTCTATGCTTTTCCTAACATCACGGGAACTGATATGACTTCTCAGGAATGTGCTGATCATCTCCTCTACAAAGCTGGAGTAGCTGTTCTTCCGGGTACTGCCTTTGGGCCATATGGCGAAGGATACCTCAGGTTTTCCTACGCGACGATCTTGGAAAACATCGATGCTGCTATTAAAAGAATAAGAGAATCATTCGAATAAGATGTTTTGAAATTATACTTATTTAAACCGATCAATCAAAAGTTTAATTAACACTGGGGGGATAGTAGAAAAACGAGGGAAACTATGATTATCGCTCAGCTTAGTATCGTACCTGTTGGAAAAGAGGTTAGTGTTAGTAAATATGTTAAACTTGTTATTGAAACTCTTAAAAAAGAAAATGTAAAATTTGAAACAAATGCAATGGCGACAGTAATTGAAACAGAAGATTTGAAGACTCTTTTTGATGTCGTTCAAAAGGCGCATAATGCAGTAGTAGCATCTGGTGCAGATAGAGTTATTACAGAATTAAAAATAGATGATCGAAGAGATAAAGATGCAACGATAACCTCAAAACTAAATGCGTTGAAATAGAAATTGTTAACAATTCAGAACAGCATATTGAACAGATATTCTAAAAGTGGAAAACGTTCCAATAGCCATTGAATTAATGGATATTGAACTGGTTGGTTTACTGGCATGGTGACTTCAAGTGTTTCCCATTCACCCCATAGACCATTGGTATCTTTTGCTCTGGCCTTGATTGTATAAGTCCCCTCTTCATTCCAGGTGTGTTTTACCTTTACATCATCTCCAGAGGCATAGGGACCAATCAATTTTTCTATTTGGCCATCTCCCCATTCAATCCAGTAGTAAACATCATCTCCATCTGGATCAACTGAATTAAATGTATATTCATACTCTGTTCCTTTTTTACCATTTGCCTCACCCGTTATCGTTGGTTCATTTGGAGGATTGCCTGGAATAACATCAAGACCACCTGAGAAGCAGGCGACATATCCATTTCTACCACCAGCTATCATCTCCATAGAACCGTCACCGACGATGTCAGGAATAGCGGCAATAGCATCCACCGGAGTGTCAAGGTTTATTGATTCCAACTCAGAACCATCTGTACCATCGAGGAAATAGCAGTAATTATTAGTATAGAGAGTACCTACCAATACATCGTTTATCCCGTCTCCACTTATGTCTTCGATTCTTGAAACTGAAGCAGGCTTATCTGCAACAGGATGTAACCAAATAAAATCACCTGTATATCCATCAATAACCTTAACGCCACTACCTAAATGTGCAGGTACTATATCGGGATGACCGTCACCATTGACATCATTGAGTTTTGCAAATCGAGTGATGATAGCATAAGATCCGACTGAATTGCTATATTCCTGATCTCCTGTCGTAGCATCAAGACCATAGATATTACCATAAAAGTCACCAATTATTACATCTTTGATTCCATCACTAGTGATGTCATCGATTTGTTCCAACGCCCAAACAGATGACCCTGTTGCAGTAAACGTCCAAGTTTTGCTGCCGGTTGCTCCATTAATGCCATAGGCATATCCTATGGTTTCAGCATCATTAGATGCACCCGCTACCGCATCTGGCTGTCCATCACCAGTAAAATCTTCAACACCAATGACAGCAAATCCAGTTCCCCCCAAGGGACATTCCCAGATTGATACACCAGTTAACCCATTGAGACAGTATACTCGGCGTGGTCCAGTATCGTGACCGTCATCACCTGTGGCAGCTAATACATCAATAATGCCATCATTATTATAATCATACCTACAATCTACCTGATAGACCCATCCACCATCGCCATATTCATGGGTATCATGAGTCCAGATTTCTTCACCGGTTTTACCTGAAATAGTTCTAATTAAACGTCCACCCCAAGCAGATCCGACTACAACATCGTTATACCCATCATAATCTACATCCTCTGTAATCGCTAAGCCTTTTTGAGAATAAACAGACCCAGCATAGATCTCATGCTCCCAAAGAACATCTCCTACTGCATGCGCGTTTCCATTAAAACAACGGATATAATCATCTTCTGAACAGATGATTACATCAGCAAAGCCATCACCATTAATATCTGATATAGGAGCAATTGCTTTTGGGCTACTATCATAAGGATCGGTAATTTGATACTCCCATAACATTTCACCAATAGGATAATCCATATCTAATCCTTCACCCTGTACAGAAACAATATATGGATCTTCATCAGGGTCGTTACTGCTGATGGACAAGGTTGCACTATACACGATATCTTCTGCAGGCTGGAACCATATCCCAATCTGAACTGAAGAAAGAACATCGATATCAAATGGAAATGTTACCTGCTCATCGACGATGAAATGACCATCATCAGAAATAATATCTTCGATAGTTAAAACCTCGTCTCCGGTGTTTTGGATCTCCATAAACCACCGAGTGTACGCATTTATTCGTACAGTACCATAATCATGTGTGCTCTCTGGCAGGTAAATATCTGGACCAGGATTAACCGCATTCCCAGTAAGGGTAATATCAACTGTTGGATTTACTGGATCATTGGACTCGATTGTAGCAATAGCATTAAGCTCACCAGCATCTTGAGGTTCATAAACTAGTGGAATTTGTGTTTGATCATCTGGGTTTATTGTAACAGGAAATGTAAGAGGACAAGATAGATCATCAGACCCGGTACCAGTAAATGCTACATCTTGTATCACTAAATCCGCTGTTCCAATATTTTCCACAGTTGCATCCCAAGTTGCAGAATCACCAACAGTTACAACTCCATAGTCGTGGCTGGTAATTGGAACATATATCTCAGGAGTACCAGCACCAGCTAAATCTACCTTGTAAAGATAGTCATAATTATAGTCTATCCCATTATCACAATACCAGAGATATGCTCCATCCCATACTATTCCTGCAGGGTCTACTCCTTCTGAGGAATGACTCTCTAAAAGATTACCGGTTGAAGGATCGATTTTATATAGTGTGTCTCCCCAATAATCTGCCATCCAGAGATTGTTATTTTCTAAACAAAGATCCCACGGTTGGTCATCGGGAGCAGTGAATTGTTGAAGGACAGATCCTGTATCGTCTACTTTATAGATTGTTGAAGGGTCTGGATAGTACGTAGCAACCCAGAAATCACCAGAATCATAAGCAATCCCTGACATATAGTGATCAGGCAAATCAAATTGAGAAATCAAGTTCCCACTCATA
>Ga0209978_10001367_pt1 | contig 10275 bp, 9 predicted proteins | sample BentaG_FD_182805 | JGI IMG/M metagenome (GOLD analysis project Ga0209978, IMG submission 182805) | Deep subsurface microbial communities from South Atlantic Ocean to uncover new lineages of life (NeLLi) - Benguela_00093 metaG (SPAdes)... | ecosystem: Environmental > Aquatic > Marine > Oceanic >...
CCAGCGCCAGCACCAGCCCCAGCGCCAGCACCAGCCCCAGCTCCGGCACCAACACCAGCACCTGAGGTAGAGGTAACAAAGTGGATTTGCCAAAATATTTACCCGGGCACAGCATGGGGTGACCCTGGCTATCAAACCTTCAAGTTTGCGGCGTACATCGAGAAGATTAGCGACGGGCGGCTTGTGATTGAAGTCATGGCTCCAGACGCAGTTATTCCAACCAAAGAGGTATTCACCGCGGTGAGTACCGGGGCGATTGAGATGACATATATGTACTATGGGGGGTACTATACCGGAATTCTGCCAGAAGCAGATATTGAAGTTGGTCTGCCGTTTGCTTGGTTGCGTCCAACAGAGGCAATGGAGGCCTATGAGCAATATGGACTGATGGAAGAATTCGAGAAAATCTATGCTGAGCATAACATCTTCTGGCAACCTGCAGCTTTTGATAGTATGTATAAACTGCACAGTACCTTCCCTATTAACGATCCCGAGGATATGGCAGGTAAGAAGATAAGGGCACCAGGCATATATGGAGATTGGGTGAAAGCCTTTGGCGGTTCTCCTGTCACAATCCCCTGGGCAGAAGTCTACATGGCATTTAAGCTAGGCACGATGGATGCCTCTATCATGAGCCCAGGAGGCTTGCGGACCTTAAAATTGGAGGAGGTTCTTACGCATCTAGTTTTTGAGCCAAACCTGAGTACTATTATTGGTAACGTTTTGGTTAATATGGATGCCCTCGATGCTCTGCCTGGGGACGTGAGCGTAATGGTCAAGGAATCCGCCAAACTTGTTCCAGCTTATTGGTCAGAGTACCAGTCCTATTTTATCAATATTCGTCGTGCCGAGAAACTTTATGGGTTTCAGCAGATTTATTGGTCTGATGATGCCGTAGAGCGAGCCGTGACGGCTGGTTTGGCCACGTGGGACACAGTAGCCGCACGCAGTCCAAGGTGCGCTAGATTGGTTGGAATAGTGAAGCAGCAAATGAAGGACTACGGCAGACTGCAATAACCACACTATAGGGGGGAGGGGTTAACTCTCCCCCTCTCCTAGACGGGTCTTATGAGTAAAGCTAAGCTTGTTGCTCAGTGGATTGATGTCCTTAATAAACGGATAGGGGAGAACATAGGTTTAATCTTACTGCCTCTGATGTGTATATCGCTGATGGAGGTAATTCTGCGCTATGTATTCAACCGTCCTACCATTTGGGCATGGGATGTAAATATCCAGTTGCACGCTGTCCTTATCTCTGTGGCGGGGGGATATGTCCTCTTATCCGGGCGGTTTGTGGTTGTGGATGTATTTATCAGTCGTCTTTCGCCAAAAGCTAGGGCGAGGTTAGACCTGATTACCAGCGTCGTCATCTTTTTTGCCATAGGTATATTAATATGGCAAGGAACCAAAGGAGCCTGGCACTCCTGGACGTTGAAAGAATGCTTTACCTCCAATTGGATGCCTGTCCTGTATCCTCTGAGGTTTATAGTGTTGATAGGCTTCATATTGTTATTCCTTCAAATTGTATCCAGGTTCATTCGCAACCTTTTGGTTGCTATGGGTAGGGAAGAAGGGGCAGGACCCTGATGGAACCCGGAATTCTGGTCATAATTATTTTCGCCTCTCTTCTATTGCTTCTGGCAGTGGGAGTACCGGTAGCCTTCAGTCTGTTTGGCCTATCTATGGTTCTTGCCCTAGTCGCGGCGGGCCCCAAAATGTTGTTCGTCAGCTATATCGCTGTTTTCGCAACAATGATCACCGATGTCTTATTGGCTATTCCTCTGTTTATCTTCATGGCAACTATTCTCGGATTTTCCGGCGTAATATCCAATCTCTATGATATGGCCTACAAGTGGTTTGGTCCTTTACGGGGTGGGTTAGCTATCGGTACACTCGTTATAGCGGCTCTGATTGCTGCCATGAGTGGGGTGGGCGCCACCGCCACGGTTACTCTGGGGCTATTAGCCCTCCCTGAGATGTTGAAACGCGGATATCATAAGGATATAGCTCTGGGGTGTATCCCAGCGGGGGGAGCCTTGGGGCCAGTCATCCCACCCAGTATAGTCATGATTATTTTAGGCAGTCTTACCGCGCTGTCGGTAGGAAGGCTCTTCATTGCCGGGATAGTTCCGGGATTACTTATTACCGGCATGTGGGCCGTTTATGTCGCAATATGGGCTTTTATCAAGCCGGAACTGGCTCCGGCGATAGCGCCTGAAGAGCGAGCCACTTGGGGGGAGAAAATCACCTCACTTCGCCACGTAGTTGCCCCTATTTGCCTCATCGTCCTTGTTCTGGGGGCGATCTACGCGGGTATTACCACACCTACTGAGGCTGGTGGCGTGGGCGCTGCGGGTGCCCTCGTTTGTGCTGCCATCAACCGCCAGCTTAACTGGCGTGCTATAAGGAGGGCTACAATTGAGGCGACGCTAACGACTGGTCTGGTTATGTGGCTACTGTGTGGCGGTGCTTCTTTTGCTGCCGTTATGCAAATTAGCGGACTTTCAGCGTTCATCCGGGATACTATACTAACTCTATCACAGAATCCCATGATTCTGGTCGGCTTTATGCTATTGGTAGCCATCTTTCTCGGCTGTTTTATGGATGCTGGCGCCAACCTCATGATTTGTACGCCTATCTTCTGGCCCGTGGTCATTACTTTACCGATTGACCCCTTATGGTGGGGTCTCGTTTTCACTCTTACTTTGTGTGTGGGTTATATAACGCCGCCCTTTGGTATGAACCTGTTCTACCTGAAGGGAGTTGCTCCCAAGGACGTAACACTGGGTGAAATTTACCACGCTACTATTCCCTTTTGCCTTATTTACCTTGTTGGAATAGCTATCGTCATGTTATTCCCCGCAATTGCCACATGGCTGCCTGGCTTAATGATATAAAAAGTTTGGAGGTACACCATGAAAATCTGGTATCAAAGTACAAGTTCATATCGCTATGAACCCGTCTTTGACGAGTATGGTAAAACTCTGGAAGAACAGTGCAAAAGAATTTTAAGGCCAGATACTGAAGTGCACGTTGAAGGTTACGAGGTGATGGTGAGGGATATAGAAAATCATAAATCTCTGCAGTACTATCAAAACATACAGTCACTAAATAATATGTTGCGAGCAGAAAGGGAAGGCTATGATGCCTTTGTCATCGGGTGTACCCTGGATGTGGGATTGGAGGAAGGGAAGGCTATGCTGGATATACCAGTGGTAGGTATTAGTGAGACTAGTTATCACCTAGCAATGATGTTAGGTCATCTTTTTGCTGTGGTTACAAGCTCGAGTGCTTTTTTCAATGTGTATAAGAAACAGACTGAGCGATATGGTTTGAGTAGCAAGTATCTCCAAGGTCCTTACATCTGTCCGGCGTCAGAGGAAGAAATAGCCACAGCTCTCAAGAATCCGGGACCTCTACTGGAGAAGTTTAAGGTAGTAGCGGAGAAAGCGATAGCTGACGGTGCTTCAGTGATAATTCCAAGTCCAGCATTTTTAACAACCCTTGCTTACAGAGCAGGGTTGACCAAGCTGCAAGATGCATTGGTTTTAGATACAATATCTGTAGCCGTAAAAACCGCCGAGATGTTAGCTGACCTGAAGAAGATCGGTATTGAGCCTTCGAGGCGGATTGGAGTATATGCTAAGCCAAATAAGGAGTCCCGTAAGAAAACGCTCGAGAGCTTCAGGAAAATCTTCAAGATTATTGAAGATTAGGGGTATCTTATTGAATTAAGAATACTCAAGCGATAAGGAGAACTTGAGGAGGGAGGAAACTAAGCGATGGCAGAACTTGTTATTCGTCCTATTCCTATGATGACACTGAGCAGACCCATGTCTGAGCAGGTCTTCCGGTTAGCCCCCTATGTGGGCCAGGTAGCAGTTGACTGCATCTATTCATGGTACATCGAAGGAGCGAAACAGAAAATCGTCGTTGACACGGGGATGACTGCGGATATGATGCGGAAAGCCAACATTCCTGGCTTTAGCAACACCGCCAGACATATACAAACATTAGAGGAAGGCCTCGCCAAGGTGGGGCTCAGAGCTGAGGATGTAGATATTGTCATTATGACTCACCTCCATCTTGACCATATTCCGCTAGCCCCCGCGTTTACCAAGGCGAAGTTCCTGGTGCAACAAGCCGAGCTAGATTACCAGCGCAATCCAGCTCCCCCTCCCGTTGACCCCAGACCCTGCCCCAAGGAATTACTCGACACGATAAACTGGGAAGTGGTGAACGGAGATTATGAGGTTGAAGATGGCATAAAGGTATTGTTCACCCCGGGTCATACCCCTGGTGGTCAATCCGTAGCGGTGAATACCGCCAAGGGGCTGGCGATAATAGACAGCCTGTGCACCACGGATGATAACTGGAATATCCCGGAAGCTCTGCAACCAAGAATGGAGGTTCTTTGTCCGGATTGCCATAACGACCCCATACAGGCTTATGAGAGTCTTATGAGGATAAAGAAGCTGGCTGATATAAAAATACCTTCGCATGAGTTGCGTTTTGCCTGGGTCGACAGGATACCTGAATAGAGGAAAGCCGTATAGTGAAAGAGCTTTTCATAAGCGCCAAAACAGTGTATGAGATGATGTATGATTCCATGGTCATGGCCGTCAATATCATGCCTGCAGACGTCAAGGAAAAAATCTCCGAGCTGATAGCAAAGGAACACAATGAGGTAGCCAAGGTGAACTTGGAACTAACCATGAATAATTGTGTCATCCTCAATACTAACGGGAACCAGCTTCTCTGCCCTGATACAGGTGCTCCGCTCTACTATGTGAAGATTGGTAATAATGTAAGGATAGAGAAAGGGTTTTCCTCCCTCTATGAGGAGAGCAAGAAAGCAATCAGAGATGCCACCGTGAACGCCAAACTGAGACCAAATATGGTTCACCCGATAACCCAGAAGAACCCGGGGACAAATCTCGGCTACTACACTCCCCACGTCGAGCTAGTATTTGACCCAAGCATCGACTATATGGATGTTATTGCGGTTCCAATAAGTGGTGGTTCTGAAACATCTGGTACATTCTATTGCACGATGTCTCCCATAGATAGGAAGAAGGGCATAATGAAATTCATTCTAGATTGTATTAAAAGCTCAACTTACGCTGGCAAGACATGTCCCCCCAACATCATTGGAATAGGGATTGGCGGCACAGCAGATACCTGCATGAAGATAGCCAAGCAAGCGGCTGTTCTTCGGCCAATTGGCAACCGTCACCCCGATAAAGATATCGCCGAACTGGAGCAGGAGCTAGTAGACCTTATCAACTCACTTGGCATAGGACCAATGGGAATGGGTGGCAGTTTCAGCGTACTTGATGTACATGTGGAGTATGCTGCCACCCATACCGCTGGTTTGCCCGTAGCGTTTAATGCCCAGTGCGTTATCGGCCGACGAAAAGTGGCTCGAATTAGACCAGACGGAGAAATAACGTACAGTGACTTTCCAGAGTGGGACTACAGGTAAGAGAGTAATTCGCTAGATAGGGAAAACGGAATATGCTCACAAGAAGATTGACCATTCCACTATCTGAGGAGGAGGTTCGTCAGCTTAATATCGAGGATGTCGTCTACTTGGACGGGCTCATCTATACCTGCCGTTCACTATTTCAGGTAAGGGCATTGGAACAAAACATTCTACCTCCAATCGACTTTGAAAAAATCAATGTAATGTTTCAGATGGGTGGAATAATGAAAAAGGTGGAGGGCAAGTGGACGGTGGTGAGCCTGCTCTGCACCTCAAGCATTCGCTTTGAAAAGCTGGGGGCACCGATGATCAGGAAACTAAGTGTCCGGGCGATAGTAGGTAAAGGCACCATGGGCGTGGAAACCATGTGGGCCATGAAAGAGGTCGGATGCGTCCACCTTTCTTGGGGAGGGTTAATGGGCAACATCTTGGCGAAAAAGGTTAAGAGAGTGGTTGATGTATACAACCTAGACGAATTAGGAGTCCTGGAGGCTACATGGGTGCTGGAGGTTGAGAACTTTGGGCCCTTTATTGTGGACATAGATACAAAGGGAAATAACCTCTTTCATCAGGTAAATGCACAGGTGCGTAAGAACCTGGAAGCGACGTATGAAAAGTACGGCATCAAGGACTTTACCTATACCGGTAACGAGGCAAGTTGCTTAACCTGCTGAAACGGCATATTGTTTTTACGGCGACAAATTTTTTGGAGAGCACTTGACGATGGAGACCATTTCGCAAGAAAGAATATTTGAGGTGGCGGCCAGCTTATTAGCCAGAGTAGCCACCAGGTATCCCAAGAATTACCTGGAAAAGATTATCACAGCTTTTGAGACGGAGGAAAGCCAAGCCAGCAAAAGAGCGCTAGCTTCAATTATTGAGAATATCCTTTATGCTGGAGAGGAAGCACGTTGTATCTGCCAGGATACTGGAGTTCCCACGTTTCACGTTTATTTGAATCCAGACATCTCAATCAAGGGAGACATCACTGAGGCGCTCACTGAAGCGACCATTAAAGCGACAGCGAAAGTACCCCTTCGGCAGAATGTGATTGAGCCCTTTAGCTATAAAAACCTGGGGAACAACACGGGATGGGGGGTGCCTTTTATTCATTATCACTACAGCTCGCAATCAGCGCCCATGAAGATTAGGACTGAGTTAAAGGGATTCGGCGGAGAAATCAAATCCTCCTTTGATTGGATTATGACCAGCTCAAGGAATATGGAAAACGCAGTTCTGGCGTATGTTCTGAACAGCGTCATCCTCTCAAAGGGAGAGGCCTGCCTGCCGTCCTTCCTAGGGGTTGGCGTGGGTGGTTATGCCGCTGAGGCAGTTCCGAATGCCCAAAATGCTATCTTTAGAGAGCTAACCACTACCCATCCCGAAAAAACGCAGTTCGAGCAAAGACTTCTCCGCTGTGTCAACAGACTGGGCTTAGGCACCATAGGCCTTGGCGGGAACGTCACCGCAATGGGAATTTACGTTGCCACGAGAGGCACTCACACGGCGGTGGCTCCGGTGGCAGTAGCTCACCAGTGCTGGGCGTCAAGGGGGTCCGAAGTGCTGATAAGCGAAAACAAGGTGGATTACATCACTCCTCACGTAGAAGCATCAGAGGTCCCGGTACTGAGAGAAAGGGTTTCACAAAAACTTTCAGAATCAAAATTTGAAGGCAAAGTTCGTAAGCTAACCACGCCGGTTAGCATTTCAGACCTCCGCGAATTGCGAGTGGGCGATATCGTTTATATAAACGGTAGAATCTGCACTTCCCGGGATAGCGCTCACCGTCGCATGGTTGAAAATCTGGGAAAAGTAGAGCAAATTCCTCAAGAGATACTGACTGAAAGAACAATTTTCCATTGTGGGCCGGTGGTAGCCCAAGATGAAAATGGGAACTGGCAGGTGAACGCGGCCGGGCCAACTACAAGCTCCAGGTTTACCGATGATGCCGCACTCTTGGCTGAGAACGGCATTTTCAATGTGGTAATCGGCAAGGGGACAATGGGCAAAAAGATGATAAATGCCCTGAAAGGCAGAGGGGTGTACCTATTAGCAATCGGAGGCTGTGCCATAGTGTATCAAAAGAAAATAACGCACGCCGACGTCAAATGGCTGGATTTAGGCTACCCCGAAGCTGTATGGATTTTTGATGTCAACCATTTCGGACCTCTTGTTGTGAGCATTGACTCGGAAGGCAACTCACTAACTAAAAGTGTTATGGATGATGTTTACGAAAATGCCAGGAATATCTATAAGGATGAGGGGCTGAACCCTCATGAGAAGTACGTCCAGTATCCAGTAACGTTTGCAGGCCTGCCATTAGAAGAAATCATTGCAGATGAAAAAGCAAAAATGAGCTAAGAATAAGGTGGAAACATGGGGCGAGTTTTAGAGAATGTAAGTAAAGAAATACTAAGAGAAAATGGTATAGCCACTCCTAACTTCTTCGTCGTTACTAATGAGAAGGAAGCTCGTGAGGTAGCTAGTGAGCTTGGCTATCCCGTGGTCATCAAAGCCCTAGTGGCAGTTGGCAAGCGAGGGAAAACGGGAGCCGTCAAGTTTGCGGAAAGCCCTGAGGAAGCGGAAAGGCTTGCCAAGCAGATTCTCTCCATGACCTTATACAACTTCCCGGTAGAGAAGCTGTTGGTAGAGAATAAACTTGATATTACTCAGGAGCTTTATGTTTCCATCACCTTTGATTACTCCAAACAAACCCCCGTTATCATCGCCAGTTCAGTAGGCGGGGTTGATATCGAGGAGATTGCTCGAACTCAACCTGACAAGGTTATCAAGTATTATGTCAGCCCTTCCAAGGGATTCTATCAATACGAAGCCAGAGAGATATGGTCAGGCCTAGGGTTGAAAGAGAATAGCCTGCGAGAAGCGACTGGCATGCTTTGGAAACTCTATCAAATGTTCGAGAAGTATAACGCGACCATACTTGAAGTCAACCCGCTGGCTATTGTGGCAGATGGTAAAGCAGTTGCCGCGGCTGTCCTGATGGGAATCGACGACGATGCTCTATCCAGGTACCCTGAACTATCTGAAAAGGTGGAGATGGGGAGCGACCGTGTGTGGAGACCCCTTACTGCTCTGGAAAAAGAGGTGGTAGCTGTTGATCAGGCAGACCCATACAGGGGCACGGCACGATATACAGAGATGGATGGAGATATTGGCTTCCTCTGTGGCGGTGGAGGCGGAAGCCTCTTGGTGTATGACACGTTACTGCGGCTTGGAGGGAAGCCGGCGAATTACACTGAGTTTGGGGGCAATCCGACGGACACCAAGGTCTACGGATTAACGAAAGCCATCCTTTCCAAACCAGGCGTGAAGAGCCTCCTGGTTGACACCAACATCACCAACAATACCCAGACCAACCTAGTCGCCAAAGGGATTGTCAGGGCTGTCCAGGAACTAAATATCGATGTTAAGAAGTTCCCGATAGTGGTCAGGCATCCCGGTGTCAATGAGGCTGAAGCGAAAGAGGTATTCGCAGAGGCAGGGATAGAATATCACACCGACGATATCACCATGGAAGATGCTGCGCGATTAATAATCAACAAAATGAAGGGGTAAAACTAGATGGCCATATTAGTAACTGGCGAGTCAAGAATCGCTATTCAGGGTATTACCGGCAGAGAAGCTTCAATGGTAACCAAGCATTGCCTAGCATATGGGACAAAAATCCTGGCGGGGGTCACTCCGGGGAAGGAAGGCCAGGATGTAGAGGGCATCCCGGTTTATGATACCTTGAAGCAGGCATGCCAGAGACATAACATCAATACTTCGGTGGTTTTTGTACCCCCGGCTTTGGCTTACGATGCCGTTATGGAAGCCATCGGAAACGGCATTAAGCTTATCGTCATAATTACAGAAAGGATACCAAGACATGCGGTTGCCAAATTCTTGGAAGCGGCCAAAGAGGTTGAGTGCACCATTATAGGTCCAAACTCGGTAGGGATTTTAAGCCCCACAGAGAAAATCAAGTTAGGACCCATAGGTGGTGATAAGGTTGAACGCTGCTTTGTTCCCGGCGAAGTGGGAGTTATCTCCCGAAGTGGTGGCATGACAGCGGAGTGCTCCTGGATGGTAAAGAGAGCCGGATCTGGGGTGAGCACAACAGTAAGCATCGGCGGCGATCCCCTTATTGGCACTCCGCCGAAAGACATTTTAACTAGGTTTGAGAACGACCCGCAGACGAAAGCATGCGTCATGTGGGTGGAGCCAGGAACTACCTACGAGGATGATGTTGCTGATTTGATAAAGAGTGGTGGATTCACCAAATGCTTAATCGCTTATGTGGCGGGGAGATTCATTGAGGATATGCCCGAAGGAACCGTTTTTGGCCATGCCGCCTCAATCATCGAAAGAGGAACGGGGAAACCATCCACCAAGATAATGAGGCTTAGAGACGCTGGCGTGCATGTAGCTGAAAACTTCAATGACATCATCACAATTCTTCAGAAAGTAATGTAAAAGGAGACATCATGAAACCGCTAAGAACACTCCTCTCTACGCCAGGCAACAGGCCAGACCGGATAGAGAAGGCAATCGGTCTGGAAGCAGACGCCATCATGATTGACCTGGAAGACGCCGTTCCTATCACGGAGAAGGACTCGAGCCGAGCTGTGGTTAGAGAGGCATTAAACAAACATTCGGGAAGAAGAATGTATGTGAGGGTTAACGCTCTCACTACACCCTTCTTCAAAGAAGACCTAGAAGCTGTGGTGTCTCAAAATTTGGACGGTATCATCTTACCTAAGGTTCAATCTCCAGATGATATCTTTCAG
>Ga0209978_10001369_pt1 | contig 10268 bp, 11 predicted proteins | sample BentaG_FD_182805 | JGI IMG/M metagenome (GOLD analysis project Ga0209978, IMG submission 182805) | Deep subsurface microbial communities from South Atlantic Ocean to uncover new lineages of life (NeLLi) - Benguela_00093 metaG (SPAdes)... | ecosystem: Environmental > Aquatic > Marine > Oceanic >...
CAGACCCAAGACATAAAAACCGTCAAGGGCTGTTGCTAATATTATCCGATTTTTCTCCTCTGCCCGCCTGCGCTCGGTAATGTCCCGGGCTAGCTCCAGGCAGGAGACAATCTTACCTGCGGAGTCTCTAACGGGATTAGCCGTATTCTCCCAGAAGGCAGCCTTCCCCGAGATTACCGTCTTTCTCTCCGCGATGTGTGACTTGCCATCCTTAAATGCCTCTTCTACCGGGCACCCGTCACACACCTTCTCTCTGCCTTCATAAGCTCGGTAGCATTTCTCCCCCAGGTGGTCACCACCAGAAGCTATCCTCGACGCCGCATTCTGATAAATAATGTTATATTCTTTATCTTGTATGGTGACGGTGTATTCCATGGCATCCATTAGTGATAGCAGCTTATTATGCTCGGCTTGAAGCGCCTCATCAGCCTGCTTGAGCGACGAATTCAGTGAGGAGTCTGTTGAATTACGTGGTGAGGTATACTTCGCTTTCATCATTATATCTCCTTACGTACCGTTTTCTTACCGGTAACATCCCCCTAGCTTAAGGCTGCCATGTCACTGGAAATAATACCATTTACCTGATTACTTCTGCCAATACCTGTCCTCGTCCAGTACCTTAATGACGCGTCACCTCCTTTTTTGCAAATAGCACTCAAGGCACTCCTGAGGTGTGGGGTAGCCCAAAGATTGACGAAGACGATGGGTCAGGTGTGCTTGCTCCACATAGTCGTTTAACGCGGGTGAATTGGGTAGAAGTACGAATAACTTGAACTCAAGGGAATTTAAGCTAATAAGAGCCACGCAATGATACACTGAGGCACTTATTCCAGAGGCATACTATCTATCAACCTCGTTTTGCCTATCCTGACAGCTAAGGAAGCCAATGCCGGGCGGTCGACCAAGTTCAATTCTTCCAGTGTTTCGGCATCAGCAATGCTAACGTAGTCAATTTGGGCTAGAGGTTCTTTTTGAATAAGTGAGGTCATTTGCTTGCGGAGCTTGTCGGCGTCCTTCTCCCCACCTTGCCATAATTGCTGAGCTAAATTAAGAGCCTTGAACAATACTGTAGCTGCCTGGCGCTCCCCGGGGCCGAGATAAATATTGCGGCTGCTCATGGCCAGGCCATCGCTCTCCCTGGCCGTAGGCACAACTATGACTTCTATCCCCATATTGAGGTCAGTCACCATTCTCTTAATAACCACCGCCTGCTGGGCATCTTTCTGTCCGAAGTAAGCCCGTGATGGCTGGACAATGTTGAACAGCTTGGCCACTACGGTGGTTACGCCCCTGAAATGCCCCGGGCGAGATGCTCCCTCAAGTCGCTCGGCTACCTTCTCCACATCCACCCAGCTACTAAATTCGGGTGGGTACATCTCATCATCGGAGGGGACAAAGACGATATCCACCCTTTCTTCCCGCAACAACTCCAGGTCACGATTAAGCTCTCGGGGATAAGCGCCAAAATCTTCCCTGGGACTGAATTGAGCGGGGTTAATGTAAATGCTAACAATAACGGCGGAATTTTCAATCCTGGCCTGCCTTACTAAAGCCAGATGACCTTCGTGAAGATAGCCCATAGTGGGGACGAAGCCTACTGTGCCGCTGAGTTGCTGCCTTAATGCCCTTAACTCAAAGATAGGCCCTACTACCTGCATACCGCTAACTTTCAGCCTTTAGCTGCTTGATGAGGCCTTCATCCATGGTGTAGCTATGCTCCATAGTGGGGAAACTAAGAGACTTAATTTCAGATATGTAATCTTCAACAGCAGTCTTAATTTCTCCGGCCAACTTGGCATATTGCTTGGCGTGCTTGGGCACAAATTCAGTATAAAGGCCGAGAAGATCGCTGATTACCTGGACTTGGCCATCGCAATCAAGTCCGGCCCCGATGCCAATCGTCGGGATAGATAGCTTCTGAGTAATCAACTTGGAAAGAGGTGCGGGAGTGCATTCCAGAACGATAGCAAAAGCCCCGGCCTCCTCCAAAATACGGGCATCGTTTAGCAGCTTTCTCGCTTCCTCGAGTCCCTTACCACGCACCTTAAACCCTCCCAACTGATGTATAGACTGCGGAGTAAGCCCAATATGCCCCATAACCGGGATGCCACACTTAACAAGACGCCTGACTGTCTCCGCGACGACCTCGCCGCCCTCCAACTTCACCGCCTGCGCACCCGCTTCCTGAATAAATCTGGCAGCATTATGTAAAGCATCGGAGACGCTGATATGATAGGTCATAAATGGCATGTCGCCTACTACTAAAGCCTGCTTAGCTCCTCTTACTACAGCTTTGGTATGATGAATCATCTCCTCCATGGTCACCGGGATGGTCGACTGATAGCCCAACATCACCATCCCCAAGCTATCCCCGACCAATATCAGAGGCACACCAGCTTCGTCAACCATCTTGGCGGTCACGTAGTCATAAGCGGTGAGCATAGGTATCTTTTCTTTCTTCTGCTTCATTTCTCTTATCTCGGTGATAGTGACCCTCATGGCTTCACCTCCTTAAAAATCAACGTGACAACTCAAAATGCAAAACTTCTTGAATTTTGCCCTGTGTCTTTGCATCTTAATCTTCTATTTTTATTTCCCATCTAGTGAGAGGAACCAGAGGCAAAGGTTCAACGATTCTGTTTTGACTATCCACACGAACTATGCTGGGGGTCATATTGATTGCCTCATCGTCAGGAACCTGGCAATACGAGAGGATGATAACTATATCGCCCTTTGCCACCAGTCTGGCGGCAGCACCATTAATACCAATAATCCCTGAATTCGCCTCACCTTCGATAGCGTAAGTGCTGAACCTGGCTCCATTGTTGACGTTCAGCACTTCCACCCTTTCGAAAGGCAAGATGTCACTGGCCTCCATGAGAGACCGATCAATAGTGATACTGCCTTCGTAATCTAAATCGACTTGAGTGACCCGGGCTCGGTGGATTTTACTTTTCAGCATAGTTCTCATTTTTACCTCCCTAGGTGCAAAGTTTCTTTGCTTACTTTCTTTGGAAAGAAAGTAAGGTTCTCATCTCTTCTGCCTTCTGTTCATCGACCTTGCCTTTAGCTAAAGCAACAGGAATAGTCTGAAGCCCTAGCTCCTTATAGGTAGTGAGCAAAGAAGGGTTCTTGGCAGCAAGAGCCCTCAAGTGCCTCTCTATAGTGCCCAAGTCCCCGCGGGCGACAGGACCGGTGAGGCAGTTAGGCAAGCCGACATTTTCAATGTTGTTTAGCGTCCCTCTGAGCAAGGGCAGCAAGGCCCTGGTCGCCCCTTTTGGCGATACTTCGAAGTCCTTCCACAAGTCCAGAGCCAACTTAACCAGGGTCACCAGATAATTACAGGCGAAAACGGCGGCTGCGTGATACAACACCTTGTCCCCGGGTTTAAGTTCCACCCAGTTGCCATTCAGGAGGTGAGTTAACTCCTTTAGAGTCGATAATAGTGGCTCTTCAGCTTCCAGGGCGAAGGTGGAGCCAGGCAAGTTTGCTATGGCCTGGTCAACGTCGGCAAAAGTCTGCAAAGGATGAAATGAGCCAACAGCCGCCCCATGTTTTTTTGCTGATTCCAGAGTATCTACGGAATGAGCGCCGCTGCAATGCAGGACGCTTTGCCCCTTATGCCACTGAACTTGGCTGCACACTTGCGCGATGACATCATCAGGAGTGGTAATGAAGACCAGCTCCGCGAAATCCGCCAGTTCCTGAGCCGTATGATAAACCTGGGAGTTGGACACCCTTTTGTCCAGCCTCTGTGCCGAGGACAAAGTCCGACTAAACACAGCCACCACCGGCCATCCCTTTTGAGAAAGCCGTACCGCCAGGGCAGTACCTGTCGTTCCCGCACCAATAAAGCCTGTCTTCAGCATGTCCTAATGTCCTTACCCGCTGGTACACCAGCCAGAGTTTCCGCCTTTTGGATTGCTCTAACTATGGCTTCGGCGACAACCTCAGCAGCCGCTGCCCCCAGAGCATTAACGTCGGCTTCCTTTTCACCTGAGGACAGAGCGAATAAAGCATCGCCGTCATACATGGTATGGCATGGGTCAATGGTGCGAGTAATGCCAACCTGGGCCACGCGGGCCAATCTATTTGCCTCAGCTTTACTGAGTCTGGCATCGGTAGCCACTACACCGATTACGGTATTAAAAGGCGGAACTGCCTCCTTAAACTCGCCCTTCCATAACTCGGATGTGGATAAGAATCCACTTCCGTCGGGCTTGCGAGGTCCGGCCAGAATTTTCCCCGTTCCAGGTTCAATCACATCTCCGACGGCATTCACCACTACCAAGGCGGCTACCACAACATCTCTGGCGATTTTTTGACTGGCAGTCCCCAGACCGCTCTTGATTGCTCGTTCCACACCGAGAATCTTGCCCACTGTTGCCCCGGTGCCGGCGCCAACGCACCCCTCAGTCACTTTGCCATCGGTAGCAGCCAGGCAAGCTTGGTAACCCTCATTGGCTCCGGGCCTGACTTTAGAATCACCTATATTCAGGTCGAAAATAATGGCAGCTGGCACAATAGGCACCCTCCCGGCGCTGGTCTCATAACCAAATCCTCGCTCCTCCAGGTATTTCATAACCCCGGTAGCAGCATCCAGACCGAAGGCGCTGCCCCCGCTGAGAACGATAGCCTGAACCTTTTCCACCAGATTTCCCGGCCGGAGCAAGTCTGTTTCCCTGGTCCCCGGCGATGAGCCACTGACATCAACGCCAGCAACAGCCCCCTGCTCACAAAGTATTACCGTGCACCCGGTCGCTGCCTTTTTGTCGGTAAAATGCCCGACCTTAATTCCTGAAACATCTGTTATAGCGTTATACATAACCATAAACTAAAGAACCCTCTCGGCATAACCGAGAGGGTCTTTAACCAACTCTTTTTGTCCGTCTCGGTCACCGCCGATCCAAGCGGACTTTTAATTACCCAGTCCACTAGCTCACTGCCTCAAGGGTCAATGGCTATTTTGTATAATAACAAATTCGTATTACTCTGTCAATAATTGTATTATGTACTGCAACTAGAGTCAGCAGTTTGGTCAATCTCGATGACCTCGTTTAATGCCGATATAGCAGTCTCTAGTTGGCTATCGTCAGGTTCCCTGGTGGTTATAGATTGCAACATCAGCCCCGGGGCCAGGAGAACTCGGACTACCTTGTTATTGATGTGGCTTGCCCCGAATTTCATGATTTCATAGCTAATAGCAGCAATAACCGGGATGAGGGCTATGCGAGATAGTATGCGTATCCACAGGGTTGGCTGACCAACCAGGGCGAAGACAAAGATAGCTATGATTAGAACGATGAACATAAAACCGGTGCCGCAGCGAGCATGGGCAGTAGAATAATTCTTAACCGACTCCACTTCCAAAGGAACGCCAGCATCGTAGGCATTCACTACTTTGTGCTCGGCTCCATGGTAAGCAAAGACTCTCTTAATATCAGGCATTAACCCTACTAATTTGAGGTAAGCGATGAAAATGCCAATACGGATAAGTCCCTCAAGGACAACACTCAGTAGAACAGAATTGACGTGAGGGTCGATAAGGTAACGGGTGGCGAAGAGGGGAATCATGAAGAAGAGGGCTACACCCAAAGCAAGGCTCACAGCTACGGTTCCCCATAAAAGCGCTGTAGGTATTTTCTCTCCTCCTTCCTCTGCCGAGGCAACTTGAGCAGAGTGAAGTAATGCCCGCGTGCCCAAAACCAGGGTTTCAACGAGAGCGATAATCCCTCTTACTAACGGTATTTCTCTGAGGCGCCCTCTGTATATGCTGGCCAGGGGCTGCTTCACTATGTTTAATTCCCCGTTGGGCTGGCGTACAGATATAGCCACGCCTTGCCTCCCCCGTATCATCACCCCCTCCATAACTGCCTGGCCACCGTAATGAAAAGACTTTTCCATTAGCGCCTCAATTTCCCTAGCTGCCTAAAGCGAAGACTGTAATTTTGTCTCCCCATAGAAAATCCTTAATCGTATTATGATAAAAACTGCTGAAAATATAAAGTTTATCTCCTGAAGTAGCAGCGATTAATGAATTTCTAGTTTCCCAAGGTAAGCTTAAAAGTAAATGTTCGCCGTTTTGTATTTAGCCACAACGAGAAATAACAGACCTCTGGACCTCCGGCCTGACATAGATGAACAGGAAGAAACAGAGAATTGAGATGGAGACTTGAAGGTATTCCATCATTTCATCTTGTATCGCTTCTTAAAGCGTTCCACCCTTCCCATGGAGTCGACTATCCTCTGTTCGCCCGTATAAAAGGGGTGGCATTTACCACATACTTCCACCCTGATTTCTGGCTTAGTTGAACCAATGGTGAAGGTATTACCACAAAGGCAACTCACTTTAGCATTCTCATAATACTTAGGATGGATTTTATCCTTCATTTGTAAACGCTCACCTTCTTTTTATATCTGGTTGCCGGCTCATATTTAACATAGCCGTCTATTAAGGCAAAGAGGGTGTAATCTCTCCCCAGGCCAACATTGCTTCCCGGCAGTATACGAGTCCCGCGTTGCCGAACCAGGATAGTCCCAGCGCGAACTTGTTCCCCTCCATACCTCTTCACTCCCAAGCGCTTAGCTTGACTATCCCGCCCATAACCTGTACTGCCGCCTCCCTTTTTATGTGCCATGCCTACTTTCCTTTACCCTTAATGATTTCATTTACTAATAGCTTAGTATAAGGCTGACGATGCCCTCTTTTGCTTCGGTAGCGAACTTTGGACTTATATCTAAATACGATAACTTTTTCTCCTTTAGCTTCTCCTAAAGAAGTGGCCACAACCTTAGCCCCCTTAATAACAGGATTACCTACAAGGGTATTTTTATCTTCCCCAATAAATAATACTTTATCGAGCTCAACTCTGTCGCCTTCAGGGACAGCTAAACGCTCAACTTCCAGTGTTTGCTTTGGGGCTACCTTGTACTGCTTGCCACCTATTTCAATAATAGCGTAAATCTTCTCACCCCCATACAGAAAAGGGAATTCTACACCCCAAATTGCCCGGTGTCAAGCTAACGAGGAGGGTTATTGGGTCTTCCAGGGGCAATTAGCCATGTCAGCAAGAGAAACGGAAACAGGATTTTATATCTACCCAAACATCATATCAGGCAACGAAAAGCTAAAAATGTAGACTGAGACTCATTTGAGCAAGGCCTTCTTGCCAACAACCTCACGCCCAACATACCACTTCCGAATAGCCTCAACTACCTCATCAGGGCGATCCAGAACTCTCAATAGGTCGAAATCACTCTCAGAGACATACTTCCTGGATAAGACGGAGCTCCGCAGCCAATCCAGAAATCCCTCCCAAAATTCGCTGTTGAACAATATCACGGGAAAAGGTTTTATCTTGTGGGTCTGCATCAGGGTTAGTACCTCTGTCAGCTCGTCAAGCGTGCCTAAACCACCCGGCATTATGACAAAGGCAATGGCATATTTCACCAGCATGACTTTGCGAGTAAAGAAGTGATCGAAAGTTATCGACCTTGTGGTGTAAGCATTGCAGCCCTGTTCTTCGGGAAGGGTGATATTCAGCCCGACGGATTTAACCCCAGCCTTTCGTGCACCTTTGTTGGCGGCCTCCATGACTCCCGGTCCACCGCCAGTTACAATTGATAAGCCTAGCTGTCCAAGCCGATAGGCTATTTCCTCCGTCTCTGCATATAGCTCTTCGTCCGCTCCCAGCCTGGCCGAGCCGTATATGGTTACTGCCGGCTCAATACCAGAGAGGCTATCGAAGCCTTCCACAAACTCGCCTATTATTCGAAACATTCGCCAGGATTCTTCCTTGGCCAGTTCATTTATCTCGTATCCGTACGGCATGTCAACCTCCCTTAAAAAGCACACATGGCGCCCAGCTGAACCGAGTAGACCGGCTGGTGCAACCTTGACCTTGAATTCTATCACCGTTTCTTTCTGCGAGCAAACTGTTGTGAGCGACTCTATTTTGCTCCGCCTCTACATCGTTGCCAGACTAGCGAAATCAGCTGACGTAATCTCGTTGGGAAAATAGAGTTGACTCTATTGAATAATAGTTGTTTCTGGCTTGATTTCTTGTGTAGATGCAGGATATAATTCCTCGCTTGGAAATGAAAATTGCCGTTAGTGGTAAAGGGGGAGTAGGCAAAACAATGTTAGCCTCTCTCCTTTCTACTATACTCACCCAGTCTGGTTACTCTGTTCTGGCCATAGATGCCGACCCAAATGCTACCCTGGCAACTGCTCTCGGCTTTCCCCACCCAGAGAGGATAGCCCCTATATCTGAGATGGGAGACCTGATTGAAGAACGGACAGGGGTACGTCCTGGCCAGGCAGCACCTTACTTCAAATTAAATCCCAAGGTTGATGATATACCGGAAAAGTATTGGGTAGAGCATAATGGAGTCAAATTAATGGTGATGGGGCGGTTAAAGAAGGGTGGTAGTGGTTGTTATTGTCCCGAAAATGCCCTACTGGAAGCTTTACTTGCCCATATACTCCTGCGGAGGGATGAAGTAGTCATAATAGATATGGAGGCAGGGGTCGAGCATCTGGGGCGGGCGACAGCGAGAGCCGTGAACAAGATGATTATTGTGGTAGAGCCAAGCAAGGCAAGCATTGAAACAGCCTACAGGATAAGAGAGCTGGCAAAAGACATAGGTTTGGAAAACATCGCTGTGGTGGCTAACAAGATCCGCAGTGAACAGGACAAGAATTTGCTTACTTCCGCCATGCCAGATTTTGAATTTCTGGGCTTTATTCCCTACGACCAGAGCGTAATAGAGGCTGGTCTCGGTAATCTTCTTCTCATCAATTCAAGCCCAGAGGTCATCAGCCGAGTGCAGGATATTGCGGCACGCCTTAGTGTTGTCAAGCCGGGAATTATCGGTAAACCAATAAGTTTAGGTTTAGGAAAGGAGGTCTAGATGACGGCAAAGATAATTTCGGGAAACGAGGTAGCAAAGGAGATAAGGGTTGAGTTAAAAGAGCGAGTATCCAGGCTCAAGGAACAGGGCGTAACGCCGGGCCTCGTCATGATCCGCGTGGGAGAGGACCCGGCATCCGTGTCCTACGTCTCGGGCAAGGAAAAGGCGGCGGAGGAGATAGGCGTGTGGTCACAAACCATCGTCCTGCCTGAGAGCGCCTCAGAGGATGAACTCCTCTCCAAAGTGGAAGAAATGAACAAAGCAGAGCACGTTGATGGCATACTGGTTCAATTGCCATTGCCGAAACACATCAACTCGGATAAAGTACTAAATCTCATCGACCCGGTTAAAGACGTGGATGGCTTCCATCCTGTCAACGTGGGCAAGATGCTAATCGGAGACCCCTATTTCATGCCCTGCACACCGCATGGCGCAGTAGAGTTAATGATCCGCAGCGGCAATCCCCCTGAAGGCAAACACGTGGTCATATGCGGTCGAAGCAACATAGTAGGCAAGCCTCTCATGGCCATGCTGGTGCAGAAAAACAAGCGTGCCAACGCCACCGTGACCGTCGTCCACACAGGGACTAAGAACATGACCGAAATCACCAGACAGGCGGATATCCTGGTTGCTGCAATGGGCTCTCCAGAAGTTATCAAAGCAGACATGGTGAAAGAGGGAGTAGTTGTTATTGATGTCGGTGTAAACCGGGTGGGATGGAAACCCAGCAAGCTGGATCCCAGCAAGCAGGTCGCTGACCTCAGGGGGGATGTAGAGTTCGAAACGGTTAAGGAGAAGGCCAGCGCTATTACTCCGGTGCCTGGGGGGGTTGGCCCCATGACTATTACCATGCTTATGGTCAACACGGTAGTAGCGGCTGAACGAAGAGCTGAGCATAAGAAAGGAAGTAAGAAATAAAAGAACAAACTAGGCAGGAGGTTATCATGGCTTACGACGCGACAAAAATGAAAGATTGGCAGATTGCGGAAGCTGCCGAAGAAAACATGCCGACCCCTGATGAGTGGCGGGAAAGACTGAACTTGCAGAAGGATGAGATTATTCCTTACGGGAGACTGTGCAGGCTTGATTTCCTGAAGGTTATTGAGCGCCTCAAGAACAAGCCGGACGGTAAATATGTTGAGGTAACTGCCATTACCCCCACACCATTGGGCGAGGGGAAAACGACGACCACCATGGGTATCTTGGAAGGTATGGGCAAACGGGGTAAGAAGGTGGGCGGTTGTATACGTCAGCCTTCCGGTGGTCCGAGTATGAATATCAAGGGTACTGCTGCTGGCGGTGGCAATGCGCTGCTTATTCCCATGACCGAATTTTCTTTGGGGCTTACCGGCGAC
>Ga0209978_10001370_pt1 | contig 10268 bp, 10 predicted proteins | sample BentaG_FD_182805 | JGI IMG/M metagenome (GOLD analysis project Ga0209978, IMG submission 182805) | Deep subsurface microbial communities from South Atlantic Ocean to uncover new lineages of life (NeLLi) - Benguela_00093 metaG (SPAdes)... | ecosystem: Environmental > Aquatic > Marine > Oceanic >...
TTTTATATCGAGATCGGCAAGAGCGAGGGCGCCAAGGTGGTCACCGGCGGTGAGCGTGCGCAGCTCGGTGGCGACCTCAACGGCGGATATTACGTTGCGCCAACGATTTTCACGGGTAACAACAAGATGAGGGTCTTCCAGGAGGAGATTTTCGGACCGGTCGTGACCGTCACGTCGTTCACCGACTACGACGACGCAATCAGCATCGCCAACGACACCCTCTACGGGCTGGGGGCCGGCGTGTGGAGCCGTGACGGCAATACCGCCTACCGCGCGGGCCGCGACATCAAGGCCGGGCGGGTGTGGACGAACTGCTACCACCATTACCCAGCGCACGCCGCGTTCGGCGGCTACAAACAATCGGGGATCGGCCGGGAGAATCACAAGATGATGCTCGACCATTACCAGCAGACCAAGAACCTGCTGGTGAGCTATAGCGACAAGGCCCAGGGTTTCTTCTGACCCGCTTTCTGACGCACTTCCTGGGTCCACTTCCCGGCGCGGCAGACGCGAACTCGCACAAACTTCGCTCGATCCGTGCGATTTTGTGGCTGCTCGGCCGCCATGCGCGCGCTTTGACCTGCGGCGACGGCCACGCGCGCGTTTTGACCTGCGGTGACGGCCCCAGGTAGCATCTGGCGTTGGCGTGCGCTGGCCTTCGGGCCGCCGGTCGCCTCGGGTCCCTGCCGGTCGCCGAGGCAGTCTGCAGCTCGCGCCGGACCGGCACCCGGGTCACCGGGATCCAACCCGAGAAGAAGAAATAGAGGTAGACGCTGTGCCCACGTACACGCCGAAGGCGGGTGACACCACGCGCACGTGGTACGTCATCGATGCCACCGACGTGGTGCTCGGCCGGCTCGCCGTGGAAGCAGCCAAGCTGCTGCGCGGCAAGCACAAGCCGACATACACGCCCAATGTCGACGGTGGCGACTTCGTCATCGTCATCAACGCGGATAAGGTCGCCATCTCCGGCGACAAACTCCAGAAGAAGTTCTCCTACCGCCACTCGGGTTATCCCGGCGGGCTGCGCAGGCGGGCACTCGGTGAAGAGATGGATAAGCACGCCGACCGCGTCGTCGAGCGGGCGATCCTCGGCATGATTCCGCACACCAAGCTCGGCCGTCAGATCCAGAAGAAGCTGAAGGTCTATGTCGGTCCGGAGCATCCGCACACCGCCCAGCAGCCAATTCCGTTCGAGATCAAGCAGGTGGCCCAGTGAGTGAATCCCCCGAAACGACCGCTGAACCCGTGGCAACGACCGAGACCGTGGTCGTCGCCGAGCCCGACGCGGCCCCGCGCGAGCCTGTCCTGATGGATCGTCCGGTCCAGACCGTCGGCCGCCGCAAGGAAGCCGTGGTGCGGGTGCGCCTGGTTCCGGGCACCGGCCAGTTCAACCTCGACGGTCGCTCATTGGAGAACTACTTCCCCAACAAGGTGCACCAGCAGCTCATCAAGGCTCCGCTGGTGATTGCCGACCGGCTGGAGAGCTTCGACATCTACGCCCACCTCCATGGCGGCGGACCCTCTGGCCAAGCCGGTGCGTTGCGCCTGGCTATCGCGCGCGCGCTCATCATCGTGCAGCCCGAGGACCGGCCAGCACTCAAGAAGGCCGGCTTCCTTACCCGCGACCCGCGTGCCATCGAGCGCAAGAAGTACGGCTTGAAGAAGGCCCGCAAGGCACCTCAGTACAGCAAGCGCTGATCGAACCAGGGCGCGTCGCCCGGTCCACTCGCCCCGCGAGTGGCCGGGCGTCCGTCGTTTAGACGGTGTTGGGTCCAGTCGTTTAGATGGTGTTACGTGATGTCGCGCAACAGATGTCAGCAAAACACCCGAGGCGATGCCGGAAGGGGACTGGCTGATTCGGAAGCCGAAGCGCTCGTTGATCGCGGCGAAGCGTTTCGACGGTCTCGCCGCGGTATCGATTCGGCGCCGGCACGAACGTCACCTGCGACGGTTAGCCCACGAACCAGTATTTGTGAGAGGTTGTCACCATGGCTCGATTGTTCGGCACCGACGGGGTGCGCGGGGTCGCCAACCAGGACCTGACTGCGGAGTTGGCCATGGCGTTGGGGGCGGCGGCGGCGCGCCGGTTGCTCAGAACCGGCGAAACCCGTCGGCGGGTTGCCGTGGTCGGGCGCGACCCGCGGGCCAGCGGTGAGATGCTCGAAGCCGCCGTCGTCGCCGGAGTAGCCAGCGAGGGTGTGGACGCTCTACGGGTGGGCGTGCTTCCCACGCCGGCTGTGGCGTATCTGACCAGCGCCTACGATGCCGACTTCGGTGTGATGATCTCTGCGTCGCACAACCCGATGCCGGACAATGGCATCAAGATCTTCGGCCCGGGCGGACACAAACTCGACGACGCCACTGAGGACCGCATCGAGGAACTCGTGCAACAGGGACCCCGGGCCCGGCCCACCGGCGCGGGCATCGGCCGTGCGGTCGACGCTGAGGACGCGTTGGACCGTTACCTTCGTCACGCCAGCAAGGCTGCCACCACCCGGCTCGATGGTCTCACCGTGGTCGTCGACTGTGCGCACGGTGCGGCCTCAGCCGCGGCGCCCCGTGCCTACCGGGCGGCAGGTGCCAACGTCATCCCGATCCACGCCGATCCCAACGGCCTCAACATCAACGATCGCTGCGGCTCGACCTATATGGAGACGCTGCGCTCAGCGGTGGTGTCCCACGGCGCCGACTTGGGTCTGGCCCATGACGGCGATGCCGACCGCTGCCTGGCCGTGGACAGTCAGGGCCGAATCATCGACGGCGATGCAATCATGGTGGTGCTGGCCCTGGCCATGCACGAAGCCGGCGAGCTGGCCTCCGACACCCTGGTGGCAACCGTCATGAGCAATCTGGGGCTCCATCAGGCGATGCGCGCGGCGGGCATCGAAGTGCGCACCACCGGCGTCGGCGACCGCTATGTCCTCGAGGAGCTGCGGGCCGGTGCGTACTCGATCGGCGGCGAGCAATCCGGGCACCTGGTCATGCCGGCGTTCGGTACCACCGGGGACGGCATCGTGACCGGCCTGCGGTTGATGTCCCGGATGGCTCAGACGCGTCGAGGTCTCGCCGACCTCGCCGAGCCGATGGCGACGCTGCCGCAGGTACTGATCAACGTCGAGGTTTCCGACAGGGAGACGGTGGCCGACGCGCCGTCGGTGCGCGACGCAGTGGCTCAGGTCCAGGCCGAACTCGGCGATAGCGGCCGAGTTCTGTTGCGGCCCTCAGGAACAGAACAACTGGTCCGGGTGATGGTGGAAGCCGCCGATGAGGATACTGCGCGACAGATGGCAGTACGTGTGGCGAATTCGGTGAGCGCGCAGGGCTGAGATCGCGGGCCGAACCGGTGGAACCAAAGCGGCGGCAACCGCGTCCAACCTCATATGGGACAAGCAGACGTGGCACGCGTCGATGTGAGGGGAGTGCGCGCGATTGCGCGCGAGTATGAATCCGCGGCACTGATCGTCGACGGTGCCCTACGAACGCATCTGAGCGATCTCGCATTCGGGGGTGCGTCCGCGGGCCGTGCCTACGCCGCGCACGGCGCGACGCTTCGCGCCGCGCTTAGCGATGTCGCCACGTCGTTGCGACGGTGGTCGCGGGCATCCAGTGAGATCGCCGTGGCGCTGCGATCGTCGACGGATCGATACCAGGCCGCCGACGCGCGTGCCGCAGGGCGGGTCGGGTAGGCCGGCGCGTGGCAGAGGAGTTCGATGTCCCCTCCCGATTGGCTGCGGGCAGGCCCGCGGTCCGCCACCTGCAGCACTACGTATGGGCATGTCACCAGCTTGGCTATCAGCATCCCGACCTGACGTTGCACGCTGCACAGTTGAGCGACTGGTACGGCAGCGAGGATGGAATGGATCTGGGGGCACTGCAGGCTGACTGGCTAGCCCTGAGGGAGACGGCCCGCGCCACCCAGGATGCGCTGGCCCTCCAGGAGCGGCAACTCGCGGCGTTGTCGACGGCGTGGCAAGGCGCTGGCGCGCAGGCATCCCAGGACTTGCTACTCCGCCATGGTGAAGCGTCCGCGGCAGTTGTGAGGGCGGTGCGTATCGCGACCGAAGTCCTGGATGAGCTGCGGGAGGGCTTGTGGCGGACAGTCGACACGAAGGTCGATGCCGTGGTCGCGATCGAGGGCCGCGCGCAGCCACATCGTGCGGATTGGTTGGCTGCTGCGGCAACGCTGAGGACGGGTGTGGGGGACCGGGCGGCCGCATCTGAGCTGGTTGATCAGGCTGTTAAACCATTTGTGGACAGCAGCATTCGTTCCGATTGGTTGACGACGATGCGCACCGCGACGTCGTCGGTGGCCGACGCTTATCGGCGCGCGGCCGCTGAGATTGCGGCCGAACAACCACCGGTTTTTGAACTACCGGGCGATCTCGGCCCGACGTGGAATTCTTCGCCTGTCCGCAACGACCAGCAACCAGGCATTGCTGAGCAGCTTTCGGCAACAGGGGCCGCCTCCCCATCAGCTCCGGGGACCCCGTCAGCTCCGGGGACCCCGTCAGCTCCGGCGACGACATTCCCTTCGGCGTGGGGTGCGCTTCCAGCGGCGTCGGCTGCCCCGCCGATGTCGGCTGTCCCACCCATGTCGGTGTCGCCGTCTGCAAGCGGGCCTCTTGGACCGCCGGAAGTCCCAGTGGGCCAGTCATTTCCGCCGCTGTCGCCGATGGGCGACCTGGGCTCCGGAATGCCCAACGTCGGCGGCGGGCTGTCCGGTCTCGGACAGCAATTCGCCGACATGTTGAGCGGATTGCTTGGCGTTGCTGATAGTTCGGTCCCGCAGCCGCCGGATCTCGATGGACCGGGGTTCGACGATCCTCTGGGTCTCGGTGAGGCCGATCTCGATGGGGCCGCCGACGATGCAGATGAAGCCGACGATGCAGATGAAGCCGGCGACGAGGAAATCGGCGATGCCGAAGCCGGTGACGAGGAATCTGCCGAGGCTGCAACCGCCGACGACTCCGTGGCAGAGGAGTGCGGCGAGAACCTGGTTGCCGCGGGGACAGTCGAATCCGAGGTATTCGATGGCCCTGCCGAGGTGCCCGCCGAGTCGGCACCGGCCCCACCGGCTGCTCCACCGCCCGCTGAGCCACTGCCACCGGAAAACCTGCCGACCGCGGATCCGCGGGCAGCTGAGGAGACGCCCTGCGCGATCGCCGCCGGAGAACTACCCCAGGTCGGAGACCCGTCGGAGTAGCGTGCGCGACGTGAAGCTGCGATTTCCGGAAGTCCTCGTCCTCTTCGCTGGCCGAGTTGCGACTGCACCTGCCGAAACCGCGAACCACGGTCACGGTCCGGCAAGGCATTGCCGGGGTGGCCGCAGTCGTCGGCATGTACGTCACGACCGCGTTGATGCACGGCGCGCCCGTAGTCCCCGCGACGACGCTGGTCTGTGCCGCGGCCATCGTCACCTGGTGTGCACTGGGTGACGGTCCGGGCGCGCTGTGCGGTGCGATCGCAGCGGTGGTGGGACCGGTGGCGGAGATCGGCCTACTGGAGATGGGTGTCTTCGCCTACAACCCGGGATCGGACAGCTTGATCGGGGTGGGACCGTTTTTGGTGCCGCTGTACTTCGCGTTCGGTGTCGTCGTCGCGTTGCTCGGCGAGTTGCTGGCCGCGCGGCGTGGTGCGCAGGTCCAGATGACCCCGTTGGTCAGCGGGCCAGGTGCCGGCTGATGACCAGACGCTGGATCTGGTTGGTGCCCTCGAAAATCTGCATGATCTTCGCTTCCCGCATGTACCGCTCGACACGGTAGTCACGGGTGTAGCCGGCGCCGCCGAACACCTGAACGGCGTCGGTCGTCACCTTCATCGCCGCGTCGGTGGCGACCAGTTTGGCCACCGACGCCTGGCGGGAGTAGTCCGTCCCCGCGTCGCGGCGGCGGGCGGCATCGAGATAGGTGGCCCGGGCGGAGTCGACGGCAGCGGCCATGTCGGCGAGAACGAATGCCAGCCCCTGGTGGTCGATGATTCTGCGGCCAAAAGTCTTTCGCTCCTGGCTGTAGGCGACCGCGTCATCGAGCGCCGCCTGGGCGAGTCCTGTCGCCACCGCGGCGATGCCAAGACGGCCGGAATCTAATGCGCTGAAGGCGATCTGGAGTCCCTGCCCTTCTGCTCCGATACGTCGCCCCGCGTCGACAAACGCGTCGTCGTAGTGCGCGGTGGTGGTCGGGACGGCGTGCAGGCCCATTTTCTCCTCGGGCTTGCCAAACGTCAGGCCGGGGGTGTCCTTGGCAACCAGGAAGCAGGAGACGCCCTGGGAGCCTTCGCCGGTGCGGGCAAACACGTTGTAGAAATCGGCGATTCCACCGTGGGTTATCCAGGCCTTGGCTCCGTCGATCCGGTAGCCGTCAGTCACCGCGCCCGCTTTGCAGGTCAGGGCGGCGGCGTCCGAGCCCGCTTGCGGTTCGGACAGGCTGTAGGCGCCGACCGTCGCGCCGCTGAGCATGTCGGGAAGCCAGCGCTGCCGCTGCTCGTCGGTGCCGAAGTTCATCAGGGGATGACAGGACAGACTGTGCACACTCACCGCGACCGCGACCGCTGCCCAACGAGCGCCGAGTTCCTCGAGTACCTGAAGATAGACTTCGTAGGACTGGCCGCCGCCGCCCCATTCTTCGGGGTAGGGCAGGCTGAGCAGTCCGGCGTCGCCCAGCGTGGTGAAGACACCCTCGGGGTAGATGGCATCTTTCTCGTGGTGATCAACGATCGGGTCGAGAACCTTGTCGGAGATCTGCCGGGCGAGTTCGATCAACTCGTGTGCCTCTTCGTTGGGAAGCAGGCGGTCGACCGACATCTCAGAAACGGTACTACGCCCTCGCCGGGCTGCTCCCGGCGATCCTGCGAGGATCAAAATCCACGCGGCGGGCCGTGGGCGGTAACTGGTGCAGGCGGCCGATAGTGTTGCCGTAGAGAAGCTGTGAAGCGTTGACGCTTTACTCTTTGCGCACGACGATCACGGGCACGGTTGCGGAATTCACGACCGCGCTGGCGACCGAGCCCAGCAGCATGCCGGCGAATCCGCCCCGGCCATGACTGCCGACAACGACGAGCTGGGCAGATTCCGAATGCTTGAGGAGCTGATACCCCGGCCGATCGGCCACCACGACACGACGTACCGGTGTATCCGGGTAGCGTTCCCGAAAGCCCGCAAGACGTTCGGCGAGGAGTTCCTTCTCGCTGGACTTGATGTTCTCCGTTTCGGCCGGCGACCAATTGATGCTCGGGAAACCGAGGACGGTCATGTCGGTCCACGCGTGTAGCGCCAACAACTCCACGCCCCGGCGCGAGGCCTCGTCGAAGGCGAGCTCAGTCGCCCGCTCCGAAGTGGGAGAACCGTCGATACCCACCAGAACCGGTGCGTCTGCGGGCGGGACCTCCTCGTCGTGGATGATTGCGACCGGGCAGTGCGCGTGATGTACCAGGGCAGAACTGACTGAACCCAGCAACGCGCGATCGACCGCATCCAGTCCCCGGCATCCCGCCACCACCATCTCGGCATGCTTGGAGAGTTCGACAAGCGTGGGGATAGGTGGCCCGTCGAGAGATTGGGCCTGTACTTGCGGCGAGCCGGCGTCCGCGACGATCTTGCGGGCGTCCTCGATGATCTGTTCGGCTTGCTCGTGCTGCCAACGCGTGTAATCCGCAGGTACCGGCACTGTCATCAGAGCTGACGCGGCAGCCGCCGTCGGCGCGCTGACGCACACCACGGACAACGGGATGTTGCGCAGCGCCGCCTGGCGGGCGGCCCATGCGACCGCCGCGTTCGAGGGGGCCGATCCATCGACCCCAACTACGATCCCGTGCCTCGTCGTATGTGCTGACATCCTGACCTCCTGCTCGATGACCCTCTGCGACGACCGATGCTGGGGCGGCTAGATCCAGTCGTCGAGAAGTCCGTTGCGCTGCCAACACCATTAACCCAGCCGCGGTCTTTGGTGTCAGGAGCCATTGGTCCCTAATTCAGGGCAGCAGCGACTGCAACTCCTCGACGAATGCCACGGTTTCCCGTCCGTCACCTGACATCGGATGCACCAGCAGCGTCGTCACGCCCGCCTCGGCGAACGCTGCCACTCGTTCCTTGACGAATCCGCGCGGCCCCACCAGAGAAACCTGGCGCACGAGTTCGTCGGGTACGGCAGCGATCGCTTCGGCCTTCTTGCCTGCCAGATAGAGGTCCTGGATCAAATTGGCTACCTCGCCGAATCCGTACCGGGTCGCCAAGTTGTGGTAGAAATTTCGTCCCCGGGCGCCCATTCCACCGATATAGAGCGCCAATTGTGGCTTGGCCCAGGCCAATCGGTCATCCACGTCGTCACCGACCGCCAGGCTCGCGCTGACCATGACGTCAAGCGGGCCCAGCGCCGGGTCACGTTTGGCGGCACCGGATCGCAGCGCGTCACCCCAGACCTCATCGGCCTTCTCGGGGGAGAAGAACACCGGCTGCCATCCTTCGGCTATCTCTGCGGTCAGTTCGACGTTCTTCGGTCCGAGGGCAGCGATGGAGATGGGGATTCGTTCCCGCACAGGATGATTGATGAGTTTCAGCGGTTTGCCCAGCCCGGTACCGCGGTCGGCCGGTAAGGGAACCTGGTAGTACTTTCCGTTGTAGGTGACGCGCTCGCGACGCCACACCTGACGGCAGATTTCGACGACTTCGCGAGTGCGGCCCAAGGGTGCGTCGAACGGCACGCCGTGGAAGCCCTCGACAACCTGCGGACCCGACGCGCCCAGGCCGAGCCGAAACCGTCCGTCGGAGACGTAGTCGAGTCCGGCGGCCGTCATCGCCATCAGCGCGGGGGTGCGGGTGTAGATCGGGACGACGCCGGTGCCGAGCTCGATCCGCGACGTCCTGGCCGCGAGGAAGCCCAGTTGGCTGACCGCGTCGTAGGAGTAGGCCTCGGCGACAAGTGCAAGGCCGACGCCGACCTTCTCGAGTTCGACCACCTGGTCGACGGCTTCGAGAAAGCCGTCGGAATAGCTGAGAAAGATGCCCGTCCGCATCACCAACATATACACCCAACCAGTTGGTTGGGGTACCGCGGCTAGGTCTTCAGCAGTGCGACGACCTTTTCCTGTAGCTCGACCGGGTCGTGGGCGAACGGATCCACCGCAGGCGCCTTGGGTAGTTCTGCCTCGCGGTCGGCAAAGTCTTTGTATTCACCCTTGTTGCCGTGGCCGGACAACGTGTGCAGCAGATAGCCGGTCATCAGCGCCCGGACCGTTTTCTGGGTGCCTCGGTCCGCCCCAGGCAGGCCGACGGCCGGAGCCAGTCGGCGACCCTCGATCAGGCCCCCCGGCTTGACCTTGGGGGTGCTGCGCAGCGTGGCGGTCTTCCAGGCGCGCGCCAACTCCACGGCATTGGATTGCAGTGTCATCGGATCCTCAGGGGTCATCAGGATCAGGCCCGGCACTTTCAGCGTCGCCGCCGGTTGCTCGGCGGACGGCTTGGTGATCGTGGGGTAGGCCGCGAACACCGCCTGGGGCCTCACAGTCTTGGGTCCGGTCACCGTTTCCGTCGACCTTCCTGCCGCCGCGAATACCGCTGCGGAGGCGCCGAAGCCGTGGCCCGCGACACCCAGTTTGTCCGGGTGCACGCTGATGCCACCGCTGCCCAGTCGCACGCCCGCGACGATGTCCAGCGCTGTGCCCAGGTCGTAGGCCAGATTGAGTGCCGACGGGGCCAGTCCGGTCTCGGTGTCGGGGGCGGCGGCGACGATGCCCCATGACGCCAGATGTTCCAGCGTTCCGTGGTAGCGGCGCGCTGATGTGATCCAGTCGTGAGCGAATGCCACCGCGGGCAGATTCTTGCCGGCGGCAGGGGTGTAGACAACGCCCGGCAACCCAGCAAAGGCCAGGTCGCCCCGCAGCACGCGGTGTGGGCCGCGGCGGGTCAACGCGGCAAAGAGCTTCTTCGTGCGGGCCACCCGAAGACCGTAACCCACCAGGGTGTGATGCGTTCCTGCACTACCCTGGTCGGTTATGTGTGGAATCGTCGGCTACGTCGGGCAACGTCCTGCCTGCGGCATCGTCGTCGACGGGCTGCGCCGCCTGGAGTACCGGGGGTACGACTCGGCCGGTGTAGCACTGATTGACGGTCGGGGCGGGCTCGCGGTCTGCCGAAAAGCAGGCCGCCTCGCCAACCTCGAGGCCGCCCTTGTCGAGGGCGGGGCCGACGATCTCGTCGGTGCGACGGGTATCGGGCACACCCGGTGGGCCACCCACGGCAGGCCCACCGACCGCAACGCCTATCCGCACCGGAA
>Ga0209978_10001371_pt1 | contig 10265 bp, 11 predicted proteins | sample BentaG_FD_182805 | JGI IMG/M metagenome (GOLD analysis project Ga0209978, IMG submission 182805) | Deep subsurface microbial communities from South Atlantic Ocean to uncover new lineages of life (NeLLi) - Benguela_00093 metaG (SPAdes)... | ecosystem: Environmental > Aquatic > Marine > Oceanic >...
TTAACAAGGTCGAACCCGCTGCCCAGGATCACCGAGGGCGACACCTTTCGAACATTAATTACATCGTCGGCCACCAATCGATGGCCTTTCATGATGAGGTCCAATGCGCATTCGCTCTTTCCAATCCCGCTTCGGCCTAAAATGAGCACCCCGACGCCGAAAATATCGACCAAAACGCCGTGAACGCTCGTTGCAGCCGATAACCGTTGCTCCAGAAACTTCGTGGCCCGCTGGATGAAAAAGTCGCTCATCAACCCCGTCTTGAAAAGGGGGATGGATGCCTTTTCGCTCTCCCGAATGAAGGATTTGGGGATGCTCTGGGTTGCCGTGAAGACGAAGCAGGAGATCTCGAGCGAACAGATCTTCTTGATGATTTCTTCCCGCTCCTTTGGAGGTAACGCCTTGAGATAAGAAAGCTCGGTATTTCCTAAAAGGTGAACCCGATGGGGTTGGACATGATCGGTGAAGCCCGCCAGGGCGAGACCGAGTTTATGGATACGGGGGTTTGTGATTTTTTTTCCTAGCCCCTTCTTCCCCGCAACCAGCCTTAAGTCCAACCCATATTCCCTCTCCTTCCCTAATTCCTCCACCAAAATAAAGCCCATTTCCCCTTTCCACCGTGAAAGAGGGAGGACCTCCTAAACCTTCTCGTCCTCTTCAGCGATGATATTGAAGAGATCCTGACGGTCCTTCGCCCCCATTAAGCGATTTCTGAAACTGGGATCCTTCAGAAGGCGTGAAATCCTGGCCAAGGCCTTTAAATGAATTCCCGCCGAATTTTCGGGCGCAACCAATAAAAAGAAGAGATAAGTTGGTTTGTTATCGATCGATTCGAAATTGACCCCCTTAATGCTTCGGCCAAAGGAGGTAGCCAATTCCTTGATCCCTTTCAGCTTCCCATGGGGAATAGCAATACCGTCGCCAATTCCCGTGCTTCCCAGTTTCTCCCTATCCAGAAGGACTTCGACGACCTTATCCCTGTCCGGTAGTTTGCCCCTCTCGACCAAGACGTTGGACAGTTCCTCTAAAACCCCTTTTTTGTTGGTTGAACGTAAATCTTGGATGATCGAAGCTTCATCCAAAATGTCCTTGATCTTCATCTCAACCCGCCTCCAATATTCCCCACAATCCCTTCCTGGCCAAAAAAAATACCCGCACTCCCGTTTGTGCCGGACTGGTGTTTGTTACCCTTGGGAGTCCAGGCCCTCCCCTCACTAAGATTACCTTTCGGCCACCTGGCCCGATTTATGCCTCCTGATTTTCCCGCGGCGTCTTTTGATTTGTCTCCCTATCTTATCCATGACGTTATCGATGGCCGAGTACATGTCATCGGACCTCTCTTCCCCATTAATGCTAACGCCTTCGCCCTTAATGGTCACCTCTGCGATATTTCTGAACTTCTCCACGGAAAGGACAACGTGGGCTTCTGCGGGGCTATCCATATACTTTTTTATCTTCATCAATTTTTGCTTGGCATATTCCCTCATGCCGTCGTTGGAATCCATATGTCTAAAGGTGAAGCTAATCAGCATTCCTGCGTCTCCCCCCTATTTCCTCTTTATGATAGCGATCATCAGAACAGCTTCCTCCTCTCGTTGGAGGATAGGATCTTCAGGGACTCCCGATATTTCGCAACAGTCCTCCGGGCAATATTGATATTATACCCCCTCAGGACCTTGACGATCTTCTCATCGCTAAAAGGATTCCTGGTGTTCTCCCTGGCGATGATCTCCCTAATCAAATGCTTAACGCTCTCGGAGGCGTGATCCTCGCCGCGAATGGAACTGATGCTGTTGTTGAAAAAGAACTTGAGCCCGAATATCCCCTGAGGGGTATGGACATATTTATTGTTTGTGGCCCGACTGATGGTCGACTCATGCATCTGAATATCTTCGGCCACATCCCTTAAGACGAGGGGTTTCAAGTAATTCACCCCATTATCCAAGAACTCCCGTTGAAATTTGACGATGCTCTCCGTCACCTTGTAGATGGTTTTCTGTCTCTGATAAATGCTCTTAATCAACCAAACAGCCGCCTTCAGCTTATCCTGAATGTATTTTCGATCTCCCTCCTGGTAGCTGGACTGGCTGGAGAGGATGTTTCGGTAGAGGGCGTTAATCTTCAACCTCGGAACATCATCCTCGTTGAGGGCGATCACGTAATCCCCTTCGATCTTATAGATGAATACATCGGGAATGATGGTTTGGGCCTCATCGGCCGCAAAGATCCTTCCCGGTTTCGGCTCTAAATCGGAGATCAATTTGACCGACTCCATCACGCGAGCAGGCGTTACACCGAGTTTCTTGGCAATATGCTGAAAATTTCTATTCTTGAGGTGGGGCAAATGGTGGCTCACGATCTGCTCGGCGATCGAATCCCTCTCCTTCAGGTCCCTCAGCTGGAGGAGCAAGCACTCCTTGAGATCCCTGGCACCCACCCCAACGGGATCGAATTGTTGAATCCTCTTCAGGACTTCCTCCGCGCGCCCTTCATCGGTTTCCGTTTCCTGGGCGACTTCGTCGATGGTAGCCTTTAAATATCCATCCTCATCGATGTTTCCGATGATCCATTCGCCAATCCGTTCCTCCTCCTCGGTGAAATCAGACAGTCGAAATTGCCACATAAGGTGATCTACCAGGGTGGTCTTCTTGAAGATGAAATTCTCGAAGGAGGGCTTTTCCTCGGTGTCCGAAAAACCTCGGTAGGAACCTAAGTTGTAGTTCTCCACGTAGCTCTCCCAGTCGAAATCATCGCTCCCTTCCCCCTCGCCCTTCACCTCGAGGGTCTTCTCCTTTTGCACCAAATCCTCGGGCTGGTGATCTCCCTTTGGCTCATCCTCCTCCTCGTCCAATTCGCTTATTTCCAACAAGGGATTCTCCTTGATCTCGTCATCGATCAAGTCCACCAGCTCCACCCTGGTGAGCTGGAGCAATTTGATGGCCTGCTGAAGTTGGGGGGTTATCACCAACTGCTGAACCAATTTGGGAACCTGTTTGAGTTCAAGTGCCATGATTCTTCTCCGTCCCCGCCCCCTTATTGTGCGAGACGAAAACCCTCACCCAAATAGATCTTTCGCGCCCTCTTACTGTTGGCAATCTCCTCGGGTGTCCCCTTCTCCAGAACCTTCCCTTCATTGATAATATACGCTCTGTCGCAGACACCCAGTATTTCCCGCACATTATGATCGGTCATGATAATCCCAATCCCCTTGGATTGCAACTGAAAAATGATGTTTTGGATATCGACAACGGCAATGGGGTCAATTCCCGCGAAGGGTTCATCCAAGAGGATAAACAACGGGGAAAGAACGAGGGCCCTGGTGATCTCCACCCGCCTCTGTTCTCCTCCCGAGAGGGTGTAGGCCTTCCTCTTCGCGATGGAGGAAAGGCCTAATTCCCCCAGCAGGTCCGCCAGCCTCCTTTGCCTTTTCCTTGCGTCCATATCGAGGGTCTCCAGAATGGCAAGGATATTCTCTTCGACCGTCAGCTTCCTGAAAACCGATGGCTCCTGGGGTAAATACCCGATTCCCTTTCTCGCCCTCATATACATGGGGGAGGTCGTCAAATCCTCCCCATCGAGGTAAACCCTGCCGCCGGTCGGCTTGAGAAGCCCCGTGATCAGATAGAAGGCCGTGGTCTTTCCCGCTCCATTGGGGCCCAAAAGCCCCACTACCTCTCCCCCTCGTACTTCGAGGCTGACATCGTCGACCGCCCTCTTCTCCCCGAAGGACTTCGTCAGTCCCTCTACGGATAAGGTCGTCATTGCTATGTGCCTCGCCTTTGAGAGGGGACCTTGCTCTTCCCCTCTATCCCCTCGGGTGAAATGGTCACATCCGCCCTTTCCACCTCAAGCCAATCCCGGTCGATGAGAATGGTGATCTTCTCCCCTATAACCACGTTCTTCCCCTGCCTGATAACCGGTCTTCCCGTGAGAACGATCTTCTTCTCGGCGTTATGAAAAACCGCCTTCTCCCCGGTTGCCCTCCTGTCCAGCTGAACAATCCTAACCGCTCCCTCCGCGACGATTTGGGTCAGCTCGCTTGTGGCCTCGTCGTAATAGATGACCAATCGATCCGAGTAGAGGGTTATATCCTCTTGATTGGCGACGACGTTCCCCTTGAAGGTGACCACATGCCCCTTATAATCCCACTCCAACCCGTCCGATTTGATTCGAATGGGCTGAGAGCTCTCCTTGAAATCAAAACCAAAGCCCCTCTTGGCCCGTTCTTCCGCAGCCGTGGGGGTTGGAAACTCGCTCACAGCTGAGAGCATGATAACAATGAAAAGTCCTGGTAACCACCATCTCATCGATTCAACTGTGGCAACATGCCCTTCCACCCTTTGAGGGCCTCCGAAAGGACTGTCTCCACCCTCCCCCCCATGGTAAGTTTACCCGTAACCAGATCGATGGACATCCCCTCTCCGGTTATCTTCAAACCATTCCCCGCGATATCGACCCGCTGGGAAGATCTGATCTGCTTCGCCCCGTCGAAGTAATGGAGGCCATCGGTCGTCAACTGATACCCATCGGTGGTGAAGACGACGATGTTCCCCTGGAGCTCGATGTCCTTGGTTTCGTGGAGGATCTTCCCCCGGTCCCCTTTCAATCGGATCACACCCCCCTCTTCGATATAAAAGGCGGCCTCAATGCCTTCGAGCATCGTCATATTCCCCTCCAGGAAATGTCGAGCCTCCTTAGCCTCCAATTCCCACCCCTTCACTCCCGACCTGTCCCCCACGAGGTGGATATTCTTTAAGGTCAGGTCGGCCTCTGTCTCCATGAGAGGAAGGCGCTCCTCTTCTCCCCTGCGGCTCAACTGGATGGTAAAGATGATTGCTGCCATTACCAAACAGATCAACAATAGAATAAAAATCCTCAATCCGGTCATTATCTCAAATATCTTTCCATCAATTCGGACCACTTCCCCTGGGCCTTCAGGATCAGCTCGGAGATCTCCCTCACCGCGCCCCTGCCCCCTTTGTTACGAGAGACATAATCCGCATATGGCTTCAGCTCCTCCATGCCGTCGGCGACGACGGCGGAAAATCCGACCCTCTTCAGCAGCGGCAGATCGACGAGGTCATCTCCCACAAAACCTACCTCTCCGTCTTTCAACCCTTTCTCTTCCAATATGGTTTGATAGACCTCCAGTTTGTCGTGGATATTTTGGTAAACGGAATCGATTCCCAATTCCTTTGCCCGGTGAGAGACAACTTGGGATTGTCTCCCCGTGATAATGACGACCTCGATGTTAGCGCGTTTCAGCAACTTTATTCCATGGCCATCCCTCACGTCGAAGCATTTGGTCTCCACCCCCCGATCATCGATGACAATCCGTCCATCGGTCAACACCCCATCCACATCCAGGATCAAGAGCTTGATATTTTTCGCTTTTTCCACGCCCCCTGAGCTCATTAGACAATCCCCGCCTTCAGAAGATCATGGAGGTGAATGATACCGACGGGGGTTCTATCCTCCCCGTTCTTAAAAACGAAAAGGGAGGTAATGGAGTATTCCTCCATCTTCTGGACAGCTCTGGCGGCGAGGGAATCCATCTCGATCCATTTGGGATTCCGTGTCATAATCTCCGACGCCTTTCGGTTGAGCGGATCCCCATATTTCTCCAACGCCCGCCGAAGATCCCCATCGGTGATAACCCCTACCAGATTCCCGTCGGCGTCGAGAACACCCGTTACTCCCAGCCTCTTGGAGGTTATCTCAAAGATTGCCTCCCTCATCGAGGTGTCCTCTCTGACCATGGGAAAGGCCTCTCCGGTGTGCATGAGCTCTCCCACCGTCAACCATCGCTTGCCCAAGTATCCCCCGGGATGGAAGGTGGCGAAGTCCCCCTCTTTGAATCCCCTCTGTTCCAGAAGGGCGATGGCCAGGGCATCCCCGAGGGCCATGGCCGCCGTGGTGCTTGTCGTTGGAACCAGGCCAAAGGGACAGGCCTCCTCCCTTACGCTCACATCCAAAACCACATCCCCTGCCTTTGCCAGGTTGGAGTGTATGTTCCCGGTGAGGGCGATGAGCCTATTTCCGTATCGCTGGAGCAGGGGCAAAATCCTGGAAATCTCGTCCGTCTCACCGCTATTGGAGAGGATCATCACGATATCGTCCTTGGCCAGCATCCCCAAATCGCCGTGCATCCCCTCCACGGGATGGATAAAGAAGGCAGGCGTCCCAGTGCTGGCCAGGGTGGAGGCGATCTTCTTTGCGATAATGCCGGACTTCCCAACCCCCATAACCACCACCTTCCCCCTGCAGTGGTAAATGAGCTCTACAGCCCTCTCGAAATTCTCGTCGATCTTATCCATCAGGGAGCGTATGGCATCGGCCTCGATCTTCAAGACCCGTTTTCCCCTCTCCACGCTCATGGCCCACCATCCTTCACGATCCGATCGATCTCCTTCACCTGAGTCAAGAAGGGCCCTACGTCATCCAGGGATACGCTGTTGGCACCGTCACACAAGGCCCGGGAAGGATCCTCGTGCACCTCCATGAACAGCGCGTCAATTCCCGTTGCCGTAGCTGCCCTGGCCAATTGGGGAATCAACTCCCGCTGACCTCCCGAACGATCACCACCTGCCCCCGGCAGCTGCACGCTATGGGTGGCATCGTAAACAACGGGATAGCCGAAAGACCTCATGATGGCCAACGATCTCATGTCACTAACCAGATTATTATATCCAAAGCTCGTCCCCCGTTCCGTCAAGAGAAGGTTCTCATTTCCCGTGGAGGTGACCTTCTCGATGACATTGTGCATATCCCACGGGGCGAGAAAGGGCCCCTTTTTGATGTTGATTGCCTTTCCCGTCTTCGCCACTTCCACGATGAAATCGGTCTGCCTGCAGAGAAAAGCCGGAACCTGAATCACGTCCAAAAGGGCCGAGGCCTTCTCAATCTCCTCAAAACGATGGACATCGGAGAGCAGCGGAAGATGCAGCTCCTCCTTCACCCGACGCAAGATTCCCAGGCCCTCATCCAACCCAGGTCCCCTGTAGGAGTGGATGGAAGAGCGGTTCGCCTTATCATACGAGCTCTTGAAGATGAGGTCCATCCCGACCCTTGAGGCGATCTCCTTTATCCTCTTCGCGATCCTCAGGGTTACCTCCTCGCCTTCGATCACGCAAGGACCCGCCAGGAGGACCAAGGGCCTGTCCCCTCCAATGGTAACGGAATTGACATGGACTTCTCTGGTAGCCATTTACCCTCTCTGTCGGGAGCGAGCCTTCCCCCTCTTCCGCTTCCCCGACCTTTCCACCCCCTTGTTTCCCAACGATGCCCTGATAAAATCCCGAAAGAGGGGGTGGGGGTCCATGGAATGGGACTTGAATTCCGGATGGAACTGACATCCCAGAAACCATGGGTGGTCCTCAAGCTCGATGATCTCTACCAATTCTCCATCCGGGGATATACCGCTCACCTTAAGTCCCGACTTGGTCAACACATCCCTGTATCCGTTATTGAATTCATACCGATGTCGGTGTCTCTCCCAGATCATCTTCCTGTTATAGGCGCCAAAGGCCAAGCTCCTTTCCTCCAGCTTACAGGGGTAAGCACCCAGCCTCATCGTCCCCCCTTTATCCGAGTGGATGTCTCGCTTCTGGACCACCTTTTCCCGATCAACCCACTGGTCCATGAGATAGATGACCGGGGCCGTGGTATTGGTGTCGAATTCCGAGCTATGGGCCTTCTTGAGCCCGGCCACGTTTCTCGCAAATTCGATCACCGCCGCCTGCATCCCGAGGCAAATCCCGAAAAAGGGAATCTTATTCTCCCTGGCATATCGGACCGCCTTGATCTTTCCTTCAATCCCCCTCTGCCCAAATCCCCCTGGTACCAGAATCCCTTTGGCTTCCTTGAACAACTCGACCGGCCTCTCCCTCTCCAGCCTTTCGGAATCGACATAGTTCAGGTCAACCCGACAATCGTTAGCGATCCCCCCATGGATTAAGGCCTCGTGCAAGCTTTTATACGAGTCCTTCAGATGGACATACTTCCCGACCACGGCAATGGAGGTTGAACGCTTTGGGTTCTTGACCTTCTTCACCAACCTTTCCCAAGGCCCTAAATTCGGGCGTCCCGTCCAGATGTTGAGCAATTCGACCAACCTGTCGTCCAAGCCCTCCTGGTGGAAGACGATGGGGACTTCGTAGATGGACTCCACATCCTTGGCCGTAATGACCGCATCCTTGTCGACATTGCAAAACAGGGCGATCTTCTCCTTCACCTGGGGGGTGAGAAATCGGCTGGTTCGGCAGAGGATGATATCGGGCTGAATCCCGATCTCTCGAAGCGCCTTGACGCTATGTTGTGTGGGCTTGGTCTTGAGCTCCCCGGCCGTCTCAATATAGGGAACCAGGGTCAGGTGGATATAGGCCGTATTCTCCCTTCCCACATCACTCCGTAATTGACGGATGGCCTCCAAAAAGGGAAGGCTCTCGATATCCCCCACCGTCCCGCCCACTTCCACAATCACCAAATCGATGTTATCCGCCAAATCGAGGACCTTGCCCTTAATCTCATCGGCAATGTGGGGGATGACCTGTACGGTCCCCCCCAGGTATTCGCCCCTTCTCTCCTTGGAGATGACGGCATCGTATATCTGCCCGGTGGTGAAATTGTTCTGCCTCCCCATCTTTGCATGGGTGTACCGTTCATAATGTCCAAGATCCAGGTCCGCCTCGGCTCCATCATCGGTGACGAAGACCTCACCGTGCTGGAAGGGGTTCATGGTGCCTGGATCGACATTGATATAGGGGTCGAATTTTAACAGGCTGATGGTCAACCCCCGACTCTCCATCAGGGCTCCGATGGATGCTGAGGCCAAACCCTTACCCAGGGATGAGACAACTCCTCCAGTGATGAAAATAAACTTCGACCTCAAGCCTTACTCACCCCTCATGAAGATATCCATGATTTGGTAACCATTTTCGATATTGACGCCGCTTCGTTTGACCGAATCCTCGTCGAAGCTCATCCCCGCTGGCCAACTCCTCTTACGGCGGGAATCGTATATGGCAAAGGGAACGGGATCGGGGGTATGGGTCCTGAGGGGGATGGGCGTGGCGTGATCCGGGAGGACCATTACGCGATAGTCCCCTACCTTTCGCATTCCCTCAAGTATAGCCCCCACCACCTCCCTATCGAAGGCCTCGATGGTCTCTATCTTCTTGGGAATATCTCCACTGTGGCCCGCCTCATCCGGTGCTTCCACGTGAATAAACACCAAATCCTTCTCCTCGAGCTCCTTAAGCCCGTATTCCGCCTTCCCTCGGTAATTGGTGTCGAAATACCCCGTTGCCCCTGGGACGTCGATTACCTCCAACCCCGCATACAGTCCAAGCCCCTTAAGGAGGTCGACGGCGCAGATCATTGAACCCTCCACCCCGAACTTCTCGACCAGCGTGGGGATCTGGGGCATCCTGCCCTGACCCCATAACCAGATGGAATTGGCCGGCTTCAGCCCCTTTTCCATCCTGGCCAGGTTTACGGTATGCTCCTTCAACAGGATCTGAGAACGGGTGAGGAGTTTCACGATTCCGTCCTCACCCCCCACCTTGGGGAGGTAATCGAAGATTCCCTTCCCCACGATGTCATGGGGTGGTGCAAGGCGAAGGCTTTCGAGCCCCTTTAGAGCCCCCCCTCCTTTCCAAACCATGAGATGACGGTAGCTGAGGCCGGGATAAAATCGAATCGTCTCGGTTCCCATCTCCCCGTCGATATCCTGGATGATTTGCCGCGCCTCTTCTGAGGATATATGGCCGGCGGTGAAGTCCTCCATAATCACCTGAGAACCGAAAACCGCGAGGTTTACCAGATTACAGCGAAAGGCCACATCATCAGCTTCAAGGGAAACCTTCATGCTGGCCGCTTCAAGGGGACCCCTCCCCGTAAAATATCGGGCGGGGTCGTATCCGAGCAGTGACATATTCGCGATCTCTGTTCCGCTGGAGAATCCGGGGGGGATGGTCTTGACCAACCCAACCGCACCATTGCTGGCCACCCAATCCATATTGGGCGTGTTTGCCACCATCAACGGTGTTTTACCCCCTAACTCCTCCAATGGATAATCGGCCATCCCATCGCCGACCAACATGACATACTTCATCGGTCACCTTCTAAGGCCGTACTACTGTAGAACTATAACAAAAGATGGCTAAAAGTCAAACGAAAAGCCGGGATCTTAAGCAAAAGATGTGCCAACTTCAATAGAGGTTTATCCCAGGATCACTGTTGGGAGGCCTTTGTCAAGACCCTGG
>Ga0209978_10001372_pt1 | contig 10263 bp, 9 predicted proteins | sample BentaG_FD_182805 | JGI IMG/M metagenome (GOLD analysis project Ga0209978, IMG submission 182805) | Deep subsurface microbial communities from South Atlantic Ocean to uncover new lineages of life (NeLLi) - Benguela_00093 metaG (SPAdes)... | ecosystem: Environmental > Aquatic > Marine > Oceanic >...
CATCACCAGTGCTCTGCCCGATGTGTTTATCCAGCACTTTGATGTTTCGCTGCTGGTGGACTGGGGTGAGGCACTGCGTTCAGCAGCCCCCATTCCCCCGGTCGAGCGCCCTGCTCCCCGCGGTATTCACCGACTTGGGCCAAAGCCGGTAATAGCTGCTATCAACGCACCGGTTGCCGGCGGCGGCTGTGAGTTAACACTTGCCTGCGACTTTCGCTTCATGTCACGCGCAGCGACAATAGGCTGCCCCGAGGTTAATGCTGGAATCCTGCCTCCCAGTGGGACACAACGCATGACGCGCCTGCTGGGCATAGGCAAGGCGTTGGAGTTGATACTGCTTGGCAAGATCCTCTACGCCGACGAAGCTGAGCGCATCGGTCTGGTTCATCGAGCCTGCAACCCGGATGAGCTGATGCCGGCTGCTCTTGAATTTGCCAACGCGCTGGCAACCAAGGCACCGCTAGCTGTTGCCCACATCAAGCGCGCCATCTACGAAGGCATTGAGATGCCGCTTGAAAAAGGACTGGAGTTGGCGATAGAGCTCTTCCAGGAGACGATAAAGAGCGACGACGCCCTCCAGCTAATGCGCGCCTATGTAGCTGCCGGGCAGGACGCCGAGCGCCTCCGCCAGGAGCTGGAGCGACAGGCTTAACCACCAAACAGTATGATATAAGAAAGGAGAAAGAAAGATTATGACTGAAGCTAAAGCGGAGAAGAAGCAGGTCCCTTTGAGACGGGGCCTGTTCAGGATACCTGAGGAGCCGGGAGCCAAACCCTATCTTATCGCCTCAAAGTGCGGGACCTGCGGCAAGTACTTCTTCCCCACCAGAGCGATTTGCCTCAACTGTGGCAAGCGGGAGCTGGAAGAGGTTACTCTTGGTGGTAAAGGCAAGCTCTATACTTACACTATTGCCCAGCAGCAGCTTCCCGGTGCCTTGATCAAGGTACCTTATGCCATAGCCGGCATTGCCATGGACGAGGGCTGCCAGGTACACACGGTGGTGACCGAGGACTGGGAATCCCTCGACATAGACATGGATATGGAGGTCTACTTCGAGAAGATTAGGGAGGATGCCGAAGGCAACGAGCAGATAGTGTACAAGTTCAGACCGACGAAGAAATAAGAAAGTCAATTTTCAAGGAGGGAAAGCAATGGGCACTTTAGAGGCTTGGAGAAACATGAGAGAGGTCTGTGTAGTGGGTGTGGGGCTACACGAGTTTATGAAGCCAGGCGACAGCAGTGTGGCAAGAATGGGCCGCACGGCAATCCTGGCCGCTCTGGATGATGCTGGTGCCGAGTTCAAGGATATCGAGGCCGGGTTCAGCGGCCGGGTCCAGGATATTACCGGTACCGGGCAGTTTTTATTCGGCGAGGTAGGCCAGACCGGTATCCTCATCGATAATGTGGAAAAGGCCTGTGCCAGTGCCTCCACCGCCGTCCGGATGGCAGCCTGGGTGATAGGGGCTGGGCTCTATGATGTAGTCCTCTGCACCGGTGTGGAGAAGATGTCCAGGGGGCTATTGGGGGGAGTGTATGATGAGTCGAGGGCTAACTATGCGCAATTGATGGGGATGATTCTCATGCCCGGGGAGTATGCCATGAGGGCAAGGCGCCACATGAGTGAATACGGTACAACCCGGGAGATGTTTGCCCAGGTATCGGTGAAGAACCACAAGAACAGCGCCTTGAACCCCTACGCTCGATACCAGCAGGAAATGACTCTGGAGGAGATTGTCAACTCGCGAATAATCGCCGACCCCGTCACCCTCTACCAGTGCTCCAACAATAGCGATGGTGCCACGGCGGCAGTGGTTTGTGCCAAGGAGGTAGCGCACCGCTTCCGGGGTAAGCCGATAACCATTGCTGGATGGGCTAGCGGAACCCCCGAATATAGCCCGGTGGGGGTTGGCGGCGATGTCGCCGAGGGCTTCATCGCCAGACTCGGGCGCGATGCCTATGAGAGAGCCGGGGTTGGCCCGGAAGATATTAACGCTTGCCAGGTGCACGATGCCTTCGCCCCGGGTGAGGTGTTTGCCGTCGAGGAGCTTGGGTTCTGTCCCCTTGGTGAAGGCGCAAGGTTCATCTGGGAGGGGAAAGCCGACATTGGTGGCGAACACCCGGTCAATACCGACGGTGGCCTGCTGGGCAGGGGACACCCTATAGGAGCTACCGGCATTGCTCAGATAGCCGAAATTGTTCACCAGTTGAGAGGTGAAGCCGGTCCGAGACAGGTTCCCGGTGACCCCAAGGTGGGATTGACTCACAACGTAGGCGTCGGTGGCTGCAACATACTCATATTTACCAGGTAGAACAGGCCTAAAAACAACCGGCCTAGAACGCAACCTTCGAAAGAAAGCATATAAAGGAGGCGGAAAATGCCTATCGACGAGGTAAGGAAGGTATGCATTGTAGGTGCAGGCACTATGGGCTGTCGAATTTCTCTGCTATGTGCTATCCGTGGCTACGAGACCGCGGTCTACGACGTCTCTGAGGAGGCCTTGCAGCGAGCTCCATCCCGACAGAAAGAGACGGCAGACCTGCTAGTGGCACAGGGGACACTGAAGCCAGGTGAGGTTGATGCGGGATTAGCCCGCATCACTTTTACCACAGACCCTGGGCAGGCCGCCGAGAACGCCGACTTTCTCAGCGAATCGGTCCCGGAGGTCCTGGACTTAAAGCGTAAGGTACATGCGCAATTCGACCAACTGTGCCCACCCCACACAATAATGACCACCAATACTTCAAGTCTGCTGGTCTCAGATATTGAGGGTTCCGTGCGCCGGGGCGACAAGTTCGCCGCCCTGCATTTCCACGGTGGTTGGGGGTCACTAGTTGACATCATGCGGGGGCCGCGAACCTCTCCTGAAACGGTGGACATTTTGCAACGCTTCGCACGAAGCTTGGGAGAGGTGCCTATGGTGATGAAGAAGGAAAAGGGCGGATATATACACAACACGCTACTTGGGTCACTTATCCGGGCTGCTCTATCCCTAGTAGCTGGTGGCTACGCAGAGGTGGAAGATGTAGACAGGGCATACATGCTGGTTACCGGGCTCCCCGCCGGTCCCTTCATTATAATGGATGGTGTTGGGCTTGACGTTGTCATAGACGCTGGACGGTCTCTGATTGGTCAAGAGGGCGAAGAAATCAGCCCAGAACAGATAGCTGACTTTCTACGTCCCTATGTGGAAAGGGGAGACCTGGGCATGAAGACGGGAAAAGGCTTCTATACCTATCCTAACCCTGCCTTTCAACAGCCCGACTTCCTCACTGGCCAGGACAGTTAGGCCATAGCGCCTCCCATCAAATTGACTTAATACTATTGACAGGAAAGGAGGTTTAAAATGCCTGTTAAGGTATCGCCGTTGGTTCACATCGAGATAGTAGTGCCCGACGCCGACGAGGCGTACCGATTTCTCAACAGGGTTTTCGGTGCGCAGAAAACCCAACTCGAATTCGCTAGCTTCCTGGACGGCCCCGCTAACCACGTGGTCCATGTAGAGCTTGGCGGGGTAGTGCTGCAGTTCATCGAGCCCCGCGAGGAGGGAACCCTCTGGTCCGACTTCCTGAAAGAGAAGGGGGCAGGGGTGCACAATCTGACCTTCATTGTGGACGACATAGATGAGGCAGTAAAGGCACTGGAGAGCGAGGGAGCGCCAGTTCTTCTTAAGTTTCCTCTCGATTGGGCTCAGATGGCTGAGTTCTTCCCGCCTGGTATCACCATCAGGCCCGATACCCCGCCAGTCCACATGATAGGCGGCGAGGAGAAGGTTGGATTCCGGTTTGAGCTGAGTGAAAGCCCGACCGGTGAAGAAATTCCACCGTCAGAAATTCCATAACCTTAAAGGGAGATAACTATTATGAGTGCGTCCAATAAGCGTCCGGAAGGGTATACGGTACAGGGAATTCATCACGTAGGGCTCGCTGTGCAAAGTATTGAAACAGTGGCTGCTTTTCTTGAGGAGGTTTTCGGCGCCAAGCTAGAGGCCGACTATGCCCTGGAGACAAGTGAATTTCTCTCCCGCATGGTTAAGGTGGGGCAAAATTACTTCGAGCTTTTGGAGCCCAGGGGCAAGGGTGGTCTAATCGAGCGATTCCTCGACACCAGAGGGGAAGGGATTCATCATGTCTCTCTCCGGGTGGAGAACGTGGAGGAGTTGTTGAAGCTCTGCGAAGCGAGAGGAATGACCCTCATCTTTCGCCGTTTCATACATCCCAAAAGCGCCCACGGGGTGTTGATAGAGTTGATAGGGAGTGACGAGAGATAAAACCTATTTCCTCACAATTGACAAACTTTGGAGCGAATGACATAATACCTTACAGGCCAGGGGCAGTTCGGATAGTGCTCAGTCCTCTGGCGTATTATAGTTTTTAAGAGGAGCCAAGGTGCAGGAGGTGCTCAGATGGATAAAGGTACATGGACGGTCAAGAAGGGATTAGCCCAGATGCTGAAGGGCGGAGTAATCATGGATGTGGTCACCCCGGAGCACGCCAAGATTGCTGAGGAGGCTGGTGCCTGCGCTGTCATGGCTTTGGAGCGGGTGCCGGCTGACATTCGGGCAGCCGGAGGAGTAGCTCGCATGGCTGACCCCAGCGTTATCACTGCCATCATGAAAGTGGTCAGCATACCGGTGATGGCAAAATGCCGTATTGGCCACTTCGTTGAGGCACAGGTGCTGGAGTCGCTGGGTGTTGATTATATCGACGAATCTGAAGTATTAACCCCGGCTGACGAAAAGCACCATGTCTGGAAGCATGATTTTAAGGCCCCCTTCGTCTGTGGCTGCCGAGACCTGGGAGAGGCATTGAGGCGTATCGCTGAGGGGGCTGCCATGATAAGGACTAAGGGCGAGGCAGGGACAGGGAACATCGTGGAAGCGGTAAGACATATGAGAGCGGTTCAGGATGGAATTCGCCGCCTGCAAAACATGCTTCCTGACGAACTGTCCGCTGAGGCGAAGGCATTGGGTGCCCCCTTAGAGTTGGTCATGGACATCCATGAAACCGGGAAGTTGCCAGTTGTTAACTTCGCTGCTGGAGGCGTGGCTACCCCATCAGACGCCGCCCTGATGATGCAACTGGGAGCAGATGGCGTATTCGTCGGCTCGGGCATTTTTAAGTCGAGCAACCCGCCGGTAATGGCTAAAGCCATAGTCCAAGCGACCACCCATTACAATGACCCCAGTGTTCTAGCCGAGGTCTCCAAGGGCTTGGGTGAAGCCATGCCCGGCTTGGAGATCAGCTCGATACCCAAGGAAGAACTTCTGGCGACAAGAGGCTGGTAGATACCAGGAACGGTGTCCTGCCCATGCAGGGCGTCAAAGGGCCGGAAAGTTCAAACCTTCCGGCTCTTTTCATTAGAGGAAGTCGAATATACTGCTATTAGCCGATAGCTTCTCTCCTCTGGTAGTAACTGACCACTTGAATAATGGCGCTAGCTGCCTCTTCGGTAGTGGAGTAGACGGGGATTTGAGCTCTGATGAGGTTCGCTTTCTGCTCAGCGAGGCCTCTCCAGCGCTGGCTGTCAAAATCCTCTACCCCCAAAGTTCCGGTATTCAATACAACTGCCACCGGCTTTGTCGCATTCCTTTTTATGCCCATAATGTTCTCTACCTCTATCTTAGCGGTGCCAGCCAATTCAGCCCCGGAAAAAGGTCCACCAACAGTTATGTTGGCGACGACCAGGTCAAAATGGGGGCTTTGAGCCATCATACGCAGTATGTTTGCACCGAGATTGCTAGTCCGGGCTTCGTCAGGAAAGATTGACACATCTACCGGGTTTCTTATCCAGCCCCACCATAATTCAGGCACTGTCTTTTCAATCTCCTGCTCAATCTCGGGAGATAAAGGGACCACGTTGAAGCCTGCCTCCTCCCATCCACCAGCGGAGAGCACACTCATGCCGCCACCGCCCCCGACAACGCCCACCCTTGTCCCCACAACCGGGGGCAGGAACGAAAAAGAAACTACCAGATTCATCATGTCTTTCAGATTCCAAGCCTGGATAGCTCCGGCCTGCTTTATGGCCGCCTCCCAGGTCGTGAGGGAGCCAGCCAGGGCACCAGTATGAGAGGCGGCGGCTCTAGCTCCAGCATTACCCCTGCCTGCTTTCAGGACGATGACTGGCTTAGAACGGCTTGCTCGACCAAGGACATCGAAAAATCTTCTTCCGTCTTTCACCCCTTCAATATAGCTGGCAATTACCTCAGTCTCAGGGTCCTGGCTGAGGTATTCAAGATAATCAGCCTCGTTAAGGTCAAGAGCATTGCCATAGCTTATGACCTTGCTGAAACGAATACCCCGCAGGGAAGCATAATTGATAAATTCCGTAGCTGCCCCCCCGCTTTGAGAAAGCACGCCTACTTTGCCTGGCTCAGTGGGGAAGTCGTAAGCAAAGGCAATCCCTTCTCCGGGATGATACATACCCATACAGTTGGGGCCGATGAGGCGAATACCAAGTTTCCTGGCCTGTCGTAATATCCTTGCCTCCAGCCTGGCGGCGTCCTTCGACCCTGTCTCGCTGAAGCGAGCGGTGTAAAGATGGACAACTTGGACCCCTCTCTGGGGACATTGCGACAGAAACTCGGATACCTTCAAGGCAGGCAGGCAACAGATAACATAGTCAACAGTCCCAGGTACATCTTTTAGAGCGGGATAGGCCTTGAGACCCAAAACCTCCGACCAGTTCATGGCTACCGGATAGATTTGCCCCCGATAGCCATAATTCAGCAGGTGAAGCACAAAACGGTATCCCATAGACGAGGGATTCCCTGAAGCTCCAACGACAGCGATGGAGCGTGGATGAAAAGCAGCATCTAATTTCTCATTGACCATTGCCAACTCCTCAATAGGCTCAGATATGAAGTCAAGTCCCACACAGGTGATGAAGGTGCCGATTGGCATCAACACACCGGTTCCTGATGATTATCCCCAAAAGAGCACTGCCTGTCAACAAAAATGATAGGGCCGGCTATTACCGTTGGTAAGTTGCTGGACCAAACCGCTTGCCTCCTCTCTCGAGGTAGATTATAATGAGCCTAAAGGAGCACCATCATGGCATATGCCCCTGGGACTGGCAGCGCAGGCTATACAGTCGATATAAGGAAGTTGAAGACGTATTCCTTTGAGATGGGCCCTATACGACCACCTAGCGAGGGTGGGAGCTTTTCTCTACTCATCAGAGCCACCAGGAACTGTCCGTGGAACAGGTGTGAGTTCTGCTCTACCTATAAAGGGGAAAGGTTTGGGTTAAGGTCTGTTGAAGAGATAAAAGCTGATATCGAGTCAGCGAAGGCTATCAGCAACGAAATGAAAACGCTCTCGTGGAAGCTCGGTTACGCCGGGAAGATAGCACCACTGGCCAGCGTAATCCAGAGCAATCTCCTTTACGGCAAGGATGTAAGATACCTGGCCGATGATGAGCTTAGGAACTTCCACTGCGTCGTCAATGTATTCAACTGGCTTTATTCCGGTGGTAAGACCGTATTCTTGCAGGATGCCGATACCCCTATTATGTATACCCACCAATTGGTGGAGGTCATAAGCTATCTAAAGGAAACATTTACCAGCATAGAAAGGATTACCTCCTATGCTCGGTCGAAGACCATCGCCAAGAAAAAGCCGGAGGAGCTTAGCCAGCTGCACCAGATTGGCCTTTCCAGGCTACACATCGGGTTGGAAACAGGCGATGATGAACTGCTTAGCTATATCAATAAGGGAGTAACAGCCGAAAAGCATATTCTGGCTGGTAAGAAGGCTCTTGAAGCAGGGTTTGAGCTTTCCGAGTACGTCATGCCAGGCCTGGGTGGGAAAAGCAGATGGGTTCAGCATGCCAGGAACACCGCCCACGTCCTAAACAAGATAAATCCCCACTTTATCAGGTTAAGACCCTTCGTGCCCAACCACAATACGCCGATGTTCGAAGCATACCAAAAGGGAGAGTTTGAGTTGACATCACCCCACGAGCGCCTGCGGGAAATCAGGCTAATGATTGAGAACCTGCAGGTCACCTCCAGCATCTGTTTTGACCATAACCTCAATTCATCATATTGGTCAGGAAACGGGCTTATCCCGCTGCTGAAACAGGATTACAACGGATACAAACTCCCGGAAGAAAAAGAGGTGGTGCTGGAACTTATCAATAAGGGCCTGCAGCTTGATGAGACAGCCTTCATTGATGCAAAGGATGTGGCCGGCATACTGCATTTATAGCTTTAAGGAAAAATAGTGCTAAGAAATGACACCGAAGAGGCTACAGTTAAACAGGACACAAAGCGAATTCTGAACAGGTTTAGCCGAAAAAAGGGGAACCTTATACCCATCCTGCAAAAGGTTCAGGGCAAGATTGGCTATCTTCCCCGAGAAGCTATGCTTGAGATTGCCCAATTTCTTACTATAGCAGCGATAGATGTTTATAGCGTGGTCACCTTCTACAATCAGTTCCGCCTCAATCCACCGGGGAAGCACTCAATAAAGGTATGTTTAGGGACAGCCTGCCATATGAAGGGTGGCTACATCACGCTGGATGCCTGGAAGAGAAGGCTGGACATTGACCCAAGACAGACCACCCCTGACCGGGAGTTCGACCTGGATACCGTAGCCTGCGTAGGCTGCTGTGTTATGGCACCGGTAACGGTGGTTAATGATAAACCACAGGGCAAGGTTGACCCTACCAGAGTAGATGGAATCCTGCTCTCATTTAAGCTGGAAAAGGAAAGGAAGGGCGAAGAAAGCCAGTGAAAGCAACCGGGCTTCAAAGTGTAGCCTCAGCCTTTGAGAAAATAGAGGGCCTGGCTGAATCCCGCTGGGGAGAACTCCAGGACGGTGGCAAGCCGGTAATTATGGTGGGCACAGCTACCTGTGGCCGGGCTGCCGGGTCTCTGAAGGTGCTCCGGGCAATAAGAAACGAGATTAAAAAGCAGAACCTGGACTGCTCTGTATTTGAGGTAGGCTGCATGGGGCACTGCTATGCCGAGCCAATAGTGGTCATCAGTAAGCCTGGGTACCCTCCCATATGCTACGGATATGTCAATCCAGTGATAGCCGAGAGGCTAATCAGAGAATTTATTCTGGGCGATAATCCCTGTCTTGAGTTCGTCCTTGGTGCCCTGGAAGAAAATGACCTCATTCCTGGCTTTTCGGATTTCCCCCGGGCCAGGTATGAGAAAAAGGTTATTCTGAAGAACTGCGGTCAAATTGACCCAGAGCAGATAGACCACTACATTGCTAACGGTGGCTATGCAGCCCTAATAAAAGCATTCCGGAAGGAGCCAGCGGAGATTATAGATGAGGTCAGCAGGTCAGGACTGAGGGGGAGGGGTGGTGCCGGCTTTCCTGCCGGGCAGAAGTGGGAAATCTGCCGCAGTGCCCCGGGCAGGCCCAAATATGTAATTTGCAACGGGGATGAGGGGGACCCTGGTGCATTTATGGACCGGGCCATTCTTGAGAGTGACCCACACTCGGTGTTGGAAGGAATGCTCATTGCTGGCTATGCTATCGGTGCCCGATACGGCTATATTTATATTCGTGCTGAGTATCCCCTGGCTGTGCATCAAGTGCAGGTTGCTCTTAGCCAGGCAAGGAAGCGAAATCTCCTGGGCAAAAATATTCTGGGCAGCGATTTCAGCTTTGATATCAGGCTATTTCGGGGCTCGGGAGCTTTTATCTGTGGCGAAGAGACCGCCCTTATCGCCTCAATGGAAGGGGAACCGGGTATGCCCCACCACCGCCCACCTTACCCAGCAACTAATGGCTTGTATGGAAAGCCAACCCTTATCAATAATGTGAAGACCCTGGCCTCAATACGCCACATAATTGAGAGCGGGGCTGAGTGGTTTGCCAGCATCGGCACTGAGAGAAGTAAAGGGACAGCCGTTTTTGCTCTGGCGGGTAAGATAGTCAATACTGGGCTGGTAGAGGTGCCTATGGGCACTACCCTGCGCCAGGTTATCTTTGATGTGGGCAGCGGCATCCCTGAGGGTAAGCGCTTCAAAGCGGTTCAGATTGGAGGTCCCTCCGGCGGCTGCCTACCTGAGTCTACCCTGGATTTGTCCATTGACTTCGACTCCCTCAGCGATGCCGGAGCGATGATGGGTTCCGGTGGGATGGTGGTGCTTGATGAGGATGACTGCATGGTAGAGATAGCTCGTTACTTTCTGGAGTTCACCCAGAGAGAGTCCTGTGGCCAGTGCACCCTGTGCCGTCTGGGTACAAAGCAGATGCTGAAGGCACTGGATGATATTGTCCAGGGGCAGGGAAAAATT
>Ga0209978_10001373_pt1 | contig 10261 bp, 9 predicted proteins | sample BentaG_FD_182805 | JGI IMG/M metagenome (GOLD analysis project Ga0209978, IMG submission 182805) | Deep subsurface microbial communities from South Atlantic Ocean to uncover new lineages of life (NeLLi) - Benguela_00093 metaG (SPAdes)... | ecosystem: Environmental > Aquatic > Marine > Oceanic >...
TGGTGATCTCAATCGAGCCGGCAATATACCTTCCAGAAGTAGGCGACATGCAAATTGAAGACCAGTTCAGAGTAACAAAAACTGGCTGTGAAAGATTAAACGATATTCCTAAGGAGATTATGCAAAGCTAACAACATGGAGAAGTTTGATTTGAGGAGAAGTTCAGTACTTTTCAGCCCTAAAAAAATCGGTCCGATGACTGTGAAGAACAGGATAGTTCGATCTGCCACCTATGAGGGAATGGCAGATGATAATGGTTTGGTAGACAATCGATACCTTGCTCTCTATGAAAACCTCGCTAAAGGCGGTGTTGGACTTATTATTGCAGGTTTCGCTTTCGTAAAGGAAAACGGAATCGCCCTAGATTATCAGACCGGCATCCACACTGACGAATGTATTCCTCTGCTTAAGAAGTCGGTGGAGACCGTTCATCAAATTAACGAAAACACAAAATTTGTTTTGCAGATGGCTCATTGCGGTAGACAGGTAGAGCCTGACATAGTGAAGAAAAGGAAGTTTGAGCCCATTGCTCCCTCTTCTATAGCTGATAAGTCTATTGGAATCGTTCCAAAAGAAATGACGATTGAAGACATTGAAGATATGATTCAATCTTTCATAATGTCAGCTGAAAGAGCGAAGAGAGCCGGCTTCAACGGCGTTCAACTACACGCGGCTCATGGCTACTTGTTGTCTGAGTTCCTCTCTCCATACATGAATAAGCGAACCGACGACTACGGAGGAAACAGTAAGAACAGAGTTAGGATAATCGTTGAAATCTTCGAAGGCATAAAAGAAATGTGTGGAGAGGACTGGCCGGTTCTTATCAAACTACAGATCGACGACTTTGTGAAGGAAGAATCTTCTCTAAAGCCGCCCGAATCAATAGAAATCGCCAGAAGAATAGCTAAAGCTGGCTTCGATGCCATTGAGATCTCGGGAGGCATCTATGAATCCGACGAGGAATTAGATCCTGGATATTCAAAGGTAAGAACAACCGACGAGGAAGCCTACTTCCTTCCATATGCTAAAAAGATCAAGAAAGTTATCGGTGAGACTCCGTTAATCCAGGTTGGAGGAATCCGTTCTTTCGAGGTTGCTGAGGGAATAGTGAAAGATGGATATGCTGACTTCATTTCTATGTCAAGACCGTTCATTATGGAGCCAGATCTTCCACAGAAATGGTTCAACAAACTCTCCGACAAGTCAACTTGTACCTCATGCAATTGCTGTGAAACGGAGATGAGTGATAAAGGTCTCCGTTGCTTGCTTCTTGAAAAATGAAGGCTGGTTAAAGAGGGTTCCTTACTCAATCATGAGAGTGTCAATTAGCATAGGAGGCGCCTTTTCCAAATGATCTGTAACGTGTTCTGGACCTCTAACTGGAATTAATTGAATAGCTTTGACGGGACATTTCGATGCACATAGACCACATCCAAAGCATTTTTCTTTGTCTGATGCAGCGGTAGAATTAACTATGTTCATTGCTCCAAACTGGCATCGCGTAGCACAAATACCACAACCGTCACAGAGTTCGCTGTCTACGGAGGATACATAACGACTCTTAGCCGTGATACCTTTTTTGCCTAGAACTATCATGCCTCTTAAGAATGAGCAACAGCAACTGCAGCAGTTACATAGGAACTGATAGCCTTCGGGTTCGGAGTTGTTCAACTGATGGACCAGTCCAAGGTCTTCACAACGTTTCAGGATTGAAAAAGCATCTTCTTTTGATATTCTTTTCGCAACGCCTCTTTCAAGAAAAATATCTGCAAATTCGTCTATAAGGAGACAGACATCAGTAGGATTGTTACATTGCCTACTCATTGTTCTACATGCGCACTCTGTAATTGCAATTGTATTAGCATTTTCGAAAATGTCTGAGATTCTTTCATAGGGCAAAATTTCGCCCCATTTCATTGAAATAGTTTTTTCCACTGGTATAACACGAACTTCACGTGTACCATAGCTAGATACCAATTCCTCATTATGATAGCGGTTCCATAGGTCAAGAATTTCCTCACCGAACTTTTCGAAGTCTCTTTTGTCAGGAAGAATAGAGCTCCATAAGTCGTTGTTTAACCCATATCTAAGTTTGTCATCGACCCGTTTGTAAAGAACAAAACCCTTGTTGAATAGTTCTTTGAGAATTGCAGCGACTTTTGGAATTTCAGCACTTAACTTTGCAGCAACCTCCTCTGGAATCCCTGGTAGAGAAAGGAGAACTGAAACCTCCTCTTTGGTGAGGCATATTTCAAAGATTTTTGGCAAATATTTGGACTCAGGGCTACCGTAGGCTTTAGATAACTGATGATAGATTTCTTCAACCAATTCAATAACCTTTGAAACTATAGCCCAAAACAACGTGATTAATATTTCGTTAAAAACCTTTTTCAAGAAATAGTAGGGATAGCTGATTGAAAGGCGTTGGATGGATAAGCATTGCACCGAAAGGCACAAAACCCAGCGAAATCGAAGTCATTAGAGAAGTTAAATAAAAAATGTTGCATGTTCTTAAGGACCTGAGATAGTAGTGTCTAGACTATTTTTTTGCATAGGTTTCAGCATGCTAAAACATGTCAAAAATTTAAACTTAGTTAAGGCATAAAAGAAAGAGTTACGGTCGCTAAGGGGATAATAATGTTTTCTTCTTTGAGGTTGCGGGATCGAGACGCCATCATTACTGAGAATGGCATCATTTTTCGAGTTTACGGTTATTTTCATCCGTCTAGCGCGTACGTCTGTGATGTGGAGTATGCTCCAGCTACAGTCTATAAGTCAACAGTTCCCCGAGCCTTTCGGGCAAAGGGAAAACAAGTTTACTACAAGTTTTACGCGGATGGGGGTCTACGGTTTGTGCAGCAGAACTATTCGCAATACACAGTTTTGTATGAGACTTTGCAGCAACGTCTCGTAGGAGTTCGGCAAGCACTAGTTAAGAGGATGCGGAAGCCTGAGGAAAGGTTTCAGCGGCTAATTAAAAAACAGCCAGAGGACGCTCTTCTCCATGCGTTACGTAGAGTGTTTAGTCTGATTACAGCCAGATCAGAATTATCAGAAAAGGACTTCGGGGTCTTCGGGTCTCTTCTTCACGGCTTTTATCACCCGAATTTTTCAGATTTAGACCTAATTGTGTATGGCAAAGACAAACTGAGAGAATTACGTGAAACGCTGGAAGAGTTTTACCGAGAAAAAACGTCTCCTCTGCGAAACGAGTTTGAAACTAAGGAGGCGATAAAGACGAAACATTGGAGGTTCCTAAACTACAGTCTAGATGAGTATCTATGGCACCAGCGAAGAAAAACGATTTACGCATTGTTTGAGGACGAGAAAACTGAGAGAATTATTGAGGTGGAGTTTGAGCCGGTGAAGGACTGGAGGGAAATCTACAACGAGTATAGCTCAAACACACGAGTGGTAAAGAAGGGCTGGGTTAAAGCAGTTGCTCGCATAACAGACGATTGTGACGCGCCTTTCATCCCCTCGATTTATCAAATTGAACCCATCAAAGTTCTAGAAGGAACAGAAGTTGAGAATCTGGAGCGGGTTTTGTCTTATGTCGAGGAGTTTAGAATGCAAGCTAAGAGAGATGAGGAAGTTTATGTGGAAGGAAACCTTGAACAGGTAGTCGGTCCAACAAAAACTTTTGAGCAGATCACTCTTACGTATGGACCCAGATATTATGAACAGGTATTGAAAGTTTTGAAACGATGATTCTACGCTAAGATCATGTGGTCTGAAGTCTTGTTTCCCAGAAGCAATCTGTAGTGTTCACGTTCTCCCAATTTTTGCACTCTTTCAACCTTTCCTTGGGCAACAACGGTTTCGCCGTTTCTGGCTTGTTCACAAAATCTTCCACGAAAGGACACTATCTCTTCGATTGTCTGAACATGAGTTCCATCAATAACCTTCACGTCTTCAATCTTGTAGCAACACGGAGTGAAGATCATCTCAGAATCGTCTATCACCGTAGCCTTGATTCTAGCGTAGCCAACACTCTTGTATTGAACGGTGCCATATTCCTCCTCAACTTCGTTCCAGTCTTTCACGAAACGGATGAAATAATCTCGTCCCATGAACATGCCTTGCGAGACCTTTCGTGACTCTGTTCGAACAAAATCTTCGAAAGATGTGACAGTGTCTTTCGAACGAAAATCGAACAGTCTTCTCAACCCGTCAAGGCTATAGGGTCTAACTGAACTTTTTTTGTCCTCTAGCAGAGACTTTAGCGCCAAGTAAACCCGATAGCAGTTTTCTGAACTGTAAACAACTGGATCAACGTCTGAGGCTGGAGTGTGAAGCTTGACTAGGATAGAGCCTGAAATGCCTAGTTTGCCCCACGAAATATTCGCGGTTTCCTTAAGGATCTTAATGAACTGTAACGCCTGTCTTTCCACATCGTCCAACTTATCTTCATGATGTAGATCTTGTAAATGATCTGCAGGTTGGTAATGATGCTTTACAGCTTGGACTGGGACTTCGCAAAGTTGTTCATTGAAAACTGGATCGTATACCAAGTATTGTGGAAAAGCTTGTTTTAGCAAGGCGTAACGTTGAGAAAGAGCATAAATCTTTTTGTATCTCATTCCATCTCTTTCTCGGTCACCATTTGGGTCGGGAACATAGCGGAGGAAAGCTACAACTCTACTCGGAGGATGAATCAATCCTTTAACGTCAAAAAGAATATTGTCAGTGGTCTCAAGTAGGTCGCCTTCACGGGCTTTAACTTTCATTCTGATCTACTTTACACTATAATTTTCGATGGAACAGTCCTGATCTGCGAAGAGCAAGAACTAAACCAACTCCAAATACTGTTGCAATAGCAGTAAAGATCAATCTCTCGACGACAGAAACTGGCAGAACCGTCATGAAGAGTGTTGGAACGTATGGCAAATCTTCAAGCCGAAAAACTATACCAATGAGGCTTATGAAGGCGAGGTTTCCAATCATGTGATCAGCAATTATGCCGCAGTAACTTGCCAAGCAAATGGCAACCACAAAATTTCCCTTTCCTTCTTCACCGCCTAAAATTCCGTGTAATATTAAGATGCCGCCAAGAAAGTATAGAGGAAGAGAAAGGTAGGGAAGGAGCTCTATCCCACTCAAATACGGTTTGGGAAGAATATAGGCAAAAACCATAACTACAATGCCCAGGAGAATATAGTTTGGTTTTACATTCCATCTTTTTTGTGTTCCCCCCTCTCTTTTAAAGGCGATTGCGATACGTCCCCTAACGACTAAAATTGCTAACAATGCTGAAATATGAAGTATTGGATAAAGCAAAGCTTGTTGACCTACCCAAGTTGCGTACCACCCCGAAATCAGTAAACCAAGGATTATGGTAGCTGTTGCCCATCCTGGAAAACTGCGACTGCTAGAACGATAGTTTCTTTGTGTCAGCAATCCCGCAACTAACGCTGAAACTGCTGGGCTAAATGATGTGAGAACAGAGAACCAACTGTTAGCAAGAACGATGCCCCCGATAAAAGCAGCCAGAAAACCCAAATAAGGCCCCATAATCAAACCGTAAATTGGAGCTATTGCAGCATCAAATTTGATTTGTGAACCGGATAGGCCAAAAACCGGGAAGCCTGGGATAACATTGATTACAACCACAGATAGAGCCGCAAAAATTGCAATATAGGCTACATCACGCGCTGTCAGCTTAAGCCACTTCATAACCTTCACCCACTGGTTATTTCAAGTTGCTGTGTACTTTTCTACACAAGGTTAATAAAACTTTCTGCTGCACAATGTATGAGGAACAACAGCTATACCTCTAAGAACACATACACATAGGGTGGTGTATCCAAGATTTTGAGCAAAGAAAAAATTTATCCTTACATCATTTTTCTGCCAGCAGAAGAGAAACAGTGGGTTTTAAAAACTGTTTTCGGCTCAGAAATTCCGATAGACATTTTGAAAATTTCAATTAAACAAGGAATTTCGAAGAAAATTTATCAGAAGAATTTGATGAAAACTCTTCCCTACTCGAACAAGACGATAATAAAACATTTAAAAATGTTAACTGAACGCGGAATTTTAAAGGAAAACATGGAAAAGAATGAAAGTAGAACGCGTACTGTTTGGGTGAAATATTACCTTCTCTCAAACCTTGGAAAATGGTTCGCCTTACTCTTAGCAGAAAAAACCGATTTAACAGAGGCTGAAAAAACCGAAATATTTTGCAATATTTTCAAGTCTTATGTAAAATGGGTTAAAGAAATCTCTCAAAAACTTGACGTTTCAAAAAAGGTTCTACAAGAAATTTTTGACAAAGAAATGAGAAAGGGCGCAACTAACCGAGTTGCTAAAGTCAAGAAAACTAATACAGCCTAGTTTGTAGGAAGTTGTGAACTTATGACTGACAAAATACGAGTTGACCTAGCACAGCACGTTTCTGAATGTCTCCAACTCGCAGTTCTTTTAGAGGTAAGTGGTTATCCCAAGCCAGGAAATGTTCATCGAACAGCTGACTTCAAAAAAACAAGATACGAACATTTTCTGGCTTCCGCTGTTGCCGTGGCACCTCACTTCAAACTTGCGGCTGAACGAGGCATTATGATTTCTTCTGGAAAAGTCGGTTTAGACCAAATTAATATCGGTGAAATGATCAAGAACGCTGTTGAAAACGTTGGTGCGTGGCAACATGGCGAAAACACCCTGTTAGGAACAGTCATTCTGCTGTCACCCATTGCGATTGCTGCTGGAATGACGCTTGCTGAGGACTCGTTTTCCATTCTCAAACTGAGAGAGAAGATAAGGATTGTTGTTGAATCCACCACTCCAGCTGATGCTGTGGCTGTTTATGACGCCATAGAGATTGCAAAACCCGGTGGGCTGGGCAAGGCGCCGAAACTGGATGTAACTGACCCGGCTTCGAGACAGAAAATTCTAAAAGATCAGGTGACTCTTTTCGATGTGTTCAAAATTGCTTCGGAGTACGATTCCATAACCTGTGAGTGGGTAAACAACTATCCCATCACTTTTGACCTCGGCTACCCTTACTTCACCCAACAGCTTGAAAAGACAAAAGATGTTAACACGGCTACGGTGCATACATTTCTCAAGATTCTAGCCGAAATCCCAGACACTCTTATCGCTAGAAAAGCTGGGCTAGCTAAAGCAAAGGAAGTTTCAGCACAAGCTAAGCAAGTTTTGGAGATGGGTGGCTTAACAACTCAGCCAGGTAAAGACAGACTCTGGAAACTCGACGAAAAACTTAGAGATCCCACAAATCAATTAAATCCAGGAACAACAGCCGATATCATCGCAGCAGTCTTAGCTGTTAGTATCCTTAACGGATACAGACCTTAAAAAGGCTATATCCTATTTTAAATTTCGTTGATCACTGAAAATTTAGGTAAAGGAAAAACTGGGGCAACCATTCTACCTGATAGCAGAACGATACTTTAGCACTTATCTGTACACATAAAAACACAAACCTTTTTCTTAAGGAAATTCTGATTTATTAATAGTAAGTTTAAGGCCCAATTTTATGGGGCTTGAAGAAGTTGAAAAGAGAAAGGAGTTCTTTTCGATTTTACCGAGAAGAGAGACCTCTTCAAACCTTTCCAAATTGAGCCCAACGAGCCTCTCTCTTTTCTATAACATTTTTCTATAAGTTACTACTATATAAAATTTTAGTTACATCGGCTTTGAATTGAACCGACTTTTGTTTTGTTCATTTAAAGTGAATAAAGTAAATATTTAGTTTTTGAGCATTATTTTTTAAAGCAACCATGATTATTGGATAATAAAAAAAATGATTGGATATATTCGCTTAATTGTTTAAAAATCCCTGAAAAAAGATTTGAAACCTTTGCTAAAGATTAATATATTGCCTTTCAGCCGTCGTCTGGGCTAGAGAGCTTTGAACGCTTCAAACCATCGGGTGTAAGAGCCTAGCAGTTCAAGCGAAACGCTGGGTTTTCTTTCCCCAAGTATATGTTTAAAGTCTTCCATAGATATGGATCTAGGTTGAGCGAGTTTGTTGTCTGCTTGGCCTGATTCGAAGAGTTCTCCGATGACCTTAAGGTGCGCTGACTGACAACTGTCGCGTATATCGCTCCCAGAGAATCCTTCGGCTAATCTAGCTAGTTCATGAAGGTCCATGCCCAACGTCAGCTTTAGATGGCTTGTATAGAGCTTTAACAGTCCAAAACGTGATGAATAATCAGGTATGGGGACTAATATTCGTTTCTGGAACCTTCTTATAAACGGCCAGTCCAGCTCCCAAGGTTTGTTAGTGGCTCCAATGACGTACACGTGTAGTTTCTTTCCTTTATCTATCACGCCGTCCATTTCTTTAAGAAACTGGTTGCGCACTCTGGCTTCGCCGCCAATTTCACCTGAGCGTCTTCCGATTAATGAATCCAGTTCGTCGATGAAGAGGATGACTGGAGGTCCATTGTTGACTGATTTCCTTGCTGAGTTGAAGAGCTGGGCAACGTTTTGTTCAGCTTCTCCGAGCCATTTGGACATGATAGATGCGGCGTCTACTGAAACAAACGTTGCGTCAATTTCGGTGGCTACGGCAGCAGCCAGCAGAGTTTTTCCGCATCCTGGTGGTCCAAACAAAAGAATTCCCCTAGGCCATCCTAGCGGGAACAGGTCTGGTCTTTGAACTGGATAAACAATAGCTTCCTTGATGGCTTTCTTTGCCGGCTCTAGTCCTATAACTTCATCCCACTTCACTTGAGGTTTTTCTTTAAGCACTAACTCATCGAAACTGGCTTTTTCTGTCCCTGAAGGTGCAGTTATGTCTGAGGGGCGTTTTTCCAGCTGTGGCTCCGTCGGTCCAACGCCCTGCAACATCTGTATTCTTTGTTGATACGCCATTGCTCTTTGAATGTAGACTTTATTTAGGCCGTATTCAGGGTATAACTGGACGAGTTTTAGAAGGGTTTCAATGGCTTTTTGATACATAGTTATGGCCATTCCTCGAGCACCCTGTTTGTCAAGTCGAACGGCTTCAAGCGCATAGCTTGTTGCTGATTTTTCAAGTTCTTGAGACGCGCTCATAGCTGGTCACTGTAGAATCTTTATTTTTCCCTTTTGGCCCAATTTATCAAGCGTTTCCCTCACGTCCTCTAATGGAACGTTTAATTCATTCGCACACTGGAGAACGTTTAATTCACCTTTGCTTTTCTTGGCATATTCTAGCACGGTGCTTTCCAGTGATGTTGATTGTTTAATCGTGAGAGAAACTCTTTGCAGTTCCACATCCTTGTAAGAGACATATCCTTGAGTTTCATGTTCAGTTGGTTTATGAATCTCTTGACAACTAGCTGTGAGGGCAACCATCTGCCTCACCTTTCCTCTAGATTCAACCTTCTCTGTGGAGATTATGGGAGTGGGTGGTTCAGGAAGAGTCTCCGTTAATCTATCTTCCAATAACGTGGAGACTTCGTTTAGTATCTCCTCGCCAGCCGGAGTCATCGTTTCGAATGGTGTGATTGGTTGGGGCGTTTTGATTTGTGTTAGGGTTAGGGTCTCGCTAATGCTGTCATTTACTTTTTCCAGTTCCCACGCCATATTAGGCATGACTTTGGCTAGACTTTCTGTAACGCTTCTTAGATTTCGGAGTGTAGGAAGCAGATCGACCATTACATCGCTTAATTCTTTGATGGTCTCGAGTCTCAAAATGATGCGTTCCATAGCAAGTTGGGTCTGAATGAGCATATTTAGTACTTTTCTAACTTCAGATAACTCATTAGCGAAGATCATTGCGCGTTCTTTATGTTTCTCTCTAACCGCTGTAACGCATTTAGCGAAGAGAATCGTGTCTCTCTGGCGCAACCGGATAGTAGCCTGCTCCAATTTTACACGTTGAAACTTCAGTTTGCCCGTCGTTCGATAAATTGTCTCTTTAAGCGGTGGAGGAGAACGAAAGAAGTTTCTGACCACTGTCCACCGCCTACCTTGAAGTTTAAGAATCCTGCTTATTTGCGCTTTTCATGTGAACCAGAACTGGAGGTTCTGGAAGCGATGGGGGTATCGGAAGAGCTGAAACGGGAGCTGAAGTAGTCTCTTCTTTTTCTTCATCCATTTTTGTCACAGTTGCAGTTGTTTCTCCAAGAAGTAAATTGGACAACTTACTTTTCATCGCTTCTAGGTCGCTGCTTTCGGCGTTTGCCTGTTTCAAACTCGCCTCTATCATTTCCATAGCCATTTTATACGATTCGCCATTGATCTTGCCGATTTCACGTCCGATCTCCAAGTGCATTAACGCTGAATTGAGTGCTTTGACTTGTCTAGTGCA
>Ga0209978_10001374_pt1 | contig 10258 bp, 7 predicted proteins | sample BentaG_FD_182805 | JGI IMG/M metagenome (GOLD analysis project Ga0209978, IMG submission 182805) | Deep subsurface microbial communities from South Atlantic Ocean to uncover new lineages of life (NeLLi) - Benguela_00093 metaG (SPAdes)... | ecosystem: Environmental > Aquatic > Marine > Oceanic >...
GCAAGGAGAGCTGTCCGAGAAATGCGATAGATGTGACAGTTCAAAAAGAAGACATTCAAGTGCTCTCTTCAGCAACATCCAACATTTTACATTGGAAAAAAATTGCAGATGTTCAGTTGAATACGGCCCTCTGTATTTATTGTAAAGGTTGTGAATATGCTTGTCCCCATGGGGCGATTAGTGTTAACAAAATTTTTGAGGGATCAGTAGCGGTTGATACAAAAAAATGTCCTCCAAACTGCCAAGTATGTATGGACATATGTCCCAGTAGGGCAATAAATCTCACCAAAGATGGAAAAATTACAATAACTCACAAAATTTGCATTTTCTGCAAAGCCTGCCAAAATGTCTGTCCGAAAAATGCCATTAAGGTCACTATTAATCGAATATCGCATGAGCCTATAATATCTGCGACATGGATTACACTTCTTGAAAATTTTGTTTCTTATAAAGCAGCATCAAAAGAATTGGCGGCCAAGTCATGGAAAAAAGTGCGGATCCTAGTCGAAGGTAGGGGTCAAAAGAGTAATTAGAATATTAAAACAAAGGTCGAATTACATATTGATGTATCGTCAAGAAAAGTATTATTAAACGTACAAGTTTTCGTAACATCTAGTTGAATAATCCTTTTGAAATGTATAAATTGTATAATTATAACATGTTACATCAATAATTGCTATTTTTAATGGATTTGATTTCATCTAGTGGGTGAATTGTAATTTTTTTGGTTCTTAAATATTTATTATAAAATGATGAAAAACGATTAACTCTTCTTTAATACCAAAATATGAGTGGATTATTATGTAAAGGTCTAGTGAAGAGTGCTTTAATTCTTGTTTTTGCTATTCCTTCTTTGGCAATCTTTTACTTTCGAGGTAGTTATGGATGGAGAAAGCCCCCTTCTTTCCAGCAACTATTGCTTCGATGACTGTAGCTGGTCCTGATACAACATCTCCACCTGCGAATATACCTTCTGAACTTGTTTCAAGAGTAATCTGGTTCACTCTCAACGTATTTTTTGATGTAATATCGATTCCATCAGGCAAGAAGAAAAGATCTGGAGATTCACCAATAGCTAATATTACCGTGTCTAATTCCATTAGAAACTCGGATCCTTCAATGGGTATTGGTTGCTTTCTACCCTCCTCGTCAAGTTCACCTAATTTCATACGTATACATTCTACAGCCTTAAGACCTGTGTAATCGCCTACGATTTTTTTCGGTGCTACTAAGAAATGAAACATAATCCCTTCTTTTTCTGCTTGTTGAACTTCCCAAGGGTTTGCAGGCATCTCTTCTCTTGACCGCCTATATAAAACGTTGACAGCGTCAGGTTTAAGACGGATAAGGGTTCGAGCAGTGTCAATTGCTACATTACCTCCTCCAATAATAGCAATTCTCTTACCTAAATTCACCTTCTTTCCTGTATTCACCTTTCTCAAGAGGTCGATTGCGTGTATAACTCCTTTCAACCATTCCCCTTCAATGTTAAGTTTTAGACTTCTTTGAGCTCCAACAGCAATGAATATTGCGTTATAATCTGATTGGAGTTCATCGAGTGTTACATCCTTACCTATGACAGTGCTCGTTTTGATCTCCACACCTAATTTTGTAAAATATTCAATCTCTGTGTTAACCACGTCTCTCGGTAAACGATATTCAGGAATGCCCTCTCTAAACATTCCACCGGGTTTAGGTTGAGATTCAAAAACTGTTACTTGATATCCCATTTTTACTAGTTCATAGGCTGCTGTCATTCCAGCTGGCCCTGAACCAATGATAGCGACTTTCTCAAAATATTTCGGCAATATTGGTTTTACTTTCTTCATCTTTTTCTTCAGTTCTTGGGTGATAAAATTGTTGAAACAGGTGAAAGACGATCGTTTATTAACTTTTTCAAAGCAGACTAGTCCACAAATTCCTGCAAAAGGAATCTCTTTCCCTATAATCTTTAAAGCTTCCTTAAACTTAGTTAGGTATCCATGTTCAGCTGCGAGATTCCTGGTGACAAAGAATATTTGTGGTAGATCTAACTTTTGGGGGCATTGTTCAATACATCTATTGCACCAAGCGCATAACCAGGGTTTAACTTCTTTTATGGTCTCGTTTACATTATGAAAGATATCTTGAAGAAGAATTCTTGGATTGTAATAGTCTGGAATCACTTTCACAATTGGGCAAATAGAGGTACAAATGCCACATTCATTGCAGTGTTCCAGTTTCTCAGCATCTAATAGTTCTTCAAGAAGTTCAGTAGAACTCTTTATTGCTTCCTTCTTTAGAACTGGCATTCTATGGATCTCCACAGAAACTAAACATTCATGTGATATAACCGCAATGTGATCAAATATTTTTTTAAACTCATATATATTTGTTATCTATTTTACTTTAGAAACAATGAATGTTACGATGTGAATAGTGTGACCTATACACGTGTTGATGGGGAAGAGGGAATACAGCAATCCACGGTGCAAAGTAATGAAATTAGAATTGGTGTTTATGTATGTCACTGTGGGTTAAACATAGCGGGTTCTGTAAGATGCGAAGAGGTGGCGGAGTTTGCAGCTTCGCTACCCCATGTCGCGCTTTCGAAGGATTATAGATATGTCTGTTCTGATCCAGGTCTGGAAATGATTAGGACAGATATCATAGAACAAAAGCTGAATCGAGTTGTGGTGGCTTCTTGTTCACCGCGCCTTCATGAACCAACCTTTAGAAAAGTCTGTGAAGAAGCTGGTTTGAATAAGTATCTTTTTGAGATGGCTAACATTAGGGAGCATTGCAGTTGGGTTCATTTGCATGAAAAAGAAGAAGCAACAGAGAAAGCTAAAGATCTAGTGCAAATGAGTGTTGCAAAAGCAGCATTACTCGAGCCCCAAGAGGAAATCGAAGTCCCAGTTCTTAAGAAGGCTTTAGTCCTCGGGGGTGGTGTTGCAGGTATCCAAGCAGCACTAGATTTAGCCGATACCGGTTATAAAGTATACCTTGTCGAGAAGGAACCAAGCATTGGAGGAACGATGGCTCAAATTGACAAGACCTTTCCAACAATGGACTGTTCAATATGCATCCTAGCCCCTAAAATGTCCGAAACTGGGAGACATCCAAACATTGAATTGCTAGCAAACAGTGAGGTTACGGAAGTTGAAGGATACATTGGAAATTTTAAAGTTAAAGTGTTAAAGAAACCAAGATATGTAACTGAAGAGTGTACGAGCTGTGATGATTGTACAAAAGTTTGTCCAGTAATGGTTCCAGATGAATTCAATGTAGGACTTTCAATGAGACATGCAATTTATAAACCGTTTCCTCAGGCTGTACCATCCATTTTCATCATAGATCGAGATCTTTGCCTTACGTCTGAAATACTTGCATGTTCTAAATGTTATGAAGCGTGTGATAAACAGGCGATAGATTTTGAGATGAAACCTGAAACTGTGGAATTGGATGTTGGCACAATTATTGTTGCGACAGGTGCGAGTGTATGTGATCCTACATCGATTAAAAGATACAAATATGGTAAGTTTCAAGATGTAATTACTTCATTAGAGTTTGAACGTTTGATAAACGCAGGTGGGCCAACTGGAGGACATCTAATCCGTCCAAGCAATTTAGAGATTCCAGTTACCGTCGCTTTTATTCAGTGTGTTGGTTCTCGTTCTGAGGAGAATGATCATTCATATTGTAGCAATGTATGCTGTATGAACACAATAAAGGATACCCTGCTCATCAAAGAACATTGGCCTGAAACCCAGATCTATGTGTTCTATATAGATATAAGAGCCTTCGGAAAAGGTTTCGAGGATCTATATCTCAGAGCAAAAAAAGAAGGAGTGCGATTCATTCGAGGATTACCTGCAGAAATTATTGAGGACCCCGATACCAAAAATATACGATTAATCGGAGAAGATACGCTGCGTAAAGAACTGTACAAAGTAGATGTCGGAATGACGATTTTATCCATCGGTATCGAACCCAGACAAGACAGTTACAAAATCCAGCGTCTTCTCACCCTATCTAGAACTTCAGATGGATTTTTTATGGAATCCCATCCTAAATTGAAACCTGTAGACACACCAACAAGAGGGGTCTTCCTTGCAGGTTGCTGTGAATCTCCAAAAGACATAAAGGACAGCGTGACTCAAGCGAGTGCAGCAGCAGCTCGTGCGGGTATTCTAATGGCTAAAGGAAAGGTTACAGTTGAAGCCATCACAGCAAGGGTAAATCCTGAAAAATGTAATCTCTGCGGATTATGCGTGAGGGTCTGCCCCTACAACGCGATTAACATTAATAAAGATATGAAAACAGCGGAGATCATAGAAGCAGCATGTTTTGGATGTGGCACCTGTAGTGCAGAATGTTCATTTGATGCCATAACGATGCAGCATTTCACAGATGAACAAATTTACGCACAAATCCACGCTGAAACAGAACGAGATGCAAACAAGAAAATCATTGCCTTTTGTTGTAACTGGTGTTCATATGCAGGTGCAGATTTTGCTGGAGTAAGTAGAATGCAATATCCTACCAATGTACGTATAATTCGGGTAATGTGCTCAGGCAGGGTATCTCGTAAATTCATAGAACGGGCTTTTATGAGGGGAGCTGCAGCTGTTCTAGTAGCAGGTTGTCACTTAAACGATTGCCACTATATCAATGCGAATTACCAAACAAAAAAGAGAGTTGAGAAATATTGGAGGAAGATGGAAAGGTTAGGGTTAAACAAGAATCGTCTACAACTTGCATGGATAAGTGCAGCTGAAGGTGAAAAGTTTGCATCTAAAATCAAGGAAATGAAACAGATCTTGGATAGAATTGATAAAGATGAGATTAGAAATACAATAGCAAAGTTAACCACAAAAACATGAAATCAAGGAGGTTAGAATTAAGATCTAACAAAAAATAGGAGAAGGGCACTACATCTTTTACTAGTTTACTTTGTACATTTTCATTTGTTTTACTAAAAGTATATATGTAATTCGACATTCTTCGGAATATAATCAGAGGATAAGCAGGGAATAAATATGAGCCAAATAGAAGAACTGCGTGAATGTGAACTTTGTGGAAAAAGAGGAGAGGACTTGAGCCGGTTCTCTGCAAATCATAAAGAATTGGGGTTGATCATGGTCTGCCAAGAGTGTTGGGTAAGCCTTTATGATGATAATCACATGGTAAGTGGTAGCACTGGAGGTTTAAATAAAAGCCCATGTGCTAACTGTTCAAATTCAACTTGTAGATTCTAAAATTTTAATGAGATCCCGAAAAAAGGGATAAAATAAGGATCTCTCTTAGTTAGGTTTGATTTCCTACCTAAATGAGCATATCGTAATAAAACTACATAAATGTCATGTTATAATTTTGATATTTTCAGTCAAAAAACGAGTAAATTTGAAATTTTTTCTCAGAATTATAGAATTATTTAAGTTTTTTACATCAGTAATAATTGTGAAATTATTTTTTTGAGATATTATTTGTTGATAGGGATAAAAAATTTTATTTAGATGTCGAGTAATGCTGTTTTCTCTGTAAACCTAATCTTATGTTGATAAATTCTACTAAGACATGATTAATAAAGACTGCATTTGGCTTCCCCCATAAAACCCCACGGCAACGTGGGTTAACGTAGATATAAAACCCCTTAATATGCGATTTATATCGGTTTTTGCTCTTAAAATCCTGATTTCTAATTGTAAAATAAGCCTCGTTTGGGTTTCCATATTTAGGTTCAATAAGTATTTTAAATGGCCAGAGCTCACAAGCAATAGGTTTCATATGTTGAATGCTACAAAAATATCTGTGTTGTGATTTTATAAGGAAGGGACACAAACCATCAACTGTTTTTCTTAGATAGAATCCACCTATACTCTGTATTGCCATACCATAACCATAAGCCCTTGTAATATTTACCCAATCCTTTACCGAAAGTTGGACAGTGTATCTACAGCAATCACCACAACCTAAACATTGCCATGATTTTACTCTACTCCATGGAATAAACTTCAAAAATCTTCTTGCCCCTTTACGAGCTTTATTATCGATTATAAGAAACTATTCCATAAACTGCTTGAGCTTAAGGCTTTCCTTTTAAACTTTGAAGAGAGACAGAAATTGATGATCATAATAGTCTATGTTCCAGTGTTGAATGACATTTGTTCTGTTCACAATCCCATTTTTACAGTAAAAGGTTTGACCGTTAAATGTTTTGAAGAACCTTAGTTTTCTCTAAATGTAGCAAAAAATGATAGATGCATATTTCATTCCGTTATGAATTAATTTAGAAACTTGAAATAAACAAATGCATCTTCAGTTCCGTAGTATAAGTGTATTGTATGGGTACATTCAAATCCTAATGCTTCATAAAACCTCTGTGCAGTTATATTGCTACGCCTTACTTCTAATCTAACTGAATTCATTCGAATATCCTTCAAAAAATGAATTATAGCAGTTATCAGACTCTTACCAATTCCTTTTCTCTTTTCTGAAGGAATGACGGCGATTGAGATGATTAGACCAACATCTGTCTGGGTAGTAGCAATAATATAGCCAACTATCTCTTCTTTTTTCACTGCTACGAGGAATGTCTTTGGATTCCAAAAGTAGAGGGATTTGATGAAAGTTAATGGATAGGGATTCTTAAATGAGATCTTTTCTATTTTGTGAACAGTAGCTAATTCCCTTGAATAAACTGTACGGATCTTAATTTCTCGCATTAAAATCCCTTCAGTGATATATTTTTGTCTGTTTCCCCTCCTTTATGAGTGTTTTAAAATCTATACCCAACCGTAAGGCGTTTCGAAAAGTGATCTTATAATTCAGCGAAGGGGTGAATGATAATTGATCAGGTTTTATGAAAATCCAATTTCTTCGCCGTCCCTTAAATTTTATGGCTAAGATGGGCTGACAGCCAAAGCGTTGAGAAAATTCAATAACCTGATTAACTGACTTTTCCTTTATGTACAGGCATTTTTTAAGAGTGGTCTTTACTTCAATTGCAAATTGTAATCCCTTAATCTTGTTTCCTGCAATTATATCAGGTCTAGCCATCTTCGTTGAGGAGCCTGAAGCAGGAGCTCTCATCACAGCGAAACCCTTCTTCCATAACTGCCGTACAAGATTTCTTTCGTCCTGTATACCTCGCATCCATTTAACCTTCCCTGTTACGTAGATTATTTGCTATTGGCTTCAATATTAAATCATCGTTCATCGACGATGTTATTTTTCTTCTCCCAGAGTTATAATACGCATTCTCATTATAAATCTAAATAGAACTTAACACTGTTTTTCATACTAAAGAGACTCGATATAAAACCCTTGGTGAGAAGAATGCGGTTGATTTCCTATGAAAGAAAAAAGGGAATTATGAAAGTGATTCCTATGAATATTGACGATCTTTGGGTATTATATAATGTAATTCATAAGAACGATCAGGTTTTTGCAAGAAGTACTAGGGTTGTTAAAGTTGAAGAAGAAGCTGCCCGCCCCACTAAGGGTAGACGAGTGTCTATGTTTATAGGAATACGCGTTGAGAGCGTTACTTTTCAACGAGAGATGGATCGGTTAAGGATTCATGGTTTAGTAATTGAAGCCCCGGAGAAATATTGTATACGGGGGAGTTACCACACAATAAACATTCCCCTTAGAAGACCTGTGACGATCTCCAAGGAAGTTTGGCTTCATCATAACATAGAACGGATCAGAAGGGCAAGTAAAATAGTAACACAGCCTATAATAGTAGTTTCTATCGATGGTGACGAATGCTGTATAGCTCTTTTACAACAACATGGTATAGATCTTAAAGCTGAAATAAAGGCTAAATTACCTAGTAAACGTGAAGTTGAAAAGAGGGGACCTGCTATTTCAAAGTATTTTAACGCAATATTAAAGTTTCTAGACTTAGTTTGGAAAGATACACAAGGATTAATAGCTATTATAGGCCCTGGATTTTGGAAAGAAGATTTAGTAAAATATACTCAGATAGAGCAACCAAAACTTTTTGGTGTGATTAAAGCTATTAGAACAGTTGGAAATGGGGGGATTGCAGGGGTTAAAGAAGCTATCCGTAGTGGGGTTCTCGATAAAGTTGCGAAAGAAAGAAGAGTTATTGAAGAAACAAAGATTGTAAATGAGGTCCTTTCTCGACTTGGAGCTAACCAAGAAAAAGTTACTTATGGTCTAATGAATGTGGAGAATGCGATAAATACTGGAGCTGTTAAATTATTGTTGGTAGCAGATGAATTGTTGAGAAAAGAAAAGGAGGAAGAAAGGAAGAGTGTTGAGGGTCTGATGCGGAGGGCTGAGAAAATGGGAGGTAGAATAATGATAATAAATACCAAATTTGAGGCAGGTAAACAATTAGTGGGTTTAGGTGGACTAGCTGCTCTCCTCCGTTTTTCAATTACCTAATTTAAGAGGTTAGTGTAGTTTTAATGGAGAAAATAATACATTAGATGAAGAGATTTGGTACTTTCCACGTGTTCATTTAGGAGTTAGTTCTTATTTAGTGTTATTTCTCATAAAGTGATAGTTAAAAGGAAGTAATGGGACTGGAATCTAGTTATGGTGATAGGATTGAAATTGTTTATAATCTTTCACACTGGAAATTACTAGAAAGGTTAAGAAAAAAGAGTATCGAGATTATGGATGTCCTGGCCTTAAAAGGAATAATTTCTGGAATATATGGGAGTGTAGTTAGAGGAGATGTAACTCCTAAAAGTGATATTGACATTATTATTCCTTACGTTTTATCTTCTCATTCAGTCGAGTTAGCTTTAACCGGTAGTGGGTTTGAGATATACAAGAGAATAATCGCTCAAGCGACACCTAACTCTACTCCAAAGGCGCATATTTTTTTAGACATTGAAGAGAAGAAGTGTGTAACCTTCCCTCTTGCAACTTTTAGAACTTTAGAACGTGAATTTTATAAATTTGGGGGTTACCTAGAGATCGATGCTCTTAAAAAAGATAATCGAGTGCCTGGGTGCAGTAAAGGGTTAATGTTAATTGAACCAACTGAGCAAGGACACATGGAGTCTTCAATGTATTATAAGGAAAGAGAAGTAGCAAAGATAGTTGGGATCAGTGTCGATATTATCAGAGAGAGGATTAGAGTCTTAAAGCGCCGTAAAAAGGTGGGGAGAACAGGAATCATTCTCTCAGTTCATCTAGAGAAGGAAGAGGTCTTCGAGAACATCTTAAGAAAATTAGCTGCTTCAAACCCCATTATTCGAAGAAGGCTCAGGAATGAATAGAAAATGTAATCTAAGATTATCATAATAAAAGGTTTTAAGTGTATTCTCTAATCTCGTAGAGGTGATCGTATATGACGCGGATGATTAAAGCAGGAATAATAGGTGGAACAGGATACACAGGGCTTTGTCTATTAGAAGTCCTAACCAGACACAAAAATGTAGAACTTCAATTTGCGACAACTAGGAGAAGAGACTTGGTAGGAAAGCCTATTCATAGAGAACACCCTAATCTACTAGGTTTAACAGACCTAAAATTTTCATTGTATGATCCCATGAACCCCGCTTTAACTGAGGGTAATAAGACGCTAATGAATCAAGCAAGAGAGAGCGATGTAGTCTTTATCGGTGTCCCCTCAGGCGCTTCATTTAACATAACTAAGGACATCGTAGGTTACAATACAAAAATAATCGACACAAGTGCTGACTTCCGTCTAAAAGATCCAGCATTATATAAAGAATATTATAATAGGGAACACCCATTCCCTGACCTCTTAAAAGAGTATGTTTATGGTTTACCAGAGCTCCATAGACAAGAGATAAAGAAGGCAAAGTATGTAGCGTGTCCTGGTTGCAATTCAACAGCGATGATTCTTGCGGGTTATCCATTGACTAAGCTACAGGGATACATGAAATTTACAATTGTCTACAATATTATGACTGGATCATCAGAAGCTGGAGCTGAACCGAGAAGAGCTTCGCATCATCCTGAGAGATCGGGGGTTGCTAGACCATACTGTGTTAAGAAACATAGACATTTAGCAGAGGTCAGACAAGAGTTGGGATTTAAGCCTAGTAAAGTATCAGCATCAATGTTTGCTATTCCAATGGTGAGAGGAGTTGAGTGTATTGGCCATGTTTTCCCTAATAGAACTATAGAAGAGAAGGAGCTCTGGAAAGTGTTCAGAGAAGCTTATAGAAATGAACAATTCATAAGAATAAGGGCAAAAAAGACTGGAGGCCCTGGAAGCCTTCCAGATGTTAAGTATGTTCGCGGATCCAACTTCTGCGACGTA
>Ga0209978_10001375_pt1 | contig 10252 bp, 9 predicted proteins | sample BentaG_FD_182805 | JGI IMG/M metagenome (GOLD analysis project Ga0209978, IMG submission 182805) | Deep subsurface microbial communities from South Atlantic Ocean to uncover new lineages of life (NeLLi) - Benguela_00093 metaG (SPAdes)... | ecosystem: Environmental > Aquatic > Marine > Oceanic >...
CGAAGAGATTAGCCAACAATTAAAGGACCAGAGAATAGATGTTCAATATGTAGTTTTGGCCCATAGCGGAGGAGGTACCCAGGCGGGACTGGTTCTGGGGTTCAAACAACTCAAACTTCCCCTTAATGTGGTTGGCATTAGTGTCATGCATAAGAAAAGCGAGGCGGTAAATGAGGTTGTCACCCTAGTTAATGAGACTGCCAGATTGCTAGCTCTGGATGTAGCCGTCACTCCAGACGAGATAACGCTTTACGACGATTATATCGGCAAAGGCTATGGCATACCAACAAAGGAATGCATTGAGGCCATTAGGTTAGTTGCCCAGACGGAGGGAATCTTCCTAGATCCCGTCTACACCGCAAAAGCCATGGCCGGGCTCATAGACCTTATCGGCAAAGGTCGATTTACCGCAAAGGACACCGTAGTTTTTATTCATACCGGGGGCCTGCCGTCCCTGTTTGCTTACCATCAAGAGCTTGCCAGATAGTAGCTGGTGCAGCTAATAACCAGCTCTCAGTAGATGAGCGCCATGGTCTTGCCCTTGCCCCAGCCAGGATACTCCACCCACTGCTTCCGCTCACCCTTACTACGATTGGTATTTACGAGGATTGCGAGACAAAGATGAGGAGATGAGAAGATATTAATTGCTTATTATTGTTTGGCTTTTAACGTAACCTGAATTTCTTTACCCTTCTTAACCACCTGTTCTACGGGTGGCAATTCTCTTAGGATACCGACTAAAGGGATGGGCTTCTCGGCGGATACAACAATCTTGACACCTTCCTCAACTGAGCCTCCAACTAATACCAGGCGTAGACCTTGTACCTGACACAAATATCCCTCCAATTCCCTCACCTGACCATAATCAACTGGTGACGCTATTGCCAGCTTCACCATTCCCTCATAAAGGTTAGCCCTTATCTTCTCCTCGGCTTCCTTGGCTGTCTTAGCCTCTTCGGCTTCCCGCTTTGCCTTCTCCTCGGTTTCCCTGGCTGTCTTAGCTTCTTCGGCTTCCCGGCTCATCTGCTCCCCTTCCCACTATCCTTGATTGTACTTGTCAAAAATACTGTAAACCAACGCCCTATAGAACGACAAGACTTTCCGCTTGTTTGCTAGTATAAGCACAGTTAAGAGCACTGTCAATCACTGTCAAAGACCTAGCCTCGCTTAATGCATGCATGCGATTGACACAGGTCATATTGAAGCCTATTATTAAATAAATTTTGTTATAGGGTGAGCAGGAATTAACGGAAGCAATAGAATGAAATGCAATAAAATTTTCCGCACCGTGGCATTAGGCATTATCCTTGCCTTGCTGCTGGTAGCATTCCCTGTTGTTCCCACCCACGCCTCCGATGGGGTTATTACTCTCCACCCCACCGAGGGTAAAATCGGCGACTGGATGGAAATCGATGGCTACGGTTTCAATGGTAATAAAGTAATCCGTATTTACTTCTCCAGCGATAAAGCTAAAGAAGGTGATAACATTGATGGCGAGGTAACGGCTTACAAAATCGTGAATGTAGCCTCTACTAACGCTGATGGTGATTTCGATGACTCCTTTATTGTGCCCGATGAACTCACCGATGGTAAAGATAAGGAAGACGTGCATGGTGGTGACTACTATGTCTATGTTACTTACTACGACAGCACTAGCATAGGAGACGTCGCTGAATTTACCGTAATCGATGGTGAAATTGAGCTAGACCCTGAAGAGGGTCAAGTAGGCACTGAGGTCAGAATTAGCGGCGAAGGTCTTCGCCAGGGTCAAAAAATCACCATTGAATATGATGGTCATGATGTTGATATAGCCAGTGGTGATGAGCAAACCGATAATGAGGGCAAATTTACCTGTGCCATTATCATCCCCGAGAGCGCTGCTGGTAACCACATCATAACCGTCATTGATGAATCTGGCAATAGACCCGAGGCTGAGTTCAGCGTGAAACCTAAAATAACCTTAGCCCCAACCTCACAAGCTGCAGGTAAACCAGTAGAGGTCAGTGGCACCGGGTTTGGGGAGAAGGAGGTCATAACCATCACCTTTGATGGTTATGCAGTTTTCACCGATCCGATACTGATAAAAACTAATCGCAAAGGCAGCTTCAGTGGCAGCTTCTTCGTGCCTTCCTATGCCATGAGTGGCATCAGTAAAATAGAAGCCAGCGATGGTAGCTTCAATACAGCTGAAGCACAATTGACCATTTTTATTTTGGCTATTCCGGCTGACATTAGTCTAAGACCAACTACGAGTCAGACTTCACCCGGTTATGTCGGCATGGAGCTTACCATCAATGGCACTAGGTTCATAGCCAACACTATGGTTACTATCACTTATAGCAATAACGGGGACATCACTGTAGCTACAGCCACCACTGATGCCGATGGAGATTTCTCAGCGACCTTTACTGTCCCGCCTAGCGTGGCTGGGAGCCACCCTGTAACCTCTACTGATGGTATCAGCACTGCAACAGTCATCTTTATTATGGAGTCAGAAGCACCACCAATGCCAGTGCCCCTGTTACCAAAAGTTGCCAGCACGGCAGAGGCAGAGGTATACTTTGACTGGACAGATATTGAGGATCCCAGCGGCGTAACTTATACCCTCCAGGTTGCCTTGGATGCTGATTTCACTACCATAGTGCTGCAAAGAGAAGGCTTACTCGACTCAGAATACACTATTACTGAAGAAGAGAAGCTAGAGTCAACCGAGAAGGAACCCCCCTACTACTGGAGGGTAAAGGCAGTAGATGGTACCTCCAATGAGAGTGACTGGACACCCTCAGGGTTATTCTATGTTGGCTTTCATTGGACTTCAATACCAAGCTGGGCAGTCTATATATGGATAGGGCTCGGTGGATTGCTACTGGCTGGTCTCGGCCTCTGGGTACGAAGAATAACCACTCACCATTGAGATATGTGGTAACCTCAGCCCTAAAAATAAAAAAACCCAATATTCCTATTACTAATTGCTACAACTTATAGCCCATTTGGGTGATTGTATTGGCAAGTAAGATAACTTATAGTAGTAATAGGTAAGTTTAAGGTAGTTCAAAAGAGGAAACAAGATATGACAAATCGTAAACAGATGGACGTTATGCTTACGATAAGCGATGTAGCTTATTTTCTCAATGTACATATTAATACAGTAAGGCGGTGGAGTAATCAGGGAATACTAAAGGCATACCGCATCGGCTCCCGGGGTGACCGGAGATTTCGACAGGAGGATATTACTAGATTCCTTTCCGAGCACACCAAACATAGCCAGTAGTGAAAGGAAAGTTCTCGCTTTGACGGATTAGCTCTAGAGAGCAATAATAGGCAACCTAGCCAGAAAAATGAAATTTGGTAGGGAGGTAGCCAGGTGAACGGAATGGCAGTAATGATAATTGATAAGCAGGCGTTTTTCCGGGCTGGCGTGCGCCAAGCACTGTCTCAACAATCTGACTTCAAAATATTAGACTGTGCCCCAGCTCAGGAGCCATTAGAGTTAATTGAAACCAATTCCCCCGAGGTTGTCCTACTGGACATTGACTTTCCTGCTCTCAGCGGGCTCGAACTGGGTAGAAAAATTGTACGACGCTGCCCAAATACTAGAGTAGTAATGCTAAGTCCCAATCCTAATGACGAGGAGCTTTTCGAGGCTATTAAGACCGGAGCGGTAGCTTACCTCGATAAGAACACCACTACCGAAGAGCTAGTTAGCATTATAAGACGGGCTTGTCGAGGCGAATACCCTATAAATGATAGCCTTATAGCTAGACCCCGAGTCGCTGAGCATGTATTAAAGCAATTTCAAGACATAGTATCAGCAGGAAAAACTATGGAAGGTATAACCGCTCCCCTCACTCATAGGGAGACACAGATTCTAAGCTACGTTGCCGAGGGCAACACAAACAAACAAATCGCCCATATTCTAGAAATCAGCGAGCAAACAATTAAGAATCACGTTAGCTCCATCCTTCGCAAGCTAAATGCTAATGATAGAGCCCATGCTGTTGCCCTAGCCATGCGCAACGGCTGGATTTTAGTCGAAGAAGAACCATGATTCTAACGAAATTTAAATGCCAGTATTATGGGCATTTAATCCCAGTAGTCTAAGATTAAGAATAGGTGACTTGAGTAAAGAGAAGAATTGGAATACGAGTGATGTTATTGACTTTCGTCAATGGGCAAATTACAGTCTAGCTGAGCGGTTGAGAGCGGAGGATAAAGTGCGTCAATTGGAAATAGGTCAGGAACTAAGAGCCCAGATTAGAGACTATCTGCAGAAGCAGGGCTATGAGATAACCGACGGAGCCAAAATCCTCGGCAAGTCGGGGGTTGAGCACATCTTTGACATGTTGGCGCAACGGGACGACGGTTTTACTAACTACACTATTGCCATATGCATCGCTGCTGGGGCTGATAGGGAGACGGAAGCGAGCACTATCTTTAGTTTTGCCAACAAAGCCTATGATACCGGCATCCCTAGCCGGATTCTTATTGCCATCCCTGAGTTTAGTAAAGAGGCAAAACAGTTGGCTCAAAAGCAGCGAATAAAGGTCATTGCTGGAGAACAAATAGAGGCATTATTAGGCTCGAAACCTATGCCACCAGTTAAGCCAAAGGAGCCAGTTAGGTTTGAGACAAGGGAGCAATTAGTGGAATCTCTAACCAATCGGGGCTATAGAGTTGAGGAAAGAGCTAAAGTTCAAGGCAAGTCAGGAGTTGAATATAGCTTTGATATATTGGCTTATATTGACGTTGACCAGGTTGGTCACAGCCTAGGTATAGATTTCCTAAGTGGGGAGAAGGAAATAAGTCTGGAACAGGTAGCCTTATTTGATACTAAAGCCTACGAGGTTGGCATTGATGATAAAGTCGTTGTGGCATCGACCGGGCTTAGCCCCGAAGCGAGGCAATTTGTCCAATACCAACGGATAAAAGTCCTTGAATTGGGTCAAGAACCAGTTTCCCAACCCACGGTAACCGAAGAAAAGCCTGCCCCGCCAGAGAAGAAGCCAACTAAGCCAGAGGCTCCGCCCAGCAAGCCCCAAGCCAAGCCACTAAGGCATGCGCCTCAGCCTGAGGCATTGCAACTAATCCCTGAGGTGATGGCACGAAGGTATAATGCCATACCCTTGGCTATATCTGGTAACACATTAGGAGTAGCTATGGCAGACGCCACTGACATCTTTGCCCTAGAGGCTTTCTCCGCCGTGAGCCGAATGAGGATTAAGCCGGTAGCTGCCAGTGCCAAGGAAGTCCGAGAGGCTATTGACTTCAATTATAAAGGCTACGGTGAGATTGAAAGGCAGCTTTCTCGCGTCTCTATCCCTAGTGATGCAGTTGGAGAAAGGCTTGCCATTGGTGCTGATACCGATGCCCCTCTGGCTCAAGCCCTCAACCTTATTATTGAAGAGGCAACCAAAGCCCGCGCCTCTGATATCCATATTGAGCCTGAAGAGGACAGGTTGAGGGTACGCTACCGTATTGATGGCACCCTCCAGGATATGATGTCTCTGCCGCCGAACATACATTTGGCTCTCATTTCCCGAATTAAAATCCTGGCTGATATGAATATTGCTGACCGGCATCGTCCCCAAGATGGTCAGTTCTCGGTTGAGGCTAAGGGGCGACCAATAGATATTCGAGTAGCTACTGCTCCCACTGTTAATGGTGAGATGGTAGAGTTGCGCCTTTTGGACAAGTCAATGGCTACCCTAGGATTATCCGAGCTTGGTCTGCTACCTGATAGCCTGGCAAAGTATGACGGTATGCTCAAGGTTCCCTATGGCATGATTCTGGTTAGCGGTCCTACCGGAGCTGGTAAGACTACTACCTTATATGCTTCAATCAATTCCCTTGACTGCATGGAGAGAAACATTGTTACCATTGAAGACCCGGCAGAGTATCGGTTTAAGGATATTAATCAGATTCAGATTAATCCTCAAGCTGGCGTTACCTTTGCTACTGGCTTAAGGTCTATACTTCGTCTTGACCCCGATGTAATAATGGTCGGCGAGATACGCGATACTGAAACAGCTAACATAGCCGTTCAGGCAGCTTTGACCGGGCATTTGATGCTATCTTGTGTCCATGCCAGCGATGCTGCCGGTGTGCTCTCCCGTCTCCTTGACCTAGACATAGAGCCCTTCTTGATAGCCTCAGCAGTTATTGGGGTTGTGGCTCAGCGGATGGTGCGTCGCATTTGTCCTGATTGTAGCCGTCTTATTGAGGCTCCGGTGATAGAGCGGATGGCTTATGAAAAAGAAACGGGGGAGAAACGGACTGAATTCCTATTCGGCACCGGCTGCAAGTCGTGTGCCTATACCGGTTATCTGGGTCGAACCGGAATCTTTGAGATTCTAGCTATGAGTGACACCATAAGAACAATGCTCCCCGGCCGGGCTAATAGCAGCCAGATTCGAGCTCAGGCACTTAAGGAGGGCATGATAACAATGATGAACGATGGTATGCGTAAGGTAAAGGCAGGTATCACTACCCCGTCTGAAGTGCTGCGTAATGCCTATTCTGCAGACTAGTGACTTGGAGGTTCAATGGATTACCATTATGTAGCCTATACCGAAGATAAAAGATTGGTCAAAGGCAAGCTTTCAGCTACCGGTGAAGAAGCGGCAGTCAATCTACTCAGTTATGGTGGCTATCAAGTGGTTAGCCTGAAATCGGTTACTCCCTTTTTTAATACGGAAAAGCTACTAGCCCGCTTTTCCCGAGTAAAGCCGAGGGAAATAATATTGTTTTCCCGTCAGCTAGCCCTACTCCTTGAATCTGGCACTGATATTGTTACCTCTTTAGAGCTACTGCAGAGCCAAGTAACCAATCGTACCCTGAAGAGGGTAATTGGTGAAGTAGCCTCTGACATTCGCGGTGGCAGTTCATTATCAGTAGCTCTAGGTAACCACCCGCGGGCTTTCCCTGAAATCTACCATCGGACAATAGCCGCCGGTGAGCAGGGCGGCAATCTAGAAATAGTACTAAGACAAATGGCTGATTATATGGAAAGGGGAGTTACCACCGAAAAGAAGATTAAAAATGCCCTGACCTATCCCTTTATCGTGGTTATTGTCGCTATTGTAGTGATAAGCATATTAGTTACCTTTGTTTTGCCCGCCTTTGCCAGCCTATTCACTGCCTTTGGGGCTGAGCTGCCTTTATCAACCAGGGTGCTTATTGGTATTACTGATTGGCTTAATCGTTACGGGCTTTATCTTACAGCAGTAATAGCCGTGGCAGCCGGTTTAGGCGGGGTTTACATCAAAACCCCAGCCGGGAAATATCAGTGGGACAAACTATCACTCAGTTTACCCATAGTGGGGCGTATTAACCTCCTTAGCCACCTTTCTCGCTGTTGCCGAACTATGGCATTGCTATTCAGAGTCGGCTTACCTTTACCGGAAATCATGACCCTGACTATTCACGGGAGTAATAATAAGGCTATGGTCGAGGCTCTAACTGGAGTTCAGCAGGAGTTGATTAGAGGCGAAGGCTTATCCAAACCTATGGCAAGAAGGAAGCTCTTCCTACCCTTGATGGTGCAGATGGTTGGAGTTGGTGAGGAAACAGGTAACCTTGACAACACACTAGCTACTGTAGCTGAAAGCTTTGAGGTTGAGGCTGATGATAAGACTAGCTCGGCGGTCGGGCTTATTCAGCCAGCTATGACTATAATTATGGCCTTGGTGGTTGCCTTTATTGCTATAGCCCTAATAAGTGCTATGTATGGTATCTACGGTCAGGTAACTTTCTAGGAGGCGAGTTTTGATTAAGAATGAAAGAGGCTTCAGCCTAATTGAGGTAATAATCGCCCTGGCTCTCCTGGGCATAATTGCCGTTGCCTTTCTTACGGCGTTATCTACTGCCTCCAAGGCTCTGTTTATCGCTGATGAGCGAACCACCGCTGAAAGCCTGGCCAGAAGCCAGATGGAATATGTTAAGAACCAGGTTTACGACGACATCAATAATCCCCCAGAATATACACTGGTCTCAGATATTTCTGAGGGCTATGATATTGATATTAGTGCCGAGCGATTAGACCCCAATAACGATGGCATTGAGAACGACGATGGCATCCAGAAGATAACAGTCACCATTAGCCATCACGATAAACCAGAAGTAGTTATATTAGAGGGCTATAAGGTAGACCGATGATATTTCGCAGGTTAGGGTTGATATTAAATAGGGAAGGACGAAGGGGCGTAGCCCCTTCGAAAACCCTTCTTCCCCCTCGCCTTAGAAAGGAGAGGGGGACACAGGGGGTGAGGTTGATACATAAGAACCAGAGGGGTTTTACTCTGATTGAGCTACTAGTAGCTATCGCTATTACCGGTCTTATTACTGGTGGCATTACTATGACCATTTTCCAGGTGTTTAGCGGGAATACCCGCACCTCTAACCATATGACCGCGGTTCGCCAGGTGCAGAACGCCGGTTACTGGGTCAGCCACGATGCTCAGATGGCTCAAAGCGTGGTAATAACCGGACTTTCAGGTTTGCCCCTCACCCTAACTTGGACCGAGTGGGATGGTATGGTGAATGAGGTTACTTATAATACCATAGTAGATAGCGAACTCAGGCGCAGCCAAGGTGCCAGTGAGACTTTGGTGGCTCAATATATTGACTTAGCAAATTGTGAATTTAGCGGTGGTAGTGCTTTCAGCCTGCCTGATGTTGGTGATACGTTCACAATTACCGACGATGTTGGGGGTGACTCAGGCACTATAACCGTTACCGCAGGAAGCATATCAGTAACCTTAGGCGGCACTGCCACCTATGATGCAGGTACGGGTGCTTGGTCAACTCCCGGCGCCGGTGATACTGTTGTAGTTGCCGCCGCCGAGAATGGCACAGCGGGTAGCTGGACGGCCACAACCGGAACTGCCACTGCTGCCATAACCACAGATGAAGATGAGGACGCTACTCTCGCCGATGGTGGCGTACTTATTTTGACGGTAACCGCCACCGTGCAGGAACAAAGTGAGACCAGGGTATATGAAGTTATTCCCAGACCAGGCTCATAGTAGCCAGATATAGCGGGAGGGAAGGCTGATGAAGAGAACATTGAATAAATCAATAAGAGATGAGAAGGGGCAGGCGCTGATTTTAGCCTTGATTCTGCTGCTTATAGGCGGTCTTATCATCGCCCCACTGCTGGGTTATATGAGCACCGGGCTTATAGTTGGTCAAGTCCACGAGAAGAGGATGAATGAGCTTTATGCCGCCGATGCCGGGATAGAGGATGCGCTATGGAAAATAAAGAATGACCAAGTCCTAGCCGAATATTTTCTGACAGTCAATGAGAAAGATGTTGAGGTTGATGTCGTGTTGGAAGAAGACGTCGAGGGGTTCTTTGAAGCCTTATTGAATGAGAATTATTCTGGTGTCCATAGTGACTGGACAGCACTTGAAGAAATAGTGGGGGCAGGCACATATACGATTACCATAACCTACAACGGAAACTCAGATAAGAAGTTCATCACTGGGATTGGGGCATGGCTGGAAGGAGATTATAATATCAAATACGATAATGGCAACCCGGTCTACTCTGGCATTACTGATGATTACCCTAATCATACCTTCCAAGTTGTGTCATACAAGGGAGGGACTGCCTTTATTTGGGAATGGACAGGCGAAAACAGGCCAGAGTTTGGTACAGAAAGCGGTGTCTTTACCAGATGGCTGACATTTGAGTTCGCGCCTGTAGAAGTTCCCAGCTTTCACTTCAGCTGGGTAGTCACTAGCTCGTCTGACATTGGGATTGTCACTTCAGGCTACACACTTGAAATATGGAAAGCTACTGCCACAGCTACTACAGATAGCACTACCGGCAAACAGACTAGAGTTGTAGCCTATGTGTTTAGACAAGGGGAAGGAGCACCATACCCCGTGAACATTATCACCTGGGACATTAGCCTACAATAGGAGTAGTTAATAAGGTTAGGTAAGATAGCTTGGTTAATTCTGGGTATGTTGAAATGAGAGGATAATAAATAATTCTTATAGAGACTGCCGAAAAGGAAGGTAGGAAATGAAGCATATTACCATTACTGCTGAATTGATAAAAGAGGAAGAAGGGGGCTATACCGTCTACTGCCCAGAATTGGATATTTATACTCAGGGAGATGATGTGGAAGACGCTATCAAAAACCTTAAAGAGGCTGCCGAACTCCACATAGATGAGTTAGGAATAGAGTTTAAGTTGGGAGCAAGCCCGAGTAGTTCTTTGTGTCATTGCCAGGCACTCACCCTC
>Ga0209978_10001377_pt1 | contig 10251 bp, 7 predicted proteins | sample BentaG_FD_182805 | JGI IMG/M metagenome (GOLD analysis project Ga0209978, IMG submission 182805) | Deep subsurface microbial communities from South Atlantic Ocean to uncover new lineages of life (NeLLi) - Benguela_00093 metaG (SPAdes)... | ecosystem: Environmental > Aquatic > Marine > Oceanic >...
CCAGAGGCCCTTTAAAAATCCTTTCTTGAAACGGTAATCCACGGTAAAGTCCAGTTCGCCCTGATCCGGAGATGCGAGGGCGCCGGAGTCGGGCGTATTGCCATGAGCGTACCGGGCAAAAGCGCTCAACCCATCCAGACGCAAACGGCTGAAATCATAAGAAAGACCCACCAGCCACGCATCCTCTCCGGCACGATTGAAGTCCTTAATCATTAGCGAGATATAGCTCGGATGTCCCCCGAAAGGGCTTTGGGTCTGGCCGCCTTCATCCGTGGTCGTATATGCAATAGTTAGCATAGCGTTCCGATAACTCGTTGCCATTTGTGCGCCAAAAGCATAGGTGCTGAAATCTCCGGCAAGTTCGTCACCCACGCTCCGCTGATCGATGTACTGCGCCGAAATGCGCAAACCAAGCTCCTTCGCAAGGTCCCAGTTTGCTTTTCCATCCACGTAAAGGGTGTTCCATGTGTCCCAACCGTACTCAGTGATAGCGCCGATACTGATAGCTTTGCTGAAGGAATAGTAAAATCCTCCCATGGTGAGCCCTTTGCTGGTGTCCGGGACACCGGCGACCTCGGACATGTACTCGAAATCCGATGAATCCCGTGTTTTCATACGGGTTACATGGGACAAGATGAAATCCGTCTTGAGGACCGATCGGCCGATAAGACTGTAGGCTTCAAAAGTGTTGGGGATCATACGGTTGTCCTGCTTGTTCACGAAGGGCAGATCAAAGGTCTGACGAAAGAGCCGAAATTTGACATCGTCGACAACTCGCCCAATCAGATAGGCCTGGCCGAGGACAGCGATCCCTTCCTGACCGGGTGCCAAGAGCAAGGTGCCGTCTCTGTCATCCGGCCCGTAAAGTTTCTGAGATGTATAGCCTGTTGCTCCGATCTTTATCCGATCCTTCCACCAGCCGGATTCGTAATCAAGCCATCCACCCAGTGCCCAGGCCTCATTCTTTTCGTCGGGGTTGTCGAAATCCTTGTAGAAATAGTAGGAGCGAATCTTCAGATTGAGGCTGGTATCCCGAAAAAACGGGTCCAGATTTTTCAGTCTCTCCTTAAGGGATGGAAATTTTGAAGGTTTTTTTTCTATTTCTTCAAATTCCTTTTTCATAGGAGATGTAATAGCATCGGTTGAAATAGGGGCTGGAGATTCATCCAGGGTGTATTCAGGCCCAGCGGCATGTGCGTCAGATAAGCCGAAACCTAAAACCGCTGCAAGGCACAATATGAGGGCTCGTAAAAACATCCGATTCGACATCCGTCTCATGAGCCCCCTCGATTTTCAAATGCTCGGATTGACGGTTTCGTAAAAAGTCCATTTTCTGAGTTGCGCTGCACCCTTCTTCATTGCAGCTTACAAGCAAGTACACCTCATTCCCCAGGATTTGCGCGCCTTGAAACTGGAGTTTTTTACTTTGCCGACTGAATTCGGACATTTCACGAGATAATAAAGATTAAGCGATGCGCTACCTTTTCAACAAAGCTCTCTACGATCTTTCAACCAAACGTACAACAAAAAGGCAATTTCAGCACGCTTGATATCGTGTAGATATCTGCTGTTTAAGGAAATAGGAAAAGGGTTAAGCGAATTATGAATGCCTGTCTAAACAACGACGATTTGTCGGTCAAATGACACATCCTGTTTAGCGGTGGTAATTGACTGTTGACACCGCAACGGACGACCAGATCGGCAAACGTCCCTGCGTTTCAGAGAGAGGCAGCCGCAAAAGAAAAACATCATACTTCTTTCGAACGGTGCTTGCTGCTTAAAGGCACTCCACTACTACCGGCGACCACCGCCACGACGGCCACCGCCGCCCCCCCGGGCCCGGCTGTGACTGCGTGCCCGTTGGTCTCCCCGTTGTCGGGCGCGGTGACTTCTATCGCGCTCCTGCTTATAAGACGGACTACTGACGCCGGACTCAGGCCGCGAAGGCTTCTGGGCCTGCGCCCGTTGGTCCCGCTCGGATTGCCAGCCCTCTTTGGTGCGATTCTGCCAACCCTGATCGGTCTTGCGATGGATGTTGCCATCACGATCCGCATAGACATTGTTGGCCCGCTTGCTTGCCGCACCGGCCTTGGCACGATCTCTGGTTGTTGCGGAAGGTGCCGTCGTCCGCGCCTGGTTGCGCTTGGTGCGATACATATTTTTCTGCGCGGCCTTGCGGCTACCCGTGCGATAGCCAGCACGGTAACCGGCATAACGCCCGCGCCGGTAGCCGTGACGATACCCTCGCCGATACCCGCGGTGACGCCCCGGGCCCCACCAGCCGCCACGATACCAGCCACCACGACCAATGGTGAAGCGAAATGGCCCGTGGCTATAACTGAAGCCGAAGCCCCAGCCGGTCCAGGGGTTCCAGCGCACGTGAAAGCCCCACGTTGCCGGACGCGGGTAATACCACCATCCATACCAGCCCGGCCACCAGTATCCCGTTCCGTAGACAATTGTGGTGTGGTAGACGTAGGTGTGGGTGTAACCCGGCGTGTAGCCGACGTAGACCACCTCCGGTGTGGTTTGATAAATGCGCACGAACGTCACGTGATAAATTGGGGAGTCCGGCGGTATGGTGTAGATTTCATCCGGAACCGAAGTCGCCACGCGCCACGGCCCGCTGGCGCTGTCCGCCACAAACCAGACCGCCTCGTCGCAGGCGTAGTATTTTTTATCCACCCGAATAACCGGGGTCGCCGTGTTAACGGCATAGACCAACTTGGTGTCGGAGATCTTCTCAAACTTGGGCTCACCGTCGTATTCCACCGACAAGGTCGCTTTTTTCCGATCAATGGCTGCGGTCTGGGGTATCTGCGCGTCCAGCACCGCTTCCTTGGCGACGTCCGTTCCGGGCACCGCGTACAGCACCGTGCCCATCTCGGAGTCCTCCGGGATGCGGGCAAAGTCCGGCGGTAGCTTCTCGCCGGGCACATAGCGCCACGGGCCCTCCAGCTTTGCGCTGGCATACCATCGCCCGGCCAGCAGTACATAGTGTTGCTGACTCCCGATGTGCATCAGGACGTCACTATCGGTGTTGCTCACATACAACAGATCGGTCCCGGAGATGGGCGTGTACTCCGGTTCTCCTTCGCTGGAGATGAGCTCGGTCGGCTCGGTGACAACGATCACTTTGGGCGGCGGACCCGATTCTCCGCCGTCCCCCGTCTGTTCCTCCGGTTCGGCCTTCGCCTTCGGGGCTCGCGCGGCAACCTCTTTGGGCACCTTTTTGGCCACTGCCCAGTCCCCCTGGATGTCCTTGGCCGCATACCAGGTATCGACATCCGCATAGAGGTAATAGGTCTTCTCCGGGGGTACGAACAGGATCGTAAAGGGGGTGTTGATCACCCGCATAAGGTCGGACCCTTTTTCCTGCTTGAGTCGCGGCTCGCCGTCGAGACTGACCAGCACCGCCGGTTCGGAGACGAACAGTATTCTCGGCGGATCGGTGTTGATTTTCTGCGCGGCCTCGGACCGCTTTTCCGCAAGTTCCAGGGTGGTCAGCAGACGGTCCATGGAGATGGGGAGCTGCCATTTGGGGATCTCTTCCTCCAGCAAGGCTCGCAGCTTTCGTGACTTCTGTTCGTCCTGCTCGGGAAAGTGCACCCGGGTGACCGAGACATCCGCGATGGTGGCGGTTCGCTCCGCCCGGTCCGTGTCCAGGCGCGCTTCGAACCATACCGCGCCGAAGACGGGCTCGGCCGACTCCTTGAGTTCCACCGCAACCGCACCCCGCGCCTTGAGTCGATTGCCCTCCAGTTTTTCCGGCTGCGGCTGGTACATCACCACTACGCCCTGCGGAACGACAATCTCTCGTGGCCAACTGCCGGCCGCTTTCTCCTGGGCCCAGCCCGGTACCGATAGCAGCAGGCAGGCCCATAGGAATACGATTAAACATCCAATTCGTTGTATCATCTGTTTCCCTCCTTCAGAGTTCTTAAAGTCCTGGCGAAACGTCGCAAAGATAAACGTCTTCCCCAGAATATCAGCCCACATATCGATTGTGGGCAGCCGCTCGCTCAACTCGGCATGGGTGCGCCTCGCCTCGGTCACTCTTGCTCACCAGATGTCTGTTCCTGGCGTTGGAGGAACGCCTGAACACCGTCTTGAATCGACTCGTAGAAGTGGTCGGCGCCGATCTTCCCTTCCAGGCCGGTCCGGCGCATCGCCTCCCGCAACCCGCTCTTCACTTCTGCGAAAAAGAACGCTATCCCTTTCGCCCCCAGCTCGGTCTGGAGTCTCGCCAGTTGGTCAGCGCCGGTCGAGTCGAGCTGGTTGATTTGCTGTGCGGGAACCAGCACCTGGCGTACGGGCGATGCCGCTTCGGCGATGAGCCGCCGCACCTTGTCGGCGAAGTAGCCGGCATTGGGAAAGATGATCGGGGCGTCGAAGCGGAAGATCAGCAGCCCCGGGAGCACTTCGGCCTCCGGGTAAGCGGTGATATCGCGATAGGCGTCCGTTCCGGGCAGTCGGCCGAGTACCGCCGTGGCGGGGCGGCTTACCCGACGGATGAGAACGGCGAGCGCCAGGATTGCTCCGAGCGCCACCCCTTGCAGGATACCCAGCACGAGCACACCGAACAGCGCGGCCATCGCGTAGGCAAACTCACCCCGGTCGATCCGGAACAGCTGCCGAAAGTAGGCAAAGTTCAGCAGGCCGAACATCGCCTGGATCACGATGGCGCTCAGCGTCGCATTTGGCAGATTGAAGAAAAGGGGTAGCACGAAGAGAAGTGTCAGAAATACGAGCCCGGCATTGACAAACGAAACGACCTGGGTCTGACCGCCCGCCCGTCTGATCACGACACCTCGCGACAAACTGCCGCACACTACGAATCCGGAGCTCACCGCCGCCCCAAGATTTGCTACACCGAGCCCCACCAATTCCTGGTTCGGATTGATCTCCTCACCGGTCGCCTGCGCACCCACTGCGGCCACGCTGAGGGATACCGAATAACCTAACAGCACGATGGCCAGCGCGCCCGGCAACAGGGCTGCCACCTTATCAACGCTCACCGCGGGGACTGCGAGGCTGACCATTCCGGTCTCCACCTCACCGATCAGACCGACGCCCCTCCCGGCGAGGCCCAGGATCGAAACGGCCAAAACGCTGAGGATGACGGCGATCAGCGCGGAGGGTGCAAGGGGCCAGAAACGCTTTAAAGCAAACAGCAGCGCCAGGGCTCCAAGCCCCACCACCGTCGTGGAGAGGTTGGCCTCTCCAAGGGTCGCCAGAACCGCCCACGCTTGCAGAAAGAAGCCAGTGTAGTCTACCTCCAGACCGATCAGGTGCGGCAAGTTGCTCATGTTCTCTACAAGTTTTGCGACTGTCGCTTCTGTTCCAAAGAGCTTGGGTACCTGCCCGATGATAACGATCAGGGCGATGCCCTGTGTGAAGCCCTGGAGCACGGGTTGCGAAAGGAAGTTGGCGGCCCACCCAAGCCGAAGCAGGCCGAATATCAGGAAGAGCACGCCGACGATGAGCGCGAGCAACGAGGTTAGCGCAATGAATTCGTTCGGGTTCCCCACCGCCAGCGCACCCACCGTCACCGCCGAGATGATGGCGATTGCGGATTCGGGGCCCACACACAGGGTGCGCGATGTGCCGAAGACGGCGTAAGCGACCATGGCCAGCGGAACGGCGTAGAGCCCATAGACCGGTGGCACCCCGGCGATCCCTGCGTAGGCAAGCGCCTGGGGCACCGTCATCGCCCAGACGGCCAGCCCCGCCATGATGTCAGGTCGGAGCCGTGCTCGCTGGTAGTTGGGTAACCATTGGGTAATCGGCAGAGCCGATTTGATCCATCCGGACTTTTTAGAGTGGGCCTGAGCTTGGGTAACCATTTAGCGCTTCCCTCTCTCCTTTGATTGGTAGGAGCTATTGTCACTCACGCCTCTCGAGGCGTAGATCACATAATTTCAAACAGAAAGACCAACACACTACAGAGACCATTTCAATAAGATACTCATCAACGCGGCAATCCCGATCGCGAGGAGTGCTAAAGCTGAACCGATCGGTAGGAAAGATGACGTCTTGGGTGGCAGTCCTTGCTCTTTCATACTCCGAATCCTCTGCACATGCTCGACCAGTGCCAGCGAAAGCGCAAGGATTCCCACGCAAACGAGGGCAAGGCCCAGCCGACGCGGGCCTGCCGAGAGCCGGATGACTTCCTGCTTCTGTTCCAAGTATTGAAAAAATTGTGTGATCGAAAAGCCGAACGTGAACAATGACAGACAAGTGCGAATCCACGACATCAGTGACTGCTCGGAGGAGAACGCTGTGCGGACCAGTGCTGCGGGTATTCGCAAGTCTCTTGGAGTTTTTTCGGCCTCATTGGGTTCGTTGTTTAACGGCGATTGTGGCTTGTCTTTTTCACTCATATCGATCACCTCTTCTCAGGGCCCTCCCTCAAAGGAACCGGATTCCGATCCCCCAGTCGATCCGGAACTTTACTCGTTTCAAATAATCGGACTCCTGTTGCAGCATGCCCCAGAAGCTCGTTGTGGATGTTCCATACATCATAACCGGCGGCATGGCCTACAGAGACCAGTTCAAAACCATCCCAACCAATGCAGCGATCCCGATCACGAGGAGCACTACTGCTGCGCCGATGGGTAGGGAAAATCGTGAGATGGCTGGCAGTCCCAGCTGTTTCATCTTCCGAAGCCTACGCATATGCTCAACCGCTGCAAGCACAAGCACCAGTATTCCCACAAAAATGAGGGCAAGGCCCAGCCGACGCGGGCCTGCCGAGAGCTGGATACCTACCTGCTGCTGTCCCAAGTAGTCAAGAAACTTGGTTAACGAAAAACCGAATGTGTACAACGATACAGAAGTGCGCATCCACGACAACAGGGATCGCTCGGAAGAGAACGCGGTCCGGACCAAAGCGAAAATCCCCAAGCGCCTCAATATTCTTGCTGCTGCTGTCTTATCGTTGTCCTGCGGTGCTTGCAGGTTGTTTTCTTGGTTCATGATCGATGATACTCCATAATTCTTTGACGGCTCTCCATAGGCCCCCTATCCTGCTCATATGCATCGCCTTCACTCGTCTCCATACACTTTGAGGCTACTTCATGCGATCAAGCATTCGATTGGTGAACTCCCGACCGGACCTTCAACTTGCCGTACACAATTGAAATGATCATGGAAAACGCACTGAAGACAAGCGTCACGGGACCAATGATAGTGTCCGGGAAATTTGCGGTGGCGATCAGGAAGGCAAGCGGCACATTACGAATCGCTGTCGATATCGCCAGCGCACGCCGCTTCTCGGTTGACTCGCCAATCAGTATCCAGTCTCCGACAAGGAGCGATACGATAACTAAGAACACCATAATCACATAGGCCAGAAAACCAATGGATAGCATCTGTGATCCCTGTTGTACGAAGAGCAAACCAACACCGACGACAAGGCCGATTTGACCAATTCTGGGGACAAACTTTAGAAGCTTCTGAGCCCATGTCGGGCTTATGTGACGAACCACCATCCCTATGCAAATAGGGATCAGTTGGACCATTATTAATGTTTTGGCGATTTGAATGGGATCTAAAACCACTCCACCCACACTCTTGGGTATTGAAATGGTAAGAATCAGAGGGGTGAGGACCATACTGAGAAAGGCAACAAGCACCATGAGCCCGACCGAATAGACCACATCCCCCTTGGCCTTCTCAACAAAAGGAGTGGGGGCCATTGGAGCAATGGGTGCGGCCGCCATCAACATGATCCCAATCTTGATATCAGGGGAAAAAGGCAGCCATGCAATACACAGGTAAATCAGAAGGGGGACAACAAGGAAATTTGCCAGGACTCCGAGCACAACCAGCCGGAACCGCTTGGCGAGGTCGATTACCTGTCTAAATTCAATGTTTAGCCCGGCACCCAGCATGAGGAACATAACCGAACCCATTATTATGTTAATGATGTATGCACCCATGATTAAGAATACTCCTTTCACAGATTTCGATGCCGTGCAATCCCCATTTTTTCCTTAAATGGGCTAGAAATCTCTTTCGTTATTGATATCGCCTCTCTTTACACCGGTTTGAGGAAGAGGATTCGCAGGGACATATCGTATTTATCCCGGCCCCTGCGAATCCATTCTGGATTTAGGACCAACTCCGGCTTTTTAAATCCCTGTAAGAGGTGTGGAGGACATGTCTTTCACCTGAAGCGGATAGGTTTAAGCGGCTGCATACTCGTCGGCCCTTCACCCTTCGCCAACAGTTCCACGCGCCCTTTCAACCAGTCTTCTTCTTCCTCGGTCATGTTCAACAAGGGTGTCCTCACCTTGTGGCCACTGACGACGCCCTTGAGTTCCAACCAGTACTTCCAGAAGCCGACGACGTAAACACCCTTGCGGTAATTGGGCCAGAAGAACTCGTTCAAAAGTTGTCGTCCGGGCTCAATCTCGTTGTATTTTTTCAAACCTTCTTCCCACTTGCCGGCCATGATCAGGTCGGTGTAGTCGCGAATCGGCGTATAGCCAGGCTCCTGCAGAAGCCAAAGGTGCCAACTGGTGCAATGGCAGGGATTCGCCATCACTTTCATCTCTTGGGGCCAGTGGTCTTCCAACGGATCGCTGACCCAGATTTCGTAGTTGGCTTTCCGCTCGGCGTCTGCACACCACATCAGGTCCGGCCGGCCGTCCTTAACCCCACATACATTCGGAATCGTACGTGAAATCTTGGCGAGGGTATCCGATGTCACCAGGTGGGACAGGGGGCTGTCGTAAAAGACGGTTCCGATTTCCAGCTTGTTGCACACGTATCCCCACCACTCTTCGACGGACTGATCCGTGGAGCACTGGAAATACGAGGAGAGGAGCACCACCAGGTCGCACCCAGCCTCTTGCGCGTGCTGAGAGAGCATGATCGCCTCCTTCGCCGAGTGATGAGCCGTCTGTGGCATGGTGGCGATTTTCCCTTTGGATTCATCGACCACGATCTCCGCCACCTTCATCCGTTCCTCTCGGGTAAGGGAATAGAATTCACCGACATTTCCCAAGAAAAAAAGTCCGTCGTTCTTGCAGTCGATCACATACCGGACGGTATTCCTGAGATCTTCCTCATGAATCTCCAGGGTGTCGTCGTGGAAAGGCGTCGGAATGGTGGCGATCAACCCGCCACGACCAAAGGTTTCCATCGACCATTTTTTCGCGTCTTTCTTGCTTTTGTACTTCATTTTTTTTATCTCCTTTTTGTTTTGGATTTTCCCCGAAGGGACTATTCACAACTGGGTTCTTTGCCAACGTCTTTTGCTTACACCTCCTTTCTAGAAGTCTGACTCCCAAAAATGATGTCTCGCAACTACCCTCTTAGCTCTTTTATGAGCTCCATTCCAGCCGTATTCAATACCTTGACGAACTTAATTTCAGGCCGCTCAACCGCCGTGTCCATTACGGCCAGGATCTTCCTGAAATCCTCGGATCGGATGTGTCTGTCGAGGTCTTTCTCCGATTCCCACTCCTCCATAAGCAGGAAGGTATTCTCGTTGCTGAGGTCCTCATAGAAGCCGAATCTGATACAGCCGGCCTCAACTGAGGTTGGACCCGCCAATAATCGCAATGTGTCCAGAACTTCATTACTTTTTGCGGGCGACACCGTGATTCGAAGTGAGAAGATGATCATTTTCTCTTCCGGCCTCCCGATTTGAATCGAGCTCAATTAATTAATCAATAAGCGGATACCACTGTTTAATATCATGATTCGTGCCAGAATAGACGTCGATCTTCGATCTGCTCCAAGACATTGAAATTAAAGAGGTTTTTATTTTGCTGTGTAGTTACGATGAAGAAGGAAGCGCAAGAAAAACACCGAAATATCGGTGTTACAACGATACTTCGGTGTCAAGGAAGATATGTGGCGGGAGGCGATTTCGATATTCCCAATGCCAGAAACCCCTGTTCCTCTGTCATCAAAAATACGGCAACTAAACCAACTGAAAGGAGTTTCCGGTTTCTATACATCGTTTCTGAGCCGGCCTTCAGCCTTAAGGGCGTATTATCCCCAGTTTCTTTATTCTCGACTGCAAGGTGCTGGGTTTGAGTCCTAGTACTTCAGCGGCTCCAGCTTTACCGTAGACGCGCCAGTGCCTGCTCTCCAGTACATCTATTATATGTTTTCTCTCGACATCTGCGAGGGTCAAAGGAGATCTCTTCGAGGCCTTATCGTTTGGCATTTGAACTATCAAGGTTTTGCTTTTGCTCAGAATCACTGCCCGTTCAATGATATTTCTCAGTTATC
>Ga0209978_10001379_pt1 | contig 10246 bp, 10 predicted proteins | sample BentaG_FD_182805 | JGI IMG/M metagenome (GOLD analysis project Ga0209978, IMG submission 182805) | Deep subsurface microbial communities from South Atlantic Ocean to uncover new lineages of life (NeLLi) - Benguela_00093 metaG (SPAdes)... | ecosystem: Environmental > Aquatic > Marine > Oceanic >...
AGAGGCATAGACACCTTAAGGGATTACAATTTTGCCGAAGATATTTTAGATGCCGAGAGGGAACTGGAAAGGTTACCCGGAATAGAGAGCGCCGTCTCCCTTTTTGATATGGTGGCTAGTATCAACGAGATGGTAACCGGCCAGACTGATTATCCACAAAACCCCCGATTTATCCAGAGACTCCTGCTGCAGATAAACGACGAAGACTTGGAAACCTGGGTTTCGGATGACGGCTTGAGGATGATGATTAGAACCGAGGACATCAGTTCCATAGATATGGACAGGCTGGAGGATTTTGTCGCTGAGCACCCTGACATCCGAACCATTACCGGTATGCCGGTGCTTTTTGACGAGATGAACCGACTGGTTGTGCAAAGTCAGATTCGGAGTCTGGGTTTAGCCCTGGTCTTAATTTTTCTCATGCTTTTGGTAACGATAAGAAGATTTGGTGCGGCGGTTATTGCCCTGATACCGATAGTCATTACTATCACGGCTATTCTGGGTATGCTGACTATAACTAAATTCAATCTCAACATCCTTACCGCCAACCTGTCGGCTATCTCCGTTGGAGTGGGCGTGGATTACTCCATTCACCTGATATCCGGTATCTATTATTTCCGAAAACAGGGTCTAGGCACTACAGAGTCGGTCGATTCAGCCCTGGCCAGCCTTTCCAAGCCGGTTCTAGCTAACGCCTTTGGCTTGGCTATCGGGCTTTCCGTACTCTTCTTCTCTCCCTTGAGACTCCACATGCAGGCAGCGTCGGTGATGTGGGTAGCCATGATGGTCTCTTCGATGGCAGCGCTGTTGTTAATCCCCATCTTTTACGCAAGAAAACGTTCCCGGAAGCCCAAAGCATAAAGCCATGGTAAAAGTCTTTGAAGGCTGCGGTCATAGCGTCTACCGGGAAAGAATCCCCGAGTTTTCCCAGTTGCTGACCGGCTTCCTGGGCTAAAAGCGTGGTTTGCACAGAATCTCCCTGACTCTGAGGTCAAAGAAGCTCTGGGTATATACCGGTTTGAGGACTATGGCGGTATCGGCGCCGTGGTCAGTGCCGGCGATAGCAATAACATCCTCATCGGTGCGCACCAGTCCATTATCGGCAGCCATCATAGCAATCTCACAGGTTACTTTCATCCCCTCACCTAGGATGCGCAGGCTGTTGGCGATTATGTCGCCGATGACGAAAGTATTGAATTTCTTCCGCATCGCCCGACTAACTCCGGCAAAGGCATGGGTGGTGGTGAGGATTATGCTTCCCTTGCTCTCCACTATTCTCCGGTTCTCCTCGGTGAACTCTTGGGTATCGTGCCCAGCAAAGCCAGTGGAATGGCTTACCGCGATTACTCTGAATCCCTTAAGGGCTTCTATGGCTTTGACGGCGGTATCGCCCTTTGTGGAGGCGACCAGCATGGTTTTAATACCTAGCTCCTCTGCCCGCTGCCGGGCAATGCGGAGCACCTCTTCAGTATTCTCGCTGCCCGGATTTTCAAAGTAGACTGTCTTTGCTTCCATTGCGGTTCAAAGCTCCTTACGGTGCTGTTTTTATCGCCTGCCTCTTTTCCCCATATATTTATAGATTAAGAGACCGGCTAAAGCAACTAACACGATAATAGTCGGAACCAATAATACGGGGAACTTTTCAAGTTGTATGGTGATAACGACGTAAACAATGTATAGGCCTAACAAGATGAATATGATGTTGCGCACCACGGACATACTAGCCCTCCTTAAAGCCAGGGTCGTGCCAAGTATAGAGAGAGGAGAAGGGGATGTCAACCAGAGAAACGGGGCAAATAACGAAATTGACTTCACTGGGGGGCGCTGATAGAATTGGGGAAATGAAATCCCGGCTTTCTCTGTTTCCATTAACCGCTGAAGTGAATAACCAAGGTCACCTTGTGATTGGTGGCTGTGACAGTGTAGAGCTAGCCGCTGAATTTGGTACGCCGTTATATGTCTTTGACGAGCATAGCTTGCGCAGTAAATGCGCCGAGTTCAAAGCCGAGTTTGGTCAGCGCTATGCTGATACTACCGTTATTTATGCCGCTAAAGCCTTTCTAAATAAGGCTCTGGCACTCCTGTTGATGGAGGAGGGGCTGGGGCTGGATGTGGTTTCTGCCGGCGAGCTTGGCATTGCCCAATCGGTTGGTTTTCCCCTGGGTAAGGTCTATTTCCACGGTAACAATAAATCAGCCGAGGAAATAAAGCTTGCTCTTGACTGGCATGTTGGTCGTATAGCGGTTGACAACTTCCACGAGCTTAGTATGCTGGAGGGGGTGGCCAAGGAGCGGGGCGATACGCCTGATATATTGCTACGCCTTACGCCGGGGATAGAGCCTCACACGCATAAGTATATTGCTACCGGTGTTATTGATAGTAAATTTGGTTTTCCCTTAGCCCACTGGGAGGAGGCGGTGGCTCGAGCCGTCTCGGCACCTAACCTGAACCTGGTTGGTTTGCACTTCCACATAGGCTCGCTTATCTTTGAGACTGAGCCGTATCAAAAGTCAATTGAGCTTGTACTTGATTTTGCGGCTGAAGTGAAGTCGAAATATGGTTTTGAACTCAAAGAACTGAATGTTGGTGGCGGGTTTGCTATTCAGTATACCCTGGATTCTCCAGCACCATCCATTGCTGTTTATGCTGAGGCGATAGCGTCCAAGATTATTGATAAGTGCCGGGAGCTGAAGCTGACGCTACCCCAGCTTATCGTTGAGCCGGGAAGGTCGATAGTGGGGCAGGCAGGGGTAGCACTATACCGGGCAGGTGTGGTGAAAGACATACCGGGCGTGAGGTGCTATGTCTCGGTGGATGGGGGTATGGCTGACAATATCCGCCCTGCCCTTTACGGTGCCAAGTATGAGGCAGTCACTGCTAATAAGATGTCAGCAAAAGAGGCAGGCAAGGTTACTATTGCCGGCCGGTTTTGCGAGGCGGGCGATATACTAATTAGAGACATAGATTTGCCTCCGGTTTCCGCCGGTGACATAATAGCTATACCGGGCTGTGGTGCGTATTGTCTGCCAGAGGCAAGCAACTATAACGCCTCACTTAAGCCGGCTATTGTGCTGGTCAGGGAAGGTAAAGCGCATCTTATTCGGCGTCGGGAGACTCTTGAGGACCTATCCAGGTGTGATTTAATTTAGAGGTTGTTTATGTGGCAGGTAGTTGGACAAGACAGGGTGGTATCTTTACTCCAGCATAGCCTGGAGAAGGGGGCTATTGCTCATGCCTATCTTTTGGTTGGCCCTCCTCATGTCGGTAAAATGACCCTGGCGATAAATCTGGCTCAAGCTTTGAACTGTGAGGTGGCTGAGCCTCCCTGTGGGGAGTGCACCTCCTGTCAAAAGATAGCTTCAGCCAAGCACCCTGATGTTCAGATTATAGGTTTGACCTCTAATAATAATTCAGCCGAGGCTAAACTTCGGGTGGAGATAAGTATTGACCAGATTAGAGAGATGCAGCACTCGGCTAACTTGCCACCCTTTGAGGGAAGGCATAAGGTGTTTATTATTGATGGGGCGGAGCTTTTGTCGAATGAAGCGGCTAACTGCCTGCTTAAGACTCTGGAGGAGCCGGTAGGCAGGGTAATCTTTGTTCTGCTGACCAGTAATGACGGGCTCTTACCCGCCACGGTGGTTTCTCGCTGCCAGCGGCTGGAGTTACTCCCCTTGGCAGCTAGCGAAGTGGAGACGGTACTCAATAGTGGCTGGGGTGTTGAGCTACAAAAGGCTCAGCTTCTGGCCAGGCTTTCCCATGGCTGCCTGGGCTGGGCACTATCGGCCGCCTCTGATGATAGCTTACTCGAGTTACGTGCCGAGAGGATAGGCAGGGTGCTCGATATTAGCAACGCTGATTATGAGGAACGCTTTACCTATGCTGCCCAGCTGGCAACTCAATTTAGCCAAAGCCGAGGGCTGGTTCAGGAAATACTGGATTTGTGGCTTGACTGGTGGCGTGACCTGTTATTGGTTAAGGTGGGGTACAGTGATACCATTACCAATGTTGACCAGTTAGCCACGCTTAATGAGATAGCTAAGGGTTATAACCTGGTTCAAATAAGGGCGGTTATTAATAGTATTCAGGCGGCTGGGGAACAACTTGGGCAGAACGCTAATCCACGACTAGTGCTGGAAGTGTTGATGCTTGATATACCGGTGGGGGGTGCGGTGGGGAAAACCCCCGCTGCCTAATTTTTTGGTGAATTATGGCTGAGATTGTTGGCATACGTTTCAAGAGAGCTGGCAGGGTATACTACTTTGACCCGGCAGGAATTGACCTGGAGGTAAATGACCACGTGGTGGTCAAGACAACTCGCGGTCTGGAGTTGGGGAAAGTGGTCATTGCTCCTACGCAGATACTGGACAGCGGGGTAAGTGAGCCACTCAAGACGGTAGTACGTAAGGCGGAACCTGAGGACGTTAAACGTGATGAGGAGCTGCAAAACAAGGAAGAAGAGGCTCTAATTGAGGGCGGTAAACTGATTGCTAAACTAGATCTGCCCATGAAACTGATATTGGCTGAGTACAATCTTGATGGTAGTCGCCTTACTTTCTACTTCAGTGCTGAGGAGAGGGTTGATTTCCGCGAGTTAGTTAAGGAGTTAACTAGCCGTTTTAAAACAAGGGTGGAACTACGGCAGGTAGGTCCGAGGGATGAAGCCAAGCTGATAGGTGGCTTTGGCAGGTGTGGTCGTCCGTTGTGTTGCACGAGTTTCTTAAGTGAGTTCGAGCCGATTTCTATTAAAATGGCAAAGGAGCAGAATTTACCCCTTAATCCGTTGAAGATTTCAGGCGTTTGTGGTCGTTTGCTGTGTTGCTTGAGCTACGAGAGTGAACTATACCATAGTCTGAAAGAGAAATTGCCCAAGGTAGGGCAACGCGTGTCTACATCTATGGGGAAAGCTAGCGTGGTCGGTATTAACCCGCTGAAGGAAACGGTGCTGGTTGAGCTGGAGGGCGAGACGACGGTGGAATTGCCTTCCAGTGAGGTTTCTCCTTTGAAAGACGGTTAGTAAGTTTTAATTGGGAGATATTTTTGCCATTCGTGCTGGGTTTGTAGGTAGTGGTAGGGAATGTAGAAAAGGATGTTACCTCGCGGAGGAGAGGGGTGGCGGATTAATCTCATTCCAGCCTCGGTGGGGGTTTTACCTGCCTTATGACGATTACAGCGTATACAGGCGCTAACCACATTTTCCCAGATGTGTTCTCCGCCACGGTATCGTGGGGCAACATGGTCCAGGGTGAGTTGCCTAGTTTCCTTACCACAATACTGGCAGATATATCGGTCACGATTGAAAACCTCGAGGCGAGTTAGTTTTTTCTCAAAGCGGGGACGTTTGATGAGATAGGCTAGTCGGATTACCGAGGGCACGGGGAATACGTGAGTGGCTGAGTGGATAAATCCTGAGCCATTTTCCAACATCTCAGCCTTACCCCGATAGAGCAACACCACTGCCCGTCGGACTCGACATATATTGAATGGCTCATAGTTCTGATTTAGTACCAGGACAGGGAAATTTATCATGTCTAGATTTCTCTCCACAAAAGCTTATCCATTTTACCGAAAAACATCTGGCTATGCAAACCTGAGGGGGACTTCTCAGCGTTCTTTCTTGCCACGCGGTATTTTCTTTCGTCTAGACGTGGCATCAGTCCGGTAGTCAGGAACAGTGATGTTCCAGACCAGACTAATTTTGGGGTCTACCAGCCGGGAACTAACCGGACTGTCAATATCATCCAGTGAGCAGCGGCTGGTAATCACCGTCGCCAGCCGGGCATTATAGCGGTAGTTGATAACCTGATAGAGCTTTTCCTGTGCCCAGGGTGTGGTTGAGTGCTCACCGAAATCATCCAGGATAAGCAGGGGAGTGGTCTTTACCCTTTCAAAGAGCTGGTCATAGGAAACCTTGCTCTCCGGGCTGAAGGTGGAGCGCAGGTGGTCAAGGAAGTCAGGTACCACCACGAACAGAGCAGGCTGCCTGGCTTGATAGCGATAATTAGCAATGGCGGCGGCCAGGTGGGTTTTACCGCAGCCAGTTTCACCCAGCAGTACCAGCCAGCCTTCAGGTGATTTGGCAAAATCAAAGGCTAGGCGGAATGCCTCCTTCAGGTTCTCACGTTGTTCTGGCAGCAGGTTCACCCGCTTCCAGTCAAAGCTTTCAAAGGTCATGCCTTTTTGCAGTTCGAACCCCTGACTCCAGGTATGTTCCAGCAGGGGAGTGGCTTTTTCCTCGATTAAATAAACACGGCTCAGGCTGGGGTCAGTCAGGCGGGCGCGTACGCTTTCCTCTAGCTGCTCAACGGGATTGCGGGTAGTAATGACGGTAGGCAGTTCATTATTAAAGCGGTGATTGAGCAACTGGTCTAACTTTTCCCTAGCCCAGGGTGTACTGGTTTGGGCACCTAAATCGTCCAAAACAAGCAGAGGGGCATTGCGCACCCGGTCAAAGAGTTCATCATAAGGCATTTCACTATCAGGGCTGAAGGCAGAGCGCAGGTGGTCCAGGAGGTCGGGGACGCTCTGGAAAAAGGCGGGGTAACCATGGTTAATACGCTCGTTGGCGATAGCTGCGGCCAGGTGTGTCTTGCCACAGCCATCGGGACCAACCAGCACCAGCCATTCTTTGGGCTCGGCAGCAAATACCCTGGCTGCCTGATAGGCGCGGCTGAATCTTTCCTGACTGGCTGGCTCCCCGCTTCTGCCCTCGGGGAGCAGGTTATCAAAGGTGAAGCGGGTCAGCGAACCCAGATTGCTGTATCGCTGGAGGAGGGCTTGCCGCTCCTTGTTTGATTCTTCTCGGATGCAGCGGCAAGGAATTGCCTTACCAAAATCGGGGTGTCCTACCGGGACATCAACATAAACAAAGCCAGCTCCTCCACAAATAGGGCAGCCTGAGCTTGGCGATGCTTCTTCGGCGTTACCGCCCGACCATGTGTCCATATTTGCCCTTGATGTATTTATCTGGGCTTTCCTTTTTCGCAGAATCTCTTCGATATGTTCCATCAATCTTGCCTTCCGCTGACCAACGTTCTAGAATTGCCGAAATATAGCTCCATTTGCGTTTGCCGTGGGTAACTGCCTCTTTGATGGCATCTCTAATCCAGTTTACCGGGTAAAGCTTCTCTGCCTCGCGTAGCTCTTCAGCAATCATTGGGGTGAGCATGCCGATGTTCTGTTCATAAAGAGTGAATATATCAGGCGGTTCCTCCAATTCGGTATAGGTTTGCCCCTTGGCTTGAAGCCCGGGGAGGGAAAGCTCACCGTTTTGAATTTTAGTCGCAACCTGTCTGTCGGACTCAGTATTGAGGAGGTAAATATCCTCTGGCGTCCCATCTCTATCTAATACTACATGGAGAATAGTCCCCCGCCTGGTAGCCATTTCCAGGGCGCTCTTTAATACCTTGTCCGGCGGCTCGGTTGCCTCTTTGAAGCTACTCATCAGGCTCTTATTGGCTAAAAGCTCTCTATAAGTGGTGAAGCGAGGATACCCCCTTTTGTGGTAGAGGGCTCCCAAAATATGGAGCGTTGTCTTTAGCTCAGTAATATCACTGATTTGTGGTAGCAGGTTGGAAAAGAAAAAGTTAGGCAGGGGAGTAAATTGCATCTTGGCTGGAAAACCGTTAATTCGCTTCATAGTAAGCTTGGCTCTTCGCTAGTAGTAGTGATATCTTCAAATTTAGCTGTTTTGGGTAAGAAGTGCAGGTCTATTTCTCCGGTAGGCCCGTTACGGTGTTTGGCAACCATGATATTGGCAATGCCTTGTGGATAGTCTACACCGGGGTGGTCCTTTTCCCACCCTTCCCTGGTGGGATAGTAGTAATCATCTCGGTAGATGAAAATAACTACGTCAGCATCCTGTTCAATACTGCCGCTGTCACGCAGGTCAGAAAGCTGGGGTCTATGTGAAGCTCGCCATTCTGGGGCCCGGCTGAGTTGTGATACGGCTAGCAGGGGCACATCAAGCTCGCGGGCTATCGCTTTTAGTGACCGTGAGATGTAACTGATTTCCTGGACCCTGTTTTCTGTTTTTATGTCGGCATGCATCAGTCCCAGGTGGTCGACGATTATAAGGTTGATGCCACGCTCTTGGTAGAGGCGGCGGGCTTTGCTTCGCACCTCTACTACCCGCAGGATGGGGGTGTCATCAATATAGATAGGAGCTTCAGAAAGCCTGCCGATAGCTTCCATAATCCTCTTTTCCTCATTTTCATTGTAAAGCCCGAAACGAACCCGCCGGGAATCAATATTAGATTCATTGGACAGCAGGCGTGTGACCAGTGGTTCGCAGGCCATCTCCAGGCTGAATAGCGCCACGCAAGCCCCCTGCTCCACGGCAGCATTTCTGGCAATACTAAGGGCTAGGCTGGTTTTGCCCATGCTTGGCCGGCCGGCAATGACAATCAGGTCAGAGCGCTGAAATCCGCCCAGGAATTCATCCAGTTTGTTGAAACCTGACCGGGCATGGAGGATTGGCTCAGCCTCGGCTTCTGTTTCTGGGGTGGGAGCAGCGGTCTCAAAGTACTTGTCTAGCACCTGGCGGATATGGACAAACTCTCGGGGACCCTGCCTACGGCGCAGGTCAAATAGGATTTTCTCCGCATTATCTAGGCTGACATCAATATCTGGGTCGGCTTGGTAACCAATGGTGGCAATTTGGTCAGCAGCATTAATCAGGCTGCGCATCATCGCTAGGCGATAAACAATCTGAGCATAGGTCTCAATATCAAGGGAGGTGGGGCAGTTAGCGATTAGTTGACTCAAGTAGGCAGCGCCGCCGCATGCTTCCAGTTTTTGCTGTCGGTCAAGCTCTTGAGCTACCGTGATTTGGTTTATTGCCTCGTTGTGCTCGTAAAGGTCCAGGCATGCCTTGTATATTAATTTATTCCGCTCATGGTAAAGGTGTTCCCGTTTAAGGAAGCCAGCAATCTTATAAATTGATGTACCATCTATCAGGAGTGAGCCGTTTACGGCTTCCTCAGCATCAGCATCATGGGGGGGTAATTTTTCAGCATTCAATCTAGCTTACCTCTTCTTCTATCACGGTAACCTTTATTTTGGGTATCATATCCTTGGCTAGCCTAATGGCTACCTCATAACTACCGAGTTGACGTATAGGCTCGTCTAATTCTATCTTCCTTTTGTCAACAACCAGCCCGGTAGCGTTTTGCAGTTCAGAGGCGATATCGGCACTGGTAATTGAGCCATGCAGATGCTCCTGGGCACCAGCTCGAGCTTTCAGGGTAATCTCCTTCCCTTCTAGCTGGCGAGCCAGCTTGGTTGTTTCGTCCTCGGTTTGGGTTTGACTACGGGCCCTGATTTTAGTTTGTGTTTCTGCGGCATTGAGGGCAGATGGACTGGCTAATACGGCTAGTTTTTGGGGAATGAGGAAGTTCCTGCCATAGCCATCGGCTACCTCTTTTATCTCACCAGCTTTAGCCACCTTGGGCACATCTTCCAGGAAAACGACCTTCATAATTTCTGCCTTTCACCATAATTATACTTCACCACCATAACTAGATAAAGGTTATAATTAAATATTTTTATTATTCAGTGATGAACTTTTCGGCATAGATGGCAGCAGTAGCTCCGTCTCCGGCGGCAGCTATTGCCTGCCGGACGGAGTTGTGGCGTATATCGCCAGCAGCAAAAATGCCGGGTATATTGGTCTCCAGCTTATCATTGGTAATGATAGTACCGGTGGCATCCAGTGATAAGATACCCTTGAGGTAGTCTGTATTGGGTTTAATCCCAATAGATACAAAGATGGCGGCTACATCTAGGGTAGCTTTTTCTCCAGTTATCACCTGACGGAGCTTTAGCCTTTTAACTACTTCTTCACCCTCAATTTCCTCAACTCTGGTATTAAGCCGAAATTCAATTTTGGGTTCAGCGGCAGCTCTCTCCTGAAGGATGCGGCTGGCGCCAAGCTTGGGCAGGAGTTCTATCACCGTAACCTTGGAAGCAAACTTGGCGAGGTGGAGGGCTTCGGTAATGCCAACATCGCCACCACCAGCTACAGCTATTGGCAGCTCTCTGAAGAAGGCAGCGTCACAGGTGGCGCAGTAGGATACCCCCTTGCCGGTAAATTCTTTTTCTCCGGGGACACCCAGTTTAAGTCGCTCCGAGCCGCTGGCAATAATCACTGCCTTGGCGGTGAAGTTACCTTCGGTGGTTTTTATTATTTTTTGCCCTTGCTGAAGCTCAAGACCAGTGACCTCAGCCAATAATGTTTCTAGTCCAT
>Ga0209978_10001380_pt1 | contig 10234 bp, 7 predicted proteins | sample BentaG_FD_182805 | JGI IMG/M metagenome (GOLD analysis project Ga0209978, IMG submission 182805) | Deep subsurface microbial communities from South Atlantic Ocean to uncover new lineages of life (NeLLi) - Benguela_00093 metaG (SPAdes)... | ecosystem: Environmental > Aquatic > Marine > Oceanic >...
TGAAGGCCCCGAAATAGCAGTTTATTCGGAAAATACTAATCTTGATGTAGTTGAAGGTTCAGATGTTTTAAAAGATCTTGCAAAATCTATGCGAAAAAGGGTAGTTTTTCGTTGGAATGTAGAAAATCGAAAAGATCCCTCTGAAACAGAAAATTACATACGAAATTTAATAGGTGAGGAAGCAGAGATTTCAAACATTGAATTTGATCATACTCGTGGCGAGGTTATTATAGAATCGGGTAAACCTGGATTAGTCATTGGTAAAAAAGGAGTAAATTTAAAAGAGATTAGAATAAACACTTTTTGGCAACCGAAGACCATTAGAACGCCCCCATTAGCTTCAAGAACCATTAGTTTAATTAGACAAATGTTAACAAAAGAAAGGCAGAACCAAAAAGATATTCTTCTTAATATTGGAAAAAGAATTCACAGACCTACTCTTTTTAATGACTTAGACATTCGTTTGACATCATTAGGTGGGTTTAGAGAAGTCGGTAGGTCTTGTATCTTAATACAGACAAGAGATAGCAATATTCTCCTCGATGTAGGTTTAAATGTTGGAAATAAAAACGATCAATTTCCAAATTTTGATGTACCAGAATTCTCAATAAGAGATCTAGATGCTATAATCATCTCTCATGCTCATTTGGATCATTGTGGCATGGTTCCCTATTTATTTAAGTATGGGTATCGAGGGCCAGTATATTCTACCTTACCTACTCGCAACCTATCCACAATGTTACAATTAGATTTCGTTCAGATTTGTGAAAAAGAAGGTATTCCAATGCCCTATGCAAAACGAGATGTTAAAAGTGCAGTTCTTCATACAATACCTCTTTCTTGGGGTAAAGTCACAGATATTGCTCCTGATATTAAGTTAACACTTCATAATTCTGGACATATCTTAGGATCATCTTTAATTCATCTCCATTTCGGAAAGGGGGGTTATAATTTTGTGTATACAGGAGACTTCAAATATCAGAAGACCAGATTACTCGAAAAAGCTGCTGTGAAGTTCCCCCGCGTTGAAGCCCTACTTATCGAGTCTACTTATGGCGGGCCACAAGATCGTATTCCCAGCAGACAAGATTCAGAGAGAGAACTCAGACAAATCTTAAACTCCACGATCAAACGAGGTGGCAAAGTTCTCATCCCAGTTTTAGCAGTTGGAAGAGCTCAAGAGCTAATAATTGTATTAGAAGAGTTATTATCAAAGGGTATCATTGATCAAGTACCTCTCTTTTTAGATGGATTGATTTCTGAAGCAACCGCGATTCATACTGCAAATCCCGATTTTCTCAGCTCTGATTTAAGAGAAAAAATATTACATCAAGGCAAAAATCCATTTCTGAGTGATTTTTTTACTACTGTCTCAGGTCATGATGAAAGAAACGATGTTATTATGGGAGGTCCTTGTATAATTTTAGCGACGAGTGGTATGTTAATTGGTGGCCCATCAGTTCAATATTTAAAAGCGTTAGCAGAAGATAAGAATAACTCTCTAATATTCGTGTCATATCAAGTGAAAGGCACTTTAGGTGCGAGAATACAGCGTGGATTCCGTGAAATTCAATACACGAACGCTAAAGGGAGAACTCAGCTAGTAAGATTAAACTTAAACGTGTTTACGCTAGAGGGATTCAGCGGTCACTCGTCAAGAAGTCAGATATCTCAATTCCTACGCAGAATTCAACCTAAACCAAAATTGGTAATAACGAACCACGGCGAAGAAAGCAAATGTGTGAGTTTATCGACAATGATTCACAAAAAGCTAAGGAAAGCGACCAAAAGTCCTAAAAATAGAGAAACCATACTACTTAAATAATAATATTACCCGATTTTTTTTTAAGAGGAAATCTCAATTATATAATAATATTATTATCATATAATATGGTTTAATTAAATATCATTAGAAAAATTTAAGCATAAATTAATGATAATTAATTTTCAAAAGAGTTGATTTTATGCCAATAATAGAACTAAAAAAAGAAATTCTATCACCTGTGGAAAAAGTTTACGAGATTTTAAACAATTATTTAGCTTTACCTAGATGGAATATTATAGTAACTGAATGTACTCAACTTGAATCCAAAAAATATTTCTTAAAAACGAATGTTGGTGATATAACAAACATAGAAGTAGAAAATATTCCCAATGAAAAGATGACGTCCATTCAAGAGGGAAGTCCTATGCAAAAAATAGGATACATTTTCGAACCTAAAGGTGATACAACTGAAGTTACACTCTGGGCCGAATTTGAATTAGAAGACCAAAGAGGAGTCATGGAGATGGCTGGAGATTTATTTTTAAAGAGTTTAAAAGTATATATTGATTATCTCAGTGCTGGTGGAAATCCAGAAGAATACAAGAAATCTTTCGGCAAAATTAAAAAAGCATAATATATATGTCTACAACTTTTTTTTATTTCTCCCTTTTTGATTTCCTTTTGAGAAGATCAATTTTTTTAACCAGCGATTATTTATTAATTTAAAAGTTAACATGTGATATCTTTGAGATTCAAAAGGTTAAAGATAAGGAAAAATTCGATTAAAATTAGCCGTAGAATAATTCAGATATTTGCGTTTTTAATTATTAATTACATCATCCTTGAAGCATTTTTACCTATCAATCTTATAAGTTTAGAAGGTCTCACTAAATTTTTACCTATACAAAACTCACCACGGAATCCTTTTTCCAATGGAGCTGGAATATTAGAATATATTTTCATTTCCATGGCTGGAGGTGCATTTCCATTTCTTTTTTTAGCAGTACTACTCTTAGTTTTATTATTTTCAAATCGGATATTTTGTGGTTGGATATGTCCGATTGGTTCGATCCAAGATTTATGCGCTGCGATACCAACTAAAAAAAAAAAAGTTAGAATAACTATACACGAAAAAATTCTCAACATTAAGTACGTTTTCATAATTATTATAGTACTTATAATATTTCCCTTAGGAATTTTAATAAATGCAAATTCTTCGTATCACTTTGAAATTACTTTTAATATGCCATTAGGCGCTTTTGCTGAACAACCAATTGGATGGTTTTCTTTATCGGAATTTATTTTTGTATTTTTTCCCCACTTGATTCAAAATGTTTTCTTACCAGCGCAATTTGGTGCATTAGAATTCGGAGGTTATGTCATTTTATTTTTTTATTCCTTACTTATTGTTCTATCGTTTTGGTATCCACGGGTATATTGTAGATATATTTGTCCTTTTGCCGCAGTTTCTTCAGCAGTTACAGATTACTCGTTTTTAAAATTGGCTAGAAATCCTGTAAGATGTGTAGGTAGGTCTGAATGTGGTATTTGTGAAGATGTTTGCCCAAAACAAATAAGAATTCTAGACGAACCGTTTGATTTTTTCACGGGTAAAGGCGAGTGTAATTTTTGTCTAGAATGTAAAGAAAAGTGTCCTTACGATGCGATATTAATCAAATTTGGAAATGTATAAGATGCTCATAATATTTCTATTAAAATTCAAGTGATTAATTGCGTGGATCCTAAAAATCTTAAAATTTATAGATTACATATGAGGAGAGATTCTGATATTGGAGATAAAGCGATATCCGATTCTCAAGCTATAAGATACTACGAAGAAGATGACGAATCTAAAATAGATATAAGGCCTGCTTTTTTTAGAGATGTAGATCGCATTGTTCATAGTAAAGCATACGCGCGCTATATAGATAAAACCCAAGTTTTTTTTGGTATTAACAACGCGAACATTACACATCGTTCTTTGCATGTTATTTTAGTAGCCAGAATTGCACGCCAGATAGGGCGAATATTAAAATTTAATACCGATCTAATCGAAGCGATAGCTCTAAGCCACGATGTAGGACATTCCCCATTTGGACACTTAGGTGAAGCAATATTAAACGAGATAAGTTTAAAAAATCACATGGGTGTTTTTAACCATAATGCTCAAGGTGTAAGGTGGTTATCTTATCTTGAAAAAAGATTTCCTGATAAACCAGCAAAAGGTTTAAACCTAACTCTACAAGTTTTAGATGGCGTTCTATGCCACGACGGTGAAGTTAACGAGAGAGATTTAAAACCCATATCATTAAATGGAAAAACATGGGAAGATCATTTTTCAGAATATATTGAAAGTTTTAGTACAAATAAGATTAGAAGAATCCCTATGTCATATGAAGCTATTGCTGCGAGATTTGCGGACTCTATAGCTTATATTGGGAGAGATATTGAAGATGCAATACTTTTAAAGTTAATCAACAGGGCAGATATACCAAAAAGCTGCAGAGCTGTACTTGGCGATACTAATCGGAAGATTATGAAAACGCTAATTATGGATTTATTGAACACTAGTTTACACAATGATAAAATCGGATACAGCGAACCTATTTTCGAAGCTTTCAAAGAATTAAAAAAATTTAACTATGACAATATTTACAGCCGTAGAGATATGTATAAAACCAAAAGTTCTAAAATCTCTTACATTGAAAATTTAACTCAACAGTTTGAACTGATTTTTGAAAGATCATTAGAAGATTTGGAAGAAAAAAACTATAATGCACCAGTTTTTAAAGATCATGTAGAATACATTGACGATGAGAAATATACAACATATTATGAACCAAATAAAAAACAAGGTAATTTAGCATTAATCGCTCGTGATTATATTGCTGGAATGAGCGATAAGTATTTTCACGAGGTTTATATTCAATTAAAAAAAGATTAGATAGAAGTCTTATTCCTGATTTTACTCTTTGTAAACTAATTTAGATAAAGTAGGATGCATTTTAATCAAAAAGAGGATTACACTAGGAGGATCAAATTTTTACGTTTATAATGGGGTTTTGTTTTTTTCAGTTTCCCTAGAAACCGGCAAACCGGCATCCACACGGGGTTTTAATACTCTCAGTTAGAAAAGTATTAATAAAAACAAGATTTTTTTTTAGAATCCTCCTGTATTAATGCTAGTGTAATCCAATAAATTATAAGGTGATACTCTAATAAAAATCTATCTTTATTCAAGGATAATTTTTATACGCAATTAAAATTTAAAATAAAATAGAGTATTTGAGTCATAGCCCGGCACGGAATTTCGATTAATGATTCAACGTCATTAATATTCGAACCGTGGTCCAGGGGTTCAGGGCCCCCGATGCTTGGCCACTACACCACCGGGCTATAATTATAGATTTGATTAAAGATTTAAGGATATAAATTTATTATTAATTATAATTTTAACGGTTTTTAACGATTTAAAATCATGTATTCATCCAGTCCTTTTAATAACATGATATCCAAACTTAGATTTAACTGGTTGAGAGATTTCACCGCTTTTTAACTTAGTACAAGCGTTCCAAAATTCAGGAACCATATCTCCCTTAGAAAATTCTCCGAGGTTTCCCCCTCTTTTTTTACTTGAACAAGTGGAGTATTGCTGTGCTAATTTTTCAAAATTCTCCCCTGCTTGAATATCCTCGCATATTTCTTGAGCTCTGCTGAACTTATCAACTAAAATATGACTTGCTTTAATTTTTCCCCCACGAAGAGGAGATCCTCCTAGTTTTGAGCCTTTCGGAGCTCGTCCTTTACTTTCAAATCCTTTACCATATTTGCTTTTTCCCATTATTAGCACTTAATTTGTGTTTATTCTGTTCCCTTATCTTTTCTTCTTAATTCTGCTCTTTTATCCATAATTTTTAAGAATAAGTGTTGAGTGGTTTCTGGAGGAATTGATTCAGTTTCTTTCTTTTGTAGATTAATCGCTTCTTCGGGGCAGGTAACCGTACAATTACCGCACCCTATGCATAGAAATTTATCTACAATAGCAATGTTATCTTCAATTTGAATGGCATCCATTATACATCTCTCAATACATGTTTCACATCCTATGCATAAATCAGAATCAACTTCAGCGTAATAGTTTGAAGTTATAAGTTCCCAAGGACGATCAAGTTTTTTAAGATTTATTAATAAATCGCAACAAGAACAGCAACAGCAAATATAAGAAGGTCTTTTGGAATTTCCGGGTTGAATCACTAATCCCTCTCCTTGTGCTTGTTTAATAATCGAAAAAGCTTCATCTTTTGTAATGAAATGGCCATATCCTCGATCAACTGCGTTTAAAGCGGAGCCATTGACTGTAAAACAGCGTTCTGACATTGAATTACAGGATTTATCTAAGAGCTGATACGCTTTATGGCATATACATGGAGATACAGCGATTTGGTAAGCACCTTCAAATAATTTCTTCAATTCGTCATAAGTCGCAATATTATGGTCGGGAGAAATACTTTTTTCAACCGGAATAGTGCGAAGCTGGTTTATTTTTGTACTTGTAACTTCATCTCTAAAAGCTTCTTCCATATATTGTTCGAAATCTTCAAAAAAATCTTTAGTAATTCGTTCTACTTGGTATTCAAACATACCTACTGCCAAAGGAGAATTCTGATAAAGAACCACATCAATTCCATCTTCTTTTTTTAAAGTAACTCTCCTAATTCCCCCCTTAATAAACATAATTCCCAACAACTCTTCTAATTGTTCAAGAGTTATCCCTAGTTTCTTAACGCGGCGGTAAATATTTTTAATAGGTTCAGGAATAAATCTCATGTTCAAAGCAATTTCAGCTTCTTCAGGAGAAAATAAGAATTTCAGAATTCTTATTTCAACCCCTGATTCTGTAGCAGGATACCCAATAGGTAATGTATCAAGATGCTGCTGTAATTTTCTATAAATATCAGATTCTGCTTGGCTCAAGCTTTAATTCACTCTTAATCTTGAAATAATCATTATAATTATAGAAATTAAATGAGGAATCAAAATTAAATTTAAGCATATTTATTTAAAAATTTTAAACAAGGAGAAGTTAAAACTTAATTAATTATCAAATAGCGAAAATTCTTTAGTTCTTTAATTCCATTTATTTCTACTACAAAATTTTGAAAATCTTGAATCTCTCCTTCAAATATCATGAAGCTTATAAGATTTTCCCCTTGGAAGTGTTGATTTTTGTTTACAACCTGGTCCTTATATTTGTTTTCGATTTTATTTAATTTTCTCTGAATGTGCGGATCGTGTGGGGCAACAATTATCAAATTCCCAACAATTTTTTTAGCGACTGAGCCTAAATCTCTATATATTTCCATATTCGAAACTTCTATATCTGACATTAGCCGTAGTAAGGCATCCCTTATCAATTTGGATTTATTTTCGTATTGATTTTTGGAAACAAGCTTATTAATAAATTGCTTTAAACTCTCATTGATGGAAATACTAATAATAGGACTCATTTAAATTCTAAACTCTTCTTACTTCTTACTAATATAAATTCATCACTACATTTATAAATGTTTTTAGCATAAAAAACTACAATTTTATGGCTCGGCTGATGACATCTTTAAACTTTTCTACATCGTTCACTAATTTATCAGCGTGTTCATCACTGATTTTATCGTCTTTGTCATACTTATTCAATTCTGTCAGCCAATATTCAATCCGTCCCAAGATAGCTTCGTTATCCCCAAGAATTTTTCTTACCCTAACAAAAGTATCGTGTAGTTTATTCCGAATATTTTGTGCTTTCCATCTTAACATGCAATAATCTGAAACTTCAGCGAGATTCTGAGTAATAGCCATTACATCGATGGTTCTTTCCCTTTCTTCTGATTTTATCTTTCGAATAATATTTATTTGCTCGAACAATAATTCGATGATTTTCGCTAGGAAACCCGTGAGTTGTCCTGGATTTCCACACCAGACTCTTACTTCTAAAGATTGACTCTTCTCAGAAACATAGACTCTTGTAATTATTCTCCCGCCTGTTACTTTTGCTTCAGAACAAAACCAAGCTTCGGCTTCATAATTTCCCTTTGTGTCTGAACCTTCATGGGATGTTACTGCGCTAGTATCAAAATTTTTTATCGTTCGAATTGCGGCTCTAAACGCTAGCCTCGGGTCTAAGTCAGCGATTAAGAATGCTCGTGCATCGTTTCCTAGTGTTTGAATTGCAATTTGGCAGTCTTCTATTGTGCTCATTGAGGTGCAAACTAAGGGACATTTTATAGCAACCTCTTTCTTTTTGATATGTAAAGTATGCTTGCTGCCTTGGGCATTCTTGTAAATAACAGTACCACCTATTGAGGAAACACCACATTGTTTTGGCTCAAGGTAAAAATCTACACCCCTACTATTATTATTCTCAATAACCGGAATATTAATTAACGGTTGTTTAAGTTTATAGCTTGAAGGGGCATCCAGAATTACTTTTACATTATTTATTGCCATACCACTCTTATTTCTTACAGCAATTTTCATATGTACTTGACCGCCCTCAAAATCGTAGTCTCTAACAACCTCGATTTTTCCTTCATCAATAGGTTCAGCCCTTTTTTGCTTTGCCTGAGGTGATCCTGCTGAAGTGCGAGGAACACTATATGCGGTAAACATTCTTTTTCCTAAATCGATATAACCATCAATATCTCCATTACCAATTAATTGGGCAAGGTTTTCCTCTATGCTTGACTCTGTCACTCCCAATCGATTTGATAATTCTCTCAATGGCATTGTTCTATAAGCTCTAGCAATTTCTTTTATTTTTGACTCTAGATATTTTCGAGTCATAAATTCTCTGCGTTGTGTAAAAATTCCTTTAATCTTACCAGATTTAATAAGTTCGTGAAGACTTTTTCTCGCTAACTCTACTGCGATTTTTAATTTTTTAGCAAGATTGGACAATTCAAATAATCCTACTTCTTTAGAATATTCCTTTATTTCTTTGTAAATTTTGTCAGAAGTGATAATTTCGTTTCCGCGAGCAGCAAAAAATCCGCTAATGGCATTTAATCTCATTAAGTTAACACAGAAAGATTTTGTTAATTCTGTTGGAATGTTAAAAACTTCTGAAAGTTTAGCTAGTGAAATTCTGCCCTTTTTATTTATTTTTTCTACTAAATGGTCCATTATGTACTTTTGAGAGTAATAAAATTGCTTAGTTTTTGAAAATGAGCCTTTAATTTGAAACTGACTAATTAATTTATAAATTACTTTAATCGCTGCTTCAGAACTCATATCAAGCATTACAGCCAAATCTGCCACCTTTAAGATACCATCATCTTGAATTTTCGAAAGAATTTTCTCCCGGATTTCATATGAGATATAATAAAATATCTGGTTCTTCTGATCAACTATGCCATATATTCGATCCTCATCGATATATTGATTAATTAATTTTACCATTTGTTGAGCGGTTATTTTAAAAGATTCTATAATTGTTGAGAAGTTGGTGATTGGAGCTCTTTTGAGAAATTCTAGAAAACAGTTTGGACAAACCTCCTTTCCAATTATTCTTTTTAAGGACCTACGACACAAAGTAAGTCTGTAACCTTTAATCAAGTTATATTTTGTTGCCTCTCTGGCCAACTGCTCTTTAGTTGGAAAAAATAAACCCGGAGATTTCGAGTAGGAGTTCCAACTACATGAATCATCTATGCACTCTAAATAATATTGTCCCGACGATAATCTCTCTAGTCTTAAAAGGGAATCACACTCTGGACATTTGCTATTTTCGATAACAGTGCACTTATAAAATTTTTCAGCAGCACTTGCTTTTGAATAGTGTAAATCATGCTTCCTACAAAGCCAACTTTCCGTAGTTGCCATATGATGGATACAAAAACTCGAATTGCATTTCTCACATGTAAATGAAATGTTTTTGTTTTCGCAGAATTTGCAATCAACCATTATTAGCTTTTCTCCATCTGGTGAAGGAAATAATTAGTTACAATATATATGAAAATACTGATATAAATTATTTTATGAGACCAATATTGATTTTTTTGAATTATTAAAAGGATTTTAATTTTGTGATTAACATCCAAAAAACAATTAATTTATTTCTTGTAGCTAAAAATTTGGCACTGGAAACACAGAAATTTGTAAAAAAGAGAGTATCATAACCACCGTATTAAAAACGATGATTATTAGTATCATAATATAGAAAATTGTGTTTTTTCTTTTCATTTTTGGCTTCACGATAAGCAAGCTCCCTTGTTTAGCAAGAGCAAGAGGAAATAATCCCACGAAAGTACCTAAAGAAAAATAAAATACCACTAAAAGGCCTTCTATAAATCCATATACAAAGGATAACTGAAATGATTGCGAATATATATATAGTTCAAATATACAAGGAGCAAATCCCGCTAAAACTCCAAAAATATAAGGTGTTTTCTTTAATTCCCAATCTAAACTTGGAAT
>Ga0209978_10001381_pt1 | contig 10231 bp, 10 predicted proteins | sample BentaG_FD_182805 | JGI IMG/M metagenome (GOLD analysis project Ga0209978, IMG submission 182805) | Deep subsurface microbial communities from South Atlantic Ocean to uncover new lineages of life (NeLLi) - Benguela_00093 metaG (SPAdes)... | ecosystem: Environmental > Aquatic > Marine > Oceanic >...
TAAAGCCGGAGGCCCAGATTATCTTAAAGCTTTCATGAATGAAAAAACAGTCACCGAGAATATTATGCGCCGCGGATTTGCTCCACTAGAGGATTAAAAAGATTATTTATCTATCTCACCCCCTCGTTCCCCCTCTCCTTCAAAGGAGAGGGGGGATTTATATTAAAAAGAGGGGCTAATGCCCCTCTTAGACACTCTATTATGTTAAACTTAGGTTTGAGCAAAATGGCGCCAAAACAGGATGGTTCAGATACGCGCCTAGAGGGATTCGAACCCACGACCCTCGGTTCCGAAGTCTGTTTGCCAGTGTCCCTGACTGTGTTATTGAAGCTAAATAGCGTTTATTCTGTTTATGTCTTACCATTTGTTTTGAGTGTATCATCCCCTCTTGTCCCTTGTTAGTTCTATCAGTCCGTGACCAAAATGTGACCAATATTTGCGTTCACCTTGAAGCTGAACTAAACGATGATTTGTCGATATCCAACAATCAGATGAATTGTGTCCCTATGGATGTGCCTATGCCTTAGCTATGACTACTACAGATATGATAGTATTAGTCTGGGTCCCGAATTACATTGGGAAGGAGGTAGAATAGTATGAAAGCGACAACGTTGCGAATATTACTCACCGTGGCAACCGCACTGATCCTCATAGCTTGTTTGAGTGGCTGTACGGTGGCAAAAGCGAAAGTAGCTGTGATTCCTTTGAGCGGGATTATTGCTGGTACCAGTCAGCAGGGCCTACTCACAACTGGGGGTATCAGCCCCGCATTAGTGAGGGACCACCTAAAGAAGGCTGAAATTGATGGAACCGTAGTGGCGGTGGTATTGCGTATTGATAGTCCCGGTGGTTCAGCTGCGGCTTCCCAAGAGATTGCATCAGAGGTACGCCGTTTTAAAGAGGACACGGGTAAGCCAGTAGTGATATCCATGGGAGATGTGGCTGCCTCCGGTGGTTACTATATCTCAGTATATGCTGACAAAATTATGGCTAATCCAGGTACCATTACTGGTAGCATCGGTGTTATCACCCAGTTTATCTACATTGAAGGATTACTGGAAAAGTTGGGGCTAGAGCTAGAAACCATAAAGGCTGGCAAGCATAAGGATATGGGTATTCGGCCACTGACTGAGAAGGAACGGCAGATAATGCAGGATATTGCCGATGACCTTTATGAGCAATTTGTGGTTGCGGTAGCCGATGGTCGGAACCTATTGATGACAGAAGTGAGAGGGCTGGCTACCGGTCAGCCATATACTGGCAGACAAGCACTTGACCTAGGTTTAGTGGATGAGCTGGGAGGTCTAGGAGAAGCCATCGAGCTTGCCGCCAGCCTGGCTGGTATTAGTACTCCTGAAATAGAGGTATACAGTCCACCAGCTTCGTTTTTTGAAAAGCTATTAGGAGGGTTTTCATCGCCTTGGTCACTGCCGTTTTCTCAGGATGAGCTGCTATTCTTGAGAATTTTGGAGGGCTGGCAAGGTATGCCGAGATACTAGCACCTCACTGTGGTGATTGGTAAGTAATAACCTGGCTGATTGTGCAGCCATCACCACGTTTTTGTCAGTCATCTTGTTAAAGGCTGCCAAAGGCCCGATCTTATAGATGGGATGTATCGTTTAGCCCAACAAGACGTGACTTATTGTCTAGGTAATGGATCACTGTCAAGGACGTGTTACTAATCTCATATCTACGATATATACTATTCGGTGCACCAAGTACATTCGCTACTATTACCTTCACAATAACCTCATGGGCAACGATTATTACTTGCTTGCCCTGGTTAGTCTCCACTATTCTGTGGAAGGCTGGGATGGCACGCTCAGTTACCTCATGTAGACTCTCACCATTTGGTATAACAACTCCTGACGGGTCAGTCCTCCACTGCTGCCAAAGTTCTGGCCACCTTTGACTGATCTCATCCATATGCAATCCCTGCCAGTCTCCGAGATCAATTTCGATCAAGTCGTCCAGCACCCTTGGCTCAAGTTCGTGAGGTTCAGCAAGAATCGCCGCTGTTGTATAGGCTCTCCGTAGCGGACTCGTGCAGACTAAAGCAATAGGCATTCTAGCCAGTCTAGAAGACAAACGCTGTGCTTGTCTATAACCCACTTCAATCAGGTCTTCGTCTGACCGGCCCATGTAGAAGCCAGTAGTATTTGATTCAGTTTGTCCATGGCGGACAAGAAGGACGGTTGTCGTCATTTGTAATCCGTATCTGTAGTATACGTGTTTCAGCTCCTTAAGTCGAGGTGTGTATTGTAGGACGAGGAGTATGATCACTTTCTGACGGAATGTGCAACCGTAGTCACAACCCAAGAGTGAAATACGGTGATGTTTCTTTTGTATTATCAATGTCCATATATTAGCTGATGTAGTTTGTTACTGATGTTCAGAGGATCTGTGCGCTGCCAGATGTTTCGACCAACCGCTATCCCGGCTGCCCCGGCAGCCAGAACGTCTTTTACTCTTGAAAGGAATTCCTCGTCCGTTTTGGTCATTGGCCCCCCAGACATAACCACCTTGGTTGGATAAGCTGATTGGACTACCCACCGAAAACTATCCACGGATCCGGTATGTTTGACCTTAACCATATCGGCTCCCAGTTCCATGCCTATCCTGGCTCCGTAAGCCACAATGGAAGGGGTTTCATCTATAGCCTGGTTTGTCTGCTCCTGCTCGTCCAATGCCATTTTCAGCGTTTTTGAGGCTGATTTTCTATCGAAAATAGCCTTGCCACGGGGATACATCCAACCTATTGCCATAATTCCTTTACTATGGGCTTCTCTGACTATTTTAGAAAACTCCCTGTGCATTTCATCTTCATACTTGGAGCCCGAGTAGACTGTATAGCCGACTGCGACAGCACCCAAAGTAATTGCATCTTCTACTGAATAGAGTTGGGGAGAAAATGGGTCCTCTTCCGTAAAAAGCTCTGATTTACCGTTCAATTTCAGAATCAGCGGAACTCCCGAATCTGCGATTTTATCGGCATATTTTTCTGCCAGCCCGGCATGCAGTACTAATCCGGTAAACCTGCCTTTTTGGGCTATGTCCAGAATATATTCGAAATTAGCACCTTCCGGATGTTCTACGAACTCCCTAGGGCCGTGCTCGAAACCCTGGTCATAGGCCAGGATCATCGCCTTATCATCCGGCATTATTCTATTCTTTAGTTCTTCCATCTTTTCCTTCATATTTCGCCTCCTAACCAAAGAATGTTTTTGCTATCTTAAATGCATTCATGTTTACGGTCTTTATTCCATCCGCTACCTTTTGCAGAGGGATACTGGTAATCCTGTTTCCCTTCAGAGCGGTCATTTCTCCAAATCTGTTATCTGAGATAAGATCGACAGCCTTAACCCCAAAAGCAGTAGCCAAGCTCCTATCATAGGCTACTGGTGTTCCACCTCTTTGAATATAGTCAAGCGAGGAAACCCTGACATGCAGCCCTGTCTTCCTCTCAATAAGTTCAGCCAGGACTTGTCCTACTCCCCCCAACCTATCAGGGTCTTCATTTTTGTCGGTTGGAAGACTCGGTTTAAATACTACTTCCCCTGCCAGTTCTATTCCTTCTGCCACCACTACAATGCTAAAATTTAGTCCTCTCTGATTTCTTGATTTCAGCATCTGGCAGAGTTCGTCTGTATTTTTTTCGTCCATTGGTATCTCAGGTATCAAGATGGCGTCTGCTCCGGTACCCATACCGGCATATGTAGCGATCCAGCCTGTACGGTGGCCCATGACTTCAAGGATCATTACCCGATGATGGCTTGCAGCAGTGGAACGAAGCCTATCTAAAGCATCAGTGGCGATTTGAACAGCCGTTTGAAAGCCGATAGTAAAATCTGTTCCCTTGACATCATTATCAATGGTCTTCGGTATTCCGACCAGAGGAAGGCCCATTTCATATAATTGGCTAGCTACGCTTAAAGTACCTTCACCTCCCAGCACTACAAGTGCCCGCAATTCGAATTCATTAAATGTATCAAGTACTCGTTGGGGCCCATCTTTTATTCTGAACGGACTTGTTCTCGAAGCCCCGAGAATTGTGCCTCCTCTATCAATTATGCCTGAAGTTCTAATTCTATCTAATGCCTCACTTCTATTGAAAAGCAGACCTTCCCAACCGTCATGAAAGCCTATAACCTCATAATCCATTTTGAGTGCAGCTTTTGTAGTTGCTCGGATTGCAGCATTAAGCCCGGGGCAATCCCCACCCCCTGTCAAAATTCCAATTCTCTTCTTTCCTTCCATATTTCACAACCTTTCATAGTGTAGTAAGCCTCATTCCAAAGATTTTTCATTTGCCGCGACAGGGTAAATTACTACAATAAGATTTACACTAGATACTATTATAGCCCATTCCTTACTCTTTATGCTTAAACTTCCCTTTGACTTTTACGATGTTTGAGAATCCTAAGCCCAGCTATTGATTTGACAATCTCTATTGCACTTTTTAGCGGAGTGTGCAATAGCGACGAATGGGCGGGTTCAAGTTTGTCGGCTCTCCACGGACTGCTTCTCATCGCGTATTCCCAGTCACAGTGCTAATTGTTTGAATCAAGGAAGGGTGGTATCATGATACGAAGGGACAAGTGTGCAGTTAAGCTAGTCCATATCATTATCGGTAATGAACAGCACCTGAGCCTGAAAAGAGAAGGGCTTTTTGCAACTTGGTTAAAGAAGCAAATACTATTTTAAGGAGGCAGTATGGAGCTTGCCCTTAAACTTACCAGGAGTAAGAGGAACCCAATCTTAACCCCTACCAAGAGAGGGTGGGAGAACAAATTTGTCTTCAACCCGGGAGTCATACAACTAGGGAACAAGATTCATCTTATCTACCGTGCCCACGGTGAGGATGGCATTGCACGCCTGGGTTATGCCAGGCTAAAGAATGTAGACGAGGTAGAGGAGCGTCTTCCTTATCCTGTGTTCTCGCCGGGCGAATGGTTTGAGCCCGATGGAGTGGAGGATGCGCGGCTAGTAGCTATTGAAGACAGAATCTTTATGCTTTATGCAAGTAAGGACAAAGATATGGCTCGTGTCTGCGAGTCCCACATTTCTATAAGCGATTTCATAGATACTATGTGGACCTGGAGCAGACACAGACTTATCCTACCGATAATGATTGGCATTCATAATAGAAATGCTACCTACTTCCCAAAAAGACTTGAAGGTAGATTGGCGATGTTACACCGACCTATAACGATGGCGCAGAACATATGGCTCTCATTCTCCTACGACAGAATCCACTGGTACGACCACAAGGAGGTGCTGAAGCCGCGCCCTGGGTACTGGGACGATGCTAAGGTGGGGGTGGCTGGGCCGCCCATCGAGCTTGAAGAGGGATGGCTCCTAATCTACCACGGCGTCGAAGCCAAGACATGGACATATCGCCTTGGCTGCGCCATACTAGATAGGGACCACCCCGAAGTCGTGCTTGAGAGATGCGAGGGGCCCATCTTGGAGCCGGTGGAAGATTACGAGCGCTCAGGCGGTACCCCAAATGTAGTCTTCTCCTGTGGAACAATTGTCTCTGAGGGTAAGCTGGTTCTATACTATGGCGCCGCCGACAAGGTTATTGGGGTTGCTGTAGGGGACCTGCCCGGGAAAGCAGTTTGAGAAGTGAATAATGCGCCGCTTATATCAATAACCATCCCGAGTTACAACTCGGAGAAGTTGATTCCTTACTGTCTGGAAGGAGCTGTGAAACAGACTTATCCAAATACCGAAATCCTCGTGATTGACAGCCATTCAACCGACAGAACGAGGGATATTGCGGCTAGTTATCAGACTAGGGTTATCTTATGCGAGGGAAAACTGCTTGCTGCTAGATACCTTGGCTATAAAGAATCAAAGGGCTCATACATAGCCTTTGTCGATACCGACCAAATACTGGAACCTACTACTATCGAAAGGGCTATAGGTATGATGCATGACTACGATATGGTAGTCTTCGAGGCACGGTCTTACAACACTGAGTGGTTTATCCCCAAGCTGCATGGTGCCTCCAAACAGATAATTAATGCCGGCTTCGCGGAGCCCGCTGCCTTTGACCCAACCAGAGGGCCTTTTCTGCCAAGGTTCTTCAAAAGGGAGATTCTGGAGAAGGCGTTTGCTGCGATACCTGAGGAGATAATACCAGGCATAATCCATCCTGACCATGCCATCATTTACTATGAGAGTTACAAGGTCTCACAAAGGGTAGGTGGTCTGCGAAATGCCATCTATGACATAGAGCCTGACTGGAGAAAACTTTGGAAAACGCAGTATAGATACGGAGCGTCACTGAGAAGCATCAAGAAATCGTATTATGGGAATCTACTTTCCAAGAAAATGGAATTCGGCCCCTGTTTCGGACGTCCTCTAGTGTCTGGTGTTCAAACTTTATTATTGGCGGCAATAATCAAGGTTATTGAATGGTTCGGGTATCATTTCGGGTAGTGCTAGAAACAGCCGGTTTCAGCTAATCAGGGTGAAAAGGTAAACGCTTCTTCAGGACAAAAGTCTGAGTAAATTGAACCCTGAAGAACCGCTCTTCTGTCGTTTTAGGTCTTATGCTTTACTTCTTTGAAGAATCTGGTGCCTGTGAACATAGCATGCTGATGAGATAGGGCAGAGATGAGGTTGATGAACAATCTTTAGTCGGTGATTTGAGGCAGGTTTTGACAAGTAGTAAAAATGACTAATGACATTGTGAGGGTGAGGCAACTTACAAGCGAAATTGATGGCTGGCTATCGGACAGTGAGGGCGAACTGCTGTATAACCTGGCAAAGAGTGTGCCTAGCGGGCAGGCTATTGTAGAACTCGGCAGTTGGAAAGGGAAGTCTACGGTGTGGCTGGCTAAAGGCACAGAGGCTGGGCAGAGGGATAAGGTGTATAGCATTGACCCACACAGTAAAAGTAAGGCTCACGTAAGTGAAGGCGAGATGAACACCTATGCAGCATTTCTCACCAACTTAACCAAAGCGGGGGTTCAAGCTACTGTAGTCCCTTTAGTTACGACTTCGGACAAGGCTGCTCGGCACTGGCGGGAGGGAGTTGGTTTATTGTGGGTCGATGCTTCCCATGAATATGAGGATGTAAAGCATGACTTTCTTTCTTGGAAGCAGCATTTACTACCCGGCGCTATGGTTGCTCTTCACGACTGCGACAAGCCTGGGCCTGCCCAAGTTGTCAGAGAATATATTAACCATTCCAACGATTTCACTATTGTGCAGCATGTTGCCACAATAGTAGTGGCAGAAAAGGATAACTGCACACACTATTGGGTTTTAGATTCCAAAGATATTGGAGTCTGTAAATACTGTGGGAAAAAGAGGGACTTTAGGGGGCTGTCGCGGCAGTCACTAAAGAAAGTCAAGAGCAAGTGATAAACAGCCCTTCCCTGGGTTTAAGGAATAGAAAGGGCAAAAAGCCCTATGCTAGTACTGGGCTGCTGGAAAGTGAGGTAATACTGAAGTGCCAGTATTAATTGTGACTACCGAGCAATCTGGCATGGACAGGTATAGCCAGGAACTCGCCAAGAGACTGGATGTCAAGAAAATCACCACCAGGAGGTATCTTTCCCTAGCAGGGGCTTACAAGCTAGCGAGGTCTATCAGAAGCGAGGGCGATATCGTTCATCTGCCAAATCAGCACTTTGCCAGGTATGCTCTCTTTTTTAATCAGCCGTTTATAGTCACGGTGCATGACCTAGCGCGATGCTACTTTAATTTTGACCGGGAAACCATTAGCGAGAAAATACTGCTCAATCTTGATAAAAGGTATATCAAACGGGCAAGCCACATAATAGCTATATCTCAAAGCACTAAGAGCGACCTGACCAAGTACCTGAGGATACCAGAGACTAGGATTAGTGTAATCTACAACGGAGTGGATCATAATATCTTCAGACCGTATGAACCGTATCAGATGAGGCCGTATCACGTGACGCTCAGTCACAAGCCATATATACTGTATGTCGGTTCAGAAAGGCGGCGAAAAAACCTGGGCAGGCTTTTTGAAGCATTTGCTACGCTAAGGCAGGAGTTCCCCGAGCTAAAGCTAGTCAAGGTAGGAGGCCTAGGAAGGTCCAAGCAGTTGCGAAGCGAGACGTTGAAGAAGCTATCTAGCTTGGGGATAACTGAGGACGTGATTTTCGTTGACCATGTTTTCGAGCTGACCTTAGCCTACTATTATTCCTCAGCTGCCTTACTTGTCTATCCCTCACTGTATGAAGGTTTTGGTCTTCCACCACTGGAGGCCATGGCTTGTGGCTGCCCGGTGGTAACTACTAACACCTCTTCTCTACCCGAGGTCGTGGGTGAAGCTGGCATTATGGTCAATCCCTATGATACCTCTAGCTTGGTTCAGGCAATGAGGCGGGTCTTAACCGATGATAAATTGAGGGACAACATGGTAAGAAAGGGGCTGGAGCAGTCAAAGAAGTTCTCCTGGGAAAAGACCGCCGAGCTGACACTGCAGGTCTATAACAAAGTAGCCCGGGGGGAGAACTAAAGGATATGGCTGAGCTGGCGCTACTCTAGGAGGCAAGGGAGATAGAAAGAAGGCGGTCATGATTGAAGCTATATGCTTTGACTTAGGAGACACTTTGGTCGCTGAGGAAACCGTTATTCACAATAGTTGTGGGCAGGCTATCACTGCCAGGGTTATCGAGGGTGTGTTCGAGGTCCTGGAGACCGTGAGAAAAGATGGATACAGGACGGCCATGATAGCTAATGCGAATACCGCTGATGTAAGAAACATTGTAGCCACTTGTGGCCTGGAGGATTATTTTGACGTTATAGTAATTTCTGAGGAGGTGGGCATCGAAAAGCCTGATAAGCAGGTTTTCCAAGTAGCATTAGATAAATTGGGGGTTGAAGCCGAGAATGCAGTTATGGTTGGTAACAGGATTGACGCAGACATTGTGGGGGCAAACAGAATTGGGATGAGAAGCGTGTGGTTTAGGTGGAATGACCGCTACGAGGAAACAATAGGCAGCGAAGAGGAGAAACCCAGCTTTATAATAAAGAGCCTCTCTGAATTGCCTGGCATATTGAGTTCGATATAGAAGCGAATCCCGGACAAAACAACCAAGTCAGCCTGGTTACACATAAGTCCGGACTGTTTGGCATTGCACAGAAGCTCGTTTTGTAACCTAAGTGCACAACTTGACGAAAGGTTCAACAGCAGCCAGTGAGGCATGTTTGGGACTTTCCAAGCCCTGCCCATCTTGGACCGTAAGTTTGCCATCAAAGCTTGACAGTGAGTGTGGTAGATTCTACAATTCCACTAGTAGCTATGATTTAAGCGAACCATAAGTTCATCTATATGACTGTGAATGGCCACTACCGAAGCTTCTGATAAAAACAGAGAGTTTGTTGAGGGGAAGGTGGTTGAGCTACAAAGTGGCAACAAGACCATTAACGAACTGACAAATTGGAACATTCAGGAGAGATAAGTGGCGTGACCGACATGGGTTTTGTAGCGCGGCCATCTGTTGCCCTCAGGAGGCAAGCAGCATGCAACAGCTAGAGTATCACAAAGGTGAGACGTGTCCTTATGCCGAAAAGGAGGGAAGGGGTCCTGTATTATGCCAAGAGGGTTTCTGCTGCAACTGTCAAATCTGGTATCACTTCGGTAAAATAAAGGAACTTGAGGAGGCAAAGACAATGAAACAAGGGCACTGGAACCGCTAAATCAATGGCGGTGGCTGGTGCCCTTTTTGGTTGGGTATATTACCTATATTTGAGGAGGTGATTCCTATGTGAAAGAAGACCCACCGTCGCTGTATCTGTTGATATTGGCAAAGTAGTTCCCCATTCTCCCCACACAATATGATTAGGCTTAAGTAAATAAGGAGGTCGTTGGCCATGAAATACGTGGTTCTTAGTAGACGTAAGGACGCATTCTTAATGCTTCCTCCAGAGAAGCGGGTGCAGATTTGGGAAGGTATGGTTGCTTTTATCGAAAAGTACCGAAAGGCAGGTAAATGTAAAGGGATGTATATGGATGGTGACATGAAAGGGGGTGTGAGTATCTGGGAAGTGGAGTCTGATGAGGAAAGTACGAAGTTCATCATTGAGAATCCTCTTGCACCTTTCTCTGATATAGATATCCGCCCTGTCATAGACTGGGACATTGGAGTGAAGGCAACTAGGGAATTTTTCCAGAAGCTAGCCAAGTAGCATATCCTCTATAGTAAAGGGCACTGGAACCGCTGTATGTGGTGGTAGATGGTGC
>Ga0209978_10001383_pt1 | contig 10229 bp, 9 predicted proteins | sample BentaG_FD_182805 | JGI IMG/M metagenome (GOLD analysis project Ga0209978, IMG submission 182805) | Deep subsurface microbial communities from South Atlantic Ocean to uncover new lineages of life (NeLLi) - Benguela_00093 metaG (SPAdes)... | ecosystem: Environmental > Aquatic > Marine > Oceanic >...
GGGATGCACGGCCTCGGCATGATCCTCTACGTCGGCGGACTGTACCTGTCCGCGATGGAGTTCATCAGGACCGGCGACTTCCTTGGCACCCTTGGCTACTGGGGCTTCTACGTCATGATGGGCGGGATGGTCCTCGCAATGCTGGAGCCCATCATCGCAGCCGTGGCCGGCGGCCACTTCACCATCGAGGTGATCGGAGAGGGAGTGGGGGCACTCCTCATGACCTTCGTCGAGGGCCTCGCCAACCTCTTCTCCTTCCTCCGTATTGTGGCTTTCGCCCTCGCCCACGCCAGCCTGGCCAACGCGGCCATCCAGCTAGGCGGCTTCATGGGGAACATCCCGAGCCTAATCCTGATGAACCTCATCGCGATGACCTTCGAGTTCATGTCGAGCGGGGTACAATCGGTGAGGCTGCTCTACTACGAGTTCATGGGCAAGTTCTACCACGGCGACGGCGTCCCCTTCAGGCCCTACAGGCTCAGGATCAGAAAATCCTAGCCTGAAAATCTACTTTTTTCCCCTCTTCACCCCTGTGAAAAAAGTTATATGCTGATTTGGGAATTGTATGCAGAACAAGGTGGGAAGATACATATGAAGTCAGTAATTGTCCCCCACGCACAGCGACATCGAAGGAGGCGGCAACGATCGTAGACTACTTACCTGCGGCACTCACGATCGCCGCATCCGTCATAGCAGCTGCCTGGTGCATGACCCACGGCTCCACCATAAACGCCTCAACAACAGTCGAGAAAGGCAGAACTTCTGTATGGGGCGTATCGCTCAACCTCATGGGAGCCCTGCTCATCTTCTACGGGTTCTTAGCGGGCCTGATGCTAACGATGGAGCAGGTATCACCCTTGGTGATCCTATTCATGGGGCTGATGGCGCTATTCGGGCTGATATTGATGGTTTCAATAGCCAAAAGCGGAGGAGACGAAAAAAGCATAAAATCAGCGCTGGACGGTCTGGGCTCGTGGGGGGCCATAACGGCGTTAGTGGTTTTCATGAGCATACTCTTCATATTGATCGGAGGAGGAGGTGAAGGTGATATGATACCCGAAGCGGCATGGGGGCCTCTGATGGGAGCTCTGACCATGATCGGCTCTGGATTCGCAGCAGCGTTGTGCATCATGACCGCCGTGAAGGCGGGTGCAGAAATGCTTGTAGAGAAGCCCGAGCTATCGATCTGGTCTCTACTCTTCGTAGCTCTCGGAGAAGGCCTAGCCATCTATGGATTGATCGTGGCGATACTCCTGATAGGCTAGCCTTTACGGCATCTCACATCCCCTTTTTCCGGGTAAATAGAGGTATAAAGGTCGGAAATTTTGAATTCTAAATGCCCGATACTGAGAGTTATGAAAATCAAGATTGAAAAATAGCCTATACGGATTCGGGGATGGCCAGATACTTCAGGATGTCCTCGGCCGGGATGCCCTGTGTCTTTCCCCAGGCGATTCCTACTAGGTCGTCCTTCTCTATCTCGCTGAAGACGAGGTACGCCATTACGACGTTGAAGCCGAAGTCGTTGACGGTTCGCCCCTTCCTCGCAATATCGTAGATGTGCTGGCGGATGCGGCTCCTGATGAGGGCCACATCGCCCTCGTATAGGGGGACCAAGATCTCGTTGTAGGGCGGGTTCAGCCCTTGGATGACGGACCTGATATCATCAGCGCTTATCGCCTCCCTCAGCATTTCCAGAGTTATGCCGTAAGTCGCTGGGAACATCTCCTTGGGGCTGTGGGCTCTATCTCGAGCGCCCCTCTGCTTCACAGCGATCAGGAAGTTCTCGACATCGGCCTCGGCTTGGACGATCCTCCTCACCAAGCCCCGGTCCCTCTGGGGTAAGCGTTCAAGAGACTTGAATATAGAACCGGTATTCAGATGGCTCAGGGCTATCTCCACCGGCCATAGGGCATCGTACTTCTCGGAGAGATCCAAGCTGGCGACGAGAGAGGCGAAGGGAGTGCCCTCGAGCTGGCGGACGGAGTCCTGGAAGGTCTCCGCCTCGACTAGGTCCTCGTAGTTCTTGACCCTGTAGGGCGTTATGGGTATGAGGGACTCAACGATCTGGGAGACCGGAATGCCGCTGTATTTCCCACGTATGATCCGCTTGAGGTTGATGACCTCGAACCTCAGGTAGTAGTACGACTGGAGGAAGTCGCCGATTTTCGCAGGGGCGAGATCCACTATCGCCATCATCCGCTCGATGAACTTCTGGTAGAAGACCTTCTCCAACGCTAGGGATGCGTCGCCCTCCGTGTCGACGGATATCCTGCCGTACGGCGTCCCGGCCAGGTACTCGATGAAGCCCTCGAGGCTCTCCTGCTCGGCCAGAGCGCGCATCTGCTCTGGGTTCAGGAGGTCAGCCATCAGGGCGTGGCTCTTCACGACCACGTAGGAGAGGCCGGGGCTCACTCTCGACGCCGTGCCAGCGCACCCCCAATGAGTTTCATCCTTACCAGCTCCTCCAGGCTCTCTTCGTCGAGCTTGTCCTCTATGAACTTGATGACCTGCCTGTAGCTGGGGATGATGGTGTTCTCCAGGGCGTTCACCTTCCTGTTCGTCTTCCCCAGCTCGTCCGCTATCCTCTCAGCCCGGGCCTCGAACTCGGCGAGCTGGAGGATGTCGTCGAGAATACCCAGGACCTTCTCCGCCGCCTCGCTCAGGGTGATGTCCAGCTCCCCCGTGATCTGGGGCTCCTTCTCCACCTTGATGTACGGGTAGCGGACGCCCATGACGCTCCGGGGGAGGACCTCAAGCTCGAGGCGGCTCTTGATGGAGCTCGCCTGGCTCTTCACCTCCGTCGGGCCCAGGGAGATGTAGGCGGCGGTGACCGCTCTGTAGGCGATACGGAGGTCCTCGAGCAGCTTGCTGCGCCTCCCCTTAAGTACGTCTATGGAGGTGGTGAGCTCCTTGGCGAGGTGGTCCCTCTTCAGCTTGAGGAACTCGGTCCCCCGCTCAATGAAGCCTATCCGCCTCTTCATCTCCATGAGGTAGCCCTTTGTGGGCCGGACTCCCGTCGTTGCAGACAAGGCTAATTTTCACTCTTATGAGCCGGGTGATACTTGTTGATATACGCCTCTCTAACCCGTATCAAGTCCTCTTCTGGCAGTATGGAGAGCAGATCCCATGCGATCTCCAGGGTCTGCTCGATGCTCCTGTTCTCGTAGGGACCCTGCTTGACGAACTCGTTCTCGAACCTGTCGGCGAACTCCAGCCAGGTCCTCTCCCTCTCGCTGAGGCCGACGACGCCGACGATCCTTACTAGGCCCCTCGCCCTTGTACCTTCGGCGTAGGCCATGTAGAGCTGGTTGGAGACATCGGCGTGGTCCTCGCGAGTGGTCTCAGCGCCGATGCCGTCCTTCATCAGCCTTGAGAGGCTCGGGAGGGGATTCATAGGCGGATAGATGCCTCTGAGGCTGAGCTCCCTCTGGAGGAGGAGCTGCCCCTCCGTGATGTAGCCCGTCAAGTCCGGCACCGGGTGGGTGATATCACCCGCCGGCATCGAGAGGATTGGCATCAGCGTCACCGACCCGGGCTTACCCTGAATCCTGCCAGCCCTCTCGTAGATCGTCGCGAGGTCGCTGTACAGATATCCCGGGTATCCTTTCCGAGTGGGTATCTCCTCACGGGCGATGCTGATAGCCCTGAGGGCCTCGGCGTAGTTGGTCATGTCGGTGAGGATGACGAGGATGTGCATCCCCATGTCGAAGGCGAGGTACTCGGCGATGGTCTGGGCTATACGGGGAGTGACGATGCGCTCGATGGGTGGGTCGTCGGCGAGGTTGAGGATCATAACCGACTTGCTGAGGGCGCCGGTCTTCTCGAACTCCACCCTGAAGTAGTCGGCCTCCTCGTTCTTGATGCCCATGGCGCCGAAGACGATGGCGAACTCCTCCTCCTTCCCGGGGATGGTGGCCTGCCTCGCTATCTGGGCCGCCATCATGTTGTGGGATAGGCCCGACTCGCTGAAGATGGGGAGCTTCTGCCCCCTGACGAGGCTGTTCATGCCGTCGATAGCCGAGAGCCCGGTCTGGATGAACTCGCTTGGCACGTCCCGGGCTGCGGGGTTGATGGTCCCGCCGTTGACGTCCCTCAAGTCTGTGCTCAGCGGCGGGGGCATGCCATCAAGGGGCTCGAAGCTCCCGCTAAAGACCCTGCCGATGAGCTCTGGTGACATGGGGATCTTGAGGGTTTCCCCGGTGAACCTGATGGCGACGTTGAGGTCCATGCCGCTGGTGTCACCGAAGCACTGGACCATCGCCCAGTCCCTGCTGACGTCCAGCACCGAACCCGTCACCTCCTCTCCCGAGGGCCTTCTGATCTTGACGAGTTCGTCGTAGGAGACGCCCTTGATGCCCTCCACCATGAGGATGGGCCCCCGGATCTCGCTCGTCGTCCTGTAGATCAGGCCAGCTTGTTCGACTGTCATCTCTCAACCACCTCGTACTCCTCCGCCACCTCATCTGCCTGCTCCTTCATCAAACCACGTGCCTCCTCTATCGGCTCCGTTCCGGGCTTCTCCTTCAGGCGCAGCAACTCGGTGACGACACCCATCTCCCTTATCCTCTCGATGGGGACTCCCTGCCGGATTAGGGGCTCTACCAAGTTGTAGAAGTCGATGAGCGCCTTCAGCAGGGCGGCCTGCTTCTCCGCCTCGCAGTAGGTGTCAACCTCGTGGAAGGCGTTCTGCACTAGGAAGCCCTCCCTCAGCATCTCGGCCATCAGGAGCACCAGCCTCTGCTCGTCCGGCAGAGCCTTCTCCCCGATGATTCGGGCGGTCTCCTCGATCTCGGACGCCTCCTCTAGGAGCCTGAGCGCCCTGGCGCGGAGGTCCTCCCAGCCGGGGTCGAACTGAGACCACCAGCGGGTGGCGACGTCTATGTACCGGGTGAAGCTCCTCAGCCAGTTGATGGCCGGGAAGTGGCGCCTGTAAGCGAGCTCGGTGTCCAGGGCCCAGAAAGTCCCGATGTACCGGAGGGTGTGCGTCGTGACAGGCTCGCTGAAGTCTCCGCCCGGCGGCGAGACGGCGCCCAGCAGGGTCACGCTCCCCATGCGCCTGCCTTCCCCCAGGGTGACGACGCGTCCCGCCCTCTCGTAGATCTGGGCGATGCGGTCGGACAGGTATGCCGGGAAGCCGGCCTCGGCCGGGATCTCCTCCAAGCGGCCCGAGATGTCTCTGAGGGCCTCGGCCCACCTCGACGTAGAGTCGGCCATGATGGCGACGTCGTAGCCCATGTCCCTGTAGTACTCGCCGATGGTGACCCCCATGTAGATGCTGGCCTCCCTAGCGGAGACGGGCATGTTGCTCACGTTGGCGATGATGACCGTACGCTCGATGAGACGGCGGCCGCTCCTCGGGTCCTCCAGCTTGGGGAAGTGGGCGACGACGTCTGCCATCTCGTTCCCCCGCTCGCCGCAGCCGATGAGGATGATGATGTCGGCGTCCGACCACTTGCTGATCTGCTGCAGGGTGACCGTCTTGCCTGTTCCGAAGCCCCCAGGGATGGCTGCGGCGCCGCCCTTCGCACAGGGGAAGAAGGTGTCGATGACCCTCTGACCCGTCATCAGGGGCTGCACCAGGGGTAGTCTCTCTTTGATGGGGCGCCTGAGCCTGACTGGCCAGGTCTGCATCATCTTGAGGGGTACGACGCCGCTCTCGGTCTCCAGCTCCCCGACGACATCCTCGACGGTGAAGTCCCCTGACTTTATCGATTTTATCGTTCCTGACTGATCGGGAGGCACCATAACCCTGTGCTCGAATGAAGGGGTCTCCTGCACCGTCCCGATTATGTCGCCGCCGACGACCTTGTCACCCGGCTTCACCTTGGCTTCGAAGGCCCATACCTTCTCCCTGTTGAGGGGGTCGATGTTGGTGCCCCTGGACACGAAGGGGCCCGTGAGCTCCCAGAGCTCGGTCTCGGACCGCTCGATACCGTCCACGATACTGCCCATGATTCCCGGGCCCAGCTCGGCCACGAGGGGCCGCCCCGTGTCGACGACTGGCTCCCCCGGCCGGAGGCCGCTGGTGACCTCGTAACACTGGACGTACGCGATCTCCTCGCTGAGGCGTACGATCTCCCCCATGAGCCCGAGGTCTCCGACCTCGACGAGGTCGCCGATCTTGGGTTTCTCTTCGAACTTCGCCACGACCAGGGACCCGTTGATCCTCTCGATGGTTCCTACTATCGACAACTATATCACCCCCAAGGTGATCGCCACCTCGGCCTCGATCCTCGACCTGACGTTGTCAAGCCTCCCTTTCAACGTGTTGTAGTAGGTCTTCGTCGCGTCGTTGTTCCTGACGACGACGCCCCCGGTGATGTCGATGGGCTCGTCCTCTATCTTGATCGCGCCGCCCCCGAGGGTCTGCTTCAGATCCCTGTTGATCGTCTTGAGGTTCTTTTTAATGTAAGCCAGGTCCCTATCGTTGGCGGTGACTATGAACTCTTCGCCGCCCATGGCGGATGCGGACTCTGAGATCATCTTCACGAGGATTGTGGTGTATTCTGGTCCCATGCCCTTCGCCAAATCCCCGAGTCTCCTCTCGGCCTCCTCGAAGACCTCGGAGAGGATCTTTTGCCTTGCTATCATCAACATCTTCCTGCCCTCCAGCCCGGCACTGCCCACGATCCGGTCGTTGACCGCCCTCAGCTCGGAGCCCACGAGGGAGATGATCTGCTTCTCGGATTCGGCCTTGATCTTCTCGACCTCTTCCTCGGCGGACTCGATGATCTTCCTCGCTTTCTCCTCTGCCTTAGCCTTGATGGCGTTCCGCTTGTCAACGATCTTCTCGATGAGCTGGGCCTCCATCTCCATGGAGTTGGTGCTCACTCGGGCAGCACCTCCTTCAGCACGAGGGCAACGGCCTCCTGCATCTTCTCCTCTGGGAACTCCTTCAGCGCCTCGGCCTTCTCCCTGTAGCCCTCCAAGCTCTTTTCAGCCTCGACTTTAGCTTTCTCCTCTGCTTCGCGTAGGAGTTCGTCGATGCCGCTGCCCCGCTGAGCCAGATTCCGCCTGCGTTCCGCCTCTGCCTTGGCCTTAGAGACCATCTCGTGGGCCCTCCTCTCGGCCTCGGCGACGATTTCCTCTGCCTCCTTCTCCGCGTTATCGAGGAGTCTCTGGAGGCGCTCTCCCATTGATAATACCCTTTCAATACCCATCTCATCACAACTCTAGCCTAGTTCCAATCGCTAGGGAGACGATCGCCTGCAGCTCCTCCATCCTCATCCCCGTCTCCATCGTGAAGTCCGGGATCAGTGCAAAGACGGGTGTGATGTCTCCCCTGAACATGACGCGCTCCCGGACGGTGCGTGTCTGCTCCGCGAACCGTTCGGGGATGATAATGAGCTGGAACCTGCCCTCTTCAACTAGGTTGCTTAACGTCTCTGCCACGGCCTCTCCCGAGCCAGCATCGAAGCCCTCCGCCCCGATGAGCTGGAAGCAGGTTGTGAATGAGTCGGGGCCGATGACAGCGACACTCATTTCTTAGAAGCTCACGTTAACGGTATTAAATAAACTTGTGTAAAAGCTGAAAGAGGGCTTGAACCTGCTCGAGCATCATCAGATTTAGGGTCTTGCAGAATTTTCTCAATGCGCGCGCTGGGTCAAGGGGATTGGAGCATCGGTGATTCATCCCTAACAGAAAACAAAGTTTTTCGGAATCCTCCATACATTATTCGTCGACATTTCAAATGAGCCCTTCTCTCTGATTGGCGTGGCGTCTGGCCTTTGGTTCGGGTTCATCGAGAATTTCAAGTACATCCCCGCAATCAATCGACCGGGACAGATCGTCGAGCGAATGGGAGCGACGATGATTCACATCTTGACGGGTTATCTCAATGCTCGCGGAATAATGGAGGCCAGTGAAAAGAGGAATCCGCTGTTGTTATTTTATAACCTCTCTGCCATTCTCATTCATATTACATGGAATTATTATGTGATTGTATGACACACACGAAGCGTGTGTGCGGTCAATTCATGTGTGTGTCAATCGATCGACCGCATTAATCAGTTATCACCACGGTAAATGTTCAAAGAACACATCCAGGGGTTTCGTTATGAGCATGGGCCATATGCCTAATAATATTGATAGGGAGCTCAGTGCAAGTAAGGCTACGATCATCGAAAGGGGTACTTCCCTTATGTCTTGTAATTGTCTCGGTAACTTGCCGTAGAAGACCCTCCACACCGTCCTGAATTCGTAAGCGAGCGTGATAACGGTGGCCACTGTCGCCGCGAGTATGGCAATCATCAACTCGAGAGGGGAGCTCATGAAGGCTCTCTCAAAGGCGCCGGTGAGGAGTATGAATTTTGACTTGAAGCCGACCGAGGGTGGGACGCCCCCGATGGTTAGGAAGCCCACTATGGTTGCGATAATGGAGGAGGGCAACTTCGCTGCTAGTCCTCCTAGTTTATTCATGTCTCGGGTGCCTGTCCTATATAGGATGGCTCCAGCCACCAAGAAGAGAAGGGCTATAGCGAGTCCGTGGCTGATGCTGTATGAAACCGCCCCAAGGACACCGTGTTTCATGTAGGTGAAAACGCCAAGGAAACAGTAGTTCATCTGGCTCATGCTCAAGTAAGCTACTAAACGTTTGGTATCAGTCTGCACCAAGGCCATGACCCCGGCGTAGAGGATCGTCAGCAGCGCCCAGAGTTCAAGCCAGCCACTAATACCGAACATGACCTCACGGAAGGGGACGAGCAGCCTGGCCAGGGAGTATGTCCCTAGCAGAACGGATGTGGCGCCCAGAACAGCACTGACGGGGGCAGGGGCCTCCCCATAGGTGTATGGCATCCAGCCGTGGAGCCCGAGGGCACCTATCTTAACGAGGATGCCTAGGGTGATGGCTAAGCCGATCCAAGATCCTATGGGACTTTCTGATATCCTCCATAGATCAGCGATTTCGAAGCTTCCGATGTACAGGTAAGCGAAAAGTATACCCGTGAGTAGGAAGAGGGCTCCCACACTGGTCCAGATAAAGTACATCAGAGATATTCTCTCCCTCTTGCCATAACCGTAGATGAAGATAAGGAACCATGAGAACATCACCGCACACTCGAAGAAGAGGTAGAACTCGATGAGGTTGGTTGAGAGGATGGCGCCCAGAACGCTCCCCGCATACAGTAGAAAGAAGGTATAGTAGACAGCGTATTTCCCGTCACTCTCCTCGATGTCCCCCATTTGCATCCGACGTCTCATGTATGGAACGGAGTGTAGCACGGAGAATGCGAAGACGAAGACCATTGTGAAGAGAACTGGAACGCTCATCCCATCGCCGAGCAGCCCAAACGTAAGTTTCACCGGCGTCGCCATCCATGGATATTCCTCAAGGATGTTGTGTTCATGCGCCGTCAGCACAAGGGGAGCGGTTATCAACGTGATGAGGAGCAGGATGATGAATGGCCCCCAATCAAGGCTTTTACCGAATCTTTTCCTCAGCACATAGATAATGGGCGCAGATATTATGGGTATGAAAACCACCAGGAGCAGTAAACCATTAATCATGTCTCTCCACCACTCCCTCATCACCCTTGGACTAGTGCTTGGATAATCTGAATTAGGGGGTCCAGGATGACCCTCGGATAGATGCCAGCAACCACCGATAAGACGCTGAAGATGATTAAGGGGACTGTCATCGTAAGTGGGGCCTCCTTTACATTCTCTAGATGTTCCGGTGTCGGACCAAAGAAGATGCGTCTTATGGTCCAAGTTGTGTAGGCTATGGTAAGCGCGGTCGAGATTAGGGCCGCTAGGGTAACAGCCAGATCGAGGGGGGAGGTCGCCAACCCCCGATTAATGGCACCCATGAACACCAACATCTTGGACATGAACCCTATCGTCGGTGGTATGCCGGCTATGGTCATACTACCTATCGTAAAGGCTACGGCTGAGATGGGCATCTTCCCAGCGAGACCTCCTAGCTGCCTGATGTCGCGGATGCCGCTCTGATGCATTATTGCCCCTGCCGATAAGAAGAGAGCGGCCTTGCCCAATCCGTGGCTGATGTAGTGTAGCATGGCCCCCGATATCCCCAGGGGCGTGTTACTCGCTATGCCGATGATGAGGTAGCCCATCTGGCTAATGCTCGAGTAGGCGAGAAGCCGCTTTATGTCGTTCTGAGCTAAAACCATGAGACCGCCGTAAACCATGGTCACAAAGGCCCAGATCGATACTACCCCGGTAACGCTCTGGAAGGCGCCGTGGATCGGGACCAGAAGCCTGA
>Ga0209978_10001385_pt1 | contig 10224 bp, 9 predicted proteins | sample BentaG_FD_182805 | JGI IMG/M metagenome (GOLD analysis project Ga0209978, IMG submission 182805) | Deep subsurface microbial communities from South Atlantic Ocean to uncover new lineages of life (NeLLi) - Benguela_00093 metaG (SPAdes)... | ecosystem: Environmental > Aquatic > Marine > Oceanic >...
ATATTTTTTATATTATTTATTTCTGCATTTTTATAAGCATCTTGAACTGCCTTTTCTACCACCTCAATACCAATTACCCTTTTTGCTTTTTTTGCTAAAAATAAACCAATAGCTCCAGTACCACAGTAGATATCTAATATAACCTCATCTCCTTTTAACTGGCTGTATTCATCCACAATTTTGTAGAGAGTTGATGCCATTTTTGTATTTGTTTGAAAGAAGGATTCAAATGATAGAGAAAATACTAAATCATTTAATTTTTCTTCAATCCCTTCATTACCTTTTAGGACTTCTATTTTTTCTGGTTTTATAGCAGAAGCTGGTGATGTACTTATAGTCCAGAGCAAACTATCCGGTGAGAATTCATAATAAAATCTTTCTATAAAGTTTTTCTTTAAATTCTTAAAATCCTGCTTTTTTAAATTAACTTTATTAGTTACAAGATTTATCATAATTTGATTTGTGTTTACTCCTAATCTTATAGCCAGATTTCTTAAAAATCCCATTTTTTTTCTCTGGTCATAGGTTGTAAGTGAATTTTTAGTAGCAAAATCTTTAGCTATACTGAGAATGTTTTTGATTATAGGGTTAGATATGTAACAATTTTTTATATCTACTATTTGATAATAACTTCCACTTTTATGTAAACCTAAAATAATTTCATTTTTTTCTCTACTAAAAGTATATTCCATTTTGTTTCTGTAGTACCATGGATAATCCATTCCCATCATTGGATTTACTATTGAATTTATAAGAGTACTATCTAATCCACCAATTCTTATTAATGAATCTTTTACCTGTTTTTCTTTCTCAATAAGTTGCTTTTTATAATCTAAATTTTGCAGTTGACATCCACCACAGGTTAAGAAGTGAGGACATCGTGGAGAAACTCTAAAAGATGATGGCTCTAAAATTTTTGATATTTCACCTTCAATGTAATTCTTCTTAATTTTCTTTACTTTTATTCTAACTTTATCACCTGGCACTGCATACTTTATAAAAGCAACAACATTATCTTCAGTTCTTCCTAACCCACTTCCACCGTATGCTATTGAATTTATCTCTAAATCAATTAAATCCCCTTTTTTCAAAACTAAACCTCTTTTAAATACTTATCTGGAGAAATAGTTACTTGAAATTAAATCTAAAATTCTAATTTACTATTATTTTTTAAGAAAAGATTAATGTAGTAATTATTATATAGTAATTATTAAAAATCTTATTTTTTTGGTCCAATGATATCTTCATTTCTCTCAAAAATCTCATGAATTCCAATATGTCCCCAAAAATCTTCAATTGCTATTCCTTCAATTTCACCTTCATTTTTTCCCTCAACTAAAATCTTGACTCTTCTTACCTGAGGAAGTTCAGTTAATACATTAACAATGGAGAAAATTGCTAAAGGTTCTGTAGTTGAACTATGAGGTATCTGTTGATCAAGTATTATCTCTTTACTAAAATTAACAATTGCTAAATCTTCTTCTATTTCTATTGAATTTATCTTCGTGCTATTTGGAATAGTAGGACTCAAATCTTTACTAACAGGACCCTTAATTAATTCTTCTATTAAAATTAATTGTAAGTCTTTATTTAATTCTACTTCTCTTATCTCCTCTATTAAAAAGCATTCTTTATCTCCACATTTTGAAAAGTAAAGAATTATTTCTTGCGTAGGAACTGGGATTATTGGTTCTTCCTTAAACATAATGTCAATTATTCTCTGGCAACCTACAATTAATATAGATATTAAAGAGATAATCAATAAAGTAAAAAATATTTTGTTAAATTTTTTTAAAAATCTGCTATCAGTAAAATTTATTAACTGTTGCATATTAATACAACTCCTTATCAAATAGTTTTTCTAAAAAATAGTATTCTAGAATTTATTAATCAATACCATTAAATTTCAATTTGAAACTCTACTCTTATAATATTATAAAATTAAATATAAACAATTTCTTAAAAATTATTACTCATTTTTATTTGGCATATAATCCTTAATAATTAGACTTTTAGACTTAGGTTTCAGTTCGAAAGTTTTAACAAATAATTAAAGAAATCAAGTATTTATAAAAATATTCTTATAAATTGAATTGTTTTTTATATAATATTTAATATAAATATAAAAAGTTTATAATTTACTCTTTCAAAAATATTATGTATAAATTGTTTTATTGAAATAATTTGTATTACATCAAATTCAAAGGAACTGAGATTCTTATGCAGGGCAACCCTTTAGGGTTGCATTTGTAATGTTTAATCTTATTTTATAATGTTTAATATAGGAGCAAGGCTAAAGTCTTGCCCTACATTTGTGTTACAAATTAGTCAAGGAGGTAGGTTTGTGAGTAGAAAAAAAGCTGAAATAGGAGTTTTTGGAGGGTCAGGATTTTACTCATTCTTAGAAGATGTTGAAGAAATTTCAATAAAGACTCCCTACGGTAATCCAAGTGATGTAATAACTTTAGGTAACATAAAAGGTAGACGAGTTGCTTTCTTACCAAGACATGGTAGAAATCATCAATACCCCCCTCACATGATAAATTACAGAGCAAATGTATATGCTATGAAAGAATTAGGTGTGACCAGAATATTTGGACCAAATGCAGCTGGAAGTTTAAGTGTAAATGTTAAACCAGGTGAATTTGTAATTTGTGATCAATATGTAGATAGAACCTCTGGAAGAAATAATACATTTTATGATGGACCAAAAACTACCCATGTTAGCGGAGTAGATCCTTACTGTCCTGAAATGAGAAAAATAGTTATAGAAACTGCAAAAGAGTTAGATATACCAGTTCATGAAAAAGGAACGGTTGTAGTGATTAAAGGTCCAAGGTTTAGCACCAGAGCTGAGAGCAAGTGGTTCTCTTCATTAGGTTGGGAAGTTATTAATATGACTCAGTTTCCAGAATGTCATCTTGCTAGAGAGCTTGAAATATGTTATGTTAACATTTCACTAATAACAGATTACGATATAGGTCTTGAAGGACACCCTGATATAAAGCCAGTAAGCCACGAGGAGGTAATTAGAGTTTTTAATAAAAACAATGAAAAATTAAAAAAGCTAATTTTCACAACTGTTTCAAAGATTCCTGAAAAAAGAGAGTGCATTTGTACTAAAGCATTAGAAGGAGCAAGTTTTTAATGTTAGGACGTAGTATAAAACTATTTAAAATTTTTGGAATAGAAGTAGGTTTAAATTGGAGTTGGTTTTTAATTTTTATATTAGTTATATTTTCACTATCAACTCAAGTTTTTCCTGGTTTGTATCCTCAATTTACTTTAATAACAAATATAGTTTTGGGTATTATAACAGCAATTTTTTTCTTTGCTTCAGTACTTATTCATGAACTTTCACATTCAGTAGTTGCAAATCTTATTGGTGTATCTATAAAAAAGATAACCTTGTTTATGTTTGGTGGTGTAGCACAAATGAGTGAACCACCAAAAACAGCAGTTCAGGAGTTTTTGATGGCAATTGCTGGTCCATTTGCAAGTTTTATTCTTTCAATTTTTTTTGGAGTATTTTGGATTGGACTAAAAGTTACAAATTTCTCAATCCTTCCAATAATTGCTTTTTTTGGGTACCTATCTGGAATTAATATGAGTTTGGGGGCTTTCAATCTTCTTCCAGGATTCCCATTGGATGGCGGAAGAGTATTAAGATCAATTCTATGGTATTTCACAAATGACCTTCTATCATCTACAAGGATTACCTCAATTTTAGGGCAAGTCTTAGGATACTCAATGGCTGCATTTGGGTTCTTGTCAATATTTATCTATCAATTTACTTCTTTTAATGGTTTATGGTTGATTGTTTTAGGGTTATTTTTACAACAATTAGCTAAAACAAGTTATAAACAGGAAGTTATAAGGTCTTCTTTGAAAAAAGTCTTAGTAAGAGATGTTATGAGAAGAGATATTCAAACAATAGATCCGGAGATAACGTTAAATCATCTGGTCAAAAATTGGTTTATGGTTTACAGTTATAAGTTATTTCCTGTTATTGAGAATGACGAAGTAATAGGAACCATTTCTACTGAAGATGTAAAAATTATACCAAAAGATAAATGGTCAACAACTACAGTTAAACAGGTATTAGAAACTATAAGAAAAAATCAACTTATAGATCCTGAAGCAAATGTGATAGATGCTTTAAATAAGATGAACAGTAACCAATTAAACTACCTTTTAGTTACATTACAAAAGCAATTATTTGGCATCATTTATAGAAATGATATCATTCGATTTGCAAAGTTGAAAAGGGATTTTAGAATATGATAAAAACAAAATTAATCTATGATCCGATATCAGGAGGAGGGATAGGAGAGGAATACATTAATGATGTTATTGAGAAATTAAGAAACAATAAAGTTGATGTAGATTTACACTCTACAAAAAAAGTTGGAGATGCAAAAGAAGTTGCCAGAGGAATTAAAGAGAGTGAGTTTGATGTTTTAGCAATAATGGGTGGAGATGGAACTATAAATGAGGTTATAAATGGTCTTTTACCTACAAATATTCCTATAGCAATAATTCCATCTGGTATAGCAAATGTTTTTGCTAATGAAGTAGGAATTTCAAAAAATCCTTTAAAAGCATGTGAAGCTATATATGAAGGAAGTTTATATGATGTCGACCTTGGAAAAATTAATGATGGTTATTTTCTCTCCTTAGCCAGTATAGGTTTTGATTCATATGTTCTTAAAAATACCCCACCTTCATTAAAGAGGAAGTATGGAAAATTGGCTTATATGTACACTGGAATTAAAACTATTTTTTCTTATAAACCCTCTCCAATTTATGTAAAAATTGAAGGCATCAAGGAAGATAAAACATGTTATTTTATGGTAATTGGGAATGTTAGTATTTATGGTGAGCCTTATGTAAAGATGACCCCTAAGGCTTCTGTAACAGATGGTCTTTTAGATGTATGTCTTTTTAAAAAGGAAAATCCCATAAACTATTTTCGCTATTTTTTAGGAGCTATATTAAGACTCCATACTCAATTTCCTGATGTTGAATATTTCCAGACAGAGAAATTACATGTTGAAAGTGAAAAAACACTTATGGTAGAAGTTGATGGGGATGTGTGGGGAGAACTTCCCACTACATTCTCAATATTAAAAAATAGAGTAAAAATCTTATTACCAAAATAAAAAAATAATTAATTTTTGTTATTCTTGTATGTAAAGTCTCAAACTAATAGAGATTAAACAAACAAGAATATCTGAACGAAGCGAAGCGTAGTGAAGAATCTCATTAAAAAACATATATTATAATAGATAATAGAATTTTAAGAAAGAAATTTTGGAAAGGTGTGAATTAAAAAGTGATTGAAATAACTAAAAAGCAATTAGCAAAAATGATTGACCATACAAATCTAAAACCAAATACTGATAGATATGATATTAACCAACTTTGTTTAGAAGCAAAGAAATATGGATTTTATGCTGTTTGTGTAAATCCAACACATGTTTCAATGGCTAAAGCAATGTTAAATGATACAGATGTAAAAGTGGATGCTGTTGTTGGATTTCCGTTGGGGTACACTCCCACAGAGGTTAAAGCTTTTGAAACTGCAAAATTAATAGAAAATGGTGCAGATGAAATAGATATGGTTATAAATATGATTTTTGTAAAACAAAGGAATTATACTAAAGTAAGGGACGATATTAAAGCTGTGGTCGAAGCAGCTAATGGAAAAATTGTTAAGGTGATATTAGAAACTTGCTACCTGACTGATAAACAAATAATAAGAGTATGCAAATTTAGTAAGGAAGCTGGAGCTCACTTTGTAAAAACATCAACCGGGTTTGGCCCATCAGGAGCAATAGTTGAACATGTAAAATTGATGAGAGAAACAGTAGGAGAGGAAATGGGTGTTAAGGCAGCTGGAGGGATTAGAACTTTTGATGATGCAATAAAAATGATTGAAGCTGGAGCAAATAGAATTGGAACAGGTAGTGGAGTGGAAATAATTGAAGGATTTAAAAAATAATCTTAAAGTTAGTATGAATATTAATAATATGTGAATATATTAATGGTGTTAGAATTTAAAGGATTTAAAAAGTGATTTTGAAAAGACATGAACCAATAGCAATATTTGATTCGGGAATAGGTGGACTTTCAGTTCTCATTGAAATAAAGAAAATTCTTCCTTATGAGAAAATAATATATCTTGCGGATAAGAAAAGACATCCTTTTGGAACTCGCTCTGAAAATGAAATAGAAGGGATTACGAAAGAAATAATCAATTTTTTAATTTCAAAAAATGTAAAACTTATTGTTATTGCTTGTAATACAGCTTCTACAGCTAAATTGGATGATTTAAAAAAAGAATATAAAATTCCAATTATTGGGATGATAGAGCCCGAAGTAGTTTCTCAATATATTAAGAAATTCAAAGCAAATGTTGTGGGTTTAATTGGTACTAGAGCGACTGTTAGAAGTCGATCATACGATAATGTTATTAAGAAACTAAGTTCTGAAGTTGGACTTTATTCAAAAAACTGTTCATACCTGATACCTTTCATAGAGGGTGGAGAAATTGAAGATTATAATTTCAAAGAGAAATTGGTGAGATGTCTAACCCCATTTTTAAAATTAGAGATTAAAGATTTAATACTTGGCTGTACTCATTTCTCTTTCATAATCAAAAAAATAAAAGATTTTTTTGGAAATGGCACAAAGGTAATTGATCCCTCCAAATATGTTGCTCAATATGTTATAGATAAATTGTCACGGGAAGAATTATTAAATAATTCTAAGGAAAAATATGAGCCTAAGTTTTTAGTGACTACTAAAAAAGAAGAATTTATAACCACAGCACATAAAATGACATCATTAACATTAAATAATGTAAAACTAATAGAACTGTAAGAATGAAGACTTTAATAGCTAATTGTTATAGAAAAACACCTGATAAAAATATAAAAAATTATTGTAAATTAATAGATAATTTTAGCTTATATGATGTTGTTTACGACAGGGATATAAAAGGAAATTTAAAAATAGATAATTATGATTCAGTTATTATTTCAGGGTCAGAGGACAGTATTTCAAAAGGAAAATATTTTAAAGATTTTTTAGAATTTTTAAAACATATAAATATTCCAGCACTTGGTATTTGTTATGGTCATCAGATAATTACGAAGGCGTTAGGAGCTGAGATACTGCTTGGACCAGAAATTATAAAAAAATCTTATCCAGAAGATCCAGAAAAAGTTCAGATTTTAGATGAAGATGAAATATTTTGTGGGTTAGGTAACAAAATAGATGTTTATGAAAGTCATCGAGAGTATGTTGATCCAAAATATTTAAATAAATTAGGGTTAAAATTATTAGCTAATTCTAAATCGTGCCCTGTTGAGGCAATCAAACATTTTAACAGACCTCTATATGGAGTACAGTTTCATATAGAGCGCTCAGGAGAAACTGGCAAGAAAATAATGAAGAATTTTTATGAACTTGTTGTTAAAAAATTTATTAGAATTTAATGTATCACATCATCAGTATAAACTTGGAAATCTCGCTCCTAGCAATGACACTTAATAAATAGGTTATGAGTAGATTTATTAAAGATTTACAGAAATTTTAATTAATCTAATGTGGTTTGTAAGCTAATTTGCCTTTTGGTGATTCATGTACAAGTAGAAAAATTAAGATAGCTGCTATTAATGCTCCAATTAAATTAGCAAGTATTGGTATCTTAAATCCAAAATTATCAAACAGAATCCCACCTATAAAAGGAGCAGGTGTTCCAAAGATTCCTCTCAAAAAAGATAACTTTCCTATTGCTTCTGCTCTTTTTGTTTTTTCAACACTATTAGCAATTAGGGTTTTTATAGGAGAAACCCAGGTTGATGGGACTATTCCCCATAAAAATGAAAAGATTAAAAATTGCTCGTATTTAGTTGATAAAAAGAAGCCAATCATAACAATGACACCAACCAATTCAGATAGTATAAGAAATATTTTACAACCATATTTATTAATTAGTTTACCAATTGGAATTTGTGTAATTGCCCAACTAATTGAAGTTAAACAAGTTAAAATACCAATTTGTGAATTTGATATATTATAAGTTTTTTTAAGCATTCCATATAAAATTGCGGATCCAAGTCCCCAAACAAATATATCAACTATTGTAGCAATATAGAAGTTTCTTAAAATTTTGGGAATTTTAAAACTTTCTTTTAAGAGTAGTAAGAATTGGGAAAAATCCAATTTTACCTTATTTTCTATGAATAATGTTTCTTTTAGATATAAAATAATGATAATTAAACAAATAGATCCAATAAGAGCTCCTAAGAAGAATACTGGAAAATAACCGAATAAATCCGCAATTTTTCCTCCTAAAAAAGGAGTAAATACACCCGGTACTACAGCAGCAAACATCAATATTGAATAACTAATCCCCATCCTTTTTTCTGGTACAGACTCAGCAATAATGGAATCTCTTGAGGGCCAAGAAATTGCAGTGGAACCATAAAATATCATTGCAGGAATGAGTAATAGTGCTAATTTGGTATATCCTGCTATAATAAATAAAATCATAGCAGAAATAGCAAGTAGATTGGAAATTATCACAAATCTCTTTCTTCCATTTCTATCAGAAAGCCAGCCACCTATAAGTTGACTGACTGGAGTCATAATTCCATGAAATCCACCTATTCCTTCTAACACGCCAACAAAGGTCATGGATGGATTTAAACTTAGGAAGAAAGGTTGTCTTATAGCCCACAACATATTAAAATAAAGTCCATTCAAAAAGTTAGCAAATGAAAGAACATTTACGTTACTTTCAAGATTCTTAGTAACTTTTTTATTTATGTTTTTTATGTCTATCTTCATATCAATAAATTTCAATAACTTGTAAATTTAAACTATCGATAAATTTAGACTATCTATAAATTTAGATTATTTATAAAGTTGAATAAATAAATGTAGAAGAAAATTAGAATATCATTATGAAAATAGTGTCTACAAATCTTATTTTTATATATAAATATAAAAACTTTCCTTACTTTCTAAAATGGTCCCATCCATAAATATTTAATGGTGCTACCTTTCCATCAGTTTTGGCAATTTTTATACAGAATTCTTTATCTTTTATTTCCCCAATTTCAGTTACTTTCGTCTCTGTTTTCTTCTTAACTTTACCAATAATTGTATCTACATTCTCTGGTAATGCAGTTAATAACAATTCATAATCTTCCCCTCCGTGAATAGCAAAATCCAATGGATTTTTCCCAATTGATTTTGCAAAAGCAAAAGTTTCTTTGGACATTGGTATTTTTTCCTCCCAAATGAGTGCACCAACATTACTTTCTTCACAAATTTTAGCTAAATCACCAGATAAACCATCACTTATATCCATCATACAATTAGCAAGTTCACTCTCTGCTATAGTTCTTCCTTCCTCCAATCTTGGACAAGGACTTAAGTGAGCTTGTTTCAATTTCATTTTGTATTTTTTTTCAAACTTTAAATCTGGATTTTCAATAATTTCTAAACCAGCTGATGAATCTCCTAAATCACCAGTTACAAGAATTTTATCACCAGATTTTGCCCCTGATCGTAAAAGTAAAAATTCTGGTTTAATTTCACCTATTAAAAAAATATCGACAAATATTTTATATCTTGAAAATGCTGTATTTCCTCCGACTATATCAATATTAAATTGTTTAGCAGCCTTTTTTATTCCTCGATATATCTCTTCTACATATTCAACTTTAGTATCTTTTGGTAATCCAATGGAAATTAGAGCTTGATTTGGAATTCCTCCTTTTGCAGCAATGTCACTTACATTTATTGCAATAGCTTTCCTGCCTAACTGGAAAGGTGTAATAGTTTCTCTTTTAAAATGAGTTCCTTCTATTAAGACATCACATGTTAAAAGTGCATATTTTTCACTCTTTGTTTTTATAACTGCAACATCATCTCCAACTCCTACAACTACTGTACTTTTATCAACAGTAATATCTTTAGTTACTTTCTTAATTAGACCAAATTCACCAATATTTTTTAATTTCATATTTTTATATTTTTTAAATAATAAATATTTAAGCTATTAATGTTTTTTGTAATTTGTTGTTATAAAATATCTAATTGATAGAAATATAAAGTATATCTTAAAAATTGTAAATAAAATACTTATTATAGTAGTTACAATAACTATTATTATTACACTGATAATAGTTAAAAATGATTAAAATA
>Ga0209978_10001386_pt1 | contig 10224 bp, 9 predicted proteins | sample BentaG_FD_182805 | JGI IMG/M metagenome (GOLD analysis project Ga0209978, IMG submission 182805) | Deep subsurface microbial communities from South Atlantic Ocean to uncover new lineages of life (NeLLi) - Benguela_00093 metaG (SPAdes)... | ecosystem: Environmental > Aquatic > Marine > Oceanic >...
AGGGCAAAATATATCCAGACTTTGTTGACCTTGAAATAGGTGTAGCTGAAAAACTCGCAATAAAAGCCCTCGCCCGTGCCTCCGGAAGAAAGGAAAGCGAAATTGAAGAAGACGTAAAAAAGACAGGCGACATTGGAGAGACGGCTCGGAAATTTGTAGGTAATAAAAAACAAGTGACTTTTTTCCAGCAGCCCCTAACAGTTCAAAGAGTCTATGAGATCCTCGATAAGATGGCTAGAACTTCAGGCTCCGGTGCAGTTGACCTTAAAATGGCGCTTCTAGCCGGGCTTTTGGCTGATGCCACTCCTGAAGAAGCTAAGTACATTATGCGGACAGTTACTGGAAACCTTCGTTTAGGTATCGCTGACATGACTGTTCTAGACAGTTTAGCAATAGCCTATAGTGGTGGAAAGGAAAACCGTGGAGATTTAGAACGCGCATACAACGTTTCGTCGGATCTTGGAAGAGTTGCGAAGATAGTTGCTGAGAAAGGGTTGGAAGGAATTAAAACATTTGAGATCTCTGTCGGCGAGCCCATCAGGGCTATGTTGTGTGAAAGGCTTTCTTCGCCAGAGGAGATCCTTGAAAAACTCGGAGGAAAATGCATAGCCGAATACAAATATGACGGCGAAAGAATACAAGCACACAAAAAAAGCGATGAAGTGACCCTGTTTTCTAGACGCTTAGAAAACATTTCAAGTCAGTACCCAGATGCTGTTGGGCTTCTTAAGAAATATGTGAAAGCAAGAGACGCCATTTTAGAAGGTGAATGCGTCGCAATAGACCCTAACACGGGTGAGATGAAACCTTTCCAAGAGCTGATGCATCGCAGACGCAAGTACGGAATCGAAAAAGCCATGGAAGAATATCCCGTCTCCCTATTCATGTTCGACGCACTTTATGTTGATGGTAAAGACCTAACTCTAAAGCCCTATCCAATTAGGCGTCGAGCACTTGAAGAAGAAATAGAAGAAAGCAACAAATTGAAAATTGCCAAATACATTTTGACCGACAATGTGGAAGAAATAGAAAGATTCTTTCTGGAGGCAATCGAAAACGGCTGCGAAGGCCTAGTCTGCAAATCCGTTGCAAAAGATTCGGTTTATCAAGCTGGTTCAAGGGGATGGCTTTGGATCAAGTATAAACGAGACTATAGAAGCGAAATGACTGATACAGTGGACTTAGTTATTGTAGGCGGATTCCACGGCAGAGGAAAACGCGCTGGAACATATGGTGCCCTGCTGCTAGCTGCCTATAACACTGACAATGACACTTTTGAGACTGTGACAAAATGCGGAACAGGCTTCACCGATGAGGATCTAGCAAAGCTTCCGAAAATGATGAAAAGATATGCAATGTCTCACAAACATCCTAGGGTACAGTCAACTATTGAAGCTGATGTGTGGTTTGAGCCTAGAGTTGTGATTGAAATTCTTGGCGCTGAGATAACATTAAGCCCAATTCACACATGTGCTATGGATGTAATCCGCAAAGGAAGCGGCTTAGCCATTAGGTTTCCGAGGTTTACGGGAAACTATAGGGCTGACAAATCAGCGGAAGACGCAACAACTATAAGCGAAACCATAGAGATGTACCAAAAACAATTGAAAAGATTAGAGTGAAAGCTGAAAGTCATTTGGTTTCATAGACACTAATCAACGCCTCAATGTCTTAATTCTTATCTTTTTCATAAATAAATAATGAATGCTTGCGTAAAGAACATTTGGAATTAATTTTCCATTCTCTGAACTTCAGTTTCTTTTACACCAACGTTTATATTGACCTTTTTTGCCCCAATTACTTGATGAAAAATGCCTAAAATTACATGCCCAAATTGTGGAATGACGATAAACCTAGAAAACCGGAAGAAAATCGATTTCAATTTAATTACAAAAGCGACCAAGAGAAAACCGAGAACATTTACAGAGTTGTTGCACATCACAAGGCTTCCGCGAAAGACTTTGTGTCTGAGACTTAAGGAGCTATGTGCAAATGAGGTTCTCGTCAAAAGACAGCGCATATACGGATTAAATGGTGCTTCAAATTTCAAAGAAGAGACCGTAGATTCCATGAAAAGGTTTCCGAGAATATTTCGTGATGAAAGAATAAAAACCAGTTTTATGCTAATTATGCTCCTTATTTGCTTCTCTGCGTCTGGATACGTTTTAGCAAAGTTTTTCACTCCACAATCATCTAAAGAGGTAAGCCAAGAACCTGTAATTATAGGAACATTCACGATGGATCTTAATGTCCCCAACGTTAACGATTTATATGCTTGGCAAGTCCTTACAATGTATAATTCAAGCGAGTTGATGGTCTTGGAAGTCATTCCTGGCGGATTTGTTGGAGCCGAGTATCCCACCGGGAATATAGTGGACATCAGTGGAGGCGTATTTATGAATGCGACAGACATCGGCAATGGCATGCTGTTTCTAGGCGGTTCTCTATGCGGAAATGTTTCCGGTAGAAATGGCAACGGTAGATTAGCAACCATAGTTTTCGGGTATTTCACAGAGAATTATGATGAGCCAAAGATAATGTCTGAAAATGCTTTTGAAACTTTGTTATATAATTCCCAAAGTCAGCTAATCCCCATCAACGACTCTACTTTAACACTAACCATGATCGGAAAACCATAATTCCCCTTTTTTATGATCAAAGCCCGAAAATAACTGGCATATGTCCACAAAACGCGGCAAAATGCAAGAAACAGATAGAATTGTCAAGAAACTAAACTCGAATGACACACTTGACAATCTAAAGTGAGTTATGGGTTTTGAGAGTCATTCTAGTCGATTTGTTGTAGCTGAATCTCTCATGGAATGCAAAGGACATAGGCGATGGCATGTTGCTCTCGTTTTCTTTATGTTGCAATATTTACGGCAGAAATTGCAACGGCAAGTTGGCAAATTGTTTTCAGGTGCCTTCTGGATAGGCTGTCAAGATATGAGATAACTTTGATGAAGAAACCTTTTGAAACTTTCCTACAGAATTCAAATGGATTTAGTGTTCCAATTGGGAACTCGTCCAATCTAATGTTTACTGTAATCGAAAATTGATGAAGAAAACACCTGCAAACCCCAAGGATAATGTCTACTTGTTTAACAAGCGCACTAACCGTTAAAATTCGCAAGACTGAGTTGAAGAGAGCTTAAATAGAAATCGATAAATACTTAGTTTGGATAAATTAAATTATGTCTTCCATATTAAGCGAGAAATGGTTATGGATCATTATTTTTGCTGTAATTATGATAGTTGCATTTCCGCTCCTGATAGTTTACATTATACTGCTACTACCATTCCCATTTAATACACTTGTAACCATTTTGCTAATCATAGGCTGGGGTATTGCAGCAGGGTACAAAGAGTGGATAATATCAAAAGAGAAGGAACAACAAAAGGAAAGGCATGAAAGTTAATTAGCGTCTTTTGAATACTCCGAGCAGTAGAGACATTATCACTGAGAGAGATGCAAGTGCTAACACCAGTTCCGTTGGTTGCAAGTCGAACCGTATGCCAGGAATGTTAAACCCACTGATGCTTGCTACTGGGATGATCATCTTGTAAATTATGAGCCAGTATATTGCCCCGGTAAGCATCACTACACCCATCGCTCGTGTGGTTGGCAAATTCATGGATTGTTTGACAGCAACAATTAGTGCAAAGATCATCCAAATGTTCGTTACGAAATAGATAGTCATGGGCCAATGACTTGTGAGAAAAGGCTGGTTTGAAAAAACAAGGGGAAAGAAAACCTGTAAACAAATGGGTGCGTAGGCAAAGGCTATTGAGCGAGCAATCCCATCGAATTCTGAGCTTAAGCTTGCTAGCTTCGTTCCAACTAAGTAGATAATGAAGGAGAGAAGAAGCCACTTGCAAATTGCAATGCTAATGTTAATTAATGGCGGGGCAAGTACTGATATATCAAAAAAAATCTGACCTAGCAGTAGAATTTCGAACGGGGCTTGTGGGGAAGAGGGGTTTAATATCTTGTCAGTATTTAAAAGGTATAAGCTAGAACCCACCGCGCTTAAAATGTTGACGAAAACTATGACAAGTACTGCTTCACTCAGCGTTCCGGGATTTTCTTTAACTAGTTTGTATAGTTTTGAGTCAAGCCTTGCAGCTCTCAGAAGTTTACCAAAAAAAGTTTCTCCGGGTGCCAGTCGTGACTGGAGTCCTAAACCACCACCTATAACCCCGAGTACTAGACCGATCATGAAACCTCCGCCTGTGAAGATGCTTAAAACGGAAAATGCTATCACGAAAAAGCTTTGCATCTCAAGTTTTCTCGGCTTTAAATATAAAAGAATAGAAAGAAAGAGATTAATTGTTGCAAGAGTAATCCAGAACAGCATTAAAGGTCCTTCGACAAAACCTCGAATGCCCAGAGATATTCTGCCCCAAAACGGCTTTTCTGAGGTAATTAAATCGTTTACTGATGAAACTGGATAGGATGAAATTACTATTGGTGCTCCATTTGCCGCCACAAGCATCGTATTGACAAAGATAAGAATTGCTCCCAATAGTGTTAACAAAAGGACTGTATTAATGGATTTTTGTATTGTCAAATATCTCAATTCCTAGTTTTACCATATATTGTGTGAATTAACATGGAAGTAGCAGCGTTAAGTAGAAATGCTGTGAATGCCAGATACCATCCGAATGCAGGTTCCCAGATCCATTCTTGAAATCCCGTAGTTGTTTCCATATCGATTCCTCCCCAAAAACCTTTAATGTTAGAGCCTGCCAGCTCATAGATGTCAGTGGGTATGACGCTAGTAAGCTTCGATACGACTGGGGGCATTTCAACCATAAGGTAAATCGATGCAGTGGCAAGCAGCAAAGCTGCGATTATTCCACCGAATTTAGCATATTTAAATAGCAGAGGTCTGTGCAAACCTGAAACAAGGACCATTACAGCAGTGAGGGCTGTTAATGCCGAACCTACCATTGTGAGAGTGAGGGCGTTGTTGAACATTGAGCTTAATGCGTTTTTATCTGCGTCGTTTCCAGTTAAGTTTGCAAACGGCATGGAGATTGACAACGTTTCGTTTTCAACTTTAGTGATCCTTGTTGCGCTTACTGTTCGAAAGAGTCCGTATTCTGCCCTCATCGCTATCACGGGGGCACTGATGTTGAGTCTCATAATCTCGTTTTCTCTAGTCGTTGTAACTTTCCACCATGGAGTGAAAACAGCGGCAACAGAAAATATCAGGGTGACTAAGATGAGTGCGAAAATGAAGCCCCATTTTTTTGGATCTTCCATCATCAAAACCTCTTTTTCGAGACTTATTACTATTTATTTAAAAGGTTTTCGATAAGATTTGGATTAGTATAGCTTCTGGCTTTATGAGTATTTATGGCAAGCAACATAGTGTCCACCTCCCACGTCAACTAGTGGAGGTTCTTTTCTGCGGCAAATGTCCCCCATTATTTCGGGGCATCGTGTGTGGAATCTACAACCTGATGGGGGATTTATTGGACTTGGGATTTCTCCCTTTATCACAGCTTTTGTCCGTCTAGATGTGGGATCTGGTACTGGAACCGCTGCCATCAAAGCTTTCGTGTAGGGATGTAGGGGTTCATAAACGATCTTGTCGATTGATGCTTTTTCCATTATTTTACCGAGATACATTATGGCTATTCTGTCACATACGTGCCGGGCTAATGCTAAGTCATGGGTGATGTAAAGGAACGAAACATGATACTTGTCAATTAACTCGAACATTAAGTTTAAGACTTCTGCTCTTACTGAAACATCCAACATTGATACAGGTTCGTCTGCAACTATGAATTCAGGGTCTAGTATGAGGCCTCTGCCTGTGGCAACTCTTTGTCTTTGTCCCCCGCTTAGTTCATGAGGATATCGCAGAAAAAATTCTTCAGGTGGAGTGAGTTCGACGTCCTCAAGAATTTTGTAAACTTTTTCCTTCACCTCAACTTCGCCGGCGAGTCCCTGCACCCTTAATGGTTCCGCTAAGATGTCAAAGACGGTCATTCTCGGGTTAATAGACTCGTAAGGGTCTTGGAATATTATTTGAATTTTACGACGGAGAGGTTTAAACTTTTTCTCGGGAATCGCTGCTATGTCCTTCCCGTGGAATAGGATTTTTCCACCAGTGGGTTCAATAAGTCTGAGTAGCAGTCTTCCAGTTGTCGTTTTTCCGCTCCCGCTCTCTCCTGCAAGCCCGAAAATTTCTGACTTCTTAACTTCAAAGTTTATTCCATCCACAGCACGCACAAACAATTGCTTTCTCGAAACTAAGGTTTCGAAGAATCCACGCCTTACAGGGAACCATTTCTTTAGTTTTAAGGCTTTTATTACAGTTTCCTGCATTTTTATTCAACACCATTAGGTTTTTTGGATCATATGACAAGCTATATCATGCTCATTTCCAACATCTAAGGATGCCGGCTCTTCTCTCCTACAAATGTCCATTGAATATTTACATCTTGGATGGAATCGGCAACCCCCTGGCGGGTCTAACATGTCCGGTAGCAAGCCAGGTATAGACACCATCCGAGTTTTCGGTGCATTAATATCTGGAAAGGCTCCCATCAAACCTTGAGTGTAAGGATGTAGCGGTTCCTTAAATATGGTTACAGCATCCCCATACTCAACGAGTTTTCCAGCATACATGATGGCTACCTTTTCGCATGTGTCGGCAATAATTGATAGGTCATGTGTTATCATGATCATGGATAGATTAAACTTTTCTCTTAGATCTTTCATAAGCTTCAACACCTGTGCTTGAACGATTACGTCTAGAGCTGTTCCCGGCTCATCCGCAATTAATAACTCTGGATTACATGCTAAAGCCATAGCTATCATTGCACGTTGTCTCATTCCTCCGCTAAACTCGTGGGGGAAATTATCTACTCTGGAAGGTTCAATTCCTACCAGTTCAAACAATTTCCTAGCTCTTTCTAATGCTTGAGCTTTGTCGGTTTCCTGCTCATGGGTTAAGATAGCTTCCGCTATTTGATCACCAATTTTGTATACCGGATTCAAAGCGTTCATTGCTCCTTGAAATATGATAGCGACCTTCTTCCATCTAACCTTCTCTCTCATATAGTATTCATCTAATTCGACTATGTTCATATCCCCAAGCAGAATTTTGCCCCCAAGAATTATTCCTCCTGGCGGTAGGATTTTCAAGATTGAGAGGGCAACCGTTGTTTTGCCGCATCCTGACTCTCCTGCAAGCCCTAACGCTTCTCCTTCATCAACATGAAAGCTAACGTTATCTACTGCTTTTACGTATCCCCTTAGGGTTTTGTAGTGAGTTGTCAGGTTTTGAATTTCCAAGGTCCACATGCTCTGTTCACCTTATTGTCATATGAATATTAATTTCATTTTGTATGTTAGATATAAAATACAAAGATTTAATTCTTTAGGTTATATTATCATAATAAGGTATAACAATGCGAACACAGTGGATTGGAAAAAATGTTGATTTAAGCTTGCTGTGTGAGTACATAGAATCTTTTTTTGAAGACAGAAATTTCAAAACACGGAGAGAAGAATTGAAAAATCAAACGTCAATTTCAGCTGTGTTACGTAATAGTGATGTTACATTAAGCGTAGTTGTGATAGTTAGCGGGGAACCCAAAGATTTTATTGTAGAGATTGAAGTAGTCGGTAGAACGAAATCTGTACGGATGTTCCGTCCTTTCTTAACGATGTTCGGATTAGGAGCTTTCTTTGTACGTAGGCTTAGATCTATCGATTTTTACGAGAGTTTGGAAGATGAGTTTTGGGCTTTTATGGACGAAAAGGTAGATAATTTGGTTGGTTCACGAGAATCTAAGTAGCGAAACCCGGTTTTGTTCTATGATTATTGACTTGTAGCTTTTTTCTTACTCGTTGTGGTTTTGTACTCTTAGCTGACCAAGCCAACATTATTAGTCCTAATATGCCTGTAGCTGCTCCTGCCGGAAGAAGATAAGAGTATGGATAGTCTGTCATTATCCTGTCTCTAGAGACGTACATGTAGTAAGGAGGGCCGCCTCCAGGTGGCATGTATCCTGGTGAAACATTAATAGTGTAATTCCCACTATGCTTAACGGTTCCCTCAAATGGTGGAGGCTGTACTGGTTCAGCGATTATTCCATCATACTGCCTAACCTTAATAATGTAGACGTATAGCGGGTCTCCCACACGTTCTGCTACAAACGTCCACTCTACCTTGGTATCGTTGCCCTCAGGATCTGTGATGTTAACATAGACGAACTTATGGACATATTCCACGTAATCGGTGGGAGGTTCAAGCCACTTTGACCATTCATCCGAAGGGTAGATACTCAGTGCAATGGTATCTTGTTCTTTTAACGAAACTGTAAGGTTATATGCGTGTTCTGCTTCTGCAAGCATTACAGACACGGGTCTTTGCCGAGGTGCCCTGCTACCAGAAACGAAAAGTACACTTATAAAAAGTAGAAGGATACTGAAGTATAACGTTCCTCTTTTCAATGAGCCTTGCCCCTTGGTATCGAGGAAATAAAATGACTATTAAAGCTTTTGTAAATGAATTCTCGGCTCTTAAAAGTTCTTGAAGTTAATTAAACACGTAATGATTAATGTTCTTAATGTTCTTTAAACAAGTTGCATACAAGCGTGGTTTTCGGTTGGATTTATCTTCAAAGTAATTTGTTCAGTTGAGAACTCCTGAGGCAATACGTATTGTCGCAATTAATCCAACGAAAATTGATGTGTACAATAAAATGTTTTTTTGGTGTTTCTTGCTTCTCCACAGTCCCTTTTTGTGGATAGTTACTATAGGTGTCAGAAGCAAAAGAAAGTAGAGATACACGATAAGGAACAGGAATGAAAACGCCGCAAATAAGTAAAGAGGGGAGTCGACCAATGGACCAAACAGGTAATCAAATGGTTCGGATATAGAAAAAGCCAATGGGTCATTGATTACAATTAGAAAAAGAATCACGATGGGAGTAAATTGTGCGGCACGTATAATTCCACCTGTTAAGGGATTCCAAGCATATCCAACCCTATACGGATAAATATGCTGCCAGTTAGGCATTCCACAAAAGATGAAAACAACTATGGGGAAAATCCCGAACGAAACAAGCTTTGCAACCAATTCAACTTGGCTTATTAATTCTTCCTTTACTGCGGGCGTCGATTGACCACATCTTGAACAAAATCCCTCTATTTCAACTAAAGGATAACCTCTTTTAGGCGTTATGAATTTGCCGCATTTCCGGCAAAAGTGCCAAGTATTCCATTTAAGTCCTTCAATTGCATCTTCTAAGGCGAGTTTTGCTTCTCCGAGGGATGGATTGAGCTTGAGGGCCATGTTGAGGGATGGAATAGCTTCTCTTGGTTTTTGTTTTTTAAGAAGATCGATTCCTTTTTTAAAGTGCTTTTCTGCTTCATGAATTTTGTTATTATGCATGTTGTCTGCACTTGTTCGTTTCGCTTGCATTTCTATATTTTTTAGGTAAGGTGATAGAAACATAAAAGCTTTTATCTTTATGCTTAAGAGTTTAAGTTAAAAGGTTTTTATGGTAAAGGAGGAAATTCGCTGATGAAAATAACTGGTTTAAAGGTGCTATTTTTTTTATCGATCTTAGTAAATGCGTTGCTGAGTACACTCTTTTTTTCTCAGATGGCTTCAGCAACTCCTTATGTGATAGAGGTGCCAAACGGAGGGTCGATACAGGCTGCGATATCTGAAGCGAAAGATGGAGATACAATTATTGTAGAACCGGGAGTTTATCATGAATGCTTACTTATCAATAAATCTTTAACGCTTATCGGAGAGAGCGGCGCGGTCATTAAGGGAGATGGAATAAGAGACACTGTGAAGATAACTGCAAGTAGGGTGGCTTTTGTTGGGTTTACTGTTAATGGTTCTAGTAGGTCTGCTTGGTCTGGCATCTACATGAAGAGCGTTAATAACAACATAACAGGGAACTATATATTGAATCACTATCATGGTATCTATATTTTTGATTCGTCAAATATTACTCTAAAAAATAACACTATGACCGATAATCAGCTCAATCTGTGGGTATGGGGACTTAATTTGCGTCACTTCCTTCACGATATCGATTCCTCAAATAAGGTTAATGGAAAACCTGTTTATTATTGGCTGAATAGACGGGGTGGACAGGTTCCCTTGGATGCTGGTTACGTTGCCATTATCAATTCATCAAATGTTGTTGTAAACGATCTGACTTTAACAGGTAATGGAGAAG
>Ga0209978_10001387_pt1 | contig 10223 bp, 7 predicted proteins | sample BentaG_FD_182805 | JGI IMG/M metagenome (GOLD analysis project Ga0209978, IMG submission 182805) | Deep subsurface microbial communities from South Atlantic Ocean to uncover new lineages of life (NeLLi) - Benguela_00093 metaG (SPAdes)... | ecosystem: Environmental > Aquatic > Marine > Oceanic >...
TTTCAAGGGATCAAACTTGTCCAGACTACTTAGAGGTGCTTCAACTTTCATAAACCCTGTCTTCCCATGTAGACTTCCAGTCAGCCGAATCAACCGATGAATATCAGTTGTGACCACCGTGTCAATTTTCGCCGATTGCTGGTCCACAACCCACTGGATAATCTCCTTCCAGTTTTTGGGTCCCACACCCTTGACGCCGAGCCATCCTTTATTCTTCCAGCTTTCCAGAAGCGTTTTCTTATTTTTGATTAAGAGACTAGCGACGTGTTTTCTTAAGCCTAACTCTTCAATTTCGTTAGGGGTCATTTCTGTTAGAAACTCATAAATTCCTCTAGCAACACGACCTCTCCAACCTGCCCTGTTCAAGCCTGATCCAACGACAATTCTATCTTTCTCCATTAACCTGTGTAATTCTGTCCTCAACCCCAATCCAATAATATAATCTACTATCTCTTTGCGTGCGATTGAATCAAGCAAACGAATATTTTCGCTTTCAACATGCACGTGATAGCCGCGATTTCCGCTGAAGTATACTTTTACTCCATCGTCTGTAAATCCAAAATCCTCTACCAACATATCCACGAGTTTAATCGTTTCTTTCTTGGCGGATTCCAAACAAATGTCGCAAGTCCAAGTCTTAGTGTTAAATTTTGCTTCGTCGCAAGCGGGACATTTTTCAGGAGAAGGCCCCTTACCAGCAAAACCACAATGGCTGCAGACCCATGTGTCGTGAACTTTGCCGCATGGCGTAGGGATGTGATCTGCGTCGATGTCAAACACTAAATCTGCCCCCAGCCAGCCTTTTTTATCCATCTCCGCCTCAGGTCGTTCATAATAAGCGCTAGAGTAGTAAGCATTTGAAGGAACGATTGTACTCAAGGAATGTTTGAGGTTGTCTATGCTTCTGAAGCTCTTGTGCCTAAGCATAGTTTTTCCCTCGAACAAAAGGAAGCCGAACTCACGTTTTTCCAAAGATGTGGGTGGTCGAATGTTTGAAAAGTGTTTTTGGTAATGTTCAAAGAATTTGTTTCGAGCGGAATGTTGCAAGACACGCTTCTCCTTGAACTACTTTAATGAATTAGATAAGAGTTCGATAATAAGGATATTGACGCTTCCCGTTGGCGCGCCAAAAAAATATAAACCATAGTTTATAAATCCTGAAAACACCTAAACCTGCAATATATGCACAAGTATGTCTCGTTTTATTAAGGAGGGTGTCTAGGATCCAGGTAATAAAGACGTTATTCGCGAAGGGGCAAGTCCTTAGAAATCGTCTAGCCTTGATGATCTTCTTTTATACTGTTGCGATAAGTGTTGTAACCATTTTGAGGCACCATTCTTTATTCTCACACGCTTGGGATCTTGGTATATTCAATCAAGTATTCTGGTCTACAGTTCATGGGCGCTTTTTTTACTATACTGTGGAGCCTTGGTTTGGTCAATGTTTTTTTGCAGTCCACTTCTCACCGATCCTCATTTTTGTTGTACCTATTTATGCAATTTGGCCTCATCCTGAAACACTTCTGGCGCTGCAGAGTTTCATAATAGCCCTAGGCGTCGTACCTCTATACCTTTTGGCGAAAGACAAACTCGGTGAGCGATTAGCATTCATACTTTCGTTGTCTTATTTGACAAATCCCTTGATCTTGGGGGCTAACCTATTTGATTTCCACTTTGAGGCTTTCATGCCTATCACTCTTCTAGCGACTGTGTACTTTTTAAGAAAGAGAAACCTGAAATTCTATAGTCTTTCGCTGCTTCTTTCACTTATGGTGCATGAGTATATGGCCTTCTTAATGGTTCTAATAATATTGTTTGAAACAATTATGGAAATTAAAGCGAAAGAAAAGTTGAGAAAGATCGCTCCGTATGTGATTCTCACAGTTGTTTCATCTATTTTGTGGTTATTCTTGGCCTCTATTGTGCATTCTTATCTTAGGCAACCGGAGACTCAATCGATGACTGTCTTGGCGCCGTTGTTAGAGGATGTCAGTCGCCCACTTCAGTTGTTCAACTACTTGGGGTACAATGCGCTCCTAAAGCTCTTGTATTTGACGCTGTTGCTGGCACCCTTATTATTCACTCCTCTTTTTTCTCGGTACATCTCGTTGAGTGTGCCTTGGCTTCTTTTTATATTCATGTTGAATTATAGTCCGTACTATGAGATTGGTTATCAATACTCATTGGTCATAATCCCTTTTGTATATCTTTCCTCAATAGAAGGTATAAAGAGACTATTACGCTTGAAGCCCTCAAAGATCCATGTCTTTTCCAGACTGCTGCTTTTTCTTGCCTTGGCTTCGCTTGTGATTGGCGTAGCGCGGATCCAGCCTATAGTGCTCAATACGGAGAAAACCAATGCTGCTCATGAAATTATGCTATTGATACCGGGAAACGCGTCAGTTTTAGCTACAAATACCCTTTTCCCTCATATATCAAACAGATTTGATGCTTGGGTTCTACCATTCAGTTACGACGAACCCTACCCCATGCATTATACTGGTATTTCCGACGTGTGGAAAGAGTATGCGCTTATCATTTTGAGCGAAAATGATCCAGATTTTGTGCTTCTGGATTTAAGAACTGAAGATGCCCAGAACATGAAGTTAATAGCCTCTGAGTTGCTAGCGAGAAGCAGTTATGGAACCTATGCGTATGCTGAAGACATCTTGTTGCTTAGAAGAGACTATAGGAATGAACCATTAATCTTCGTTCCATTGAAATCTAGTTTTAATTATGAGACATTGGCTCTTTATGATGGCTCAATAATTGCGGAAACAGCGTCGAAGAATGGCAAAGTCTTGGTTCACACTACTGAAGATCTTAGCAACGTTACTTTTTGGGGTGGACCAGATTACGCAGTTCCTCCTGGGCAATATGAAGTAATTTTTAGATTAAGGCTGACTGGGGCTTCTCAAGATGTTAGCGTGGTGACTCTTGCCGTAACTGCGGATGGAGGGGCAACTCTCCTTAACTCAACAGTTTTAGATGTCGGCGACTTTGAAGGCTCAGGGACTTGGGAAGAGTTTACTCTAAGCTTTCAAACGGAATTGCCCTTAAGTGTTGAGTTCAAAGGAGCGCAAGTTAATAATGCTGCTAATCTGTATTTAGATTACATAAGGGTTGTTCAATTGGGCCCCAAGATTAGTTAAGTAGAAATTCGAAACGTGACCAATGCTGCAATTTAATTACTTAAGTTAGTCAGTAATAAAAGTGCGTATAATAAAGCGTTGATATGGCGATTAAATGGAACAGCAAGTGTGAAAAATTGAATTTGTGTATAATCTGTGATCCCATGTTGGACATATATGGTCCTATAGCTCCTGCGCTTCTTGTAGCAAAAGTCATGGTTGAAAAGAAACATGATGTTTCCATAATTTCCACAAAAATTTCTGACGGTGTTCAGAAGTTCCTTAAGACACAATCTTTAAGGTATATAGACCTTAATGCTCACACGATTAGTAGAGGTGGACCTCCTTTTTCATGGCTTGAAACTTGGGCTCGCGAAGCTTTTTTTGATCTCAATTCCAGAAGTTTCCCTCCTCAAGATGGCATAGTGATCAATTTTTCTCATACGATAGCAGTACCTTCCACAATATGGTATGCCCAAGGTCCTACTACAGATGCACTCAAAGATATGCAGTACGAATTTCCACTACGTTACAGATTTCCGTATGAAATCTTGAAATCTATACTTACTTTCGCTGACAACAGATTGACAAGGCTTATAGCTTCGAAATCAAAATTCATAATCGCCAACTCGAAGTTTTGTGCATCAATGTATGAAGAGAGAAATATTGAAGTTCATAAAGTTATATACCCCCCTCTTGATTGCAACGCATTCAAGCCTACATCAACGCACTCTGGTGATTATGTCTTAACTTACTTTGGTAAAGAGACTGATTTTTGCGTTTTAAAGGAGATTGGAGATGCAGGTGTGAGGATTAAGGCTTTCGGATCGAAAATTCTTTTTAAGCCAAAGAAGGTTTTTGGGCATAGGAACATCGAGTTTCTTGGCGAAGTATCTGATAAGGAGCTTGTAAATCTATACTCAAATGCCCTCTTTACATTGTTTACTTTCAACCATGAACCCTTCGGATACATACCAGTGGAGAGTATGGCGTGCGGTACTCCAGTATTATCTTTCAACCGCCAAGGACCATCTGAAACAGTCGTTAATAGTGTAACTGGCTGGCTTGTCAATACTCATGAAGAAATTATACGTTTGGCTGTAAAGTTATGGAGGAGTGGCTACTCATCAACTATGAGAATGAACGCTAGAAGAAGAGCTTTAATTTTTGACATAAAAGACATAGCGGATGAATGGAGTCAAATGGTAGAAGCCGGTAGGTGTTAAGTGAAACTCGCAAAGGAAGCTTTGATTGAGAAAGATGTGTAAGACAGAAGGGGTCCGGTGTGCAATTACTCTTCGGGCTGTTGAGGGAGAAGTCGAACAAAATTGATGGATGAACGAAAGTAGTCATTACGCGAGTCTCTAGATTTATATTTGCTTTTCGAAAGATTCTCTTCGGGTTTCAAGTTTGAGTTTTTGACGCCCTGTTTAGAATGGCAAGTTTAGCTTTGACGATATAGGAAAGAAATCCTTGGAATTCTGTTCTGGTAAGCTTCGACTTGCCTCTTTTTCTATTCTCAAACACTATAGGCATTTCTGTTAGAGCAAACCCTCTCATCCACGCCTGTTTCACCGTTTCTATCTGTATTTCATACGTCTGGCTGTGGAGACAACCGATTACACTCTTTATATATTCTTTTGAATAACATCTGAAGCCGCTTGTGCAATCATGTATCCTCAAACCCACCATTGTGGACGCCACAAGATTAGCAACACGGCTAATTATCCGCCGTAGGATATGCCACCCAACAATTTTACCGCCTTTTAAATACCGGCTTCCAATAACTAAATCGTAGCCTTTTTCTGCCGTCGCAAGTAGTTGCGGTATGGCTTGTGGGTTGTGAGAGTAGTCCGCATCCATTGTAATAATGTGTTCTGGAGGGTTCTCCAAAGATAAAATTGCTTTAAACCCATCTGTGATGGCTGTTCCAAGCCCCAGTTTTTCAGGTCTTTCCAAGAGCAAAATGTTGCTATATTCTTTCTGCAGCTTCTTGACTCTGCCAGCTGTCCCATCTGGGCTCGAGTCATCTATTACGAGGACTAATACATCTTGTTTTGTGTCCTTGATTTCCCTGATTAGACTTTCTATGTTCTCAGCTTCACAGAAAGTTGGAAGTATGATGCCGAGAGATTGCCTATTTGCCAGGCTTTCATGTCTTGCGCTGGGGGGAAGCAAATTCCTTTCTTCTTCTGTTGCAGAGAGCATACATTTCTCCACTTTTCAACCTAGCTATCATAGACGATGTTTCTATTGAAAAGACAATCTCAGTATTTACCCTATATAAATTTATTTGACGGCCAACAATTTTTTACTCATCTCTTGGAAATTTTCAAGCTTCAACTTCTTGTTCGGCTTTTACTACAGAGTTTGGATTCCTTGACATATATTCGTGTTAATTCTGAGCTGAGTTCCGAGTTGTTAGTCTTAATGTGCAAGTGCCTACAATCAATGTGAGAGAACGAAAACTACTTTAAAAGAAATTGTGAATACATTAGATTATTCGAAAAGTCTTTTATATTAATTGCAGCGTAGAGAGTTTCAATATGTCAAGTCAAAAGATGGCAGAGGAGAGGGCAATGCTATCTAAATCGTTGGTGAAGGGACCTATGAAGCTGCGCGCGCATTACTTTATATTAAACATCGCTCTTGTTCTACAAATCACTTACTTTATCCAGCATAGAAAAGTTGAAGATCGTGGGAAAGATGATTAGTAAGCCTGAGCTCACGGTAGTTATGCCCGCTTACAACGAGGGGCAACAAATAGAGGATAGTCTAGAAAAGGTTGATTGTGTTCTTCAAAAAACTGGCTCTAAATATGAAGTTATTGTAGTGGACGATGGGAGTCTAGATGGCACATCAAAAAAGGCTATAAATTACGCCAATAGAAACGGCCACGTCAAAATAGTCAGTTATGAGAGGAACTCTGGAAAGGGGCACGCAGTCAAAACAGGCTTTGCAAATGCCCGAAGCGACATCGTTGTTTTTATAGATGGCGATCTGGATGTTGAACCGGAACAGATTACCCCTTTTGTAAAGGCTGTAGAGCATGCAGACATAGTCATAAGCTCGAAATGGCACCCTGAATCTAGGGTAGAAATGTCTGCGATGCGGAGGTTTCTTAGCCATGGTTTCAATCTGCTTGTTCGAATACTTACAGGGGTGAAATTTAAAGATACACAGACAGGATTAAAAGTAGTCAAGAGAAAGCAATTGGAGAAAATCTTTCCTAGACTTATGGTAAAGCGGTTTGCCTTCGACGTTGAACTATTGGTTTTGGCAAACATTTACGGGTTAAAGATTTTGGAGTTGCCAGTTAAAGCACGTGTTAAGAAAATGGTTAACTTTTGGGAAGTGTGGCGGATGCTGATTGATCTGCTTGGAATATCATATAGACTGAAAGTTACTAAATGGTACCAACATGTAGGAAATGTCCCCAAGAATCTTTAGAATGATCTTATAAAACAGAAAGTGATAGTTATTAATTCTATCAATTGTATTATGCTTATATCTTATTTCCGTAAGAGATAAAAAGAATTGAGTTTCGTGAAGCAACAACTGTGTTTAAGATAATAGTAGTTCATGGGAAGGAATAACATGTACATATTAATAGTTATTGCCTCCATCAATCCACTAATCAATTTCAAGAAACTGCAAAATTTTGCAAAAAACTGTGACTCTGAACTCAAAGTTGTCATTATTGATGAGGGAAATAAGCAGGTCAGGAAACAAAACGAAAAAATTCTCTCAGAATTCCCCAAAGCTTTTTTCGGACCCAAAGAGAGGGAAACGTGGTTCAAACAACGTTTTGTATCACAGGCCAACAAATTGCTGGAAGTTATTCCTGAGCGTTGTCATGCTGAGACAAGCTTCGGCTTTCTAGTTTCTTATGAAGAAAAACCTGACCTTGTCATAGAGCTGGATGATGATGTGTTTCCTTCTGACGGAGCAAGTTTTTTTCAGTCACACAAGGAAAATATGTCCTGTTCTACTGCCGTTCAAGTTAAATCGACATCGAAATGGTACAATACTATTGATAATCTTGTTCGCAAAAACTCTTTTTCATTGTTTCCTCGAGGACATCCTTACACTCTTAATGCGCGACAAGGTAAATATAAATTTGAAACAAAAGAGAGGGATTGTGTTCTAAACATGGGATTATGGTCAGTATGCCTTGATTTGGATGCCTTAACGATCTTATATCATTCCGGTCTTAATGGAAAGGGTAAGCATTGTACAGCCACGTTGAAAGAAAAAAAAGTCGTTGTGGGCAGCGGGACGTATTTTGCCATATGTAGCATGAATACGGCGTTTGTACCTCAAATTATTCCTGCTTTCTATCAACTTTACATGAAGACTCTCGGTATTGATAGGTTCGACGATATATGGTCTGGTCTATTTCTAAAAAAAATAGCTGACGCCTTAGGGGATGCCATAAGCCTTGGTCAACCACTAGTCTACCATGATAAAAGACCGCGAGACACCTTTAAAGATTTGAGCGCCGAGTTGGAAGGCATGGCTATTAACGAGAAACTTTGGAGAATAGTTGATGAATTAGAAATAGAGGGTAAGAACTACTTTGATGCCTATGAATCTCTGATTTTTGGACTTCAAAAAAGCATAGATAAATTCGGTAAGGGTCTTCAAAAGAAATTCATGAGGCTTCAAACAGAAAAAATGCGACTCTGGCTAAGGGTTGTGGATCAACTTGCCTAGTTTTGCATGATAAAATCCTTTTTCGTTTGCGAATTAAAGATAGTACTTCTTGAAATTTCGATAGAGTGTCATAAGGTTTGGATTCCTTATGAGATATAGATAGGAGCTGTCAGGAACTTTTCTAATGAAGCTTTGAATAGTTAGTCTTGTGCGCCATAGATTCTTCAAATCGAGAAGATCTCTGCATATTGCTTTGAATATTGCTATGCTATGTTCTGGCTTAGTTCTCAACAATATTATAGCTCTACACACTTCCAACGCCAATAGAATCGAGACATACTTTATCAGGTTTCCTATAGAATAGTTTTTTATTAATGTAGCAAGTCGATTTTTTGAATGGTGAAAAACCAATCTTGCAGGCAGGTTTTTCATGGTAGACATCGTTCTTGCGTGATAAACTACAGCATTGGGAGCGAAAACTATTTTGTAACCCATTAAATGAATACGCCAACAGAAATCTGTTTCATCATAGTAGATAATGTATGTAGGATCAAACATGTTTCTTTCAACAAGTGCATTTTCAGCTACATCACGCTTGACTATAAAGGCAGCACCATCAGCATAAAATACCTCTTGCACGTTATCGTATTGCCCCACATCTTCTTCTCCAACACCCAACTGTACACCAAAGCCGAATTTATCTATGAAGTTATGAGCTCTATCTAGTCTTTTTCTGTTAGACATTTGTAGTAGTTTGCATTGGACAACTGCAACGTCGGGATTATTTCTTAATATCCATACTGCCTCGTCTAACCAGTTGTTAGTTACTTCTGTGTCATTATCCAGGAATGCTACGTATTCTCCTGAGGCATTTAATAACCCCACATTGTGTGAAGCTGATGGACCAATATCATAATCAAAGTGTATGATTCGTACTGATGGAAACGTTTTTTTTATCCATTTGTCAATATTCTTTGTCAAACAATCGACAACAATCACTTTAATTTCCGAATAGTCTGTTTTCTGAAGTGATTTTAAGCAACGACTTAAATTATGAATTCCATTGAAATTAGTTACCACAACTGATACTTGCGTTTTTTCCAGCTCCTTAATCTGTTATGATGAATACTTTTGAAAAAACTATTCAATTTGTGGCGAAATTTGAAGCTTATTATCCAACAAGCACAAATAAGCAGTGTTACATAATGCGCGAACCATGCTGCGTCGAGGATAGCTTGCTCGGCATAAGCTAATTTTAGTTTCCCAGAAAAAGACGAGTTGAACAGGTACACATTAATTAAATCAAAACCAACAAAATGATAGGTCTGTCCCTTGTCAAGTGATAGAACCCAGTTTTCATCGTACGCCTTAGAAAATCCCAAGAAAAATGGACCGTCAGAAGTAATCCAAATATTGTATTCCGAAGGGTTGATTTTTTCATAGCGTAATTGAATATCAGAATTGTCATTCAAGAAATCTTCTGAATCATAATATAGAAATGAGTCTATGCCTATTTTTTTGTTAGGAGCTGTTCTTATAGTTACTTTGTGGAAACCCCACTCTAAAGAGAGTGGCAGCGTCTTTAGAACGGAAAAATTGTTACCCGAATGTTGTAAATCCATTTTTCTATTATCTATGTAAAGCTCAAGTTCGTCTGTGTTAATGCTAAATGGGAAACGAATTTCGAAAGTATAGGGCGCATCCTTGGCAAAAAAGGGGTTCATGTATAATTCTGCAGTTCCATTAATAAATAGATACGCTCCGTTGCTTGCATTTATATTCTTAACTAGTGTCACATTTCCATTATTCAAGCTGAATATTTTTTCCGCTTCACCCAAAAATAGAACGTCTTTTGTGACACACATGTCTTTGATGTTCTCAAAAGTGGTTTCTACAATATCAGTTTCTATGATCAGAAGTTCATCTATAGTGTTGAAGCCATGTATGTTCTTGACGGTTATATTGTGATTTCCAACTGTTAGGTCTTTTGAAAATACGCTCATCCACCGGAATCCGGAAGGAGTATCCCAATGCTTAGTTCCAAAGTTTTGGAGGGTCATTAATGTTCTTTCTTCACCATCCAATTCTATTACGATTTGACCAGCTATAGGAGCAACTCCAACTCTTATCAGTATCTCATACTGGGATGCTGTTTGAACGTGAAAAGGAATCTGCAGGATTAAATCCTTTTTGTCTGTGGATATAACTTCTTTGAAAACAAATTCTCCTTCTGAGAACCAATAGTTGGCAAGGAAGGGATTGCGATGTATGCTGTACGCAGTCCATTCAGAGTCAATTGCTGAAGAATTTATATAATCTGAGCATTCAATTGTTTTGTCTCTATTCAGATATGCAACTAGATCGTAAATGTCCCCGATTATTATGGCATTTGTGAAAGGCAACAAATAGTCAACGTCTTCTATGTAATCATCGCTC
>Ga0209978_10001388_pt1 | contig 10222 bp, 7 predicted proteins | sample BentaG_FD_182805 | JGI IMG/M metagenome (GOLD analysis project Ga0209978, IMG submission 182805) | Deep subsurface microbial communities from South Atlantic Ocean to uncover new lineages of life (NeLLi) - Benguela_00093 metaG (SPAdes)... | ecosystem: Environmental > Aquatic > Marine > Oceanic >...
GTTACAGAAGAACTCGAGCTAGGGATGAAAAGATATAATGCAAGTGCAGGAAATTGCATAGTTTTGGACCCAAAGACAGGAGAGATTCTAGCTATAGCGAATTTTCCGTATCATAACCCGAATCATAAGGGAAATGGTCATGCTGCGAAATGGCGAAACAGAGCCGTTGCAGACATTTTTGAACCTGGTTCGACCTTTAAGATAGTTACCGCTGCTGCTGCTATTCAAGAAAATATTATACATCCAGACGATTCGGTGGATGTAGAAAATGGAAGTTTAATTATATGTGGACATGAGATTAAAGATGTGAAGGAATACAAGAAATTAACATTTTCCGAGATAATTGAAAAATCGAGTAATATTGGCGTAGTAAAAATAGCGAAAAGAGTTGGTAAGGAAAAACTCTACCTATATGCCAGGTCTTTTGGTTTTGGATGTGAACTGGGGATAGACCTTCCTGGTGAGAGGGAAGGCATTATTACTACACCAGAGAAGTGGTCAGAAATTCATTTTGCAAACATTGCCCTCGGTCAGGGTGTGGCAGTTACTGGACTTCAGCTTGCCTTCGCTTATCAAGCGATTGCAAACGATGGTGTGCTTACAAGACCACTGATCGTTAGAAAAATTGTTGGGAAAAATGGTAAAATTAAAAAGGAATTTTTCCCCCAAACCATACGGAGGGTAGTGTCTTCAAAGACAGCAGAGATCTTAAGAGGCATACTTCATCAGGTATTGGAATGTGGGACTGGTAGACGTGCCAGACTTTCCATACCAGTATCAGGTAAGACAGGGACAGCCCAGAAGAGCACGGAGCAAGGATATTCTAAAGACAAGTTCTTTGCAAGTTTTGTTGGCTTCTTCCCTACAGATGACCCAAAATTTCTCATATCGATAGTTGTGGATGAACCAAAGGGAAAATATCAAGGTGGAGAAGTAGCAGCTCCCATATTTCGAAATATTGGGGAGAGGATTTTGAATCTATCTGATTATTGGTATTTAAATATTTGTCAGAAATGAAGAGACTTGGAGATATTATCGTAGATTTAAAACAGAATGGTGTTTATGGTAATAAGGATATTCAGGTAAGGGGTATCTCTTACGATTCTCGAGATGTACAATCTGACTATCTTCTCTGTTGTATAAAAGGTCTAAAAAGGAATGGACATCACTATGTTGAAGATGCTTATAGAAGGGGAGCAAGGTCTTTTATAGTCGAAAGGCCCATAGAAAAAAAAGAGGATACTGCAGTAGTTAAAGTCCCTGATACAAGAGAAGCACTCGCATTGGTATCCCGGAGGTTCTACGATGACCCATCTAAAAAGTTAAAGATTGTTGGTATAACAGGTACGGATGGAAAGACCACCACATCCTGGCTTGTGAGAAATATCATCAGAAAAACGAAGCAGAAGGTCGGTCTTATAGGTAGCGTTGGCTACTACATCGGTAATAGAAGGATAGAAGGTGAGCGCACCACACCAGAGTCTTCAGATATTTTCAGTATGCTCAAGGAGATGAGTAAAAGGGGTATAAAGTACGGTGTTATGGAGGTCACTTCACACGGAATCGCATTGAAGCGGACATTTGGTATTAACTATAGAGTAGCGGTATTTACAAATATCTCAAGAGACCATCTTGATTTTCATAAAAGTTCTGATAATTACATATCCACGAAAGTACACTTTTTTGATAATCTAAACAAGGATGCGATTTCAGTTATAAATGTGGATGACTCTGTTGGTGCACAGATTGCACACAGAGTAAGAGGCAGGGTCATTACATACGGTCTGAAAAAAGTTTGTGATGTAAGCGCGTATTACAGATTCAATGGGTGTAAAGGGACTCTGCTGAATATCGTTTATAGGGGCAGAGATTTTGTGACCTATTTCCCTTTTCCTGGTCTCTATAATGTATACAATGCGCTTGCCTCCTTTTCTGCAGGGGTTGCTTTGAACTTTACTCCCCAACTCATCTGCTCAGCACTGAAAAAAAGATTTCTTATTCCTGGAAGGTTTGAGATTATTCAAACAGAGCCCTTCACCGTTGTCGTAGATTATGCCCATACTCCGGATGCATTGAGAGCAGTTTTAACAGCGGCAAGAGAATTGGCTGAAGGGAGGGTGATTTCGGTCTTTGGATGTGGAGGTGAGAGAGACAAGGGAAAAAGACCGATAATGGGTAGCGTTGCATCCGAACTCTCAGATATAGTAGTAGTGACATCGGATAACCCCAGAGGCGAGCAACCTGAGTTGATAATAGAAAGAATAAAAAATGGGATAAAGTATCAAAATTATAAAGTCATTCCTGATCGGAGGGAGGCGATAAGGTTTGCAATAAGTGAGGCGAAACCGAAAGACTTCGTTGTTGTTGCAGGTAGAGGGGCAGAGAAATATCAGATAGTAGGTAAGGAAAAAATCCCTCTCGATGATAGGGAGGTTATACTCGATTTATTATGAAGTTAAGGATTGAAGAAGTTGTGAGTGCAGTCGGTGGGAGGTTTAAAAAAAATCAGACCCCAATTTCTGGAATATCGACCGATTCCAGAACTATCAGACCTGGGGAGGTATTTATAGCTTTACGAGGCAGAAGATACGATGGACATAATTTTATAGAAGATGCCCTTAATAAAAGGGCGAGTTATGTCGTAGCAGAAAAAGAGAGTGGAAATAAGACGATAATCGTTAACGATACCATGAGGGCACTTGGAGATCTGGCAGGATATTACAGGAGAAAGTTTGATGTGAAGGTAGTTGCAGTTACAGGGAGTAATGGGAAGACCACAACTAAAGATATGATAGCAGCGGTCCTTAAAACAAAATTTAGGGTGCTGAAATCTCACGAGAGTTACAACAACTTAGTAGGTGTACCCCTCACCATCTTTGCTCTAAAAAAATCTCATAGCTTCGCCTCTTTGGAACTCGGAATGAGCGCACCTGGTGAAATTAAAAGACTCTGTGAGATTGCACTTCCTCAAACAGGCGTCATAACGAATATTGGACCTGCACATCTTGAGTATCTCATATCTATTGAAAGGATAGCGGATGCCAAGTTTGAACTCGTTAATTTTCTAAAAGAAGACGACATCGTTGTTGTTAATGGAGATGATCCTATAGTATTGAAAAAGTCAAAATCGGTGAAGTGCAGACTATTCAAATTTGGTATAAAAAATGAAGCGGATTATGTGGCTACTGACATAAAAATTATATCAAAAAGGACCAGTTTTTTCTGTAATGGTGTGAGATTCAATATACCTCTCATTGGGATTCAGAATGTATATAATGCGATTGCAAGTATCGCAGTGGGAGATATTTACGGAATAGACAGCAAAACCTCAAAAGATGCACTGGAGAATTTAGTACCACCGAAGCTGAGGGGAGAGGTTAAACAGAGAAAGGGGATAACTATCATAGACGATTCCTATAATTCAAATCCTGCCTCTTTAAGATATGCGCTTGAAAATCTAACAACGATAGGTGGCTCTCGGAAGATAGCGGTATTAGGTGATATGTTAGAACTTGGTGCAAAGAGCAGAGAATTTCATCTGAAGTTGGGTAAGGATGCTTCTCATTTTGCAAATGTCTTAGTTGCTGTGGGAGGAGAGGCGAGATATTTCAAAGAGAAATTCGATGGGGAAGCATTCTATTTTTCTACTAAGAAAGAAGCTTTGAAATTCTTACAGAGTTTTGTAAAAAAGGGTGACACTGTCCTTGTGAAGGGTTCGAGGGCAGTCGGATTGGAGGAATTAAGCGATGCTCTATTGGCTTTTATATCCACTTAGGGAGTATTTTTCGCCTTTTAACCTTTTCAGGTATATTACCTTCAGAGCAGCCTATTCGGCTGTAACCGCACTCGTTATTGCATTGCTTTTCGGACCCCCACTCATTCGAGAGTTAAAAAAGAGAAGAATCTGGCAGCGGATATCTTCCGATGTTCCCGCAAGACACAGAGAAAAAAAAGAGATGCCTACAATGGGTGGGATACTCATACTCTTTTCCATAATAGTTTCTACCTTACTGTGGGCACGTGTTGAAAATAGATTCATCCATCTAATTCTATTTTCAACCATATATCTGGGAACTTTGGGTTTCATTGATGATTGGTTAAAATTAAAGAGAAACAGGGGACTCAAAAAAACTGAGAAACTCTTCTGGCAGTTTCTATTGGGTCTACTCATCGGATTCTATCTCTATTTCAAACCATTTGCTCCTGAATTTGCAACGAAGACTTCAGTGCTCTTTTTTAAAAATATTTTTCCAGATTTGGGGTGGCTTTACATTCCTTTTGTTGCGTTCGTTATCGTTGGCGCATCCAATGCGGTCAATCTTACAGATGGACTCGATGGGCTCGCTATAGGTATTGCAGGAATTGGTGCTGCCTCGTATGCCGTTTTGAGCTATGTAACAGGTCATATGAAGATAAGTGAATATCTGAATGTGCTATTTTTGAATGGGAGTGGAGAACTCACTGTCTTCTGCACAGCACTGCTTGGAGGGGCTTTAGGATTTCTATGGTATAATACTTATCCATCTCAACTCTTTATGGGAGATGTCGGTTCGCTCGCAATAGGTGGCGCTGTGGGTACGGTTGCCGTCTTGATAAAACAAGAGATCTTACTTTTATTGGTTGGAGGCGTCTTCGTTTTAGAGGCATTTTCTGTGATTGTGCAGGTGTTGTATTTCAAAGCTACGAAGGGGAAGAGGATATTTAAGATGTCTCCGCTTCATCATCACTATGAACTGAAAGGATGGAAAGAGCCAAAGGTTGTGGTTCGATTCTGGATCATTGCCATACTCTTTGCATTTATAGCATTGTCTACATTGAAGATACGATGAATGTCTTAGGTGTTATAGGTCTTGGTAGGAGCGGCATAGAAGTGTGCAAGGCAGCGCGGAGGCTTGGTATGGATGTCTTCGCAACAGATATAAAGGATGTACCAGTTGAAGGCTTGAGAGAAATCGGGGTCAAATTGGAACTTGGGGTTCATACGGATAGAATATTATCTTCTGAACTCGTTGTGCTGAGCCCTGGTGTACCACTCGACACGGAGATAGTGAAAAAAGTGAGGAATAAAGGGATTCCACTATGGTCTGAAATAGAATTCGCTTATCACCATATTAACTCTCCTATTATAGCTGTCACAGGAACGAATGGTAAGTCAACTACCGCTGCTCTAATCAATGCGATCCTACTTGCAGATGGAAGAAAGTCTCATATAGGTGGCAATATAGCACCAGGACGTCCACTATCTTCGCTCATATTTGAACTTGAAAAGGATAGTCTGGTCGTATGTGAAGTATCTTCCTTTCAGTTAGAGACGATTGTAAATTTTAGACCCCACATCGCTGTGCTTACAAATCTTGCTCAGGACCATCTGAATCGCCATAGAAGTTTTGAAGAGTATATAAATCTTAAAAAAAGGATATTTATGAACCAGACAGGTGAGGACTTTGCGGTAGTGAACTCAAAAAATTCTACCACGGTTTCAAAAATTAGGGCAATGAAATTTTTCTTTTCCGAAAATGGAGTTATTAAAGGGTCTTTTTTGTCAAACGGAGAGATATTTTTCAAAAATGGGGCGAAGGAAAGAATCTGCTCAGTGGGAATTGTTAAGCCACAGCATGGTCTTGGAAATGTATTGGCATCAGTGGTCGTTTGCACCATCATGGGTGTTAAGAAAGAGAGTATGATTAGCGGGATAGAAAACTTCAAAGGTTTGCCACACAGGATGGAAGAGATCGGCTCTATTGATGGGGTCAGATTCATAAACAATTCTATGTGCACGAATCCAGAAGCTGCGACTCATTCTCTCTCCGTCTCTCGCACACCTATTATACTCATCGCAGGGGGCAGGGATAAGGGAGCAGACTTTTCACACTTTGCAAAACTCGTAAAGGAAAAGATCAAACATTTAGTCTTAATCGGGGAGGCAAAGCTAAGACTGGCGAGTATGGTCAGAGGATTCGGTTTTGAATCTATAAGTTTTGCTGAATCCATCAATGAAGCGGTTGAGATTGCAAAGAGATACGCTATTAAAGGAGATACAATACTCTTCTCTCCGGGATGTAGTAGTTTCGATATGTTTAGAGATTTTGAAGAGAGAGGAAACAAATTTAAAGAGGTCTTTACAAGGTATAAAAGATGAAAATCGATCTGCCTCTATTGATAATTACTCTCATATTACTCAGTTTTGGAACAATTATGGTATTGTCTTCAAGCGCTTATTTTGCTGCACGCTCAACTCATAACGAGTTCTTCTTCATTCGCAAACACTTCATAAGGGTGCTCATAGGTGTGGCGCTTATGTTTTTCGCATCAGTGATCGACTATAGAAAGTGGAAAAAACTTTCTGGCATCTTGATCGGTAGCTCAATCCTACTTCTTCTATTATGCCTTTTGTATACGCAGACGAGATGGCTCAGCGTTCTATCCATTTCCTTTCAACCCTCTGAATTTACGAAGCCATTTTTAGTTTTGTTCATAGCATCTTATGTGGCAAAGAATCCAGAAAGACTAAAAGAGCTGCGCTCAGGATACCTGCCAGTAGTAGCTGTATTGGGACTCTGTGTAGGGCTGGTTCTGTTTCAGCCCAATTTTGGAACATCTGGTGTGCTCCTTATGAGTGGGTTTCTCATGCTATTTTTGGGCGGTGCAAAGATACATTATCTGATAATCTCCACCGTTCTGTTTTTAGGTCTCTTTTTCGGCGGAATGTTCTTTTTCCCCTATGCAAGAATGAGAATAGAAAATCTGTTGAATTGTTCAAATGACATTATGGGTAGAGGGTATCAGGTTCATCAGTCTTTGATCGCCATAGGTTCTGGTAAATTTTGGGGTGTAGGACTCGGGGAAGGGAAACAGAAATTTCTGTTTCTGCCCGAATTGCATACAGACTTCATATTCGCAAATATCGCAGAAGAAGTCGGATTTATCGGCAGTAGTCTTGTGATGGTACTGTTCATTCTGCTGCTTGCAAGAGGAGTTAAGATTGCATTATCTGCCGAATGCAGGTTTGGGGAACTTGCAGCAATTGGAATTATTTCTACTATCTTCGTGCAGGCGATGATCCATATAGGCGTTACAGTTGGGATCTTTCCCACGACAGGCTTACCACTCCCTATGATAAGTTTCGGTGGTAGTTCCCTCGTCGCAAGTCTATTTGGGATAGGGGTGGTGCTTTCTATCTCAAGGAATGGTTATGAAAAAAGGTTTGATAGTGAGTGGAGGAACAGGAGGGCACATCTTTCCAGGACTGGCTATCGCAGAAGTGTTAGATTGTGATGTGACCTTCCTTGGTAGGAGAAAAGGTATGGAAAGGAGAATCATAAGAGGTAAAGGATATAGATTCATCGGGGTGGATGCAAGACCATTTTCAAAGACTGGTATAAGAAATAAGTTCATTTCCTTGTTTGTTAATCTACACTGTTTTTTTCAGTCTATGCGAATATTGAAAAGGGAAAATCCTGCCTTTGTCTGTGGAACAGGGGGATATGTTGAGGTTCCAGTAATCTTTGCAGCATCGATTTTGAGAATACCAACTCTGATAACAGAACAGAACTTTGTGCCTGGTCTTGCAACCAGAGTTTTATCAAAAATAGCCTCACAGGTTCATTTGACCTTCGAGGAATCCAAGAGATACCTCCCCGCCCGGGCTCACATCTATGTGAGCGGAAATCCGATGAGGCAAGGGATTGGAAAAATTACGAAGGGAAAAGGATGCAGATATTTCAGCCTTGACCCTAAAAAGAAGACGGTTTTATTCCTTGGTGGTTCTGCGGGTGCACACAGAATAAATCAAGTCTTTTGTGAACTTGTCGGTTCAATCAAGGATTTGCAGTTTATCATAATCACAGGAAGTAGAGACTACCAAGATGTGAGGAAAAGGTGTGAAAGTCCTCGGGTAGCGGTACTGCCCTTTATAGAAGAGATAGAGTATGCCTATGGAGCATCAGATGCTGTGGTATCGAGGGCAGGAGCGACTACCATTGCAGAGATTATAACTGCTGCAAAACCATCTATACTCATTCCCTATCCTTATGCAGGTTACCACCAGAAATTGAACGCAGAATGGGTGGTTGAAAAAAAAGGAGGGATAATGATAGAAGATGAAAATCTGTCAAAAGAAGTGCTGAGAAAGGAAATTCTTGAGATTATCAAATCTAAAAACTCGAAATCTATGGAAGAAAATCTTAAAGGTCTATCTGTTGGGGATGCTGCAAGAAAGATTGCAAAAGAGATTGAAAAGATATGTTCAGACACATAAAACATATACATTTCGTTGGAATTGGTGGAACTGGAATGAGTGGCATCGCTGAACTCCTTCTCCATTATGGATATAAAATAACGGGTTCGGATATAAACCCTTCAGATATAACAGAAAGGTTAAAAGGATTGGGTGCAGAAGTTTTTTGCAGCCACAGCCCATCCAATATCTCTGGCGCCGATGTAGTAGTCTACTCTTCTGCTGTAAAAGTTTCAAATGTTGAGATCGTCCACGCACAGAGGTTAAAAATTCCTGTGGTGAGAAGAGCGGAAATGCTTGCGGAGTTGATGAGACTGAGGGATGGGATAGCGGTTGCAGGAACACATGGCAAGACGACAACTACGAGTATGATAGGCAGACTATTGAAAGAAGCAGACCTTGACCCCACAATTATAGTCGGTGGTATTGTGCGTAGTTTTGGGGCGAGTTCACATCTTGGAAATGGTAAATTTCTTGTCTGCGAGGCGGACGAGTTCGACAGGAGTTTCTTGAAACTTACACCAACACTCGCAGTGGTGACAAACATCGAAGCAGAACACCTCGACTGTTATCCTAACATTGACGAAATAAAAAACGCCTTCTGTGAATTCTGTAACAAAGTTCCCTTCTATGGAGCAGTTATATTATGTGGAGACGACCCTGGTGCGAGGAGTATACAGCATTTAATAAAAAAGAAAGTGATAACTTATGGATTGGAACCAGACTGTCTGATTAAAGGAGAGGAGATTAAGTTTAGAGGGATGCATACAGAATTTACTATCAGACACAAAAATGAGACCCACAAAATTGATTTAAAAATTCCTGGTATTCATAATGTGAAAAATGGGCTTGCTGCAGTCTCTATAGGAATAGAACTTGAAATTGACTTTCAGACGATAAAGGCGGCGATTGAATCTTTTGAAGGTGTCAGAAGGAGATTCGAACTTGTGGGTAAGATTTCGGGTATGACCATCTTCGATGACTATGCTCACCACCCAACAGAAATAGAAGCGACCCTTTCGGCAGCGAAGAATATTCCCCACTCAAAGATAATAGCGGTCTTTCAACCCCATCTCTATACGAGGACACAGAATTTCTACCGTGAATTCGCATCGTCTTTTAAGGATACGGATGCACTGATAGTCTCTGCCATATACCCTGCAAGGGAAGAACCGATTAGCGGTGTGACTGGGGAACTGATTTCTGAAGAGGCGAAAAAACTCTGGCCGCAAAAAGAGATACATTATGTGGAAGAACTTGAGAAGATACCAGATTTTGTCCGAAGGCTTGCCCAGGATGGCTCACTTGTGATAACGATGGGTGCGGGGGATGTGTGGAAAGTAGGAGATATGCTTTTAAAGAGATAGATGGACTGGTCAAAAAAGATTGAAGGAAAGATCAAAAAAGGGAAACCCCTCTCCCTGCATACATCCATTGGGATAGGGGGCAAGGCGGATTATTTCATAATCCCTGCCTCTTTTGACGATTTGAAACGATTGATGGGACTTTTAAAAAAGTCAGGCAATAGCTATTTTGTCGTAGGAAATGGCACCAATCTTCTCTTCTCCGACAAGAGATTCAAAGGCATGATAATACATCCTGAATTCAAGGGATATACTGTGAGAGGCAGAAATGTGGTGGTTAGGTCTGGTGAGAATCTTACCAATTTTGCGGTACTCCTTGCTCGGAGAGGACTTGCAGGACTTGAATTTGCAGCAGGTATTCCTGGTAGCATGGGAGGGGCGGTGATGACCAATGCAGGGGCTTTTGGACACTCCTTATGCGAAGTCGTCACTTCAGTAAAGGGGCTTGACGAAACAGGCAGAGATATTGTCTTTCCCTCTACTGAAATAAAGTTTGGATATAGAAAGACTGAACTTCCCTGTAAAATAATAATTACTGAAGTAGAACTGAAATTGCACAAGGGGTCTCCAGAAAAAATCCTCTCCCGGATGGAAAAGTTCATAAAAAAGAAAAGCAACACAA
>Ga0209978_10001389_pt1 | contig 10220 bp, 8 predicted proteins | sample BentaG_FD_182805 | JGI IMG/M metagenome (GOLD analysis project Ga0209978, IMG submission 182805) | Deep subsurface microbial communities from South Atlantic Ocean to uncover new lineages of life (NeLLi) - Benguela_00093 metaG (SPAdes)... | ecosystem: Environmental > Aquatic > Marine > Oceanic >...
CTGGGACAACACCGAAACAATGTCCTCGATGCGGTGGAACAGGACAGACGCGTGTTTCTCAAAGAACAGCATTTGGAATGTTTACTCAGGTAGGTACCTGCCAAAAATGTCATGGTGAAGGAACCGTAATAGACGAACACTGTCCAGCATGCAGAGGACGAGGAACAGTACAAAAAACTAGAAAGATCGATCTGAAGATTCCACCAGGAGTTGATGAAGGATCTCAATTGCGGCTTGCAGGTCAGGGAGAACAAATCGGAAAAGGCAGGAAAAATGGTGATCTCTACATTGTTCTTCACATGAAAAAATACAAAAAATTCAAAAGAAGAGGTACTGATTTGTATCAAAAAATAGATGTCTCTTTTCCAAAGGCAGCGTTAGGTTCAAAAATTGATATTGATACCATTCAGGGATCTGAAAAATTGAAGATTCATGAAGGGACAGAAAGCGGGGAGGTATTTAAACTACCGGGGAGAGGCATGCCTCGTTTACATGGGCGTGGATATGGAGACATGTATGTAGAGGCTCATGTGAAAACACCGAAGAGATTGAGTAGAAAGGCAAGAAAGATAGTAGAAGAGTTGGAACAGGAATTAGAAGAAAAAGACCGAAAGTATTAAATAGGAGTCCTTATAAGTATCATGTCGGAAAAAATTATGGGAGAAACAAAAAATGGATCCATTTGATGAAGATAAAAATAGAAGAAGAAAAAACCCGTTTGATTTCATCGGAGATGATGAGTTTGAGCGGATCTTTGATGAAATGCAAAAAATGTTTGAAAACGTCAATTTTAAAGATTTAATGGAGGATATGCTCCGAAACGGAATCGAACCAAATAAACGTTTTATCCGGGGTTTCAGCGTTAACATAGGTCCAGATGGAAAACCGAAAATCCAAGAATTTGGCAACAGACCGATAAGATCACCAAAAGGAACGTCAACCATTTCTGATGAACGAGAACCACTCACAGATATAATCGAAGGAGATAGTGACATCGCGATAACAATTGAAATACCTGGAGTAGAAAAAGACAATATCGATCTTAATGTTACCGAAGAGACCTTAGAAATAAAGGTCGATGCACCTGAAAGAAAATACCATAAAGTAGTAAATCTTCCAAACAAAGTAAAAACAAAATCAACAAAAGCAACGTATAAAAACGGCATCCTTGACATCGTATTAGACAAAAAGGATAATAAAAAGGGTGGATCAGGCTATAAAGTCAGTATTGAATAATTAGCTTATTTTTCCTTTTTTGAATTGTACAACATAAAATGGTTATTGTACGAAACTTTATGTAGCATATACTATATTTTAAAAGAAACGGGGAACGCGTTGTGGTAAAACTCATATTCTATGGTGGAGTAGAAGAAATAGGAGGAAATAAAATCCTCCTAGAAGACAACGATACAAAGATATTCCTGGATTTTGGTATGAGCTTTAAGAAAAGAGGTTTGTATTTTGAAGAGTTTTTAACTCCACGGCCTGCAAACGGCATCGGTGATTTTCTTGCAATGAAATTAATCCCAGATATACGTGGTATCTATAGAGAAGATTTATTAGAGCATCTCGGAAGAAAAGCAGAAGAACCAGATATTGCTGGAGTTGCCTTATCTCATGCCCATGCAGATCATGCAAATTACATTTCATTTCTTCACAAAGACATACCTATCTACTGTGGTGAAACATGCAAATACATACTTGATGCAGTACAAGAGCAAAGTCAGAGAACCATTGAGAACGAGGTTATTGATTATAAAAAAAGACCGATTTTCAGACGTGATTATGGAAAACCTACGATAAAAAGAATATTTAAAACATTTAGAACTGGGAAGAAAATAACTATTGATTCACTTGAAATTGAACCAATTCATGTTGACCATTCCGTCCCTGGCTCCTACGGGTTTATTATACACACTTCAAAAGGATCGTTGATATACACTGGAGATCTGCGAATGCATGGATTACATGCGGAAATGACGACCGATTTTATGGAGGCTGTAAAAGAATCAAAACCTATAGCAATGATAACAGAAGGAACAAGAATAGATAGAGAAAAATCAAATGAATCTGAAAATACAGTCTACAACAATTCAAAAAAAGAGATTTCACAGTGTAAAAATCTTTCAATCGTTGATTTTAATTTCAAAGATGTTGACAGGTTTACAACATTTTATAGAATTGCAAAAGATCTTGATAAAAAACTAGTTATAAGTTTCAGACACGCTTGTTTTTTAGAGAGATATCATAAAGATAAAAAACTTATAACGCCTGATAGTATAGATGAAAACATCCTGCTCTTAAAACCTAAAAGAATGACAGGGACATATATTGGTGAAGACTATAAAGAAAAATACATAAGAAAGAGACTACAATATCCCAATTTGATAACAGCAGAGGATATAACAAAAAAACCAACCGATTATATGGTTGTTTTAAACTTCTGGTATTTTAACACGCTTATTGATTTAAAACCAAATAACGGTGTGTATATACATTCATTATCTGAACCATTTAATGAGGAGATGGAAATATCATATGAACGAATGCAACACTGGTTGAATCATTTTGATCTGAGATTTGTTCAATCTCACTGTTCTGGGCATATCTGCGGGTTAGATCTGAGAGAGCTTATTCAAACAATCAATCCAAAGATACTATATCCGATCCATACAGAACATCCAAATATGTTCAAGAAAATCCCAACGAAAGTCGAGATAGTAAGAGAAGGAAAAATGTATAAACTCTGAGTTATATTAATATGAGAAAATGGGAGGATAAATATGACTGATATTTATCATTATGAAAAGAAAAAAGAAGAACAAACCTTGATCAAAACAGATACAGGGAAAAGAAGCAAAGAGCAATTCATTGAGAATCTGAGAGAGGGCGATGTTGTCAATGATTTTTTTGCTGCAAAAATAAAAAACCCCCCGAGAGCGTATAAGCGAGGGACATGGTTTGACTTTATTGCAACAGACAAAACAGGGGAAATTAGTATAAAATACTGGGGAGGCGACAACAAAGACCGTGTAAAAAGACTCTATGACAGCTTTTCTGTAGGAGATGTTGTGCAGGTGCGATCTGGGATGGTGGAGTTGTATGAAGAAAAACCGCAGATATCAATCAATGAAAATACTGGTGGTGTGAGAAGATGCAGCCCTAGTGAGTATGATGTCAGTGATTTTATCCCCGCTTTAGATGAAGAGAGAATAAAAGAACTGTATGATGTGCTAAAAAAAGAGATTAAAGACGTTAAAAATAAACAATTAAACAGGCTTCTTTTACTGTTTTTTGATGATGCTGGTTTTGTAAAGGAGTATACTCATTCTCCATCTGCAATATCTCATCATCATAATTATGTCGGTGGAAATCTAGAACATACTGTAGGAGTAATTCGGCTATGTAAAAATATTTGCGGAATGTATCCTGGGATAAACAAAGACTTGCTCGTTTGTGGTGCAATACTTCATGATGTCGGAAAACTAAAGGAATATGAGTATACTGCTGCAGTTGATAAGACAGATGAGGGAAATTTTATTGGTCATATTGTGATGGGTGAGAGATGGATTCGAGAGAAGATTTCTGAGTTACAAAAAAATGGTAAAGAGTTTTCAGAAGAACTTGAAATGCATTTAAGTCATATGATACTGAGTCATCACGGACGATATGAGTATGGATCCCCGAGAATGCCGAAAACCGTTGAAGCAAGTGTTTTGCATCAGGCAGATCTTATGGATTCTCAGGTGAAAAACTATCTACAAAAGCTCGATGAGGCAAGAAAGTCAACTGATGACGACTGGGCGTTTATCTATGATGCAGATGTAGGGAAAAAAAGGCCGATTTTTCTTGGCAAGTATTGAAAAAAGAGGTGAGGACATGAAAAAAGATTTGATAAAGATTCTTTGCTGTCCAACATGTAAAGAAGATTTAGAATTAACAATAGATAAAGAGGAGAAAGGGGAGATAATTACCGGTACATTTACGTGTAAAAAATGCAAGAACATCTATCCTATTGAAGATGGAATTCCTAATCTCTTACCAAAATAATTGTCTGTAAAAAGTTTTATACCAAATCACTATATTGTTGTTCTATATGGAACAAAATAGTTTTTCTATTGCAAAGCAGGTGAAAACATACATTGAAAGAAAGCCCTATATTTTAGAGGCAATAGAACAAAATATTGTAAATTACAGTGCTCTAGCTCGAGAAGTTGGGAAAGACCTCAATATAAAAAATATTGATACAATAAAAGCAGCGCTTATCCGATCAGGTGAAACATATAGAAAGACAAAGAGAAAAACACAGCAGCAGGCAATAGAGTTATTACGTGAGGCAAATGTTTCAATAAAAAATAAAATCGCTGCCCTACATCATTCATCGTTTGTAGATATTAAGGCTATTGCATATTCAAAAACACCGAGTGGATATATGTTTTTTCTTGATGAAAATGTTGTAAAAAGAAGTTCATTTAAAAAAATAGATTACGGTTTTGCAATTATTCAAATTAAATGTTCGGAATTAATTGAAACGACACCTGGGGTGATAGCCTTTATTTTATCGGCGTTGGCTTCTGAAGGAATTAATGTTTCTCATATAATGAGTTGTAGAGAAGATACATTTATCGTGGTAAAAGAGCATGATGCCCCTCTTGCATTTCGGATATTAGCTCAACGATTAAGGATATAACTATCAAGCAGCCTTTGTTTGTTTTTCAATTAAATATAGACAAAACGGATCACTATGAAGCTTACCGGTGAGTGATGCTGAAACAGCACCGCAGCCTCCCTTACAACTCTTGCCATATTTACAATTTTTGCAATCGTCCTGCAGATCATCTTTTGTGAACTTTCTATTATATGAACAGAAGCTTGGGTCGTTCCAAATATCTATGATGTTTCGTTCTCGAATATTACCTTCGACAAAGCTGTTGGGGAGTGATAAACAACCTTTGACACCACCATTGCTTTGAATCCCTAGTGCAGAAATACCTGCCTGACATCCGTTCCATTTCGGAGAAAGCGTTATATTTGGAAGCACCTGAGAATTATACCCAATACAATGAGCACCGGTAATAGGCATCTCTTTTAACGAATATTTTTGTCTTGTAGAGGCAATAAATAAGGAGACAGAATAAAATTCTTTTAATGAAAGATGCATCTTTTTAGGAAAACGACCAAGGGGATCAGCCATCTGAATCTGCCATGCAATATTTCGATTCAGTAAAAACTCTCTCATCTGAGGTAGTTCTTTAAAATTACCTTTATGAACAGTCGTAACAACCGTTGTTGGCACATCCGCATCTCGTAGTGAGTTTAAAACATCCTTGCATTTTTCAAAAGAGCCTTTCACTCCCCGTATAGAATCATGGGTTTTTGCAGTAGCTCCGTCCATACTGATAGCAACAGTGTATGGGTCTATCTTCCTTATTTTTGAAACAATTTCATCGTTGATGTTGTATCCATTAGACATGAAGATAACATTCATCCCAAAATCTTTTACTTTCTCTGCAAGTTCGTACCATTCTTTTCTAAGAAAAGGTTCTCCACCCATCAAGGTTATCAATTCACAATCAAGATCTGATAAATCTTTGAAGACGGTTGTCCATTCGTTAAAAGAAAGCTCGTTTTCTCTATCTTCACCTGCTGAAGAGCCGCAATGAATGCATTTCATGTTGCATTTTAATGTAAGTTCAACGACTGTAGAGTAAGGAAATACCTTCTTTTTAAACATGATAATTTACCTCATAGGCTATACTAGTTTTCTGATTTAAAATTGTATTAATGTTACTAGATGAAAAGAGCGATAGGCAACGCTATAAGCGTAGCCCTACAAAAATTTACCTAGCTGAATAAAGTCATGTATGCTAGCACCGGTGTAACGCAACGTCCCATAGGTAACATTGTGAACTAGTATGAAAGCAAATACCGCCATTAATCCTACTACAAAGATGTTTTTTCTTGACAGTACAGCATATTTTATTTCGTTTTTTCCGAGATATAGCATCTGCCCTGTCTCACAGAGCAGGTTTTCTAGTTTTGTGTTTTTCTTCATTTTATCACAATCCATTTTTCTGTTGTAATCTGTATATGTAACAAAAACTATTTAAATATAGTACACAAAAATGTTACAAAAACAAAGCATTATGTTCCAAATGTAACATTATGATGATTTAATCAAAAATAATTAGTAGCTAATTATACTCATCCCAACTCTTAACTTTCAAGTCTTCAGGTGAAGTTCGATACATTGCTTCAACAAATCTTTTTGCAAGTTGCAAATTAGTAATTAAAGGAACATCAAAGTCAACCGCCTTGCGCCGGATAAGATAATCATTATCGAGTTCTTCTTTTTCGATGTTTTTAGGTATATTTATTACTAAATCAATTTTCCCATCAGCAATATAACTAAGAGTGTTTGGTTCTTTATTTTCTAACGGCCAAAACAGGACTTTGGATTTTATACCATTTTTTTTAAGAAAATCTGCTGTCCCACCTGTAGCATAAAAGCTAAAACCCATTTGATCTAATATTTTTGTACTTTCTAGAAACTCTGCCTTACTTTCTATTGGTCCAGTAGATAGAAGAATCGTTTTCTTTGGTAGTTTAAAACCAACAGATATAAGGCTTTTCAAAAACGTTTCATTAAAATCGTCTCCCAAGCAAGCAACCTCTCCGGTTGAAACCATCTCCACACCTAAAATAGGATCTGAACCTTTTAATCTTGTAAAAGAGAACTGCGGTGCCTTTACTCCAACATAATCCAAATCAAAAGAAGAACGCTCAATTTTCGGGACACGTTTACCCATAATAATCTTAGTCGTTAGATCAACAAAGTTTATCTTAAAAACCTTAGAAACAAACGGAAAGCTTCTTGAAGCTCGTAGATTACATTCAATAACTTTTACGTCATTCTCTTTAGCGATAAATTGTATATTAAATGGACCTGTAATTTCTAAAGATTTAGCAATTTGTTTGGCGATTTTTTTAATCCTTCTCATTGTCTCCAAATATGTTCTCTGAGGAGGCAATACCATCGATGCATCTCCTGAATGAACCCCTGCGTTTTCGATATGTTCAGATATTGCATAACAATAGAGATTTCCGCCGTTGGCAACAGCATCAATTTCTATTTCTTTAGCACCAGTAATGAATTTACTGATAACAACAGGATAGTTCTTACTAACTTCAGAGGCTTTTCTAAGATATTTTTTTAATTCAATTTTGCTTAACGCAATGCTCATCGCAGCACCACTGAGAACATAGCTTGGCCTTACAAGAACAGGGTAACCAACTTTTTCTGCAAACTTTTCAGCATCCTCTATGTTAGTTAATTCTTTCCACTTGGGTTGATCGATATCTAATGTGTCAAGGAGTTGTGAAAACGTATGCCTATTCTCAGCTCTATCAATATTAAGTGGAGATGTTCCAAGAATAGGTATGCCTGCGTTATGCAAAGGAATCGCAAGATTATTCGGAATTTGACCACCCATTGAGACAATTACCCCTATAGGTTTTTCCTTTTCACAGATATCAAGAACTCTTTCAAACGTGAGCTCATCAAAATAGAGTTTATCACAGATATCATAATCTGTGCTCACTGTTTCAGGGTTATAGTTAATCATTATGGTTTTATAATTTAGATTATCAAGCGTTATCACGGAGTTAACGCAACACCAGTCAAACTCCACTGAAGAACCAATTCTATATGCTCCTCCTCCTAAAACAACAACCTGTCTTTTTTCTTTAAAAGTAAGATCATCGCAACAGCCATTGTATGTCAAATATAGGTAGTTGGTTTTCGCAGGGTACTCTGCAGCTAGGGTATCTATTTGTTTCACATATGGGATAACACCAATTTTCTTCCTTCTTTTTCTTACTTCCAGCTCAGTACTATCTGTAAGTATTGCTATTTGTTTATCTGAAAAACCTTTTTGCTTTGCTTCTTTCATTAAAGAAATAGGTAGTTTTTTAATCGTATATTTTCTCAATTTTTTCTCCAATTCAACTATGTTTTCCATTTTGTAGAGAAACCATGGGTTAACTCTTGTTAGACGATGTATTTTATTAATAGAGTATCCTCTTTTGAGTGCTTCAGCTATCGCAAACATTCTTTTGTCAGTTGGTTCCTTTAACTCTTTTTCCAAATCATTAAACACAAGATTGTTACAAACAAGCCCGTTCATTCCAACATCAAGCATTCTGATTGCTTTTTGAAGAGCCTCCTCATAACTTCTTGCAATTGCCATTACTTCTCCAACTGATTTCATTTCAGAACCTATGTTAAGACTAACCTTTCTGAATTTTTGCAGATCCCATCGTGGATACTTAAGAACAACATAGTCTAAAGCTGGTTCAAAACATGCCGATGTCTCTTTTGTAATAATATTTTCAACCTCAGGTAAACTATTGCCTAATGCAAGTTTTGTTGCAATAAAAGCAAGTGGATAACCTGTAGCTTTTGAAGCAAGTGCTGAGCTTCTACTTAGTCTAGCATTAACCTCAATTATCCTGTAATCTTCGGACTTTGGATCAAACGCAAATTGTATATTACACTCGCCAATTATGCCAAGATGTCGAATTACCTTTATTGCAATAGATCTCAGTTTAAAATTCTCAGAGGAAGTTAATGTTTGCACTGGAGCAACTACAATACTTTCACCAGTATGAATCCCCATAGGGTCAACATTTTCCATTGAGCATACTACAATACAGTTATCGAATTGATCTCTCACTACTTCATATTCAAGTTCTTTCCATCCGCCAAAATATTCCTCAATTAAGATTTGTTTAGTAAAAGAAAATGCTTTTTTTGTAATCTCAACTAATTGTTGTTTATTATTGGCTACCCCTGAGCCTAAACCTCCTAAAGCATAGGCTATTCTACACATAACAGGGTAGCTAATTTTTTTTGCAACTCCAACTGCTTCTTCCACACTTGTAACTGCCTTACTTATTGGAACTTTGAGATTGATTTCCTGTATTTTTTTTACAAAGAGGTCTCTATCCTCTGTATCAAGAATTGCTTTTATAGGGGTTCCAAGTACCTCCACATTATATTTTTTAAAAACACTTTTTTTTGCGAGTTCGCAACCAACATTTAACGCTGTCTGACCTCCAAAACCAAGTAAGACGCCATCTGGTTTTTCCTTTTCAATAACCTTTTCAACAAAATAGGTATCAATTGGTAAAAAGTATATTTTATCTGCTAGATAGGCAGATGTTTGAATTGTTGCAATATTTGGGTTTACTAGCACTGTTTTAATTCCATGTTCTTTTAACGCCTTAATTGCCTGACTACCAGAATAGTCAAATTCTCCAGCCTGTCCTATCCGTATTGCACCAGAACCCAGTATAAGGACTTTTTTTAGTTTCTTATTTTTTTCTTTCATGGTTTTATTGCTCTTAAGAACAAATCAAATAAAAATTCAGTGTCATCAGGTCCTGGAGATGCTTCAGGATGAAACTGTGCACCAAAAAATGGTTTTGATATGTGAATAATGCCTTCGTTTGTTTTATCATTATTGTTGTAAAACCACTCCCGCCAATCCTCAGGTAATGTATCTGAATCAACAGCATATCCATGATTTTGTGAATTGATATAGCATTTTTTGGTTCCGACCTCCACACATGGCTGATTTTGACTTCGATGCCCATATTTTAATTTATAAGTACTAGCTCCAGCTGCAAGCCCTAAAATTTGTGAACCAAGACAAATACCAAGAATTGGAATATTTGTTGAAAGAGTTTTTCGTACATTCTCTATTGTTTCTTTACACATTCGAGGATTCCCCGGCCCATTAGACAGTACAATACCATCTGCTTTTTCATCTAAGAAATTATAGTTCCAAGGACAACGAATAACAGTAATATTTCTCCTAAGAAATGCTCTGATAATATTATTTTTTACACCACAATCAACAATAACAACTCTACGCTTGCCTTTTTTATATACAATAGGTTTTTTAATACTAACCTCCGCTACTAGATTTCTCTTATTCGGATCTTCAAAATCAATAGCCTCATTATCATAGATGATCTTTCCAAGCATTGTTCCTTTTTTCCTCAATTTTTTTGTAAGCTCTCTAGTATCTACATTAAAAATTCCGGGAATTTTATGTTCTTTCATCCATTCCGATAAAGATTTTTTAGCATTCCAATGAGAATATTTTTCAGAATAATTCGAAACGATCAACCCCTGAACTTGAATTTTGTCAGAT
>Ga0209978_10001390_pt1 | contig 10218 bp, 8 predicted proteins | sample BentaG_FD_182805 | JGI IMG/M metagenome (GOLD analysis project Ga0209978, IMG submission 182805) | Deep subsurface microbial communities from South Atlantic Ocean to uncover new lineages of life (NeLLi) - Benguela_00093 metaG (SPAdes)... | ecosystem: Environmental > Aquatic > Marine > Oceanic >...
AAAGCCATAGTCGATAATGCCTTGAAAGGAGGGCCAATAAGACTTCCGGACAAGGGCGGCGGGGATTTCTTCCTCAATGAGGATGCCACCCGGGCTTTCCAAATCGCTACACTCAACCAAAAGGGCTATGGACAAGTCTTTAACATGACCAGCGGAGCCTATGTCACCTGGCTGGATTTAGCCAAGGTTGTCCTAGAACTGACCGGTTCTTCATCACGACTTGAGTCTATTCCCGCTGATGAATGGAAGGGGGACCCTGCCATCACGATGGACACAACTTTGCCCTTTGAATGTAGCCTTGATATCAGCAAGGCAAAGCGCCTAATCGGGTATAAGCCAAAGTACAGTCCCCAAGAAGTGAGAAACATGCTCAAGGACTCAACGAAGAAGTTGGTAGAAGTTAGGAAAAAGGGATAAGCAATACGTCACGCTTAAGTTGAGAGACCCGCATCTCTTCCCTTAACTGTAGCCTCAGCTAGATGACTTCAGCTGAGGCTATGATATTAGGCTAACTGAAATTGCCAATTAAACGTTTCTTGACTTGAAACCACCGTTTTTGCTAAAGTCAATATTTAAGGAGGATAGCAAAATGGCTGTTCCCCAATTTAAACAACTCCGGCGTTCCTACGGATTTGATGAAGTAGCTATAGTGCCTGGAGATGCAACTATTAATCCAGACCAGACAGACATTGATTTCAAGATAGACAACCTTAGTTTCTCCATCCCCATTCTGGCAGCAGCCATGGATGCGGTAACCGATGTCAGCTTTGCTATCCTGATGGGCAAGCTTGGGGGGCTGGCTGTTCTCAATCTGGAGGGGGTACAGACCAAGTACGACAATCCCCAGGAAATACTGGCTGAAATTGCCCAAGCCTCTGATGCTGAAGTCACTCCCCTACTTCAAAAAGTTTATTCAACACCGATTAAGGAGAACCTTGTTGGCGAGCGAATACAAGCGATTAAAAAGGCAGGAGCTATTTGTGCAGTTTCAGTAGCCCCAGCCAATACCAAACGCATTGCTCCAATAACTGCCGAAGCTAAGGCTGATATTCTTGTAGTCCAGTCCACGGTAACCACTGCCCGGCATATATCCAAAAGCTACAGTGGACTAATTTTCCCCGAGCTTTGTAAATCCATACCTATGCCTGTTGTCGTTGGTAACTGTGTGAGCTATAGCGCCTGTCTGGAGCTGATGAGAACCGGAATCTCCGGGGTCTTGGTAGGTGTCGGACCAGGTGCGGCTTGTACCACCAGGGAGGTTCTCGGTGTTGGCGTCCCCCAGATAACGGCAACCATGGATTGTGCCGCGGCTAGAGATGAATACCAACGCGAATCTGGCAGGTATGTGCCGATAATTACCGACGGCGGTTTTGGTAAAGGCAGTGACCTGTGCAAAGCCATTGCATCAGGTGCTGATGCGGTAATGATAGGCTCTCTTTTTGCTCAAGCCAAGGAGGCACCAGGACATGGTTATCACTGGGGTATGTCCCACCCCCACCCAGCACTCCCCAGAGGAACCCGCATAAAAGTTGGTACCACCACTACATTAGAGCAAATCCTTTTCGGTCCTACTTCGGTTACCGATGGCAGTCAAAACCTGGTGGGTGCTCTTCGTACCGCCATGGGTGTCTGTGGTGCACCTACTATTCCAGATATGCACAAGGTTGAGATGGTAATTGCCCCGACTATTATTACTGAAGGCAAAGCATGGCAATTGTCGGCATACAAGGGTAGGTCACATGCTGCATAAAGTTTCCCTGGGCATAGCTGATATTAATAAATATCGCTTGATAGAAGCCAGGGGCGTTATTGACGAAGTTGTAAGCCTCGGCGAAGAGCTGAAAGGAATAAGGCTGTGCCACATCAACTCTACCCCCTTTGGTGGTGGTGTGGCTGAACTCTTAGTGTCCTATATCCCCTTGCTCCGCTCTTTAGGCATTAAAGCCGACTGGCAGATTATTCGCGGTAACCGCCGCTTCTTTAGCATTACTAAAGCCCTGCATAATGCTTTGCAAGGCGCTACCTTTGAGGACATTAAAAAAGAAAAGACGCAAAAAGAATACCAGAGTCAAAATGCCTCCAACGCCCGTGAACTGGACCTGAATTATGACGTTTTCATTGTAAATGACCCCCAACCAGCTGCCCTACGTCACTATTCATCAGACAACAATGCCAAATGGATATGGCGTTGCCATGTTGATAGCGCAGAGCCAGATAAGGCAGTGTGGGACTTCCTGCGCCCCTATATTGAAGAGCATGATGCCGCTGTTTTTACCACCGAGAAGTTTATCCCCCGAAACCTTAATATAACCAAAATTGTTACCATGGCACCGGCTATCTGCCCCTTCAGCTCCAAGAATATGTTCATTAAAAGATACGTGTGTCGTGAACTGTTGGAGAACCTGGGCTTTGATACCGATCGCCTGATAATTACACAGGTATCTCGCTTTGACCGCTGGAAAGACCCCTTCGGTACCATAGCTGCCTATCGATTAGCTAAAAAAGAAATACCCGGGCTCCAGCTAGCCATGGTAGGTAGCTTTGCCCCAGACGACCCCGAGTCATGGGATATGCATGCCGCTATTAACGTTGAAGCACTCAAGGATGACGACTTCTTTATCTTCTCTAACCTGACGGGAGTGGGCAATATGGAGGTCAACGCTTTCCAGAGAGCCTCCGACCTGATTGTTCAGAAGTCAATTAGGGAGGGCTTTGGGCTGGTAGTGGCTGAGGCGTTATGGAAAGAAAGGTTAGTAATAGCCGGTAACGCCGGTGGCATTCCTCTACAAATGACTGGTGAACTGAGCGATTACCTGGTTGATAGTGTAGAGGAATGTGCCGAAAGAATAGTATACCTCCTGAAAAACCCAGCGGTCGCTCAAAGATTGGGTAAGAAAGGCAAAGAAATCGTAAGGCAAAACTTCCTTATGACAAGACTACTTAGGGACGAACTCAGACTGGTAAAGAGTCTGGTTGAGAAATAATCTCGCTGCCGAGGCAGCCCTAATATAGGACTATTCCTCCTCTTCCTCTTCCTCTTCCTCTTCAGCTACCGTACCCCTCTCCGGACCAATATAAGGCAGTAATGCCTCTGGCTTTCCCCGCTTGCGTTGTGGGGGGAAGGTCAATTTATCAATTACCTGGCGTAAGCTGCTTACTCCCTCTACAGGCTGCCCAGCCCCTGCCTCTACTATCACACCAGCCACCCCGGCTTCCCATAGAGCCTGAAGCTCATTAGCCGTCGCATTTGATGGTATGGAGACCAGCAAGGGTTTGGTCAACAAATCGGCAAAGCGCTGAAATAGCATAAGGTGATGCCAGGTAAGCCCCTCTTTCTTTTCACCGTTAATAAGCACAGCCTCCGCAGGCAACTCATCAACTGCCTTCAACAAGCCTTCACTAAGCGATGCCTCTACCTCTAATATCTTGCCCACTTCCTTGTTCTGAACTATTGTCAGAGAGGTAGTCGCTACTGGAAAGACCACAAAATCACAGTCAGCCTTCACCACTTGCTCTATCTCTTTGCTTTCCACACCTCTCAGCCACCCACCCCAGGGAATGGCCGGCACAGCCTGAGATATCTTCTTAAAGGTGCTAACCCCTGAACCTGGTTTGGAAACAACCAGTAGCCCAGCATCAGCCCCAGCCACATAATCAGCCAGACCCTCAACATCAGCCCTGGCTAGGCTGGCAACAAGCAGCATTTTGGGGGTTGATGAGACCGGCGTTACTGTCTTAAACCCCATAGGCTGAGGCACAACCTGTGAAACCTGATTTAGTTTATCTATAAACCTGCTCATCTACCCCCCCCCGTTGAGTCAACGGGAAGATTATAGAAGAATTCAGTAGGAAATTCAACGTAAGCCAGTCGTGTGAGTAAAATTAACTACGGTACAAAGGCGAAAAATTTACCTCAAGCTACAAACAAATTCCTTAGGATGATAGAATATGCAAGGAAAGGCAAAAGATTAGAGGTAAAAATTCCAGCTCAAAGCAAAGGGGAATAGCATGGCAAAAAAATTAGGAAAAATAGAAAAACCTCCGGTTGCGGAGTACAGGACAGGGAGGAAACTATTCTTTACACCACTTATTTTCACTCCCAGCGAACCGCAAGCTGATTTCAAAAAATTGATAAATAGTTACTGGAGCCAGGTTGAAGCTCAGGTGAGCAAGCTGGAGGCAATGCTTAATAATGTGGATAAGGTGTATCACGAATTGATAACAGTCGGCGGCGAGGAGGGGATGAAAGTGATTGAGAAGCTAAATAGCGGAAGCTATCAAATTGCCAACACCAGATTGAAAAAAGGCGCTGAGCTTCAGCCAATCGAGGATGGCGAGTTGCTAACTGAGTTTATGGACTGGAGTAGATGCTTAGCCCTCGGTTTGCAGAATCAAAAGGTATTTGCCAGAGTCTACAAATCTTATATACAAGTTCAGAAAAGAAGAAACAATCACATTGCCAGGCAGATAGATAAGACGTTGAAGAGCAACGGAACCGGGATATTGCTGATAAGGGAAGGGCATCAGGTTCAGTTTCCATCAGATATAGAAGTGTTTTATGTTGCTCCACCCGGCCTGGATGAAATCAAGCGCTGGCTCAGAGCACGTGAGGCTGATTAAAGAAATTGAGGAATTTCTAGCTGATGTTCCTCTCGAGTAAAGCTCCACCCCCCAAACTTTCAACTCCCCTATCAAGCAAACCCGGATGCCTGTCACAGTTGCACTGCTGGCACTAGTTCCACATCCGTGAGATTTTAACGAAGTTGTAACGACATTTTTATGAGCAATTAACGTCGCTTCTATAAAATGAAAGTATAAGCATCTAGACTCTCACGGGAAATAGCTATGAAAAAACACTTTATAGAAGTTTTAACCGATGCTGCTTTAATAGTGCTACCTACTGATCTACTTTTCTTATACTTCGTTAATGCTTGGCACGAGCCAAATCAATTGATACTTGCTTCAGAATTATTTTGTTTGTTTGGATTTTTCGTGTTTGGCATTTGGAGAGTATGGAGATACCTATCACAGCCAGGAAGCCAATAGTTACCAGACAATAGCGGCAGAGGAAGAGAAATATCCTTCAAGCTAGCCGGATAGCACCCCTTATCTACAACAGCCAGCGGTCAGATTCGAACTGACGGCCGGCGGTTTACGAAACCGCTGCTCTACCCCTGAGCTACGCTGGCATACCTAAAAATAAAGCCACTCTGATTTTATCTCAGTATAACACAAAACCACGCCACCCTTGAACAGAATAAGGAAACCCAGCTATATTCACCTTAGCCCCCACCTTGTTTAACGATTCAGCGTCTCATGTCAAATTGAATGGTCATCTATCACGGTTAGTTGACGCTTAAATAGGCTTATGATAGTATTTAGAATGTTTCAACTACGATAATTCACCTAGGTTTATTAAACTTTTTAACTCCCTGATTACTCAAGGGAAAGCGCCATGAAGGTAAAGGAAGAGCTAGCTAGATTATCACCCAAGAAAGACATGATGCTGACCATCGGGGTTTTTGACGGGGTTCACCTTGGTCACAAATACCTGATTTCACAGCTGAAGGAGCATGCCAGACAACAGAATCTGCTGAGTGGAGTGGTAACCTTTCGCCAGCATCCCCAAGCCGTGTTGTCACCTCAAACTAAGCTACTATTTTTAACTGACCTTGCCACGAGAATCGGTCTCCTCCAAAATGAAGGCGTTGATGCCATCATCACCTTGTCCTTCACCAACGAGCTAGCTCAGCTCAGCGCTCGTGAGTTCGCTGGTCTGCTAAAGAAATACCTCAGAATGCGCCGACTGCTAGTCGGACCTAACTTTACCCTGGGTCGGAATCAAGAAAGCGATAGTAATACCCTGCGCGCATTGGGGCAAGATATGAACTTCAGTCTAGTCGTAATCCCGCCTATAGTGGTAAACGGTGCGGTGGTAAGTAGCACCGCTATCAGAAATGCTCTAGCTAATGGAGATATGGAAAGGGTGCTTAATTTAACCGGTCGCCCGTTTAGCCTTCACGGGCGTGTAATCAAGGGGACAGGCCGAGGCTTAGAGTTAGGCTTCCCCACCGCCAATCTGGATATAGACCCCCAGCAGGCTCTCCCCACCGAGGGGGTTTATGCTACCCTAGCCTACATTGATGATAAGGTCTATAAGTCGATGACCAACCTTGGCAAGCGTCCCACCTTTGGTGACACCGAGCGTGCCGTAGAGGTTCATATCCTTGACTACCATAATGACCTATTCGGGCGCGACTTAAAAATTGATATCATCAAGCGCCTTCGCGGTGAAAAGCAATTTGACACCGCCCAGCAATTAGGGAAGCAGATAACCAAGGATATAAAACAAGGTAGAGCTATATTGGATTCCTGAGGTAGAAGTTAAATTATGGTCAACCAAGATATTAGTTATTTACTAAGGCGAGGGGTAGCTGAAATCATAGTCGAAGAAGATATGTTGAAGCTACTACGCTCAGGCAAAAAATTACGGTTAAAAGAAGGCTTCGACCCCAGTTTCCCTGACATTCACCTAGGCCATATGCTAACACTCAGAAAGTTGCGCCAATTCCAGGAATTAGGGCATCAGGTTATCCTCATTGTCGGTGATTGGACAGCTCAGATTGGTGACCCAAGTGGTGTCTCGGTTACCCGACCTATGCTGTCTAAAGAGGAGGTCCAGGCTAACGCCGAAACCTATATGAAGCAATTCTTCAAAGTGGTTGATAAGAAAAGTACAGAGGTGAGGTGGCAAAGCGAGTGGTTTGACAAGTTTACCCTGACCGATATTATTCAGCTCACCAGCAAGTTCACCATAGCCCAGTTGATGGCTCGCGAGGATTTCAGCAATAGATATAATGCCGGGCGTCCCATTGCTCTAACCGAATTACTCTACCCGCTGCTCCAGGCCTACGACTCAGTAGTTATACAAGCTGATGTCGAGTTTGGCGGCATCGACCAGAAATTTAATCTACTGGTCGGTAGAGAGCTTCAATCAGTGATGGGGCAAAGCCCCCAACAATGCTTTATGACCCCTCTTCTTATTGGGACCGATGGCAGTCAAAAGATGAGCAAAAGCCTGGGTAACTACATTGGTATCACTGAGCCACCTAATGAAATATATGGCAAGGTGATGTCTATTCCGGATAGCCTTATCCGGCACTACTTTGAATTGGTAACCGATATTCCCGATGAGGAATTAGAGAAGTTTAGGCAAGAACTCAGCCGTGAAACCATTAATCCTATGATGCTTAAGAAGCGCCTGGCCAGGGAGATTGTGAGCCAACTCTACAATCAGAAAGCGGCAACTGAAGCTGAGGAGCATTTTGTTAAGGTTTTCCGAGATAGGGAAGTGCCTGAAGAGATAGAGGAGAAGCGTATTTCTTTTAAGAAGTTTGGAACAGTGCTTGTAGACGCAGCAGAAGGCACAACCATTAAAGGAGTAAGCATAGGCCATGTGCTTGTGGCGATAAATTTGGTCAAAAGTCGTAGTGAAGCTATTCGCCTGATTCAGCAGGGTGCTGTCAGTATAGATGGAGAAAAAATAGAAATATCTTTTGCTCCGATCAAGAGCGGTAGCATTATCAAAGTAGGTAAGCGGCGCTTTGCTAAAGTAATTGATACTGATATAATAAAAAGAAAGAAAACGGCATAGGAGAGGAGCCAAATGACGCAATTACGTATTCCGGGACCTACCCCCGTACCCGATGAAGTTCTTCAGGCAATGGCCAAGCAGATGATAAATCATCGGGGTCCAGAATTTGTGCAACTATTAAATGACGTAACGGCTAAACTAAAACAAATATTTCAGACCAAGGGCGATGTTCTCGTGCTTACTGGTGCCGGAACCGGTGGTTTGGAGGCTGCCATCGTTAATACTCTATCTCCCGGCGACAAAGTGTTATCAACGTCTATTGGTGTCTTTGGAGACCGCTTCACCAAAATTGCCCAACAATTTGGTGCCGAGATAATCGCTCTCGACTTTGAATGGGGCAAGGCGGCTGATATAGATACTATCCGCCGGGCACTCCAGGCTGAACCAAAAATTAAGGCCGTCTTGGTCACTCATAACGAAACCTCTACTGGAGTTACCAATGACCTGGCTTCAATTAGCTCGGTTGTGAAGGAATTTGATAAGCTACTGCTGGTTGATGCCGTCAGCAGCCTGGGCTCGATTGACCTGCCGGTAGATGACTGGCACTGCGATGTTACCATTACCGGCTCCCAGAAGGGGTGGATGGTTCCCCCTGGCTTAACTATGGTTAGCGTGAATGAAGAAGCATGGCAAGCATATGCCAAGGCTAAGATGCCCCGCTTCTACTGGGATTTCACCAAGGCCAAGAGCTCTCTAGAGAAGGGACAAACGCCGTGGACACCGGCTGTTTCTATAGTGTTTGCTCTCCAGGTAGCCCTAGATATGATGCTGAAGGAAGGTTTGGCTAATATCGTAGCCCGTCATGCCCGGGTCGGTAAAGCTGCCCGAGAGGGAATTAAATCACTAGGGCTATCCCTCTTTGCTGAAGAAAGTCATGCTTCCAATACGGTTACTGCGGTAGCTGCTCCGGAAGGGCTTGATGTCAAAAAGCTACGTAAGATTTTAAAAGAGGAGCATCAGGTAGTACTTGCCGGTGGACAGCAAAAGCTAGACGGCAAGATATTCCGCATCGGTCACCTGGGGTGGGTAAATGAGAAAGATATTGAAGCCGTAATATCAGCATTAAAGGTGGCATTACCCCGAGCATCTCTATAGGAGGTTAATCTATGAAGGTATTAGTTAGTGACCCCCTCTCTGAAGAAGGCATAAAAACTCTGCGTGACCATGCTGAGGTAGATGTCAAGACAGGGCTAAAGCCAGAGGAAATCATAGCCGTAATTGGTGATTATGACGCCCTAGCCGTGCGCAGTCAGACCAAGGTTACCGCAGACATCATTAAAGCCGGTAAGAAACTGCGGATTATCGGTCGGGCTGGCGTTGGCATTGACAATATTGATGTAGAAGAAGCTACCCGGCAAGGCATTATAGTAGTAAACGCCCCCAACAGTAACACTGTCTCGGCTGCTGAGCATGCCATTGCCCTTATGCTCTCCTTAGCCCGTCATATCCCCCAAGCTAACACCATGCTCAAATCCGGAGTATGGAAACGAAGCGATTTTATGGGGACCGAGGTAAGAGGCAAGACACTGGGTATTATCGGCCTGGGCAAAGTGGGTTCAGAGGTAGCCAAACGCGCCCGGGGTCTGGAAATGAAGCTTATTGCTTACGACCCGTTTATCTCCGCTGACCATGCCCGTAACCTTCAGGTGGAGATGGTTCCTCTGGAAAAGCTGCTCAAAGATTCAGACTTTATTACTCTCCATACTAAATTAACTGAATCAACTAAAGGGCTAATTGGCGCTAAGGAGCTAGCTTCGGTCAAACCAACAGTACGTATCATTAATACTGCCCGGGGTGCATTGATTGATGAAGAAGCACTGACCAAGGCGGTAAAAGAGAAAAGAGTAGCCGGTGCCGCCATTGATGTCTTTCCCAGTGAACCTTGCACTGAGAGCTGCCTTTTCGAAGATAATAATATCATCGTCTGTCCACATTTAGGCGCTTCTACCACTGAAGCTCAGATTACGGCAGCCAGGGATATAGCCGAGCAGATTATCGATGTTTTTGATGGAAAGCCAGCCAAGTATGCGGTTAATGCCCCTTGATTCCTTAAGAAAAACAGTTACCTATACTAGCCGACTGAAAACTAGCCCCGCCGGTGCTTTAGGATAGAAGTAGGTTGATTTCCTGGGCATCCTGTCGCCGGCATCAGCAATGGCTTTGATTGTCTCCGCCTTAACCGGACTTAATAGAAATGCCAGTTGGTATTCTCCATCTAATACCCTGTTTATCGCATCCTCTCTATTATTACTATAGCTAAGCATTACTTCTTCCCGCTCACTGCTCACTTCCAACACCGTCTCCAGTATAATATGGTCAATAATACTAGCCTCTAACCTCTTGTATAGCTCAGAATGAAAGTAAGGCATAATCCGGCTGGCAGCAGTAAAGTCACGTAGCCTCAATACAAAAAGGTGCTCTGGTGCTAGACCAAAAAGAGCCAGTCTAACCTGATTTGCCTCACTGCTCAATAAATCATCAACCTGCTGCCAGATACCAGGCATACCCAGCGGCAATTCCTCTATTTCAAAGAACGATTTCAACCCGGCCATCATCCCATTCAG
>Ga0209978_10001391_pt1 | contig 10215 bp, 10 predicted proteins | sample BentaG_FD_182805 | JGI IMG/M metagenome (GOLD analysis project Ga0209978, IMG submission 182805) | Deep subsurface microbial communities from South Atlantic Ocean to uncover new lineages of life (NeLLi) - Benguela_00093 metaG (SPAdes)... | ecosystem: Environmental > Aquatic > Marine > Oceanic >...
TTGAGCGTCTGCGGCAGAACCACCGTTACCACAGAGAAATATCCTGCAACCCGATTTGAAAGTCTTTAAGACAAGTTCCACAGCCTTCGAAATTTCAGAGGTAATGTTCATTAAATCTTTACTTATTTTGATGCTCTCTTCTATTTCCTCATTAATCTGATCTATAAACCTCATTATATTTAATATACAAAAAAACTAACTTCTTGTCAAGAAAAAATTGCCGAGTTCGTAGACTAAAGCAACCTACGAACCGTCCATTCCATACGGATGCTGTGCAACGGATCCGTATGGACAATTTCCCCTTTCTCCTTTTTTCTTTGAACTCTGTGTTCTCTGTGGTCAATTTTTTATTGACAAGGAGTTTGTAAAACATATGTTTTTTTGTGAATTTTATTGCTATCCTTTTAGTTCTGTTTAATCAGATTTCACCACCAACCAACATCATTGCTAAAGATGCACCCGATGATGGCGGTGGTAGTATCATCGTCAACTGGCAACTTTCAGCCGATGATGAGCTATTAAAGCAGTATAAAGTCTACAGGTCAAGAGCTAGAGCCGAGTTTGAATTCATCGGAATTACTCCAGCAGGAATGACAAGTTTTATTGATGATAGAACTGAGGATGGTGTTGAGTATCGTTATAAGGTAGCTGCGACCAAGGATGACGAATCTGCTATTTCCACCGAATCCAATATTACTATCAGTTCCCCTCAGTGGTTCAATAAAGGATATACGAATGTGTTTATAGGTATGGCGCTTTTCAGTTTTTGCGTAATATTGTTCATCTATCGTGCGAGAATGGGTAAGGAACTATTCGTCAGAAGAATTGCCGGTCTTCAAGCGGTTGATGAGGCGGTTGGAAGGGCAACGGAGATGGGACGCCCAATTCTGTTTGTGCCTGGAACAGGTCTTGTTGATAATGTAGCTACCATTGCCTCTTTGAATATTTTAGGCGAAGTCGCCAAAAAGACCGCTCAATATGGGACTCCGCTCATCGTTCCAAACAGAGATCCGATCGTCTATACTGTAGCAAGGGAGGTAGTAAAAGAATCCTACACCCAGGTCGGTCGCCCTGATGCCTTCGATCCCGACAGTGTCTTTTTTGTAACTAATGATCAGTTCGGATTTGCTGCCGCTGTAGATGGTATCATGCTCAGAGAGAGACCTGCAACGAACTTCCTTCTTGGCTACTTCATGGCGGAATCACTTATTCTCGCAGAGACAGGTGCATTCAGCGGCGCTGTGCAGATTGCTGGAACAGATGCTGTTTCACAACTTCCTTTTTTTGTGACTGCGTGCGATTATACCCTGATAGGAGAAGAGTTGTATGCCGCATCTGCCTATCTCTCAAGAGAACCCTTATTACTTGGGGCACTCAAGGGGCAGGATGTTGGAAAACTGGTGGCTATTATATTATTGATTCTTGGTTCAATACTTGGATTGTTGACTAAACTACCAGTAGCAGAGTGGTTTGGATAACTAATTAGATTATGAGACGCAGATTTCCATTAGGAATAGTGCTTGTTACAGGACTTCTTGGTATAATCCCATTTTTCTGTCCTCACCCTATCGTGCAACAGGTAGACGATGTGATTCGTAACAAGTTGCTTCGGATCATCACAGATACTTTACAGATGATGGAAGATATAAATACATATAGCGATATGGGACTTCTGGTCTCCATATCAGGTGGCATGTGTCCACTATGGTATGTCGCTTATGCCCAACCTAGATTTGGTATAAAAGTTGCCTGTGGTATAACCGCTGTCTTTGTCGCAGATTTCTTCCCTTATTTGCAGACAGGTCAATTCTCGGGGATGTTGTGCGGGATGAAAGGGGCAGCAGAATATGAGGAACTCGTATCGAAGAAATGGGATGTAGGCGGAAGAAGGAAGGCTGCTGAGGGGATGAGTTCACAATCTATAGCCCATATTGCGATCATGGTCTTCGTGATTTTAGGTAATATCGGCTATTTTGCAGTAAGGAGGAGGAAGAGATGAATTTGAGTCCAGATCCTTGGGTGTGGATCGGCGCTATTTTAACCCTTGCTATCCTGTCATTCCTTTACAAAGAAAATCCCTTCTACCGTACTGCAGAATATCTCTTTGTTGGTGTTTCTAATGGCTATTTCATTGCCTTTATGTATCACAATGTCTTTCTCCCTGTATTAGCGAACCCTCTCAAAACAGCAACTATTCAAGTAACAAAGGAAGGTTTAAGCCCGGGTCTATTCAATCCTGTCAACGAGGTAAATTTCCTATTACTCATCCCCGCCTTTATCGGTCTTCTATACATTACCCGATTCATACCAAAAATATCGTGGTTGGTTCGTATCCCAATCGCATTCTATCTCGGCTATTACATAGGACTCTATATCCCCACGGTGTTGGAAGCATCCATATTTCGTCAACTTCAAGGAACCATCCTCACTAAAGGATCGTTCGCAACCACATTGGGTGGAATCTGGGCTGTCATAATTTTAATCGGAGTAGTATGCACCGTCATATACTTCTTCTTCTCAAAGGAACATAAGGGAACTCTGGGTGCGGCATCGAAGGTTGGAATAGTATTCGTGATGGTTGGGTTCGGTGCTTCATTCGGTTATACGGTGATGGCAAGAATCTCGCTCGCAATCGGGCGGTTCCTCTTCCTATTCAAAGACTGGCTCGGAATAGTCCACTAATTCCAAATTATGCGTTAACTTGGGGAAATCCCAATATAACCAAATCCAAAATCCAAAGTAGATCTCTTGGGATCAGGTCTTTAATTTTAAATTTTCAAGCACCCTTTTAACCTGTTCTTCCACTTTCAGTATATTAAATTATACGATACTTTTTAGAAAAAATTCAAAAGAAAATTTAAAATTAAAGACTTGACCCCATTACTTTTTTAATTTTAAGAAGAAAGATACCGTATCTATGATACATAATTTCTACCGATTCTGATAAAAATCGATTGAATTTGTTGTAATCCTCTGCCTCCCAGTCCAGATAAGACCAACCCTTCTCCAATCTGCTGGCTTCAGATGGAGAAAAGAGTATATGGGTTATTCCCAATCTGTGCAATCCCTTCAGAATCTCCTCCCCATCTTCGCTTGCCTTGACAATTCCTGCGAGTGGGTTTTTATTATAAGCGGTGTTGCATATATACTTGACCCTGCAATATGAATGGCGTGTCTCCCCGAAGAAGAGAATGAACGATTGAGGAGGAAGATGCTCATTTGCATATTCCATAGCAAAATAAGGGGGAAAGAGTGTTTCGAAGAACTCCTCTTCTTCAATAGCAGAAACTCCACGCAAAAAAATCGTATGGGTCACCTTATTGAAATATGTGAACCAAAAAAAATTTGCAATTATGCATCCGATAAAACAGATATTTGCTAAAATCTTTATCGGTCTTTTAAAATTTTGGAGTCTATCAATCGTATATGCTACAATCACACTCAAGACTCCAAGAACAGGAACTAAGAATCTTATCATCCAGAAAGATAGTGCCCAGAATATAAAATAAATTAAACTATAAAGGATTAAAAATTTTATAATTCTATCTTTTTTGGGCAAGACGAGACTTGTGGGAACGAATATGGAAAATACCAGACCCAAAAAACCCGCCACCTGTTCTTTTTGATAATTGAAGAGCAGATTATAGGGTAATAATAGAAATTGTTTAAAGTTAAAGGGCACATGGCGTGCTATTTCAGCAAGTTTCCTCTCCTGCTCCAGACTCCAATCTTTCCCATCGAATAGATTATAAAATCCTGGATGAACAGGATTTCCTGTGTAGTAAAGATTTTTAATCAGCCATGGAGAGAAGATTGCAAAGGCCACAAGAGAGTATATAAAGACTTTTTTGAATAGTTTCCCTTCTCTATCAATCAGCATTCGGGTTGCTATTATTATAAACCCAAGTCCAAAGCATAGAAGCATCGCCGTATATTTAATACCCATACAAATCCCAGCGAAAACCCCCATTATGTATAGCCATCTTTGTTCTCTATTATGCAACCAGTTCAAAAGTGATAATAACAGAAGCGTGTTGAAGAAAGTAAGTGCAATATCAACCGTTGGAAGAACCGAAAGTTCTATCACCGATGCTGAAGAGGAGAAGACTGCTGTTGCAAGCAGAGCGACTTTTTTACTAAAATACTTTCTTGTCAGGCACCAGACGCTCATAGCAGAGAGAATGCCAAATGTCATATTTATCAAATTGGCGAGTGTCTCTCTGCCAATGAGAAGTCCAAGGGTATAGAGCATCTCCACAGTAAAAGGAAAATTTGAGTGAACGATTTCTGGAATATAAACAATCTTATGATTCTGGATGTATATATTTGGCGCCCCATAGTGATACAGAAGAATATCATAATATACTGGAGGAACAACAGCACTCACAACAGTTAAAAACAATGCTACGACTATTATTGCGACACTGATATAAGTAGGAAACCCATACGGGTTCCTACACAGAAATCGTTCCTGTCTGTTAGAAAGAAAGCCCCTTCCAAACTTTCTAACGGGATTTACTACAAATAGCAAGAAAAAGACAACCAAAAGAACCCATACAACACTTCTGTATAAAACTCCGCAAGCTCCTAAGAATAAAATGGAATAGGCAATAACTCCCAATCCAATGGCTGTAGAGAATACAAACCCTTCCAGTTGTGATGAAAAATTTATCTTCAACCATTTCAAAAATTGTCTTCCCACAAAAAATGCATCTACAAGGATAAAGGCTAAAAAGAGAATTTCCTTCCACGCAGAAAACAGGGGTAGCATTTTAAACATCTATCTTTATTAACTCTAAAAATAAGGAATGATGTCAACAATAAATAACACGGAGCATCGTGGATGCTGAGACGGATAAACACAGAGAAACTTGTAAAGAACCCGTATCCGCAGGATCCGTATGGACGGGTCCCCCACTTAATCTGCGGTTATCAGCGTGAATCTGCGTCCTATTAAAATGTTTTTGAATGAATAGCATTTTGGTGTGGTATATCGTAGATGAAAATCGAATATCCGATTTTCTCAACAGGTTCGTACTCTCTCACCCATTCATAAAAATTTGGCGGAAGCGTATAGACGCCATCTTTAAATAACATACCGTACGGTCTCCCCTGTAAATAACTCACACTTATTACTACTGTCCCATTTACAGGATACCCTGGCAGTGGTTCATACTCTATACCATATATCTTTGGGTCTACCCACCCAAAATAAGCCAGATAAATTTTAGAAATTTCGTTTTTTTCTAAATATCTTTTCAGTTCAATGAGATCCTGGCCCCAGTCCAGATTAGAGAATATATCTCAATCCAATGTTCTTACCTGTTATAGAAGATGTTAAACAGAGTAGTGCAAGTGGAGGGATGATGAGAAAAATGTCATCAAAGACCTTCTTTCTTTTAAAACTTATAGTTGCAATTAAAAGAAACACAATCATTGGAAGCGGGACTTTGATTAAAAATGCAAGGATATAATAATACCAACATCCGCCATAAGAGAGCTTTCCAAACAGAAAAGTGTAGAACTTGCCTTCTGCCTCACGATTCTGTTCATCCAACCCTTTAAGATAATGATAGGGGAGAGGAAGCCGAACCACCCAAAATTAGTCTTTTCCCAACCCAGTCCATAGTAGGTATGCACATCCATAAATAAAAGAGGAAAAGCATCTATCATCCTCGCCAATGGTGGATGCAAAATATCCAATCTGAAATCGCCTTTTTCAAAAAATGATAGACCTACTGGAAGGTGTGCCGTCTCATCGATTGTAGGTGATTTCTGAATTATACTCATAAAAGATTGGATAAGAAGTAGACCGGGAAGTAATATTACAATAATAAATGTTTTTCTTTTCATAACTATGAAATTCTATTCTGGACAGTATTTCTGCATCTTTTTCCTTATTTTATGAGCCTCTTCAACCCTTTCTTTCCCCAAAAGTTCGATGAGATCTATATAGGTATCTTTATAAAAAGGGTCTAACATAAGAATCTCATAAAGCTCTCTCATTGCTTCTTCCTTCAGCCCTTGAGATATATAAAATCTGGCTATTCCCAATCTGAACTCGGGTATATCCAATGCTAATTTCTTAACTATATTGAGAAGTTTATCATTTTCTTCATATGTTGACACAAAAAAAAGTGTTTGAGCGATAAAAAAGCGAGTCAAATAGTCTTCATTAGTCCAAACTTCAAACGAACCATGGAGAGTATAATCAAACTTCCTTTTTTCTATGTGAACATCTTTGGGTATCACCCTATGGAGTATACCTTCCTGTTCTATTCTATAATTTTCTGAAAGTGTTATATCACTGATGTTATTGAGATATACCAGTTTCCCTTTTGCCAAACAGGATTCTATTATCTTACCGCGGATCTTTTTCTGATGTTCTTCATCTACTTCTGGAAAATTCTTTCCGTAAATATTGGGAAATATATTGCCATAGTAATCGTATATTTCGATGTCCTGTCTTTTCTTATCCACAAACTGAGAATATGCTAATGAGAAAGTCTCTGTATCACCATCCACAAAAAACGCTGAATTTTCAGGCAGAGTTTTGTAGACATTTTTAATCCAGTCCTCCACATAAAAATAATTTCTTTTTGAACAACTTGAAAGATTTTTTGAAAATATATAGAAAACCAAACCTAAAATAACAGGGTATATAAAAAATGGTTTCAATTTCTTACCCCAAAAATCGAGTCCTACTCCGCAGAAGACGGTGAATATAAAAAAAGCGGGTATGAAAAATACTTTTGAAAGATCCCACTCTATTTTTGTGAGGGGAAAATTGGTATATACTATCACTCCTAATGTAAAGGAGATAAACAGAAGTAAGAGGAGCATTTTATATCTTTCTTTTTTAAAACAGAGAAAGATTCCGAGAAATCCAACGATACTGAAGAGCCAGAATTCGTGAAGAAGAGTTGTAAAAAAGTATCTCAGTTGCTGGGAGAATATAAAAAATGTCCTTGCTCTTGATCCTGGAGCCCAATAGTACTCTCGGGTGATATGTTTTATAGTGTCCCCAACATTTGTGGGGCCATACCAGTCCAATTGAGGAGAACAACCGGCTCTTATTGGAATATAGAGATACAAAGTTAGACCGAAAAGAAAAAGAAGGAGTGATGAAATTATCTTCTTCTTATTCCAATTTTTAATAAAAAATATCGCAGGTAGAATTAAAAAAAGGGAGTGATGATTACAAAGTCCCAATCCAAACAGATAAGAGAATAATAGAGGGTTTTTTGTTTTAACCACGAGATAAATTAAAATCGCTACAAAGAGTGTATTAAGTGAATACACTTCTGCAAATTCGCTGGATGACCAAAAAGTTGGTGTAAATGCAAACAAGAGACTTGAAGAGACAGCGAGTATTTCAGAGTTCGAGATAGATTTGATGATTAAATACAAGAAGAAAATTGTGAGGGTGCCAAAGAATCCCGATAAAATGTTTATTTTAAAAGGGATATTCTCAATTGGCAGAAGCGAAAAAATTCTTCCAAGGAGCACATATAAGGGATATCCGGGTGGATGGGCTATACCGAGAGCGAAAGAGACAGTAACAAACTCGGAAGAATCTTCAAAATAGAGAGAGCGGCAGGCAAAAAAATAGTAAATGAAAAAGATAAGAATCAAAAAACATAATGGCGTTATCTTCTTTGAAAAATTCATGCTATTGAAATTCTGACTATATACATTAAGTAGATTTAATCATTTTATACTAATAGAAGTATTAGAAAAATAATTTTTATGTATACATCAGTCTTATATGTATGGCACAAAATATGTCAAGAAATCATTACAAGAAAGTCCTTTTCAAATAAAAATAGGGACAAACCCGAAGGTTTGTCCCTATAGAAGTTATTCAATCACTGTCCAGCAGAAAGCCACATAAGCGGGGTCCCATTCGCACTGCCTCCTGTAATAGTGTATGAGCTAGCGAGAGTAGTGTTGGCACCGAAGGCTCCATATCCTAGATAGCATACCGCCCCTTTAGTTACGGCTGAGGGTGCAGCACTATTTCTCGATAGCGAATAAAGAGCACAGTCTGTTCCAGCAGCAGTGACATTAGTTAGAGTATTACCAGTGATAGGATTCTTGAAATTAGATGGCATCATATCTCCTAGATCCTTTCCGGGGATACCTGTGTTAACATCCGGCGGATAGGCTCCATCTGCTTGAACAGCCCAGTCCTCTGTGGTTAATTGGACAGTGTGCATATTCGATTTGACCGCGGCCTCTTTTGCCCTCTCTTGCATAGAGATAAAATTCGGTATAGCAATCGCAGCTAGAATTCCGATAATCACTACCACAATCATCAATTCAATCAAAGTAAATCCTCTTGCTTTCATTTTGTTCACCTCCTTTTTGCTAGATCCTGGCTCCTTGATCCTGGATCGCTGATTTTTTAAAATAGCTAATCCTTTTTCCAAAGAACAACTATAATTACTAAGCAATTATTATATGTGCAAGAACTATGCCAGAAAAGGTGTACACGAGGAGAAATGGAATCCATATTTCCCTTTATTTTACACAGGTATTTTTATTTATTTTCAAAGAACATGGAAAATGCTATATAATAAACTTGTAAAACTATTGCAAAATGCGAAAACTATTGCAGAAACTGGACGCAGATTTACGCAGATAACCGCAGATTTATTATTACTTCCTCAAATTATCAAATGCCTTGCGCTTAATTTCTGGTTTAGGACCAAAGTTCAGTAATAAACCGACTTCTATATCAGTTGCTTTCAAGTAATTTAATAATTGTGCTTCATGCTCTTCCGTCAGACTTTTTGCTGATTTAATCTCGACTATTACTTTTCCATCTACTAATATATCTGCAAAATACTCCCCGATTATTTGCTCTTCATAATACACTTTGATCGGAGACTGTGGAGTAGCAGTAAGACCTAATTTTTTCAGTTCTATTAACATTGCATTCTCGTACACTTTTTCCAAGAATCCATAGCCGAGTGTATTATATACTTGGTAAAAAGCCTCGATGATTTTTTCGGTTATATCTTTATATTTAAAATCATGAGAATCTGCGTTCATCTGCGTCCCATAATTTTTTCTTATTGTCCTGATGTTATGATGTACTTTAACGGCTTAGTATGACCGTAAGCGGAAATTTTATAACCAAAAGCCTTTTCACCATTACCTGAAGGAGTAACCTTATCAATCTTGTAGCATGTATAATAACAGCAGCCTCTTACCGTTCCAGGTGGTGGTGGACCATCGCCATCATTATCAATAACATTGTTATCCGTTTCAATCGGATTTTTAAAGCCGAAGTGAGGACAAACGAGCGCATTTTCGGGAAAAGGAGGCATACGTCTGCCCGCTGCCAAAGAGTGCATATCCCCATTCCAAAGAATATCATCTACTTTGGTATCTATATCACCCGGGTAAAATCCATCAGCCAGAATTGCGAATTGTTCAATAGCAAGATTGATGGTATGCATATTAGCCTTTACAGAAGCCTCAAGGGCATTCATCCTTATTGATAAGTAATTTGGTATAGCAATAGCCGCTAAAATTCCAATTATTACGACGGTTATCATCAATTCTATTAGAGTAAATCCACGCATACTACCCTCCTGTTATTATACAGGCAAGAATTATGCCAGAAAAGATGTGCATGAGGGGAAATGGGATCCGTTTTTCTCTTTATCTTACACAGTATTTTTGTGTATTTTCAAAGAATATGGAGAATGTTATATAATAAACGTGCAAAACCATTGCAAAATGCGAAAACTATTGCAAAAATTGAACGTAGATTTCACTACAGTTTTGAACCTGTTTCTCATCTATGTCCAATAATATTCTCTTTTTACCTGATTCTATAACCCATCTACTTTGTGGTGTTATATCTGGAGGATAATTTACAGTCGAGTATGGTAATGTCAAACAAAACTTGCCTTCTTCATCCGCCATTATCTTTGAAATATACTTGAACTCCCTGCTGGTGTTTGTCTTCAATTCTATTGAAGCTGTGATTTCGCAAAAAGGCGGAGCATTGCCAACAACTTTGACGCCTTTAACATACTCAAATATCTTCACGGGTGCCTTGCTTTCATCAATAAACTGGGTGGTCTTATTGGATTCAAAAACAAGTCGGAAATGTTGAATAGCAGGCAGTTCGAAGTTGTTTATCAACCAAAATGAACCATCTCCAAAATACAGTCTCATTTCTATGAGAGAGAAATACTT
>Ga0209978_10001392_pt1 | contig 10207 bp, 12 predicted proteins | sample BentaG_FD_182805 | JGI IMG/M metagenome (GOLD analysis project Ga0209978, IMG submission 182805) | Deep subsurface microbial communities from South Atlantic Ocean to uncover new lineages of life (NeLLi) - Benguela_00093 metaG (SPAdes)... | ecosystem: Environmental > Aquatic > Marine > Oceanic >...
GGGATCAACGGCCGCGACCACCGCCACCTCATCCCTAAATTGCCGTACCTTATCCTTCTTTAAGGGCACCTGGTCTCCGATAAATCCTACCCGAACATCTGGCGTATTATAGCCCGTTAGTACCGTCCTGACACCTCGCAGTCTTTCCGCCTTTGACGTGTCGATGCTTTTGATCCTCGCGTGGGCATATTTACTGTAAAGGATCTTACCGTAAAGCATTCTCGGGAGTTTGATATCATTGACATAGAAGGCCCTTCCAGTAACCTTATCCTTATCCACCCGAGGGAATGATTTCCCTACAAATAACTCGTTCATACTTATCCCTTTAAAAGCTGGTGTTATTTATCCTCTTTATTGGATATTGCCTCACTGGCCTTCTTGATTGACCTCACTACTTGTACATACCCTGTGCAACGGCAGATGTTCCCGGCGATGGCGTGCCGTATCTCCTCCTCGGTGGGTCTTGGATTCTCATCCAGCAGCGCCTTGGCCGACATGATCATCCCCGGCGTACAGAATCCGCATTGAACACCAGCATTTTCCAGGAAAGACTGCTGCAAAGGATGAAGCTCATTTCCCTCCCCTAACAGTCCTTCTATCGTCAGAACATCCTTGCCATCGATTTCCATTGCGGGAAAAATACAACTCGTCACCGCCTTCGCGTCAACCAGAACGGTGCACGCCCCGCACTCTCCACTCTCACAGCCCGGCTTGGTGCCGGTCAACTCCAGATGTTCTCTGAGAAGATAGAGGAGGGTCCAGTGGGATTCAATCTCCAGCTCCATCTGGTTTCCGTTCAATACAAATGAGATAACCTCTTTCATACAAGCCCTCCAACTTAGGACTAGTATCACGTCCCAAAAGTAATTTATAAAAATCACACCAAAACTGATCGTACGTATTGAGATGTCAAAATTTAAAATTCGAAGCACGAAATTCGAAATCGACTCGGCTGAGCCTTCGACCCGAGCCTTTCGGCAGTGAGCTCAAGGCCGAACTGCTCAGGCCGAGGGGCTCGTCGCAGGCCGAAACAATAACAAAATTCAAATCTTCCAATTTTCTAAACATGTTTTCAATTTTGGCTTGCCCTATGAAATGCGAAGCCTATTTCTTTGGGGTCATTTGATATTCGGATTTGTTTGGCATTTCGATATTCGAATTTCGGATTTAAAGCGTCATATTTCTAGACGCTGTGCGATCGTGTAAATTATGCAAGTTATTACTGGGACACTACACTAGTTCTAAGTACGTCAATTATGGGGACATAGTACTTATTTTTGGATCACCTCCCAATTAGTTGGTGGAATTGAAGGATTCAAGGGGTCAAGGGTTCAAGGATTCAAGTGAAATGATTAATAATTACAAAGGATTAAAAGTTTGGCAGAAGGCTTATCAGCTTTGTATTAAAACCTATAAGATTACCAAAGGCTTTCCGAAGGAGGAGAGATATGGATTAACTTCACAGATAAGGAGGGCTGCTGTATCAGTTCCATTAAATATAGCAGAGGGCTATGGAAGGAAGACAACACAGGAGTATATCCAGTGCATTATTCATAGCTTATGGTTCCAACTGCGAGTTGGAGACTCAGATCTTGTTATCGGGTGATTTAAAGAATCTTCAGAGAGATATAGGAGATATTGAGAGGATGCTCAAGGCACTCATTAAATCCTTAGAAAACAAACACTTGAACCCTTGAATCCTCGAATCCTTGGACCCTTTTTAGCAACTTTTTTGGAGAAGAACCTTATTTTTTGATATAAGGGTGGGTTATGAGGAGTCAAGTGCGAGCAATCGTGCAGGTCTTTCGAAAAAAGAGCAATGCTTCTGAGATTGAGGTATTACCGCAGAAGGTGGGAACGGAATGTCCCTGCGGGAATGGTGAGTTTGTGCGAAAAGCAGAAGAATTACGGACAGGCAATGAGGTCTTCTTCCGGCTGGTCGTCCTCGAAAAGGGGAAATATCAAAAAAGCTAGTATGTCCCCAGAAATTCCAGAAAACCCCGAATAAATGCCACAATTTCACGCACGTCCCCTAATCTAATCTTAATCCTAATTCCCAACCATACCAGAAATTTATTACATATTACCCGCCTTGATTCGTTATCAGTAAGGATCTTTAACCCATATTAACAAATATTGAAATAGAGCAATAGAAGAAGTACTTATTCCAACGATTAAGAGCATTTGCCCAATATTCAAAAAGATACTTGGATCTATGATTTTGCCTAAAATAATAAGTAAAATAGCAAATATATAAAAGAGTACTTTTATTCTACCCAGAATTAAAGGTCTTATTCGTTTGCTTGCATCAAAAGTAAGTTTATTATTTCCGCGCCTGAACTTTTGATAGAGAAACGACAGAATCGGTATTATAAAAATATGACTTTCACATCCAGCCATAAGCAAAATATACATTAAGTTGATATCTCCCCTCACTAGGAGTATGTAAAGAATGCTGAAAATTAGAAATTTATCTGCGAGGGGGTCCAGCGTTAATCCCAATCTTGTTTTCTTTTTCTTAGACCTTGCAATAGCACCATCAAAAAAATCTGATAAACCAGCAAGGATTATAAATAACATGATAAACGGATAAGACAAATCGACCGAAAAGAATAGTAAAAATATGCAAATAACTATTCGGAAATAGGTCAGATAGTTTGGGTCAACAAAAGAAGGAAAGATGGACGCAGCATATCTTTCAAAGGCTTTATACCTCTCGATGTCTACAGGATAATCAGATTCTTCTACAGGTATATATTTTACCTCACTTTTTCTACGGAATACTTCCAGCAGCAAAAAGGACCTTAGATTTGATATAAATTTAAAGATCACGGTCACTAAGCAATAATCTCCATTTGACTAAACTAACAGATTAACAACAGAAATTTAGAACTGTCAACGCCAAATTCATTCCAATCCTTGAATAACGCAGACAAATCTGTGTAACTAATGCAGGCGAGGAATTGAGACTACCTCCCCATCTTGCTTCTTATATTCTCAATCTTTCCCGTCAGCTTGCCATTAGTGATTATTCTGCTCTCCGCTAATTCCGGGGACATAATAGTCATTTTGTTGATATGAGCGTGGGTTTTAATCCGGAGCCACGGAGATGGTAAAAAGGGCGTGGGAGTATGGATGGTCAAGTCCGAGGTATCATGGAGGTCTTCGGGAAAAAGGAACGATCCTCGGGAGAAAGTGAGGATAGGACAGCCTTGGAGGGATAATGAGTCTATAGGACAAGCAGAAAAACTCACGGGCAGGCAATTACACCCTCTTTCCGGCTGGCGGACCACGAAAACATTAAGCATCAAAATAGGTACTATGTCCCCGGAAAACACCGGAAGTCGCCCAGTGTCAAAATTTCACGTACGTCCCCTAATCTCCTCCATTCTTATGCCGTAGCCGTTTAGCCTGTGTTATGCGAATCCATATTCCTCTCAGCCTTACGAATAAGGATACGACTAAATAAATAATACCTGTTAAAATTAAGAAATATATTCTTGATACCACGTTCCAATCCGGCGATATTTTTAACCATTCTTCCAGAAAACCAGTAATACAGAAGATGGGCCAAAATATATAATATAGAAGTACCCATTCAATTAATGTTGAATAGAAATGAAGGATGCAAATATTAAAAATAATAATATTCATCAGTAACGAAATATATATCTTAGACAGAACTTTTCTCCGCTTCATGAAGTCAATTTTGAATATTAGTATTGTGCACGCAGCCCCGAAAATTAAGTTAATAATCACAGAAAGAAAGATATTGTAAGTGTAGGAAAAATCAAATTCACCGCTATCGTACGCAGTAATATCAAAGTATGGAAGAACAAATCCGAAAGAAAATGTATAATTGTCCTCAACACAACCCTTGAGAAAAAAGGTTGAACACAATAGTACTAACAGTATAAATAATTTAATGCGTTTCATAGTCAAAAGGTGGTTTCGCATAACGTCATATAAGCAAAATTACAGGTTCGTTTATACTAAGTTCATACGAATATCTCACCCGTACCCTTCCGTCCCACCCTCACGGATAGTTTAGCCTTTCGGTTACTGCTTTTGTTACCATAAATTAAAACAAAATGAAAACTTTGTTTTAAGCAATTACAGGGAATCCTATTCTTACCGGATCTTTTTATTTTTTCCTCTAATATATCGAAATAGTTACAATTTCATAAATTTGTTAAAATAACCAGGAATTGAAAATATCTTTAAATCGCAGATTTTCTTCGAATATCTCTTATTTTCTCACAATTCCAAAACTGGTTTGTATCTGAAGGTGGGATTATTTAGACCGAGAAGTTGGGGGACGCTGGTAGGTTTTGAAGGTTAATGACCCTCATCCCTCTCTTCACGAGCTCTCTCGATGGCCTCCCTTACAGAGGTGTGGGCAAAACCGTAAAGACGGCCCAAAGCAGACATCGATTCTCCCGCTTCATCATGGGCCCGGGGAAAGACCACACGGCGCGTCCGAAAAAGGGGGACGTTGGTTCTGAAGGAACTTGAGAATCGGTCTTCCCGGCATTTTACACCATGACGTCGGCCGCGCAAAAGAGACCGCCTTTCTTTTCACATGCTTTTCCCTCCCCTCTTGCAAATCCCGGTCGAGAAATGGAAATCAGGCGTTGAAAAGGATTGGGAAAGGTCGGATAATATCGAATAATATATTCATGAAGAGAAAGTTTCTTCTATTCCAGTAGAGGGGAGCATGAAAATGAGCAGCAAACGTTTCCGGGTGTTCAGAAAGCCAGCGCCTGTGAAGAGAGACAGGAGTAAACCCCTTGATGAGATTGTGAAAGAACTAAAAAAAACCAGCTCCCAAGCCAGCGATTACCGGGAACGCTCACTTGAGATTCACGGGCTTATCTGCGCCAAATGCGCGAGGGAGTTTGATTACAAAGACAGGCATCTCCTGACGGTACACCATAAGGATGGAAATCCCAGGAATAATCCTCCTGATGGTTCTAACTGGGAAAATCTTTGTATTTACTGCCACGAGGATGAACACAGCAGGGGACTGTTTGGTGATTATCTCAGTGATGAAGAATAAGCTCCAAATACCGCCCAAGACAGGTCCCCCACTTCTCCAATTGTTTAGAATCAGGGGCACCGTGGCTTTGAAGAAAACCAGGAAGCTCCAAGCAATAACTGAAGTTTCCTGACTTTTAGAGAGAGTATTTTTGTAAGCGTTTGATTATATAGATATAGCAAATTCTATCTTTGACGGCTTCGTAAAAAGTCCAACTGCCGTTCGACATGCTCACGGCCCTGAGCAAAGCCGAAGGGCGGCGTTACGCTTCATCTTTCGTCATTGCGGCGTACTGGTAAGTACGCCTCATTCCTCAAGATTCGCAAGCCTTGCATTTGGAGCTTTTTACTTTGCCGTCCCATTTTTGACTTTTTACGAAGCCGTCAAGATTAATTTCGGCAATGTATTAGGACATATTACCTGTTTTGATATTTCCCCTTTTCGGGGTTGCCCATCCAGAAGATGGCCTCATTGCCTGTGCGTAATTCTTCTGCTTCTCGCACAAACTCACCATTCCCACAAGGAGATCCAGTTGAAGCGGCGGCATACAACCTTGATTTTTGTCATTCGCCCGTTTTAAATTAGCCTTAAATAATAGTAAACCCGCATTCAGAGAGGAGAAGAATAATGAAGCAAACATTGCTTTCGATATCCCAGATCTACGCTAAGGGCAAAGAGAATCTTGAAAAAAGAGGGTCTAAGTGGGAGTATCCTCCGGACAGCGATATCGGCGCTTCGGTTCGGCTAAACCGGAAATATCTGGATTCCCTGTTTTTTGAGACTAAATTTTTCGACCCTGTTGAGGTGGATTCGAACTTCACGATTTTCGGCGTAAAGTTAAAAGCGCCGGTTTTTTGTTCCCCTCTCTCTAAAGCAGATTTTATGTTAGATACTGACCTTGCTGAAATTGCCAAAGGTGTAAGTAAGGCCGGGGCTCTCATGATGCTCGGCATCGGTGGTTCTCATGAGCTACAAAGTGCCGTTGACACCGGAGGACCAGTGGTCAAGATGGTGAAGCCGTATCGGGAAACGGACTTAATCTATAAGAAGGTTCGTGATGCTGAGAGCCGGGGATGCGTGGCGGTTGGCATGGATATCGACCACTTTTATGGACGATTGCGAGGGGATATAGTTGACAGGGCGGAGGTATTCGGCCCGCAAAGCACAGACGAGTTGAAAGAATTGATATCCCAGGCCAAGCTACCCTTCATCATAAAAGGCGTGCTCAGTGTCAGTGACGCAGAAAAAGCTGCACAATTAGGTGCCTCTGCCATAATAGTCAGTAATCATGGCCGGAGCGCTATCGATTTTAGCGTTCCTTCCATGGTAGCCCTCCCCAGAATTGTTGAGAGTGTGGGTAACACATGTACTGTGCTTGTCGATACGGGTTTTAAAACTGGCAATGATGTTCTCAAAGCCCTAGCCTTTGGAGCCAAAGCAGTGGGTTTTGCCAGTTCTATGCTACTTGCCTGCGCCGCTGATGGCGCGGCAGGCGTTGAACTCTTGATTAACAAGATCATAGCGGAACTAAGGAGGACTATGGCGGCCACCGGTTGTCCCGACCTAAGGGCGATTAATCACTCAATCATTAGCCAGATGCCTCCCATATACTGATTCGGCTTCTAATAGGCAACTTAGTTGGAGAAGGGGTCAAATCTGCTCCTGACTCATGCTCTTAGCAAAAGTGGAATGGAGTCTTGAATTGATTTCCGCAATCCACTAGGACATATTACCTATTTTGATATTTTCTGTTTTTGTGGTACGGACCTCACTCCTCCCCGTGAGTCTTTCTGCTTCTCCCACAAACTCATCACCCACACAAGGACGTCCTGATCGCACGTTGTCCTGTAATACCCCAATCTCAGGAGGATCGCCGCTTTTTCCCAAGACCTCCATGATACCCCGCACTTGACCACTCATACTGCGTCGCCTCTTCTACCATCCCCGCTCGCACTGGATTAAAACTCGCTCTCATATCAATAATATTAGTATTGTGTCGCAGGAACTAAATACGTCTGCGATCCTGGCGGTTTTTGGGATAAAGGGGTAAGCTGACATCCGGAAATGATTGGTCACGTTTCTGACCAAGTTTCATCTTGACAACGGGGGAAGATTTTGATAAGCAATACGCAGCATTAATCCAAGGAAAAGGAGGGAAGTTCATGATCTTCTTTAAGAGGTTCCTTTTTAACAGGGTATTTATCTGCTATCTCACTGTGGCCTTTTCAATTTTATCCTTCGCTAATAGTGCGTCGGCCATGTTCATTCCATCCCCTTATGAAGGGTTTGGAACCAGCCATCGAGAGACTGACCTCCAAAAAATCCAAAAGCTATTGGAATCGAAGCTTATCCAGCACAAACTTTCGCAACTCGGATTGACAAGGGATGAAATCGAGGCACGCCTTTGTCAACTCGATGATGAGCAAATCCATCAGATCGCAAGCCAGATCCATGCATTGGAGGCAGGGGGCACGAGCGCCGACCTTGTCATAATATTAGTTCTGTTGGCTATTATCGGATTCCTCATCCTAGAGTTGACTGGGGTTATAGATGTCTTTAAATGATGGTTTCCGATGATATAGATGCGGTGATGCAAAAATGGCATCGTCCCGTAGGTTGTATTAATGCGAGGCAGTATCATCAGACTTTGAAGACAGGGTCGGAAGGCCCTGTCTTTATTGTTTAATACGTGTAGAATATGAAATGGGTAGGGTCTTGAATTATTAGTTTTCTTTTATATCCGGTTCAGACTTCGTTCTGTGGAAAAGAGAGCCTTTATATTTTCTGGCGGGACATCTGGCTGGATGGAATGACCAGAAGTCAGGAGATAGCCACCATTTCTTCCTAATATTCTTATAAGCCTCCTCACCTCCTCCTGTACTGCTTCTGGAGATCCGAACGGTAAGAGCTCCTGTGAGTCTACGGCACCATGGAATGAGAGTTTATCCCCAAATTCAGCCTTTAGCTTTTCCGGCTCCATGTCTTTTGCCCTGATTTGGACCGGATTCAAAACACCAATGCCCATTTCTATGGAATCCGGGATAAAAGCATAAGCGGACCCACAGATATGGAGACAGATCACGGCGTCAGTATAGTCTCTTATGGCCTTGATTACCTTCTCGTGTTGAGGTTTAACGTACTCTCTGAATAATTCTAAAGACATGAGAGGGCCCTCTTGCATGGAGAGATCTTCATAGAGCATTACCATTTGTACATAAGGACCTACTTCTTGAATATATCGTTCGTATACTTTCTGGTACCAATTCCCCATGAGATCAAAAAGTTCATGACAAAATTCGGTGCTTTCAAGCATGTCGAGGAACAGGTCCGCCATTCCTCTTAGCCGCCATGCCTGGTCAAAAACCCCTGCTCCGGTGGGATAATCTGCCACTATGGCGTAATTTGTTTCCTCATAGAGTTTTTTTGCCTCCTGTTTCAGCCCATCATAGCGGCCCGGGTCCCCCGGGTCAGGGAATGAATATCTTCGTAGCGCATCCATGGTTGGTTCTTTGATTGGGTTATCAACCACGCTGGCATATATGTAATGGGGCGGCTTTGTCCAGGCAACGCCCCATTCATCTCGCACAGTGTATTGGTCGATCCTCTCCCTGCGCCAATTCTTCGCAGCTCCTGTTCTGATATATCTCGTATCGATTCTGAAAGCGGTCAGGAGGTCTTCGTCGGGGATTATATGCTCATCCAAGAAGTGCCGTACTTTTTTCAGTGAAGGTAGCCCGAGAAACAACCTGAGACGTTGATAAAGATCTACGGTTCTGATGGTGGTAGCGAGGCCACCCAAGTCCGCTGGCACCCTATCTGTCTCCTGATGCGACAAAGCTAAAGTGAACCTTTCACGGCTGGTTAGCTCATCGAGTTGTGCTTTCATGTGGATAATTCTTCCCTTCTCTAATCCATTCCGGGGATTTTATTGAGCCGATAGCAAATCAAATCCGTGCGACGCACGTCATGTTCGTTCCAGATTCGGTGGGAGAAGTCAGTCCGAGATAAGATGGAAGCACTTATCAAAAGGGCTGTCAATATCATTCGGGCGCCTAATCCATTAACCGCGGCTCAACAAAAAGGGTCGACAAATACTCATAGTTGTGAATATTTTTACTCAAAGCATTAAGTGAACCCTCCTTCAATAGCAGGGAGGAACGCTCGTGGGCATTAGCCCCCGTTCATTTGACGAAAGGAGTGAATTACCATGAAATTGAGCACTCTACCACGAGTCAGGCTCGCCAATCTGCCGACTCCCCTCCAAGAACTCCCCAATCTATCAAGAGCCCTCAAAGGTCCAAGGATCTTCGTCAAACGCGATGATATGACAGGGCTTGCTTTTGGGGGCAATAAGACGAGGAAGCTTGAGTACCTGATGTCGGAAGCCCTTCAAAACAAAGCGGATTACATAGTAACGGGTGCTGGCTTCCATTCTAATTGGTGTACACAAACGGCGGCCGCCGCCCGCAGGCTGGGTATGAAAGTCGTTCTCATAAAAAGCGGCCCGAAAGAGGGTTACGATCCGGAGGAGTACGATGGCAACCATCTGCTACACTTCCTCCAGGGTGCGGAGATCAAACTTGTGAGACCTGAAGATGCCGAAAGGGCCGAACAGGAGATGATGGAGGAGCTGAAGGAGAAAGGGCACAGGCCATACCTCCTAACGGCAACGGGATCTACTCCTCCGGGAGCTGCCGGATACATGAACGCGATGCTCGAGCTCTTAGGGCAAACGGTTGAATTGGGTATCGACATCGATTATCTCGTTCACGCCACGGGGTCTGGGGGAACCCAGGCGGGGCTCATCATCGGTGCAAAGGCATTCAATACCAATGTGAAGGTTATTGGCGCAACAACGGGATCGCGATCAAAGAATGAGCAGTTTGAGAAGGTTTCGGACATAATAGATGAGTCCCTGAAGTTCCTGGACCTCGACATCAGGATAACCGAGGGAGACATCATCATCTACGATCAATATGCCGGTGATGGCTATGGGTTCATGACGCAAGGGAAGGCCGAGGCAATCAAAATGATGGCTGAAAACGAGGGCCTTTTCCTGGATCCGGTCTACACGGGTTCGGCTATGGCCTGTTTGATCGATTTGTGCAGAGGGGGCTTCTTCAAGCGAGACGATGTGGTCGTGTTCCTTCACACAGGAGGAGCGGTTGC